>ERZ1292623.3767-Hain-H51-01um-R1-3767-length-12785-cov-6_pt1 | contig 12785 bp, 12 predicted proteins | sample MGYA00564398_ERZ1292623 | MGnify/ENA primary metagenome ERZ1292623 (study PRJEB36523, sample SAMEA6512633) | groundwater metagenome | collected 2019-01-07 | study: AquaDiva: Metagenomics assemblies of 32 groundwater samples | reverse complement strand
TATTTGAAATATCAGAACCGCCGCACTGAATATATTGAGGCCTGGTGGAATGTCGTCAACTGGAATAATCTGCTGGAATAATCTGCATAAATCCGCAAAGTACCCAATAATACCCACAATACCCACTAGTACTCACTTATGGCCCGATCGGGCCATAAGTGAGTACTATTATTTTATTAAGAATATAGGCAGAATAAAGATATAAGAATATAAGAGTATGGGAAGAAATTTAAGGGAGTTTAGAAGATTAAGCGGCCGTTCACAAATAGTCACTGTTATTTTATCTCTTTTAGCTGCTGGTTTGGGGGGTCGCGGCGGCCTTAAGTTGCTAATGTCTTTAGCTAATGAATATCTGCAAGAGAAAGAAGAAGAATGGGAACTGGAACGAATAAAATATCAAACCCTAAAAAATTATTTGCTGAAACTTAAAAAATCTGGCTTAGTGACAAACGAGGGGCGCGGGGTGTGGCAGATTACTTCCGAGGGGGAGAATTTTTTGGAGAATATAAAAAAAGAAAAAGAATCCCAGCTAGAAATTCCAAAAGGCCCGCCGGACACCATAATTATTTTTGACATCCCGGAAAAAGAAAGCTGGAAAAGAAAATCTCTTAGAATTCAGTTAGCGCTGTTAGGTTTTAGACGACTCCAGAAAAGTGTTTGGCTGGGGCGAGGCCCCCTTCCGGAAAAGTTTATTAATTATTTAAGTAATATCAATATTTTATCGTGCATTCATATTTTTACTATTAAACAACAGGGGACAATAGAAGTTTAATGATTTTTAGGGAGTTTTAAGGTGTTTTGAGATGTTTTGAGTTAGTACTCACTTATGGCCCGATCGGGCCATAAGTGAGTACTAATTTAGTGAGAGTTCCCCGAGAGCTCCTCAAGCGAGATTTCCTCGAGAATTCCTCAAGCGAGCGAGAGTTGCTCAGGCGAGAATTCCTCAAGAGTGGGGTTATTAATTAAAAAACCCGCGCGCTTTTGGGCGCAGCGGGCTTTGGGTCACCAGTTTCCAGTCTCCAGTTTCCAGTCTCCAGTTTCCAGTCTCCAGTTTCCAGTCTCCAGTTTCCAGCCCCCGATTCTCTATTAGTCAAACTCGAGGAACCGACACAGACTTTCTCAATACTTGACAGCTATGTTATAATAAGAAGATGGACGAACAAAATTGTAAAAAGTGCGGCATGAAGTGCGAGGGGTACAAGTGTGATCAGTGCGGGGCCGAGGCTGATGAGCACGACGAGAATCATGAGTGCGGCGGCGAACATTGCCTGCCCAAGTGCGTGGGTTGCGGCGAAGCCGAGGCCAAGTGCCGTTGTTAAGGTATCGCTTTTGGTACCCGTGCCATTAAGCCGTCCCCACACTCCTCTCGCAACCATTCCGTTACAGATAAATTCAATCTTCGCTTCTCCTCCAAAATAAACCCAAAAATCAGAACTCGCCCTCTCCCTCGACCCGGCTCGGGATTCAGAGCTCAAACAGCTGATTTGTTGGGTATTTTGTTCGGAGAAGCTCAGGAATTTATCCCTTCCACTACACAGGTTGCTGCGAAGAGTGTGGGGGCGGCTAGGCAGCGACCAAAAGCTCTATTAATGATATAATTAACCAATGCCTGTTTATTTGTTAATAATTGCGGCGGCGGTCGCAGGATTTTTAATTGCCAATTATATTTACCGTCACAAGTTGTTGTCTGAAAGAAAGCCGCTGATCTGTCCGCTGAAATTTGAATGTGACTCGGTTATTCACAGCGGCTATTCCGCTTTTGGGGGAATTCAGGTGACAGTCTTGGGAATGCTTTACTACGGTCTGGTGGTTATTACCTATCTTTTATTTTTGCTGATGCCGGCTTTAGCCACCGCCATGATGACTTTTTATATCAAGGCGGCCACAGCGCTGGCCTTTTCTTTCTCTCTTTATCTGACCGCCATTCAGGCCTTTGAACTTAAACAGTGGTGCAGTTGGTGTTTAATTTCCGCCGCCCTCTGCACCATCATTTTTATTTTAGCCGGCCTTGGTTAGAATAATTTTGATCATTTTAATAGCAGTGGCCGCCGCTGGCGTCGCTCTGATTAATATTGAACCAGCGTCCATAGTCCTCAAGCCGGCGGCTCTGACCAAACCAGCTCAGATAACAGAAACAGCCGAGCCGGCGACAATAGTCAGCCAGCCCCTGCCTCAGCCCCTGCCAGTGTCAACACCGCCGGCGCCAGCCATCGCCCCAGCTATTATCCCAGCCATCCCCATCACCCCCACTGCTCCCATTACTCGCCCCATCAATCTTCAGACTGCGGTTGTTCTGCGCTGTGATTTTGTTAATAACCAAGGCAGAAAAAAGCAGGCCTTCGGTTCTGGGGTGATTATCAGCCCTCAAGGTGTCATTCTCACTGCCCGCCATGTCTTTGATTTGGATTATGCTTATCAGATCACCGGCGGCAATCAGGGAGCCGCTGGTTACGATTTTCAAGGTTGCGATGTTGGTCAGCCGCCGGCCGGCACCACCACTCCCACCATCAGTCAGATCCGGGCCATCAATCCCTTTACCATCGTTGATATCCTGCCCTACCGCGCTGAAAAATTTTTTGTTGCCAGCGGCGCCGGCTGGAGCGAGGCCGAATTTAATTTTATTGACATCGGCCTTTTGAAAATCAGCGGGGTTAATAGCGACGGCCCGGCCTTTGGCTACACCTCCCTTCCGGCCAGTTTCCAATTTAGTCCCATGGTAACTGATGAAGTTCCGGCTGATGGCGAGGAAATCGTTACTTTTGGTTTTCCCAGCGGCAATCCCCAGTACGGCGGCCGCTTCTTTTTGCAAGGCAGTGTTGGTCAGACCACGGCTGTAATTGTTGGTGACAAGCAATTCGCTGGCGGCGCCATCGGTATTCAGGCGCAGATGGAAACCATTGGCGGCCGCTCCGGCTCACCGGTTTTCTGGCGCGGCTCAGTGATGGGCATTGTCAGTTCTAAAGAAGACTTTAGTCTGAGCTCTACTTCGATTAGTGTGGCGCCGTTGCTGAGAGTATTGAGAGAAGCTGGAGTTAGTTTTTAAAAACTCTAAGCTCTAAACTCAAAAACGTTTTTGGATTTTGAGTTTTGGATTTTGGATTTGTTTAGAGTTTAGGATTTAGAGTTTAGAGTTTTAGTTTATTTAGGATTTACAGTCAGAGCGTCTTGACATCCAAAAAGCACTTGAACTAGTATCCAAGCCATGGAACAAACTCCCCAAAATCCTCTATTGCCCGGGAGGAACGAGGAAACCCCCGCCCAGTCGGGCGAGGCTTCGGGCTGGAATATCGGCATTTTAGTGCTGATAGTGATAGTTCTTTTAGTCGGTATCAAATTAGCCACCTGGACTGGTCAGAAACAGGCGGGGGAAACCACCGCTGGCGCTGAAGAGCAGGCGGCCTCTGTCGAACAAACTGTGGGCGGCGCCGCTGGCTCAAACCAGCCATTATTAACAGTTACCTCTGGTGTGCCGGCTGGTGTGGGTGAAGTGGGTTTGATCGTCTCTTCAGAAAAGCCGGTGATTGTCCGCGAAATTTACTTTTATAATTCTGCCAAGACAGCGGCTGGCGGCGATCCCTGGGTGTTGGTTTATGATGGTTATAGTCAGGTTGGTCCGGGCGGCAAGGAAATTTTCCGGGCCCAGCTGGCGCCGATCACCTATGACAAAGTCCGGGTGCGGACTTTGAGCGCCGACAGCGGCGCCTCCACCGAATCAGTTAAAGACATTCAGGTGGCAGTGCCTGACGGCGCTTCCATAAACGTCCTGCTCAGTCTATAATAGCTGGGTGCGCTGGCTGATCTTCATTGTTCTATTATTAGTTCTGTTAGTTTTGGTCTTTGCCGCCATATCATCTAATAACAAATTCTCGCTTTCCAGCGAGAATTTGTTATCGCAAATTACCGAAGCAGTGACGCCTCTGCCGCCTTTGCCTAAATACGAAACCATCCACGCCATCTATTTGACTGCCGGCACTGCCGAAAGCGACCGGATGGAAAAGATTATTAAGCTGGTGAAGCGGTCAATGAGTGAATCAGCGCCAGAGCTGGTTCTCAATGCGGCGATCATTGATGTTCAGGACGCCCAAGGCAATTTTTTACTTGACAGTGAAATAAAAACGGTTGTCCGGCGTCTCCGTTTCCTCAAAATTTTCCCTATTGCCCGCATTGTTGTTTTCCAAAATAACCAATACGCCCAAGCCCACCCCGATCAAACTTTCAAATTCGCTTCCTCCGAGGAAGCGAATTTGTATCGGGATGAAGGAGGGAGGCATTGGCTGGATCCGGCTGATCAGAGAAACTGGGAGTATATCTGGAGTCTAACCAAGCAAGCGGCCGCCGCCGGCTTTGGCGAAATTAACTTTGACTATATCCGTTACCCAGAGAAAGGTCAGCGGGAAATCATCCAGCAGTTCAGTATCTGGATCAAAGACAAACTCAAGGCCGAATATCCAGAGGCGCAATTGACCGCCGACCTTTTCGGCTACACCTTCCTCCGGGAGCGGGACATCGGAGTGGGGCAGGACGCGGCTGAGCTGGCCAAGATTTTTGATTTTATTTACCCGATGATTTATCCCTCTCATTATGATCCGGGCAATTTTGGTTTTGACAACCCAGCCGACCATCCTTATGAAGTGATGTTTAAGACATTAGAGCAAAGGCCCGATATCAAAAACGTCCGGCCCTGGATTCAGGATTTTAATCTGGGCGCCATCTATACTCCGGAGATGGTCCGGGCCCAGATGAAAGCCATCACTGATTTCGGCCTTAATCACGGCTGGCTCATCTGGAATCCTAATAATAAATATCGCGAAGAAATTTTCAATTAAGGTACATTAAATGAAAATTGAAAATTGGTAATTGAAAATTATATAGTAAAGGTATGGCCAGACAGTACCGCGAATATCCGGAAGCAAAGGGCAGTGGAGGCGGGTTTTGGTTTTATCTGATTATTCTGGCTCTCATAGCCGGCGGCATCTATTGGTGGTGGGGAGGCGTTCCGGGTTTAACCGAACGAAAAAAAACCACTTTCAAGTTTGAAAATCTGCCTAAGCTTTTAGAAAAAAGCCCCCAGTCGTTCAAGGAATTAAAAGTGCTTAGCGAAGACTTGACTCAGAAAATCTGGAAAAGCGCCACCCAGACACCCAAGGAATTTGCCGGCGCCATCATTGAGGATGTGGGCAAGAAAGCGGCGGAAAGTTTCAAAGAGGAAACAGCTAATGTCTTGGGGTTGGCCCAGAATCTCGGTCCCAACAAAGTGGCTATTGTCCGGCCGGTGAAGCAGGGATTGTCTTTGCAGTTGGAAAGCGGGGAAGAAGTCATTAAGTATATTTTTGACTGGGGCGATGGTCAGAAAGAGGAGGGGACTTTGCCAGCCAAAGAAAAAAAGACTTTTGAACACTCTTGGGTGGAGGCCGGCAGTTACAATGCGGTGGTGACTGTGACCAATGAAAAAGGCGAGGAAAAGAAGAGCTTTACCTTCCCTATAGTTATTTATAAGTAGATAAGCTAATCCTAATATCCGAATTAAATCCGAATGCCCCTAATACCGAATGCTTCTAATATGACCCTAGTTCATCCAAAATTATCTTATAAGATAACTGGGTTATGTTTTAAGGCGCATAGAGAATTAGGAAGATTTTGTCGAGAAAGACAATACGCCGATAGATTAGAAGAATTACTAAAAGGGGCTGGCCTTTCTTATCAAAGAGAGTTTGAGATAAAAAGATTAAGGAGCGAAGCCCCAGATGGCAATAGAGTGGATTTTTTAATTGATAATAAAATTCTATTAGATTTAAAAGCTAAAAATTTCATTACCAAAGAAGATTATTTTCAAATGCAGAGATACTTAGAAGCGGCCAATCTAGAATTAGGGTTAATAATTAATTTTCGGAAAATCTATCTTAGTCCTAAAAGAATTCTAAACAGCCATTATCATATGAACCATTCGGGTCATTCGGATCATTCGGATGAATTTGGGTATTAGGATTGCTTTAATGCTTTAATAGTTATCCACAAGTAAGGGGTTGCGGCTGTCAAACTGTGTTAGAATTAAAAGCAAAGGTCTCAAAACAAATACAAAAACATTTAAATATTTAAAGATTTAAAGATGGCTACAAAAAAGCTTACGTTATGGATTTTAGCTATTCTAGTTTTAGTCGTTGCCTTTTTACTAGGTTATCAATCGGGGCTTAAAGGCGGTCTTAATGTCGGTTATCGGCAGGCATATAATGATTCAATAATTTCGAGGTTGTTTGGCGGCCGGCGGGCAGCAGCCCCAACGGCGCAGGCGCCGAGCGGAGAGCAGGTAGCGGCCCAAGCGGCGGCGACCACTGTTACTCAAGTAAAAAATCCCTATCAAGCAGTTAAGGAAAAGGCCGATCTCACTTCAGAATTTAATCCTTTCCAATAAAAACATGAGAAACTTTATCCTTATTACAATTATAATCTTTGGTCTTTGGTGGTTGATCCCCATATCCTTTGCTTATGAATTTAGTGAAGTGGAACAACACCAGATTGCCGAAGAACTCTATAAGAATACGGGCCAGACTTTTGACGGCACGGTCGTGGTTGATTCGCAAACTGGCGAAAAAAAATTAGTAGGAGAAAATTATAATACGGCCGCTAAATATTGTTCCGAACACCCGGATCAGGCTCTTGATGCTATTAATGGAGCGGTGAATAGTGGACATCTTACCCTTTCTCAAGAAGAGGAGGCCTTAGTAACTATTCATGGAAAACTGGAAGATTCATTAGTGGCAGCTGTTAAAGAAGATAATCTTGTTGATAAAAATGCAATTATTGCTAAAGCGGCAGGAACTTTAACAACCTCGGAGAGAAAAGTGGCTGATTTAACGTCGGCAGATATTAAAGAGGCCGGCACACTAACGGTTCAGGTGGCCAAGATTGAGGCAGTATTACCTCCCGAGGTACTGACAACTTCTTCGTTTAATGTCGCTGATCCTAATCAGGCTCTATTTTTCAATTTAGCAGTAGACACAATTAATAATAATAATTCTTTAAAATCAGTACTTGATACTGTTGTAAGAGAGCAAAAAGAAGAGAATCCGATGTTTGCGATGTTTGCCGGAGGAAATCTTGGATCAAGTGATATGACAAAGATTGGTCAAGAGATGCAGAAGGCCGTATTTCAAGTTGCCGGTCAGGGAGGCGAGGCGGTCACCGGCGCAGTCTTTGGAATTTTAGATAGCTTTGGTATTAAAGCCGGCGACCTCCGTGAGGCAGTGGCCGGTGAAATAGGAAGACACAGTGAGGAGATGTTAACTCATGCTGATGATTTTGCAGAACATATACAAGACTTCGGAACAATACCTATGCCGTCAGATTCTGGGACATTCGCGGCATACATCCCGCCAACAACAGCTGATGAAGCTGTAGTAAGAGCTAATGAGTATAGAGAAAAGGCTGGTTTGCCAGAGCTTAGTTCAGGAGAGATAACAGCTATGACAGAAAGTTTCACGAGCTATGGTCATCCAGAAATAGCGGGGGGCAACTTTTCTCTTCCATCGTTTGCAACACAAGATGGTACTTATACTGGGGGTCCGATAGCCGAGCCGTATAATAGAGGAGGCGAGCCGCAATTTGAAGGAGTGCCAACTATTAGCAGTTTTGGAACAGATTTGGGCGCGCCAGATTTAGGAAGAGGTTTCCAATTTGATACTAGTGGCGCCTTTACGCCCCCGCCGGGTTTCGAGCCGACATTTAATTTTGGACATGAAGCAGGGGAACATGGCGCGCCACATGGCATACCGGCGGCTGGGCAACAGGGCATAGGAGCGCCGGCCCTCGGCAGCTTTACTGGTGCTCCAGCCGGAGGAACAGCTCCGACAATGGGTGCAGCTCCTGTTGTTGGAGGAATGACTTTTGGCCACACCCCAACTTTTGATAGCGCAGGCGCTGGCGGGAGCACAGCTGGCGGGCATGAATTATTTAGTTTCCCGGGCGCTAGCTACAGTTCCAGCGGCAGTGGTGATGTAGGACCATATAGCGGCGGCGAGGCTCCGGGAATGGCGGCGCCGGCGCCGATGATGGACAGCGGCGGCCACGATGCTCACCCCGGCTCTCTCTATCATTTGTACCGACAGTACTATCGGCCGTATTATAGATACTAGACAAAAAAATTCCTCCGAACGAAAACGGAGGAATTTTTTTAATTTTCAATTACCAATTTTCAATTTTCATTTAATTTTCAATTATTCAATGTTACAATTTTAAGAATGCAATCAGGCCAATCTAATAGTTATGATTTAGAAGAAAGGACTGCGAAGTTTGGCGAAGAAGTTATATCCTTCTGCAGAATAATGAAACAAGACGCCATCTCTCGACCAGTTATTAGCCAGTTAGTGAGGTCGGCAACCAGTGTTGGCGCTAATTACATGGAGGCTAACTGCGCTAGCTCGAGGAAAGATTTTAGGAATAAAATTTTTCTTTGTAAGAAGGAGACCCAAGAGACCAAGCATTGGCTGCGGATGCTAGATAAGTGTTTACCAGAACAAAGGGGAAATATAAAAAGATTATGGCAGGAGTGTCAGGAATTAATACTTATTTTTCAAAAAATAACCTCATCGCTTGATAAAAACAGGAGATAATGTTTGCTTACTTCATTGTTTTATTGAAAATTTACCAATTATTTCCTTAATTGAAAATTGAAAATTGTAAATTGAAAATTCCTCAAGCCTGTGGCTTGAGTGACTTATCCACACCTTCCCCCCTTGTTGTCAACAAGTTATGTTAAAATTAAAGTATTATGGATCATAAGCTAATTTTGCCGTTGTCGGTCGTCTTGAGTTTGGTCGCTTGGGGTTGCGCTAGCCCGTCTTTAGCTCGTCATAATAATTTACAGGCGCAGGCTGATAAGACTATCAGTTCGCCGGGAGCGGGGGTGATTATTCAGCCGGGCGCCACGCCGGTTTATTCGCCGACTTTCACCGGTGTCAAAAAGAAAAAACCGAAAAGTAATGTGGCCAAGCAGGTGGAAAAATTGCGGCAGGCCTATTATGCCGAGCGTGACGCTGATCCCTTGGATTGGGATGGCGGGACGCCTGATCCGGATGATATTCAAGAGCATCTGGCTATTGTTAGTAAATATCTGGGGATTCTGAAAGGTCTGACTCCGGTGACCAAGAATGATACTAAAGCTTATAGACGTTTCTTAGGTGGATTAGCCAATGAACAGAAAAGTTTGGTAGAAAACTTGTTTCACGCGGAAAGGGAAGACATAGAGGAAGCGATGAGTTTGATTTACAATATGGATGAAGATTCTGGCGATCTCTCAACTTATATAAACAAGATCGCTGAGTTTGAAAAAGTTTTGGCCCAATGGCTGGCTTTCCAGCAAAAAGCCGCCAGTCAGGGCTACAAGAGAATTGCCCGGGAGGCAGGTGATCGGGTTACAGATATAAAGCAGTCCATTGGTTACGTAAAGGAAAATTACGCCAATGCCACTCGGCCGCCGGAAGCGGAACATGAGTCAGTCTCTAGCTCCACAGAAAGTCCGCCAGAAAGTCCGCCGCCGGGGATGGAACTTTTGAGCAATTTGGATCAAGGCCGGCTGGAAGATGATATTAATAATTTCTATGGTCAAAATCCTCTTTGCCCGGGAGTGCTTAATGTCAGCGATTGTATTGGACAGGTGACGCGAGCCGGCGGCGACTTGACGCCTTTTGCCAATATCTTGGTTCAGGCCGCTTCTCTGCAAGGGGCAACTATTTCTTTTGATCAAGCCCTAGCTTTCTTAAAGACAGCCGCGGCCAATGTTTCGGCTTCGGTTTATCGCAGTCTCGGTCGTTCACTTCGGGCTCAAGTTGATCAAGCTCTTTCCGGGGGCGGGGCTTCGACTGGAGGCGGGGGTGGCGGCTCGCCGGGACAGGGTTTTGGCTTTGGCGGCGGTTTTGGCGGCGGCGGCTTTGGCAAGCAGTCGGCGGTAAAGACCGCGATAATGAATGTAATGACTGCCTTTGGTGAATTGATGCAGGAAAGTTTTGGTCAGGTGGCGGTTGAAGATCTTCAAGATCTGCTTAATCAAATTTCGGCTATTCCCACCACTAAAAAATCCGAGCAGAAGATGGTGACTAAAGCGGCTAATACCATTAAAAAAGAGCTGGCCCGGGCCGAGTTTAATGAAGCGATGGAATTGGTGCGGGAGGGCGGCCCGGACGTTGCTGCTGCTGATATTGACGCGGCCAAGGCCCAACTTCAGGCAGTTGCTGATAAATACGCCGGCGATAGATCCTTGGTTAAGTTTGTCAGTCGGGAATTGAAGTTTGCCAGCCGCGATCTGGATCGGATGGCGGCGATGGCGGCCCGTCATGACGAGTTTGAAAAACAACAAACGGCTCAAGAGGAGCAACGGCCGCCTTTTGCCGCAGTTTCCGGACAGGAAGGGCAAGGCCCCGGCGGTCCGGGTTCAGGTGGTCCCGGTCAAGGAGTCTTCTTTGGGCCGGGCGCTCAAAGGGGTTTTAGCGCGAGAGAAACTGGCATTGTCGCGCCGCAGGGCGAGCGCGGCGGGCCCGGTATTTTTAGCGGTGACTTTCCCGGCGGTCCGGGCATCTTCACCACTGGCCGGGGCTTTGGTCCGCCAGATGGTGGTATGCCTTTTGGTCCCGGCGGCCGATTTGGCCACGGTGGACCATTTGGCGGAGATCGGGGCGGCCCCGGCGGTGGGCCTTTCGGTCCGGGTGGTTTTGGCCCCGGTCCATTCTTCGGTCCTGGCGGCCCCGGCGGTGAAGGACCCTTCCCAGCTTTTATGAGAGGCGGATTTCCGGGCAGAGGTCCAGAGGGGGGTGATATGAACCAGATGATGCGGCAAATGATGGGCGATCAGGTGGGCGGCGGGTCAATGCCGCCGATGCCGACGCAAGGCGATATGGCAAATATAAATATGCAGGGGCCGACAGCCGGTCCCGGAGCCGGCGCTCCACCACCACCGTCATCTGATGGAGGGAGTGCGTCGCCGCCACCGCCGCCAACCGGCAGTATCTGGGACATAATAAGATTTTTCTTTAGCAGATAATGAATATTAAATTAACTTGGCTTATCGCTGTTATTCTTCTGCTAGTTGGATTGATCGCCGGCTACTTTTACGGCCAATCCCAAGGCACAAAATCCGGTCACAAGCAGGGATATACCGAGGGCTATCTGCAGGCCCAGTTGGATTTGCGAAAGTTAGGAGCGCCTCAAGCCGGGACAGAGGAGACGGCGGCCGGAGCGGCCCCGACCCCGGCTGTCCCCAGTCTTTTTGGCGCAACAGTCACTGCTGAAGAAATTAATCCTCTAGAAAAAGCCAAGGAGGCGCTTAATCCCTTTCAATAGTATGCGAATAGTACAAGTTAACAGCGACACTAAATAAAATGCGAATACACACCAATGACACGAATTTTTCCTGTGTGTCTGTTCGTGTAGGGCTTTGCCCCGGCTTTTCGTGTACTTCGCGTCATTCGCGTGTATTCGTGTGCGCATTGGTGTCGCTATTTATTTTCACTGCTGTGGCTTTCGCCGCTGTTAATTGGGAGAAAGCGCCGGCGGCCTTAAGGGCGCTGGGCTGTGTTGATCAATCGTCTTGTGAAAATGCTTATCAGGCCGCCAAAGACCCGGATCAGTTAAAACTTTTCTGGGAGTTTGCCAATAAGCAGGGAGCTTATGATGAAGAACAGCAGCAGGTTTTAAAAACCACCCTTGATATTTTACTCGATGAGCTTAAAGAACTACAGCAGTTGACTGACCCGGCAGAACTGAAAAGAAAAATTCTTGCCCTCGCCGATAAAATTAAAGAAGAAGATCCGGATTCAGCCCGCCATTTGATTGATGAAGAAAAAATTAAAAAAGTGGGAGATGAAGAGGCGGGCCGCCGGGCGGTTGAGGAGGGCAAAATTAAACCTTGCGCCGATGCCGGCGTCACTGACCTTGATGGTTGCGGCCAACTGCTTTTGAAAGCAGTGCTGGCTGACGACAAAGAAGCCCTGGCTCATTTTCGGGCGGCGGCCATTCGTTTTTTCAATATGACTGCCAAAGAATTTGAACAGATGGTGGAGACAATGAAGACCGACGGCCAGCCGCCCGGCGGGAGAGTTGGTGGAGAAGAAACCATCACCGTCTACCTTCCCGAACATCTCTGGGAGAGGTACGGCAAGAAAATGACTTTCCGCAATGAGGCGGAAGTGGATGCCTTTTTCCGAAAGGTAGATAAGGAAGAACGGAAGAAGGGAGGGATTTTTCCCGGCATTATTGGCGGGCGCGACGAGTATAAAGAGCAAATGAAAAGGATGGTGGCTCAATGTGTTAAAGACACTAATGAGAGCCGATCTGGATGTGAGACTTTAGTCAATGATTATTTTAATCCTAAATCAGACGCTCAATACGTCTGCCCGGCCTTTTCGCCCATGCCTCTGCCCTCGCCTGAATGTTACTACGGCGACAAGATGTTTTTGGTAAAAGAACCGAGAAGGGCCATTTGTCAGGCCCCGACAGTTGTTTGTCCCGGTGATCCGGATTACGACAAGAAGCGGGGCGGCCAGAAAATCTGCCCGGCCATGCCCACGGTTACCGACTGCCCGGCCGGAGAATTTAAAGAATGCACCTTAATTGATGGTTGCGGGGATTACTGTAGCTGCAGTAAACAGCTTATTTGTCCGACGGTGATGCCTCGTTATTGCGAGATAGATCCCTTGACCGGAAAGAAAGAAATACCGATTCCCGGCCGCTGTGGGCCATTTTGTATTGAAATAACCGAACCAGTTATCAAAGTGGAATTCCCCTATACCTTCAGCGGT
>ERZ1292623.1184-Hain-H51-01um-R1-1184-length-25682-cov-79_pt1 | contig 12785 bp, 17 predicted proteins | sample MGYA00564398_ERZ1292623 | MGnify/ENA primary metagenome ERZ1292623 (study PRJEB36523, sample SAMEA6512633) | groundwater metagenome | collected 2019-01-07 | study: AquaDiva: Metagenomics assemblies of 32 groundwater samples | reverse complement strand
CGTCTTTATATTCGAAAAACATCATATTGCGGCCGACTTCTTCAAGGCCGCCCAAAGCCGCGAAACGCACTGCCTCGCCGCTTCCGGTTTTTCTTAAAGAATGTCTTGCTGTAACTGACGTAATTTTTCTTTTAATCATGTTTATTTATTTTAATTTTAATTTAGCGAAAACGAGTGCCGAGAGCGGGATTTGAACCCGCATGACCTTGCGGCCGCTGGCTCCTGAAGCCAGTGCGTCTGCCAATTCCGCCACCTCGGCAAATTCGGCGTTTCTCCTATTTAAACACTCTCGTTGTTTTAACGTACCATTTTTCAATATTTTCAAAACGATCGCTTGGAAACGGAAGGTATTTTTCTTCAAAACCTTTCAGCAAATTTTTGGAAACATAAAAATAATTCGGCGAAAAAAGAAAAATGGCCGGCGCGTCTCCGATAATCGCGGCCTGAAGATTTGAAAGATAGCGTTGTTTTCTTTCTTCATCAATTTCTTCCCTTGCCGCTTCAATTAATTCGTCAACGATTTTATCGTGATACATCGCCAGATTTAATCCGGGATAAAATCTTTCCGATGAATGCCAAAAAGAGAAAATGTCGGAGTTGACTCCGAAAACATTGCCGAAAATTATCATTTCATAACCGCGGGTTCTGATGATTTCTTCATTGATTTCAACGGACGATTTAACCGCGAGATTCAACTTGACGCCGATCTTTAGCCAATCTTCCCGAATAATTTCGGCTGTTTTCGTTAAAAACGAGATGTCCGGAACCACCAAATTGAACTCCAAACGAACCGGCTCTTCTTTTGAATTTTTTTGTTTGCTTCTGATCCCGTCGTCTCCGACAACCCAGCCGCTTTCTTCCAAAATTTGAGCCGCCTTGACTGTTGAAAATTCATGATCGCGATAAACATCGGGCGCGTATCCTTCTATTTGAGGCATTAACGGCCCGCCCGCTTCCGTCGCTAAACCGCCAAAAACATCTTTAATAATTTTTGATTTATCAACCGCCGAATTTAACGCCGACCTTACGTTTTTTTCCTTCAAAGCCGGGGTGTTGGCATTAAAAAATAAAGCGTAATATTTCGACGATCTTAAATTAAAAACTTTGTGGCTGGTTTTAATTCCCGCCAAATCGTCGTAATTCAAACCGCCGACGCCGTCTATTTCTCCCTTGTTAAAAGCGCCGATTAAATCTTTTTTATCGCCATAAAACCTGAAATTCAACCGATTTAAGTAAGGATTCTGACCGAAATAATTTTCGCTTCTTTCCAAATAGTAATCGGTGATAAAACCGTCCCGTCTTTTGTCAAAAGAAACAAATTTAAACGGCCCGCTTCCTATTGGTTCAAGATTATAACCGGAAAGACGATAATTGGCAACCGGAATGTTTTCAAAAACATGTTTCGGCACCGGCCTTAAATCGCGAAGAGTGTTTTCAAAAAAAGAATAAGGGGAAGGCAAAATAAATTTAATTTCCCGTTCGCTTACTCTTTGAACTTCTATTCCCTGCCAAGCCGAATACAAAGGCGAACGGCTGTCGGGATTCTGAATGGCTTTAACCGTAAAAACCACGTCGTCGCTTACAATCGCTTTCCCGTCTTGCCAAAAAACATTGTCTTTGAGCCGGACGTTAAAAACTTTTCCGTTGGCGCCAATCTTATAGTTTTCGGTCAAATCAAGCATATCGCTGAAAATTATTTTTACCAGATCGCGGTCAATGTCGTTTGCGCCGGCCAAGACCGGATTCACAAAAACCGGCTGACCGATCGTCCCCTCCCGATAATCGCCTCCGGCAATCGGAATAACCGCCGTCTTTTTGCCCATAAAATCAACGGTTAAGAAAACCGCGGAGATAAGCGCCGAAAGCAAGGCGGCGAAAAACACCAATTGTTCCGGCCGCGAAAAAGTTTTAATTATTTGAAAGATTTTAAAAAACAATGTTTAAAAGCGACAACCCCGCAAAAATAATTATTAAGACAACGGTGGCCGCGAAAATTATGCGCTCCAAGCCGCGGCGAGTGGAATAAAATTCCCCTTCCTGGCCGCCAAAAATTCCGGACAAGCCCGAAGAACGTTCCTGAAGCAAAATTAAAACGATTAAAATAACGGAAATGATGATTTGGGCAAGAGGAATAAGCATTAATTTCAAGCGTCAATCTCTATACAGCCGCCTGGCCGAAACATTAATGACGATGTTAATCAAACCGATAACCAAAGTGGAGTAAAGCAACGCTTTTAGTCCTTTAATACTAATGTCTGCCAGAAAAAAGTCAAGAGAATAAAGCGCCAGCATGTTTATCAAAATAATTCCGATCCCCAAAGTAATGACGATAACCGGACTGAAAATCACCTTTAAAATCGGCTTGATGAAAACGTTGATTACCGTAAAAATCGCGGTTACCTTCAAAAAACTCGCCGGCGCCGGCGTAATTTCAAACCCATCAATTAAATAAACCGCCGCCCCCAAAGCGACCAAATTGACGAAAAAAGAAAAAATAAAATGGTTCAAAAATTTCATGGTTTAAATTAATTTGTCGGAATTAACAGCGTTATTTATATTTTCCGACAAGCAATTCGTCCGAAAACACGCTATCAAATTCCCCGGCGAGGAATTTGCGCTCGCTCTCGGCCTGCGAGACGATTTTCTCAACGAATTGCCTCGGGGAGCGCAAACACCGTTTCGTTTTCTTATAATTAATTATAGCGCCGTTAAAAGTTATCCACAAGTCAAATCTTCTAAATTTTAGCGATAATCATTATAATAAAATAAATATCTTAAAGGTCGGAGATCACGAATAAAGTTAAAACAAAAATAAATAAATGGGTATTCAAAGTTGGGCTCAAATTACGATTGATTCTTTTCAAAACATCTGGAGCGGCATTCTCGCTTTTTTGCCGTCGCTGGTCGGAGCATTGATAATTCTTGTCATCGGCTTGATTATCTCTTCGGTTTTCCGCGCAGTTATTGAACGAATAATCAATGTTTTGAAAATCGACTCCATTCTGGAAAAAGCGGGTTTAAAACCTTATTTTGACAGAGCGGAAATCAAAATCAATTCGGCCAAATTTTTCGGCCTTTTAGTTTACTGGTTTTTCGTCATAGTGATCGTTCTGGCCATTTCCGATGTTCTCGGCTTATACGGAGTTTCTCTGTTTTTGAGAGACATTCTTTCTTATATCCCGAACATAATTATAGCGGTCATCATAATGCTTTCGGCAATAGTGACGGCCACCTTCCTGAAATCCTTGATCAGGGCGTCGGTTAAAGGAGCAAGTCTTCACTCGCCGAAATTTTTGGGAGCGTTGACTTGGTGGACAATAGTAATTTTCGGCTTTTTGGCATCGTTAATTCAGCTGGGCATCGCCGGCGGCATCATTAACACCGTTTTGACCGGTTTTATCGCCATGTTCGCTTTGGCCGGCGGCATCGCTTTCGGCCTCGGCGGCAAAGATTACGCCGCTCACCTGCTTGATAAATTCAGACAAGAAACCGAGGAAAGATAATCAGATTGTGATTCGGATTTGACGATCCCGCTTGTCCGTAAGACAGGCGGGATTTATTTTAAATAATCCTGACTTTGCGCAACGGTTGAAAAATCAATCAAGACAATGTATTATAATAAAATCCCAATTTAAAATGACGATTACTTTTTACGGCGAGGGTTGTTTTAAAATTCAAAGCGGAGAAACCGTTGTTTTAACGGATCCGCCGGAAGCGGCAAGCGGTTTAACGCCGCCTCGTTTTAAAGCGGATGTAACGTTAAAAACGCTTTCTTCGGCAAAAAACCAAAAAACTTCCGCCAGCCAAATCATCGGCGCCGGCGAATACAACATCTCCGGGATCAATATCTTCGGCTTTCCGATTCCCGAAGAATCCAACGATAAAATTTTAAAAACGGTTTATATCGTTGAAATTGAAGACATCCGCCTTTGTTTTTTGGGGCATATTGCCGGAACGCTTGATCCGATTATTGTTGAACATCTGGGAGAAGTGAATGTTTTATTCATGCCGGCCGGCGGCCAGCCGTTTATCGATCAAAAAACCGCGGTAAAGCTCGTCAAGCAAATTGAACCGAAAATCGTCATTCCGTCGTTTTTCAAAATACCCGGCCTCAAAAGAAAATCGGACGACATAAAAGTTTTTTTGGAAGAATTTAATTCTAAAAAAGAAAAATCTGTAACCGCGCAAGACAAGCTGACCATTAAGAAAAAAGATTTGGAAAGCTTTAAATCCGCGCAAATTATTGCTTTAAACGTCTGATGCTCAATCCAATCAGAAAAAAAATTGAAGAGGTCCGAAATTCCGGAGAAACGACGAAAAAATATTGGATAATCGTTTTTAGCGTCGTTACAATGGCGATTGTCGTCGTTGTATGGTTTTTTTACGCCGGTTTTGCCGTTAAAACCGCGGAGAAAAAAACCGTTTCAGCCGGTTTTTGGCCGGTTTTTAAAAACAGTTTTTTGGCGATTACCGATTCTTTAAAAGAAAAATTTTATGATTTGATATTAAAAGAACGAACGATTTCATTATGACCGACGAAAAAAAACAAAGAATAGAAAAAAGGGAGCTAACCGACGAACTTCGCGAATCTTATCTTGATTACGCGATGTCGGTAATCGTTTCCCGCGCCCTGCCCGACGTAAGAGACGGCTTAAAACCGGTTCAACGCCGGATTTTATGGACGATGTGGGAAGACGGGCTGACCAGTGGCGCGAGATTCAGAAAATCGGCAACGGTCGTCGGCTCCTGCCTCGGCCGCTATCATCCTCACGGCGACACGGCGGTCTACGACGCCATGGTGCGACTCGCCCAAAACTTTTCCCTTCGCTATCCGCTTGTTAAGGGTCAAGGAAATTTCGGCAGTATTGACGGAGACGCGGCGGCGGCCCAAAGATACACCGAAGCCAAACTTTCCAAAATCGCCGAAGAGCTTTTAACCGATATTGAAAAAGAAACGGTTGATTGGCGGCCCAACTACGACTCCACCCGCCAGGAACCGAAGGTTCTGCCGGCCAAACTGCCCAATCTTCTGCTCAACGGCACAATGGGCATCGCCGTCGGCATGGCAACCAACATCCCGCCTCACAATCTTGGCGAAATAATAGACGCTTCCTTTTGTTTGCTTGAAAACCCCAAAGCTCAAACCGAAGATTTGATGAATTTAATCCAGGGGCCGGATTTTCCGACCGGCGGCATCATATACGACAAAAAAGACATTGTCGAAACCTATCGAAACGGCAAAGGAGCGATTACCTGCCGGGCGGTCGCCGAAATTGAAGAACGCAAAGGCAATCAATTCAACATCGTTATCACCGAAATCCCCTATCAGGTGAACAAAGCGGAGCTGATAATAAAAATCGCCGAACTTGTTCAGACAAAAAAAATAGAAGGTATTCGCGACCTGAGGGACGAAAGCGACAGAGAAGGAATGAGAATAATCGTTGAGGTTAAAAACGACGCTAATCCTCAAAAAATTTTAAACCAGCTTTACAAACACACTGATCTGCAAAAAGATTTCCATCTTAATATGATCGCCCTTGTCGACGGCATCCAGCCGCAGCTTCTTTCAGTCAAAGAAGTTCTGGCGGCTTATCTTGAACACCGCAAAATTGTGGTAAGGCGCCGGGCCGAATTTGACTTGTTAAAAACCAAGGAAAGAGCTCATATTTTGGAGGGTTTATCAAAAGCGCTGGCGGTCATCGATAAAATCATCGCTACGATAAAAAAATCCAAAGACCGCGCCGACGCCCATCAAAATCTGGTAAAAATTTTCAAACTGACCGAGATTCAGGCCAACGCCATTTTGGAAATGCGGCTTCAGACCCTGGCCGCCCTGGAACGCCAAAAAATAGAAGACGAGCTGAAAGAAAAGAAAAAACTGATAGCCGATCTTGAACTTCTTCTTAAAAGCCCGCAAAAAATCGTCAAAGTCGTCAAAGACGAACTCTTGGAAATCAAAAAAATTTACGGAGACAAGCGGCGCACCAAAGTAATCGCCGGCGGACTCAAGGAATTCAAAGAAGAAGACCTGATTCCCGAAGAAGAAGTGGTCATCACCCTGACAAACGACGGCTACGTCAAAAGAATCGCGCCTTCCGTTTTCCGTTCCCAGCGGCGCGGCGGCACCGGCCTTATCGGTTCGGAGGTCGGCGAAGAAGATTTTTTGAATCATTTTCTTTCCGCCAACACGCACGACAACATTCTTTTTTTCACCGACAAAGGCAAGGTTTTTCAAACCAAGGTTCACGAAATACCGGCCGCCAGCCGGACATCCAAGGGAAAACTGATTCAAAATTTTCTGGAAATTCCTCCGCAGGAATTCGTTACCGCCATCGTCAGCCATAATCCCAAAAAAGAAGAGCACAATTACCTGATTATGGCGACGAAAAACGGCATGATTAAAAAAACCAATATTCAGGATTTCGCCAACATCCGGAGAACCGGCATCGCGGCGATCGGCCTAAAAAAAGACGACCGGCTCGGGTGGGTAAAGCCGTCTTCCGGCAAAGACGAAATTATTCTGGCCACCGCCGCCGGCCAGGCGATTCATTTTAAAGAAAGCCAATTAAGGCCGATGGGGCGGACCGCTTCCGGCGTTAAAGCCATAAGATTGAAAAAAGGTGACTTTGTCGCCGGACTTGATATAATAAAAGAAAGCTTAAAATCAAAAGCTGGCGGTTCAAAACTGCTGATAGTGACCGAAAATGGCTTTACCAAGCAAACGCCGTTAAAAGATTACAAAATTCAAAGCCGCGGCGGGAGCGGAATCAAAACCGCCAAAATCAACGCCAAAACCGGCAACATTATTTCCGCCAAAATCATCGGCGACGAAGAAGAAATCCTTACGCTTTCCATGAAAGGCCAGATAATCAAAGCAAAAATTTCGGATATCCGCACCAGCGGCCGCGCCACTTCGGGAGTCAAAATAATGAAACTTAAAAGCGGCGATAAAATCACCGGAATCGTATGCCTTTAAATCTTTCCCGCAATCAAATCATCATCGTTTCCGCGATCTTCAGCGTTGTTTTGTTTCTTGTGCTGGTTTTTTTGGGAGTCATCCCTGGCCTAAAAGAACAAAACAGCGGGGGGTTTTTTGGCCAAGGCGAACAGATTGTTCTTTCTTTCTGGGGCGTGGAAAACAACGATTTTCTTATGCCATTTTTTGAAAATTATCAAAAAATTCGGCCGAATGTCCGCGTTGATTACAAACAAATCAATGAAAATGATTATGAAAAAACACTGATTAACGCTCTGGCCGCCGGCCGCGGCCCCGACATAATGATGTTCCGCGGCAACTGGCTGCCCAAGCACGCCGACAAAATAATCCCGGCCAGCGAAAACCAGATTACTTTTTCCAGATTCCAGGAATTGTTCCCGACAGTGGCTGTTTCCGATTTTGCTCCGGAAAGAAAAATTTACGCCTTGCCGCTTTTTGTCGATACTTTAACTTTTCTTTACAATAAAAACATCTTTGACGCCAAATCAGTGGCTCTTCCGCCGAAGAACTGGAACGATTTCCAAAATCTCGTCCCGAGATTTAACGAAATCGGCCCCGGACCGAACCGCCAAGTGATAAAATCGGCGGCGGCCATCGGCGGCTCGGAGAAAAGCGTTCACGCCGCCGGCGATCTCCTCAATGTCATTATGCTTCAATTCGGGAGCCAACTGATCGGTCAAAAAAACCGACAAATCAATTTCGGCGAACCGGAGGAAAAAGCTTTTGATTTTTATCTTCAATTCGCCAATCCGGCCGGCCAACGCTATACATGGAGCGACAATCTGCCTTATTCGTTAAACGCTTTCGCGGAAGGCCAAACCGCCGCCATTTTCGATTACGCAGCCCAAATTCCTTTGTTAAAAAAGAAAAATCCGTTTTTGGAAATCGGCGTTTCTTTTCTGCCGCAACTAAATCCGGAAAAACCGGTTAATTTTGCCGACTATTGGGGATTGGCGGTTTCCGAGGGCAGCAAAAACGCGGCTTACGGATGGGACTTTATTGTTTATTCTCTTGCCGATCAAAAAACCGCGGAAAAATATCTTGAAGTTTCCAAACGGCCGCCGGCTCTAAGAACGCTAATCCAAAAAATCGCCAACGATCCCGATCTCGGCGTTTTTGCCAGACAAGCCCTTACCGCCCGTTCCTGGCCCCAGCCGGACAACAACAAAGTTAAACAAATTTTCTCCAATATGATAGAATCGGTATTAACGGCCAAACTGTCGCGTCGCGAAGCGCTCCAAAAAGCGGAAAACGAATTAAATGAATTACGCTGATAAAAATACGTTAAAGTTTTTCGTATTTGTTTTTCTGTCAACTATTTTGACCTTCTCTTTTTCAACGGCCGAGGCGGATATTGTTCCCTGCAAGGGGCTTGAATGCGCCCAATACGGTTTTTGCGGCTTCGGCATGCTGGGTAAAAACATCATTGATTTTATGCTCTACACCCTGGCCATCCCGATTGCCGCCGTTATGATTGTTTACGGCGGCATTATGATGATGATCGCCGGCGGCAACGAATCAAGATTTGCCAGTGGCAGAAGCGCGGCCACTTCCGCGGTAATCGGCCTTGTCATCGCCTTGCTTGCCTGGCTGATTATTGATACAATAATAAAAGTGACAACCGGCGGCTCTTTGGGGCCATGGAATAAAATCAGCTGCTGATATCAATTTATGAAAAAAATACTTTTCGCGATTTCGGGGATGTTTTTCATTTTAACCGTCGTAATCGCGCCGATGACGCTTGCTCAAGACTTAAAAGAAGCGGCCGGCAAAATGGCCGAAGGGGCGCCAATAACAAGCATAGACCAGATTTACGGAATTCTGGCGAAAGTCGCGAAGTACGCCTATACCATCTTTTTCATAGTGGCCGTGATTTTTATCATTATCGCCGCCTTTACCTTCCTTACCGCCCGCGGCGATCCGAACGCGATTACCGCGGCCAAAAGCGAATTAATCTGGGCGGTAATCGCCATTATTATCGCGCTTTTGTCCGTGGCAATGGCCCAGATTATTCTTAATTTCATTGAATAAACGCATGAAAAACTTGATTTTCGCGGTTTTAATAAGTTTCCTGATCGTCTCGCCTTTTATAACCGCCGGGCAAACTCCCGGCGAAGTGCCGGATGCCGACGATCTCGGAATCAACCCTTCACCGATTAATGACGTTGACGAAATCGTCGCCGTAATCGGCAAAGTAGCGAAATATGTTTATATTATTTTCTTTATTGTGGCTGTCATCGTCATTCTTTTCGCCGCCTTCACCTATCTGACCGCGGCCGGCGATCCGAACAAGCTCGTTATTGCCAGACAAATGCTTATTTACGCGATAGTCGCGATGATTGTCGCTTTTCTGGCCGTCGGCGCTTCTCTTATCGTTTCCAATTTTCTTGAAGGTGGCGGCGGCTCATATGGCGGAGGCGGTTCATACGGAGGCGAATCTTATGGCGGCGGATCATACACGCCAGGCCCTTCCGAAGAAGAATCAGGCAATATTGAAGGATCTTATCCCGAGAATTTGTATCCCACTGGAATTGAGATATAGCGCGAAATTTTGAATTTCCGACAAAAATCAGTTATGATAAAAATATTAAAAAGGTCGCAAGAATAAAAGCAAATCAAAATTAAACAATGAAATTAACAAAAATTATTTCCTGGTCAATGGCGTTCGGATTTTTCGGTTTGCTGTTGATCGGCGCGGCAAGCGCCCAGACCGTTACCACTATCCCGCCGGTCGGCCCAACCACTATCGGCGGCATTGTTGACCTTATCCAATATCTCGTCCGCTGGGTTTATATCATCTTTTTCGTCGTCGCAGTGCTGTTTCTTATCTTTGCCGCTTTTACTTATTTGACGGCGGCAGGCGACCCGACCAAAGTTGCGTCAGCCAAAGACAAGTTGATTTACGCGGCTGTGGCGATGATTGTCGCTTTTCTGGCCGTCGGATTTGAATTGATTGTCAGAAACTTCCTTAGTTCCCCGACAGCTTAAAATCACATGTTCCGCCTTACCGGCGGAGCATGCCTCAAAAGACAATCATTTATTGCCATTTGAGGCATGCTTGAAAAAATAACAATATTTTTTTTAATTACCAACTTTGCGAATAAAGCGCTGGCCCAGACAACGGGCGGAAGCCCCTCGTTTAGCATTGATAACCCGCTCGGCACCACCAGTATTGTCCAAATCATCAACAACGTACTTAATTATCTTATTTATATCAGCGTGCCGATTCTGGCATTGATGATTCTGATCGGCGGATTTCAAATTCTAACCGCCCGCGGCGATCCCGGGCAAATCACCTCCGGCCGAAAAACCATCACTTACGCGGTTATCGGCTTTCTGATAATTTTGCTTTCCAAAGGCGTTGCCCTGATACTCTTGGACATAATGGGGTAAAAAATAACCCCATCAGGCGAGTTTCGCCTGACGGGGTTTGAATTTATTTCCTCCACCGGTTGACGTACACTTCTCTGTGTATCGTCACAACGGCATCTCCTTCTTTCCCGTAAATCCGGAAGATGCCATTAGCTGGCCGCACGCCGTCGTGCGCCGGTTTTCCGGGATAATGGACGACTTTCCGTCCATCATTATACTCGATCACGACATCATTGTCGTAATCGATTCGGTAGCCGGAACCGGCCGGTGTAATTACCCACCCACCGGCTTCCCGCGATAAAACCTGATTCGCGGGAAGCAATGGCACCGTAATTTGATTTACCCCTTCCGGAAATCTGTAATTGGGGTAAATCTGCGCCGCCGTTGTCACCGACGTCGGCTTTGTCGGCGACAACACCCATACCGCGATCAAAATGATCGCGGCCGCGACAACGATTTTCCAACCGCGCGCCGCCACCCACGTCCTATGGATGATGGCCAAAACCGCCAGGACAACGACGACAAACACCGCCGCCATCCCCAGCAAAAACCATAAAATTCCCATCTCTTATTCCTCCTTTTCTTTTTTCCCGCCGGTCCAGCCCTTGACGATATCCGCCAAGGCGCCGAACGGGAAAATTACTAAGTTGGAAGGTCCCTTACCGGCCTGTTCCACCGCCTCAACAGCGCGGATGAAGAGACCAGTGTCGCCGTACGAGGCGACTTTTCCGTAAATCCTGTCCAGACGCTGAACTTCAGCGTCTGCCAAAACTTCAATTTGATCCTTGTCTTTTTCGGCCAGCCACTTCTTCGTGGCTGCCTCGGCGAATTTCGCGGCCCATTCTCCAGCCGGGTCAATTCGCACGATTTCTACGGCAACAAGCTCCACGCCGTAATTGTCGCTGATGAACTCGTCCACTTTCGTTCCGCGAAGGAACGAATTTAGCTCCTCTTCAACGGCCTCTCTTTGTTTCGTCAGCTCTTCAAATTCCTTAAGAGCCACGAAAGACCGGAAGGCCGGCTTAATCCGGTTCTGTGTCGCTTCCAGCCAATGCTGGACGCGATACAAAGCCTTATAGGGGTTCACCACCCTCAAAGTCAAGAGCAGTGAAACGTTCACCGGAACCATTCCTTTGGTTTCGGCTTCGTCAACAAACGCATAATAGACATCGTCCTGGACCAGGATGAAATCTATCGTTTCCTCCTTGGAAACGATTTTTTCGTCCTCGTACGATGTCCACTTGAATCTGTACGAGTGAACGGAATTCACAAAGGGAATTCCGACCCACCTCAAACCGCTTGTCCAACCGAACAAACGGCTCTGACTGCGTTGTTGCGGCTCTTCTGCCGCAACAACGTTCCAGTCAGCGTTAAAATCATTCCCGCGATAAGACATCGCGAGACGGTGAAACCGCTTCCAGCGCAAAATCGCCTTGGCGGTTCCCTCCTTTACAACGGTAACGAAAATGTTGTGCTCAGCCAAGACATATGTCGTGGCCAGCACACCAAACGCAATCGCCACTGTGGCGATCATGCCCAGCCCAACTACAAACCCCTCCCAGAAGCTTTCCATTTCATCCTCCTCGGCCGCCATTAGTGGCCATATTGGGTTTAAAATCTTATAATTCCTTAAAGCTTTTTAAAGACCGATTTCAATCCTATTCAAGGATTGAAATTACCTAAAAAATACCATAAAATCGTTAAAAAGTCAATAATTGAGCCGGGGTGGCGAAATTGGAAGACGCATCAGCTTTAGGAGCTGACGCCGCAAGGTTTGCGGGTTCAAATCCCGCCCCCGGCACAATATATATAAAATCGTTATTGCGAAAAATTTCATTTTCCGCGCCGTCGGCCATGAAAAGCCCGGTGAATTCCGCGAAGCTCTTTATTGGTCAAATGGGTGTAAATTTGAGTAGTGGAAATGTTGGCATGCCCCAATAATTGCTGAACTGCCCGCAAATCGGCGCCGCCGATCAAAAGGTCGGTGGCAAATTGATGCCTTAATTGATGCGGCGTAAGACGCTTCACAATACCGGCTTTACGGCTGTAAAAATTAATCAAGCGCTGAACGGTTTTAGGAACGATCCGACCGACGACTTTCGGAGTTTTATTTTTGGTCAAACTGATAAACAAAGCTTCTTCGGCATCCGTCCTTTTGTCCAGATAATTTTTAATCGCTTTTTTCGCCCGCTCCGAAAGAAAAACCAGGCGCAATTTGTCCCCTTTGCCCCGTACCGTAATTTCCCCTCTCTCCAAATCAACGTAGCGGTTTAAGGCGCAAAGCTCGGAAATCCGCAAACCGGTTGAAAAAAGAGTTTCCAAAATCGCCTTGTCGCGAAGAGATCGCAAATCGCCGCCGTTGGGTCCGGCCAAAAATCTTTCCAAATCGGCGTATTCAATGATTTCAATTTGCCGG
>ERZ1292623.2848-Hain-H51-01um-R1-2848-length-15149-cov-6_pt2 | contig 12786 bp, 16 predicted proteins | sample MGYA00564398_ERZ1292623 | MGnify/ENA primary metagenome ERZ1292623 (study PRJEB36523, sample SAMEA6512633) | groundwater metagenome | collected 2019-01-07 | study: AquaDiva: Metagenomics assemblies of 32 groundwater samples | reverse complement strand
AATTTTGTATGCAAAATGTTTCAGGGTCCAAATTTTAGTGGATTTTTAAAAGAACTTAAAAAAAGTTTTAGTTTTGTTAAAAGTGTAAAGCCGGAAGCTTCTAAAAAGAAAAGCAAAGAAATGTATTTTGTTTGTAAAGGTTATAAAAACATTTAAAAACTAATTTCACTTAATAATTTCATGAAAAGATTGCTTAAGGCATTTTTATATGTTTTTTTATTAACATTTTTAGGGATAAGTTTAGTTTCTGTGTTTTGGGAAAAGCCTGATTTATTAACCTTGATATTGGTAATATTAAGCCTTGTTATTGTATTTATATCTACAAAGTACATGTCGAAAGATAGTGAAGATATAATTCTATTTTTACTTGTAGGAGTTACAGGGGCATTTGCAGAAGTTATAGCAATATATTTTGGTGCGTGGAGATATGGGAAACCTCAATTAATCGGAATTCCATATTGGTTGCCCTTAGCTTGGGGGTTGGCAGCAATAATAATAAAATATGTTTATTTAGAAGTTCGTAGTTTCACAAAAGACAAATTAAAAAAATAATCACAAAATTTTAAAATCAACACATATTCTATAATTATATGGAGAAATGTTTCCGCATTTTACTATCTTTAAGATTTTAATTTTCTTGAAGTGTTTTTTTATCTTCTTTATTATTACATCTGGAAAATCTTTCTCATTGCAAAAGTCATAGAAATGAATTACTGTATTTTTTTTTATTTTATTTTTTATTAAGTTTAAATAATTAGAAGCATTTTTGGGTGCAGGCATAACTATTCTGTCAAATTTATGCTTTAATTTTGGAAGAATATGATTTACATTTCCATTAAATAATTTAATATTATCAATTTTATTTAATTTTAAATTATCTAAGGTATAATCTACTGCTACATGATTCATTTCTACTGCATAAATTTCTTTGGCTTTTGAATGCTTGCTTATTATTATAGGATATATTCCAACACCAGAAAACATAACTAAAATTACTTCATTGTTTTTTACTAAGTTGCTTATTCTTAATCTTTCATGACTTAATCTTGGACTAAAATAACATTTTTCAACATCTAATTTAAATAAGCAAGAACTTTCTTTATGAATTGTTTCCTTTGTTTTTAACCCAGCCAAGAACTTGAATTTTTGAAGCCTGTATTTTCCTGAAACTTTATTTGTTTTTAATAAAACGGTTTTAATGTTTTTGTTTAACTTTAATATCGTATTTGCAATTAATTTTTGTTTCTTTAAGTTGCTTGGAAATTTAGAAAATATAGCTATACTTCCAATTATATCAAAAGATTTTGGAATTTCTTCTTGCCTTAACTTATTTTTTAAAGTACTTCTTAGATTGGTCATATTAGCAAGGTTTATATATAAAATATCTTTTAAATAGTTAATGGAAAATAAAGAATTATATAAAAGATACTCTATTTTGCTTTTGGTATCTTTATTTGCATTTTTGATTGTTGCCTCGATTAATCCAACAATAACTGGATTTGCTCCGCTTAATATAGACCCTCTAGGCGAGGTTGGGGGATTCTTGGGCAGAGATGTTTCTTTACTCGGTAGAACTCCTGTTCCCGCATGGGCAGTAATTGTGGCTTTTGCAATGGTATTTAGTGTTGTTTTCATTTTAGTTAAAAAGATACATATATTTAAGGATGAGGATAACAAGGCCCCAGCAATAATTTTTGCATTAGCTGTGTCCATTATGACCACATTAGTTACAAATATTGTTGGAATAATATTATACCTTTCTGCGATTTTAGGATTCTTTATAATAATTGCCACAATATTGCTAATTGGATGGGCATCATATTTAGGAGTACATACTTCTATAAGTAGCGGGTTAGGAGAGATATCTGAAACAGCTTCAGGAAGATATCAAGCTAAATCTGCAGCTAAAGAAAGTAAAAGAGGACTTTTTGAAACATTAAACGCATATGAAAAAACAAAAGAAGAAAGAAAAGCTTTAGGGGGTTTAAGAAAGAGTGTTTATAATAAAGACAAAGAATTAATACAGAAACAATTAATGGTATTTGATAGTTTAAATTCTAGTTTATTTAAATTTGATGAGACTATAAAAAAAATTAATAGAAGAATAGCAAGGGAGAGCATAAGTAATGAAAAGAAAACTCGAATCACCCCTTTATTAAATGATATTGAGACATTAAGAAATGAATTCGCATCTAAAGTTAATGAGGTTAGAACACGTATAGAAGGGATTAAAGCTAGTATTAAGGAGAATGACTTTGCTTCAGCTGAAAATCAGATTAATGGGGCAATTAATACTGAGCAGCAATTAGAAAATATATTCATCAATTTAGCAAAAAAAGAGTCGGAAATAAATAGAATTTTATTGCAAGGAGGAGAAAAATAAAATGGGATTTACAGAATGGTTTTATGGATTATTTCAGAGAAAATATAATGCTAGAAGCGCTACCTCATCTAGTAAAATTTCAGATTTGAAGATGGGAAATTATGTTGATAGTGCTAAAAGAGAAGCATCGGTTCTAAAAACATTAAAAAAAAATATATATCTACAAGATCAAACAGCTATACAAAATTCGTTAAACTTATTTGATAATTTAGGGCAAGAACAGGAAATGCTTAATACAGAAGTTGCTCAATTGATAAGTAGGATTTCGAACCCAGGTGTAAGATTGTCCAAAAGAGATAAAGACGTTCTTAATAAGCTAAAAAAAGAGATAATCGTATCAAAGAAAGCTTATGATGGTCTTGTAGAACAAAACAGGAACCATATAGAAAGAATTAAAGCTAGCATTAAGGATAATGATTTTGGTTATGCTGAGATGCAAATAAATCAAGCTCTAAGATTACGACAATCTCTAAATAATTCTATAAAAATATTAGGACAAAAAAAACAACAAGTAGATAGAATTTTAGAAAGGGTTATGACCCCAGCAGGTCCATAAGATATGTTTCCCTTTAGTTTGTTTAAAAAAAAGAAAATAGAATTAGAAGAAGACAATCTAGATTTAAATCAATCGAGTTCTCAGGATTTAAACAGTTTTTCTAATAGAGATTATCCTGGAATAAGCAAAGAAGATTTAATTCTAAGCAAACTAGAAACTATCAACGCTAAATTAGATAACATAAATGATAGATTAAAAAGATTAGAAAAATAATCATCTCTTACTTGTAAAATAAGATTGAAAAACAGGCTCGATTAAAGGCCAAATGTAAGGTGCTACAACAACTAATACTGCAACAATTAAACTATGCGCCCAAGTCTGTTTTAATCCTTTACTACTTCCAATAGTTGTCTTAACTACAGCAGAAGCTGAATGTACTTTGATTATTGTTAATAATCCGATAAATATCCTAAAGAATAAAATATTACTTATTAAAGGAACATTCTGTAAAAATGTTAAATTTGTATAAACAAATTCTGCATTCATTGTTGCAAATACAGCCAACATTGCCCAAAAAACAGAATGCAAGCCATGACTTAACCAATGGCTCCCCCTAAAATTTTCATCTCGATGAATCAAGATTAATTCATATAGTCCAATAATCGCACCAAGAACTAAGGGACCAATAAATTGCAATTGCACCTCTTCTACCATTAAATTTTGTCTTGTTTAGTTATATTTAAATATTATGTTTTATTCATTATCTTAATGGAACCATGGCTTCATAGAATTGAGGTGATAGTGGATAAAGCAATCCCTTATTTAGTTCTAATTTTATTAATTTTAATCATTGGCGAGTTTACCCATTATAAATTAATAGAGGAAAATGCAAATATTGTTTTATTGATAGATTATTTTATTGTAATAATATTTATTATAGATCTAAGTTTTAAATATTATAGAGTAAAAAATGCAAAAATCTTCATAAAAAAATATTGGCTAGATATTATCGCAGTGTTCCCTTTCTTTTTATTATTTAGATTAGTTGAGGAAGTGATATTATTTTTTAGAATCAGTGCAGAATTAGCTGAATCACAAAAAATATTGCATACTGGGGTAGAGATTGGTAGAATTTCACAGGAGTTAACCGAAGAGCAAAGAGTATTAAGAGAGATACAAGAAGCTACGAGATTAGAAAGAACTTCAAGAATTGCTAAATTAATAAGACCCGCAGAAAGAGTTCCAAGGATTTGGAGAATGTTACATTTTTATGAGCGTCCTTATAAAAGAAAAAACTGATTAATTTTTATTATAATTTTAAACTTTTAACTCTTTGAAGAAACGTAATAACCTCTTTAGGGATTCCTTCTAATTTTTTTAGAGAGATTGAGTCAGCACCATATAGTTCTATTATTTCATTTTTAGTGTCTCTTAAAAAATCGCCATTCCATTTAGAACCACTAATTTTAGAGTGAAAATTTAACATGCTTCGGTTTTCTTCAACAATCTCCAAAACATCAATTGCTAGAAGTACCTTGGCCTTTGCCTCTTTATTTATAGCATCAACTTTTTTTGTTTCTTGATATTAAAGCGTTCTCATATTCATTTGCCATAATTATGAGAACAATAGAAGATATATAAATTTAACGGAAAAAGAGAAAATTAAAACCATCTATTCAAACTTTCATTGCTTTTAGTTTTCTTAATGTTGATTATCCTTTCTAAGTTCTTATTTACTCTGTCTTCATTAAAATCATGCCTTTCAATTAGAATTTCTTTTATCTTGTCTAAATCTGGTTGCTTCCAACTTAGTCTATAATTTTTAATTATAGGCATGCTCTTGAAAGTTGCATAAATCTGCTTCCAATTAAAATCTGCTTTTACTCCTTTAAATAATTCATCAAAATTTTTATATTGTTTAACTAATTTTAATGCTGTTTTTTGTCCGACTTTAGGCACTCCATCATTAAAATCAGTCCCCACTAAAATTCCAATAACAATTAATTGATCTTGAGATATTCCTAAATTTTTTAAAACTTCTTTTAATTCGATTAACTCGGGATTTATTGTAACATATGCTCCTGAAGGAAGCTTTTTTCTTGTTGATAATGTTAAATTTCTAATTACCCTTGGTGCACTATATAACAAAGCATCATAATCACTTGATGCAACATAATCAACATCTCCCTTTTCATTCATAAATGAACATTGTGCTTCTGCTTCACTTGGCGCTTGTATAACCGGGAGTCCTAAAGCTGAAATTAATTCTTTACTTTCCTCAATATATTCTCGTTTTAATCTTATACTTTGTTTTGAATAACGCAACATTAACTCTTCATTTCCTTCTTCTTTTGCCTTTTCTAGCTTTTCTTCTGCAATTTGTTTTCTGTATTCTCTTTCTTCTTGTTCTTTAATTTTTAATAAAGGGGGTTTACCATCAAATACAAATGCTAACTTAAGATTTTGCTGCATCAAATTAGTTACCCTTGTGATAATTCCTTGCAGATGTGAAGTAATATTTCCGTTCTTATCCATTAAAGGAGTACCATCCTGCTGTCTTATAGAACTTAAAAACTGATAAAGCATCTGGGAAGCATCTACTGCAATCTTCTTATTCTCTAAATCATCAAATAAAATCTGTTTCTTTGATACTAACTCGGAAATTTGTAAACCCATAATCTTAACAAATAATAAGAATTTATAAAATATACCAAAAGCCTTTTAAATTGCTTAAAAATTCTAGAGATATGGCAAAGTCAGACAAGAATAGTTTTGAAGAATTTAGTAAAAAGGGGAATATTGAATCATTATTAGATGAGTATAAATTAACAAGAGAGGATGTTGAGCCTGTGGTTGAAGTATTTGGATATCTATGGACAATCTCATATTCCAGTTTATTTTTTAATGAATTAAATCTACCAAAAGAATATTATCAAATCTTAGCCACATTACAACACTCTGGAGTGATTAGTTTAGGAAAAGATTCTAAAAAAGATATAAAAAATTGGATTAAAGACAAGAAAAAGCTTGAAAATTATAAAAAGTAAATTTTATATTCCTATTCGTTTCTATTTAATTTAATGATAAAGAATCTCAAGCTAGAACATAAAGGAGGCTATTATAATTATAAAGTTCATGAGGCTAAACTAAATAATTTATCTAATGGGTTTAGTTCATTAAAAAATTATTTGCATAATATGTTTGTTAATTGTCCAAATGAATATTTTAATTCTGGACCAAGAAGTTCTGGTTTAAAATTTAGATTAAATAATTTGGATTTGCATCAGATTTCTGGACATGAAATAAGTGATTTAGCAAGACAAGGATTAATATCAAACAAGGAAAGATTCAAAGAAGGACATCCAAAAGTTCAAGTATTTTTATTAGAGACAGACGATAATACAGTAGCAATGGAAGTTCCAATATGGATTTATCCAAGTGAGCTAGAAAAGTTTAATAAAATATTCAAGGCAAAATCTCCTTTAACAGGTCATATTGATATATTAAGAATAGAAAATAGTAAAATATGGATATGGGATTACAAGCCAAACTCATTTGAAGAGAAATATGCTTCTACCCAAATTTTCTTTTATGCTTTAATGTTAAGTCAAAGAACTAGAATAAATCTAGAAAATTTTAGATGTGGTTATTTTGACTCAAATTACGCTTATATTTTTAAGCCTGAATTAAAGATGCTCAAGAATAAATTCTTATTTGAATTTGAATAATTTTATATATCTTGTTAATCAGTTTAATCTAATGGCAAGTTTAGAGTTTTATCCATTGGATATTGATTTCGATGAAGAAGGAGTAATTCGGTTAGTCGGGATTACAAAAAACAATGAAAAAGTTTGTGTTTATGATGGCTCATTTAAGCCTTATTTCTGGATAATTAATAATGAGCCTGAAAAAATAAAAAATGATATGTTAAAGATTTCTGAAGATGGTGTTAAGGTTTTAGATGCTGAAGTTCATGAGAAAAATTATCTTGGAGATAAGGTAAGGGCATTAAAAGTCCATTATAATAATCCAAAAAGAATTAGAACAATTTTAGATGTTTTAGATGAAAATTTAGTTAAGATCGAAGTTGATATTAACTTTGCTAAGAGATATTTGATAGATAATAATATCACAATGATGACTTTAACTAAAGCCGAAGGTGAATTAATGAATAATGATTATTTTGATTATTGTGTTAAAGGAAGAGTAAAACAAGAATCACAAGAATTTTATGATAATCCAAAAGCATTAGTTTTTGATATAGAAGTTTATGGAAGTCATGGTGGAAGTGATAAAGTAAAAAATGATCCTATTTTAATGATAGGATTATTAGGAGAGAACTTAAAAAAAGTAATCACATGGAAAAAGTTTGAGGCACAAAATTATGTTGAGTTTGTTAATTCTGAAGCTGAAATGATTGAAAGATTTGTTAACATAATAAAAGAGTATTCTCCGAGCATATTAATAGGTTATAATTCAGACAATTTTGATTTTCCATATATTAAATCAAGAGCAGAAAAATATGGGATAAGATTAAATTTAGGAATGGATAACTCAATTCTAAAATTTAAAGCTGGAATGGAAAGTACAGCTAAAATTAATGGAGTAATACATTTAGATTTGTTAAAATTTATCAGGAAAAATATGTCTGCTAATTTACAGTTAGAGTCTTATAGTCTAGACAGCGTAGCAAAAGAATTACTGCAGGAAGGAAAGAAAGAGATCGATGTTGATGATATTATGGAAGCGTGGGATAATATTAAAGATCTTGAAAAGTTCTCAGAATATAATATGAAGGATGTTGATTTAACATTAAGGATTTTTCATAAAGTTTATCCGATAATGTCTGAAATAGTGAAATTAGTAGGGATAAATATGTTTGATGTTTGCAGGATAAGCTATGGTCAATTAGTTGAAAATTATTTAATAAGAAGAGCTCCTGAGTATAATGAATTAATCCCAAATAAGCCATTGCACCATGATATTGGAGATAGGAGAGAGCAAAGTTATCAAGGAGCTTTTGTAATGGAGCCAAAAATAGGGTTTTATGAAAATGTTGCATTTTTTGATTTTAGATCCCTATATCCAAGTATTATTATTGCTAAGAATATTTATCCTGGAAATTTGAATCATTCTGGAGAAGGGTATGAAACTCCTGCAATAGAAGAAAATGGATTTAATAGGAGATATTATTTTGATACTAAAGATGAAGGATTTATCCCCCAGATTGTTAAAGATTTAATTGTCAGAAGAAATAGAATTAAAGAAATTATGAAAAAGGAGGATAATATTACATTAAAGGCGAGAAGTTACGCATTAAAGACAATAGCAAATTCTACTTATGGTATGTATGGGTTTTTTGGTGCAAGATATTACAGCAAAGAATGCGCCTCTAGCATTACAGCTTTCGGAAGAAAGTATATTAAAGACACAATAGAAAAAGCTGAGAAATCTGGATTCTTGGTTATTTATTCAGATACAGATTCAATCGCAGTTGCTTTAAGAGATAAAACAGAAAAAGAAGCCTTGAATTTCTTACAGGAAATTAATAATGAATTACCAAGTTTAATGGAGCTTGAATTAGAAAAATTTTACACTAGAGGAATATTTGTAAGCAAAAAGGGAGAACAACAAGGAGCTAAGAAGAAATATGCCTTAATAGATGAAAATGGAAAAATGAAAATTATCGGATTCGAGACGATAAGAAAAGATTGGAGTGTTCTTGCTAGAGAAACTCAGTTAAATGTTATTGAACTAATCTTAAAACAAGGAGACTATAAAGAAGCTTTAGAATATACAAAAAAAGTAATTAAGGACATTAAAAATAAGGATATTGAGTTAAAGAAGATGATAATCAGGGAGCAATTAAAAATGCCTTTAGATTCTTACAAACAAATAGGACCACATGTTGCTGTTGCGAGAAGAATGAAACAAATTGGAATGGATGTTTCCCCAGGAGCAAATATTTATTTTATTGTAAGTGACGAACAAGGTCTAATAAGGGATAAAGCTAAAATTCCTTCTGAGTGCAAGAATTATGATGCAAATTATTACATCGAAAATCAAATCATGCCAAGCTTGGAAAAGATTTTTGAAGTTTTTGGCATATCTAAAGATGAAATATTAATTAAAGAACAAACTAAACTCGGAGAATTTTAAGATGGATGAATGGGAAAAGGCAGGGCAAATTTCAGCAAAGGTTTTGAATTACGGAAAAACTTTGATTAAAGTAGATGCTAATATTCTAGAAGTTGTTGAAAAAATTGAGAATGAAATCATGAAGAATAAAGGATTTCCAGCATTTCCCATAAATGTTTCTATAAATGAATTAGCTGCCCATTTTACTCCAAATGATGAGAAAGACTTGAAATTTAAAGAAAATGATGTTGTAAAATTAGATGTCGGAGTTCATGTTAATGGTTTTATAGGAGATAACGCACTAACAGTCGATTTAGGTGAAAATAAGGAATTATTAAAAGCATCACAAATGGCATTAAACGAAGCTGTTAAATTAGCAAAGCCCGGAACTAAGATTTATGAGATTGGAGAGGTTATAGAAAAAACAATCAAGGAATTTGGATTTAATTCTATAAAGAATTTATCTGGACATGGAATTGAGCAATATGAACAACATTCCGGATTTACAATCCCTAATTTTAATAATAATGATCAAATAGAACTAGAAGAAAATCAGATTATTGCTATAGAACCTTTTGCAACCAATGGAATAGGATTGGTACAGGATGGCAAGCAAAGTAATATTCTAAAGATTGTCGATGTCAAGCCGATAAGAGACAATTTTTCAAGAGAGGTTTTAAGATATATAATACAAGAATACAAAACATTACCTTTTGCCAAAAGATGGTTATTTAAGAAATTTGATTCTTTTAAAGTTAGTTTTGCATTAAGAAATTTAGAAAAAGAAAGTATATTACATCACTATCCTCAATTAGTTGAAAAAAGTAATGGTATAGTTTCACAACATGAATTTACTGTAAGAGTAAAAGACACTCCTCAAATTTTGACAAAAGAGTAACATTTATATAATAATTTAATAAAAAAAAGTAATATGAAAACCATTAAGGATATAATGAATAAAAAGGTGATCCATTTTGATGAAAATTTTTATGTTTATAATGCCGCTGTTGAGCTAGGAAAAAAAGATATTGGATGTGTTATTATTACAAGAAACAAAAAACCTATTGGAATTATTACTGAAAGGGACATGGTTAAGAGAGTTATTGCAAAAGATTTAGATCCAAAAAAAACTAAGTTAAAAGAGGTTATGACTTCTCCTGTAGAAAGTCTTGATCAAAATACTAATATTTATTATGCCAGCAAGATAATGAGAGAGAAAGGTTATCAAAGATATCCTGTTGTTAAAAAGAATGTAGTTATTGGGGTTATTACACAGGCTAATTTAATCGATTATTTTACAGAACAAAGAAAGAAATTTGTATTACAGCATTTAAGCAAAAAATTAAGAAGACAATATTTATGAAAGAATTTTTAAAACCAACAATTTTGAAGATAATTTTAACAATTATGTTTTTGGTGTTGTCTGACCGTGTGTTTGGATTTCCATTAAAATTTTATAGAGAGGCTTCTTTTGGATTGAAATCACTTTCTGTGATAAACATAATTATAGATTTAGTCTTCTGGTATATTATTTTTTGTCTAATAATTTATAGTTTTAAAAAATATAAGAAAAATAATTAACCAAAATAATCTGGAATTTCTTTGATTAATCCTGCTCTTGCATTCTTCAAGTAATTTTCTTCCATATCCGTATATCTTTCCATTAATTCTTTTGAAATGCTTGGTTTTACTTTAACTAAAGCTTCTTCAAAATGTTTTTTGCTAACTTCTTTTGCTTTTGGATCTTCTCTTAAAGCTAAAATCCCTGCTTCTCTGCAAACAGTTTCAAAATCAGAACCAACATAACCCTCTGCTTTTTCTGCTATCTTAGCTAAATCAACATCTTTGGAAATAGGCATATTTTTTGTATGAATATTTAATATGTCAAGTCTTGCTTGTTTGATTGGAGGTGGAACTAATAATAATCTATCAAATCTTCCTGGTCTTAATAAAGCTGGGTCAATAATATCTGGACGATTAGTTGCTGCAATAATGACAACATCATTTAATTGTTGTGCTCCATCTATTTCTGCAAGTAAGGTATTTACCATTTCATCAACAACCCTATTTCCATCATTTAATCCTCTTCTAGATGCTATTGAATCAATTTCATCAAAGAATATTATTGCTGGAGAAGCTTGTCTTGCTTTTTCAAATATTTTTCTAATTCCCTTTGAAGATTCTCCAACCCATTTATTTAATAATTCTGGGCCATTAACTAAGATAAAGTTGGCTTCACTTTCTGTGGCTACTGCTTTTGCTAATAATGTCTTTCCTGTTCCTGGAGGTCCATATAATAAAATTCCTCTAGGAGGTTTTATTCCTAGTCTCTTAAATGACTGTGGATTCTTAATTGGCCATTCTACAGCTTCCTTAAGCTCTTGTTTTATTTTTTCTAATCCACCGATATCCTCCCATTTAACGTTTGGGTTTTCAATTAATACTTCCCTTAATGCACTTGGTCTTACTAATTTTAACGAAGCATTGAAATCTTCTTCAGTAACTGTTAATTTTTCTAGAACATCATTTGGGATATCTTCATTATCACCTAATTTAATTTCTGGAAGAATTCTTCTTAAAACATTCATTGCAGCTTCCTTACATAATGCTGCTACATCTGCTCCAACAAAACCGTGTGTAACATCTGCTAATCTGTTTAAATTAACGTCTTTTGCCAAAGGCATATTTCTTGAGTGTACTTTTAAGATATTTAATCTTCCTTGTTTATTTGGAACGCCAATTGAAATTTCTCTGTCAAATCTTCCCGGACGTCTTAAAGCAGGATCAATTGAATTTGGTCTATTCGTAGCACCAATAACAACTATCTTTCCACGAGATTTTAATCCATCCATCATTGTTAGTAACTGTGAAACAGCTCTTCTTTCTAATTCACCATAACTTTCTTCTCTCTTTTGAGCAATAGAATCGATTTCATCAATAAAAATAATACTTGGAGCATTTTTCTCAGCTTCTTCAAATGTATCTCTTATTCTTTTTTCAGTTTCACCATAAAATTTATTCATAATTTCAGGACCATTAACCAAGATAAAATGGGCTTCTGATTCATTTGCTACAGCCTTAGCAAGTAAAGTCTTACCTGTTCCTGGAGGCCCATATAATAAAACTCCTTTTGGTGGTTCAATTCCTAATCTTAAAAATAAATTAGGATGTTTTAATGGCAGCTCTACCATTTCTCTTATTTTAGAGATTTCATCTGTTAATCCACCAATATCTTCATAAGTTACTTCTGGAATTCTTTCTTCACTAACTTCTACAGATTTTGGATTTAATATCAATTCAGTATTTTCGGTGATTAGGATAGGGGCATCTTTTGGAGATGCGTTTGCGACAATAAATCTTATCCCCCCCAACCCAAAACCACCTGTAAAATTTTCTTCAAACATGCTAAAAACTTCTTCAAAAAATGGAGAGTCTGACATGGTTCTATGTCTTGATTTAGTTCCTCCTGGAACAATAATATCTCCTTTGACAACAGCTCTTCCCAATAAAGTTCTTCTAAATATCCTTGGATCTGCTTTTATCATTACTCCTTTTTGTGCAGGAGCTATTGTAATTGATTTAGCTTCTCTAACATCTGCTTTTTTAATATTAATAAATTCGCCAATACTTGTCTTGGCATTTCTTCTCATTATTCCATCCATTCTAATGACTTGTTGACCAACATCTGTTGGATAAGCTCTTTCAACTAAAGCAACTGTAGTTCTTCCACCTGTAATAGAAATAACATCTCCGGGATGAACTCCTATAC
>ERZ1292623.3764-Hain-H51-01um-R1-3764-length-12789-cov-10_pt1 | contig 12789 bp, 11 predicted proteins | sample MGYA00564398_ERZ1292623 | MGnify/ENA primary metagenome ERZ1292623 (study PRJEB36523, sample SAMEA6512633) | groundwater metagenome | collected 2019-01-07 | study: AquaDiva: Metagenomics assemblies of 32 groundwater samples | reverse complement strand
TCCGTGCCGCGCACACCGATGGTGGCGGTCGGCGTGTTGAGCAGGTAGGCGTCGCGACGCGCCTTGCCGATACGCCCGGTCAGGGTGCGAATGCCGCCGGCGATGAGGCTCAGCACGCTGTGCAGCGTATTGCCCTCCGCCCGGTAATCGTCCACCCGTATCCGGCTGTTGGGGCGCACCATCAGCAGCGCGTCATCCACAAACCGCACCTGCAGGTTACCGTCCGCACCCGTGACCAGGGTGTCGCCCCGCTCCACCGCGGCGCCTGGCGCGAGCGGCCGCAATCCGCCCGCCGCCGCCTGCGCCTGCGCGCTTCCACTTAACGCCAGCACCTTGCCGACCGGTTCCGCCCATACCGGCAGGGCGAAAACAAGCATGGACAACGCAACCAGCAACGGTGCGGCCCGGAAAACCCTGCTGCACGATTCAGTGGAAATCATGGCGCACCCCCAGCAGGACTTGGGTCCTGTCAAAATCATAAAGATCGATATTGGAGCGGTTGGCGGCATGGTTTACTTCGGCGCGCAACATCCAGCCGGGCCGGGCCCGCCAATCCCAACCGGCCACGACATACGCGTATCGATCGTGACGAACCTTATTAACAAAGACCGGGTCGGCGCCATCATGGCGGCTGTCCTGGAACCACAGGCCGAAGCGCGGCTCATGGCGGGGCATAAGCCTGTAGCTGGCGTCGAAGCCAAGCGCAGTGGTGCGACGGCCCATGAACGCATTGGACTGTGAAAATGCTTCATTAAAATCAACACGCGGGTCCTCCTGGCCATAGCGCGCAGCCACACCCAGCCGTGCACGGCCCGCGATCATGTTCCATCCCAGCAATGCGCTCGTTGCGCGTGCATCGCGCGTCGGTTGATTATCGTAGCTGGCCAGACCCCGGTTCGCGGCCAGGGTCAAGCGTTGGGCTGCGCTGAGCGTGTAGGTCCACTCCAACGCGGCCGCATCGTAGATGCTGTAGCGGCGATGATCGACGCTGAACACCTGGCGGCTGACCGGAAGTGTCAACCGGTGTGGGCCGGCTTGCCAACTGGCACCGACGCGTCCCTGGTAAAGCGAGGTATTAAACTGTGTCTGGTCATACAACGCGTAGGCTATGCCCGAGGCATCGGCGAACAGCGACGCTTGAGTACCGAGCGCGAGCTTGCCGCCGACCCCGGCGGACAGGCGCGCAAAAGAGTCGTGCTGGGCACGATCGCCCGGCGCCAGGATGACACCCGTGGTCGGGCTCCCGCCGATACCCGTGACGGAGGCCGCATCGGTGGCGCTGTTGACGTTGGAGTCGTAACCGGCGTCGAGTCCGATGAAGCCGCGCACCGGACGAAGCGTTACGGGCGCAACCGACCGTGCGCGAAGTGTTTGCGCTTCCACGCGTACGGCCTCGGAGGGTCCGCTGGCCAGCAGCGCATCGACCTCGCGCCGGGCATGGGCCGGGTCGCCCGCCTCAAGGTGGGCTTGTACCAGCAGCAACCAGGCTTGTTGCTGCGTCGGCCGCTGCAGGCGCACGCGCTCCAGCGCGAACAGCGCCTCACTTGGGTGTTTTGCCGCGAGCGCGGCGCGGGCGTAGAGGAAATCGAAATCGGGATTGCCGGCGTGCCGGCCGTGGAGCCTCTCCGCCAACGCCCAGGCTTCGGCGCTGCGGTGTTTGTCGAGGTGGGTTTGCAGGGTTTCCAGATCGTCGGCCGCCTGCACGGACGTCGCCAGCAGCAGGCCGAACACAAACCACGTGATTTTTGTTATTGCCTGCATGCGCCCACCCGCTCGATGGCCCATGCGCAACTTATGATATATCCGGACCCGGTTCAACCGGCCGGCACAGGTCGCGATCAGCGGAAGCCGTAGCGCGTACTGAAGTAGAGTTGGGTGCGGTCGAATTCGCCGGCCTCCGCACTGTCGTCGGCCAGCCGGTAATTGGCCTCGGCACGCACGTCCCAACCGCGGCTGACCTGCCAGTTCCAGCCGGCCGCGAACCGCGAGAAATTTTCACGCCGCAGCGACGCGCCGGCCAGCCCGGCGTTGTCCGGTGCCTCGTGGTTACTGCGCTGCCAGAGCAGGCTGGCGAACGGCGCATGGTCGCGCCGCAAGCCGTAACGCCCCTCCAGCTGCATTCCGAAATAGCGACGATCGCCGTTGGCCGCCAGTTTCGCCTCCTCATCGCCCACGTAGAGTCGCCCGCTGACGCGCGACTCGCCACCGAACAGGGTGCTCCAGGAAAGAGTGGCCGTCGTGCCCGAGGCGGCCTGTGCTGAGCCTGTCGAAAGGCCCGGCAGTTCCTGATCGCTGTAGCTGTCGCCGTAACGGGCGTTCAGGGTGAGCAGATTGGCGGCGTTCAGGCTGTGCTGCCACTCGATGGCCAGGGCATTGACCAGTTGGGAACGGCGGGCGTCGAGACGCCAGGTCTCGGCTTGAAGCGGTACGGTGAAACGGTTGTTGCCCCACTCGATGGCGGCGCCGCCGAAAAAGCGCAGCAGATCCATTTCCGCGCGCCCGGCCGGTGCCAGATCGGGCCGGGTATCCAGGCCGGGCACCGGATTGAGCCACAGACCGCCGGGTCCTTCCGCTGCGGCCGGACCGGCGCCGCACAGCAAGGCAGCAAGAGCGAGGGAACGGCAACGCGCGCGGTTCATCGCGATGGCATACCTCTTAAAGGTCATTTCGAAAAATGAAACAGGCCTGAATATCCTAGCACAGCGGGCCGAGCCGGGTGGACTGGGGGTTTCCGCGGCGATACGCAAGTATTCAGCGTGGGTGCCGCAAAATCGCCCGCAACGCCTTCAGGGGCCGGGTGTTGAGCAGAGTATAGGAAGAATAAATGCCCTTTTTACCCAAGTCCATCGGTAGTTTACCGTCAGTGACCCGCCCCGGCAGCCGTTCGATCGTCCTGAATATGGCTTGAATTCAACTCCTGTCGCCAGGAATCCACCCGTTATTTCTTCACAAGCGCCCCCCTTCCCGACCATCAGGCATGACGAATCCCGCCGCGCTCTACAGAGCGCAGCCACTTGAGTTGCACCGTTGGTTTCGGGTGTCAGTCGAACCAGCCCACTGGCATGCAGACAGGTGGCGCCCGGCTCTCGGGCAACGGCCTGGATTCCTTGGTTGCGGCCTTGTCCTTCACGTGTTCGAGTTTCTTCTCGATCACTACTGGATCTTCGATGCAGGCGATGACTTTCATCACACCGCCGCATTCAGTACACGTTTCGATGTCGATGTTGAACACCCGCTTGAGGCGCTGGGCCCAAGTCATCGACGCTCGACGTTCCCGCCTGCGCGGGAACGACACCTAGTACGTCGAGCGGCAATAATTTCGATTTTGAGATAGGTTCTAGCCAGTCAGAACGGCATCCAGCGCCTCTTCCAGGCGTTTCACCGGCACTATTGATGCCCTCATCCTGTCCTTCTCCCGCAGGGAAAAGGGACCCAAGGCATGTCGGGGTGCGCACTATTTACCGTTGTGCTCAGTATGAGGTCCGTTATCGGCCACTTCCGGTCACTCACATTCCCCAGAAGCGGACGTTCGCAGTATCCGGAAACGGACTTTCAACGTCGTTTTAACCGGCGCGGGCCCGGCAATTCCAGGAAACGCTCCGCTGTCTCACCGCGTCCGGTTGAAAACATAGTTTAGAGATCAACGCCACGTGTTCTCGACACCAATTTCAAATTGAATGCGATGAACTACTTCGCCTTCCTTTGATTTTTCGGTATTCGCACCGCCGCCAATGTTTACTAGGGCAACAAAGAATCCAGCTTTGTCTTTCTGCCCGCTTGCAGCAGTTACCGCAACATCGAATTTGACGCCGGGGAAGGCTTGTCCTTGATGAACTCGTTGATGTTATGCATGCGTCTCACGGTCTATGGTTGTTTGGCGACTCCACCTTATCACTGGGGCCGGCCCTTCTCATGTCGGGGCGGCGTGCTGGGGCTTAAGTAAGTGCCATTCCCCTCCATCCCCTATTATTTTGCCGCCAGCTTGCCTTTTGTCAGCTACCGGAATCAGGGCGAAGTCGCGGTTAGGCCGTTCGATCCGGTTAGCACGAGCCGCGACACGTTCGACAACCAGAGGATGTCGCCCAAGTCGGTGGTGTAGGGAAGCTGCAGCTTGGTCCAGCTTGTCCCATCGGATGAACGCAGCAGCGTCCCGGCCGTGCCGGTAACGTAGAAGTCACTGCCGGCAAGTCGGGCGCGTCGCAAGGTCGACGTTGTGCCCGAGCTGCGCGGGGTCCAGGTGACGCCATTGTCGCTCGAACTGAGTACCGTGCCGCTCGAACCGACCACGACAATAGTCGAACCGTTCGCCGCACCGTTGTAGAGTGAGGACGTGACCCCGCTGGTGCGTACTGTCCAGTTCGTGCCATCAGGCGAAGTGGCGATCAAGCCACTGTTGCCCACCGCGACGAACTGGCTGCCGGTCCAGAACACACCTTTCGGATAGAGACTCGAAGGCGGCGTGACACTTGTCCAGGTGGCACCGTCAGTGGAGGTGGCCATGCAGGCGCCGACCAGTGATGTGCCGACATTGACCATTAGTGTCGGCGAGGCCGCGATTCCGCCCTGGCAGTTCATATTCCCGAGCGATGTCCAGATCGCGCCGTTGGTCGACTTGTAAGCGTATTCATTCGCCGCGACCTGCACGTGGCCAATGAAGCCGTTTGCCGAATTCGACCAGACCAGATCGAGAAATGGGTAGTTACTGACGATTGTTCCGAGCGGTGCGAACGACCAGGTAGCGCCGTTGTCGGTCGAGGTGCGGGCGATATGCGAAGTACCAACTGCTACGATCCGGCCATCACTAGGAGAGCGCGCCAGCGCCGTGAGTGCATGGGCATTCTGCACGATTGTCCAGTCGAGACCATTGCTGGAGGTGAACACGATCGGTGCCCAGCTGCCATCGTGTCCGACCGCCCAGTACTGGCTGTTCATGTACGCCACGGCGTTGAAGAGGCCGGGCAGTGTTGCGCTGCCGGTCCAGGTGATGCCGTCGGGCGAAGTCGCGGCCCCGTAATCGCCGACCGCAAGGTAGCGACCGCCAGCATAAATGATGTCGTTGAACACGCTGAGGTTGGGCGCACGCGGAGTCCAGGTCACGCCATCGGGTGAGGTCATGATCATCAGCTGCGAGCCGGAGTAGGGATAGGTTGCCGCCACGATCAGCGAGGATGATCCGCCAACGGCCGTGAACGAATCCGCGGTCGGGGCGGCCTGGAGTGTCCAGGCGATGCCATCCGGCGAGGTGACCACCGCGCCGTCCGTTCCGACGGCGACAAAACGGTTGGCTGCCCAGGCCACATCCACCAGGTTCTTGGTTGTTCCCGAGCTGCGTGCGGTCCAGACGACGCCGTCCGGGGACGAGTAAATTACACCGCTCGTGCCGACCGCCACCCACATTGACGCCGTCCCCGCCACTGCGGACAAATTCTGGCAAGAACTGCTGCATAGGGTGCGCGCGATCCAGGTCAGACCATCTGCCGACGTATAGACCCAGTATGAACCGCCGACCGCGACAAACAGCTGGCCGTTCCAGGCAACATCGTTGGTGTTGGAAGCACCCTGTGCCGCTGTCCAGAATCGACCGTCCGTGGAAACTTGAGAGCTGCCACTGCCGACGCCCACAAAGCGGGTGCCGTTGTGTGCGAGGCCATACAGTCCCAAGGCGCTCGAAACCGGGCCATACGTGCGAGTCTGCCACTGTGAACCGGGCGTGGTGCCGGACAGAACCGTGAAGTCGGCGCTCGAGACGGTTGTGCCACCCACGGTGCTGACCTGAATTTTGCCGGTGCTCGCGCCAGCGGGCACCGTTACCACCAGGCTCGTTGTGGTTGCGCTCAGAACAGTCGACGTGACGCCGTTGAAACGTACTGTATTGCCGGTGGTGCTCGCATCGAAGTTTACCCCCAGGATGCTTACCTGATCGCCGACGCTGCCCGTGGTTGGCGAGAAGCTGACGATGACCGGAGGACTTGTTCCGGTTCCGCCACCTGATCCACCTCCCGCGCTCCCGCCACCTCCGCAGCTGGCAATCGTGACGATAGCAAGAATGCAGGCGGCCATGGCCGGCAAATAGCGAGCAATATTCATAAAAGTTTACTCTGTAAGTGTTTATGCACGCTAAGTGGGTATGCACGCCGCCTGGTACGGTTTGTATTCGAGTATAGGAAGAATAAATACCCCTTTCCTGAAAAGCCAGAGTATAGGAAGAATAAATACCCCTTTCCTGAAAAGCCACTCCCACGGCCACCCACACGGAACCGGCCCGCCACCACGAATCATTGTCCGATGCGGCGGCCCGGCCGGAAGGAACCGGCAAGGCATGGCCGTAGTCCGGCCAATTCCAGCCTTCCGACCGACAGAGGCCCTCGGCAACTGCTCCCTGCGTTGCTCTACCTCCTGCATCCATGCAAGTCGTGGCGCACTCAACCGAGTGCCGCCACGGGTGTTGTGTTTTCTTACGGTGCGTCAAACAGAACGGCTTGAGGGGGTGCCCGGCTCGCGGGCAGCGGGGCGGGTTTCGCGGCGTCTTCTTTTTTGTTCGGGTGCGTGAGTATCTTTTCGATCACCATTGGGTCTTCGATGCAGGCAAATCCGCAAACAGGCCATCCATGGCCTGCGGCCCTCGCCTCGATCCGATCGGCGATGATCTTCACCGCCCCGCCGCAGTGGTTACAGGTTTCGATGTCGAGGTGGAACACCCGCTTTAAGCGCTGCGCCCAGGTCATGGCCGCGTGTCCGAGTATAGGAAGAATAAATGCCCTTTTTACCCAAGAGTCTGGCCTTTATGACCGGCGGCGGCGCCAGACCGACACCAGCAACAGCAGCCCCGCACCGGCCGCCACCCAGGCCAGCGCCGCGGTCCACGCGGCCAGCCGTGGTTCCCCCACCGCCAGCAACAGCGCCGCCGAGATCAACAGGCCGCTGCCGGTCACGGCCAGCAGCAGACGCTGATGATGGCGGCGCAGTTCGCGCCGCAGCCGGTCGAGTTCCTGCGAGCGCGCGTGCAGCGACAGCTCGTCATGGCCGGCCTTGCGCAGAAAATCAAAGAACGCGGCCGGGCTCTCCGGCAGCATGCGCCACCAGCGCGGGAACTCGCGCTTGAGGGTGTTGAGGAACGCGCGCGGCCCGAACTGCGTGCGCGTCCACTGTTCGAGAAACGGCTTGGCGGTCTCCCACAGATCGAGATCGGGGTAAAGCCGGCGGCCGAGGCCTTCGATATTGAAAAGCGTCTTCTGCAACAGCACCAGCTGCGGCTGCACCTCCATGTCGAAGCGGCGCGCGGTCTGGAACAGGCGCAGCAACAAACGCCCGAAGGAAATATCCTTGATCGGTTTGGCGAAAATCGGTTCGCACACCGCGCGGATCGCGGCCTCGAACTCGTCGACGCGGGTGTCGCGCCCCACCCAGCCGGCGCGCACGTGCGCCTCGGCGATCGCGCGGTAGTCGCGGTTGAAGAACGCCAGGAAGTTCTCCGCCAGGTAATGCTGGTCGCGCTCGCTGAGCGTGCCCATGATGCCGAAGTCCACCGCCCGGTACTGGCCCTCGGGCGTGACGAAAATGTTGCCGGGGTGCATGTCGGCGTGAAAGAAGCCGTCGCGGAACGCCTGGGTGAAAAAGATTTCGACGCCGTGGTGCGCCAGCTTCTTCATGTCCACGCCGGCGGCCTTCAGTGCCGCGATGTTGCCGATCGGGATGCCGGCGATGCGCTCCATCGTCATCACCGTGGTGCGCGTGAAGTCCCAGTAGATCTTCGGCACGTACAGCAACGCGGAATTTTCGAAGTTGGCGCGCAGGCGGCTGGCGTTGGCCGCCTCGCGCATCAGGTCGAGCTCGCCGTGGATGGTTTTGTTGTACTCGTCCACCACCTCGCGCGGACGCAGACGGCGCATCTCCGGCGCGTAGCGCTCGGCGAGGCGCGCGAGCGTGTAGAGCAGCGCCAGGTCGCGCTCGATGACGTGTTCGATACCGGGACGCAGCACCTTGACCGCGACCTCGGTGCCGTCGGGCAGCAGCGCATAATGCACCTGCGCCACCGAGGCCGAGGCGACCGGTTCGGTATCGAACTGGCGAAACAGATTCGTCAGCGGCGCGCCGAGCGCGGCGGCCACGATTTGTTCCGCCGCGGCGCCCGGAAACGGCGGCACCTGGTCCTGGAGCCTGGCCAGTTCCAGCGCAATATCGTCCGGCAGCAGATCGGGGCGCGTGGACAGCACCTGCCCGAACTTGATGAACACCGGCCCGAGTTCCTCAAGCGCCTCGCGCAGGCGTTGCGCGCGCGGGCGCGCGGGCGCGACCACCCAGCGCAGGGTCACGGCGCGCAGCAGCAAACGATACGGACGGAACAGATGCAGGGCGCGCACGAACTCGTCGAGATCGTGGCGCACGAACACGCGCGTGATGCGCAGCAGCCGACCGAGTTGGGTAAGTGGCGTCATGCGGAATATTTATCCTTGAGGCGCTGGATGCGCGCCGTCAGGCGATCGGCATCGGCGCGCACCACGTCCACGGCGTTCAGAAACGCCTCGACCTCGTGGCGCACCGGCAGCAGCCGCGCTTCCTCTTGCAGGTATTCGGCGGTATTCGATCCAAAGGTCCTGAGCACCGTGCGTTGCCAGGCGAAGGCGGCGCGCGCCGCGCGTCCGATCCCGTGCCCGAGCGGATCGCCGAACAGGCGCGCGAGCGGCTCCTCCCAGTCGAGCTCGAGATTGCCAAGGATGCGCTGCAAGCGCTGCCCGAGGGCGGCGTCGCCCTCGATGTCGAGCTCGCCGGCCTTGAGCGTTTCGGTCTGCGTGCCCAGGCCCAGGCGCCCAAAGGTCGCGAGTGTGCCGCGCAGAGTTACGGCCGGCGGAGTATCGCATTCCGTGGCGAGCCGAAATCCGGACTCGGAGGGATGCAGATAAAGTTTGCGCGCCAGATCGCGAAACTCGATGCCGATCACCCGCCCTTGCAGGTCGCCGAGGCGGCGCAGGGTTTCGGGGTCGAGGCGCAGCAGGCGGTTGCCGGCTTCCTCGATGAATGGCAGCGGTGTGAACGACATGTATGAATTCTCGCCGCAAAGGCGCAAAGAACGCAAAGGAAAACCGGTACTGAATTACTCTTCTTTGCGTTCTTTGCGCCTTTGCGGCAGATGTTTTTTAGAACTTGTACCCTTTGTGCAGCGCGACGATGCCGCCGCTGAGATTAAAGTAATGCGCGCGCTCGAAGCCGGCCGTCTCCAGCATGCCTTTGAGCGTTTCCTGATCGGGGTGTTTGCGGATCGACTCCACCAGATAACGATAACTGTCTTCGTCGTTGGCGATGAACTTGCCGAGCTTGGGCAAGATATTAAAGGAATAGGCGTCGTACACCGCGTTAAGGCCCGGCAGCACCGGCTTTGAGAATTCGAGCACCAGCAGGCGCCCGCCGGGTTTCAGCACGCGCAACATGGAGACCAGCGCCGCGTCGATGCGCGTGACATTGCGTAAACCAAAAGCGATGGTGATGCAGTCGAAATGATTATCCGGGAATGGCAGGCGCTCGGCATCGGCCTGCACGAACTCGGCATTGCCGGCAATGCCGCGATCGGCAAGCCGCGCGCGCCCTACTTCGAGCATGGCGGGATTGATATCCGCGATGGTCACGAGACCCGCCGGCCCGACGCGCGGCGCGAACTGCGCGGCCAGATCGCCGGTGCCGCCGGCCACATCCAGCACTTTCTGGCCGGCGCGCACCCCGGCCTGTTCGACGGCGAAGCGCTTCCACAGGCGATGAATGCCGAACGACATGACATCGTTCATGAAGTCGTAGCGGCCGGCGACCGACTCGAACACGCGCCCGACCATGCCGGCCTTGGCCGATTCCGGCACCGAGCGATTGCCGAAGTGCGTGGTCTTGTCGTCGCGCGGGGGCGTCATGTCAGCCCTCCACCGGCTTGCGCTGGTAACCGGCCGCCACGAGACGCTCAAGATAACGCATCCAGTTCGCCTCCTGGTTCACGCCCAGGTCGTGCAGGTATTCCCACGAATAGATGCCGGTGGCGTGGCCGTCATCGAAGTGCAGGCATACCGCGTAGCTGCCGACCGGCTCTATTTCGGTGATGTTCACCTTCTCCTTGCCGACTTGCAGTATTTCCTGACCGTGGCCGTGGCCGCGCACCTCGGCGGACGGCGAATGCGCGCGCAGGTATTCGCAGGACAGCTTGAAATGCGAGCTGTCGTCGAAGGTAACTTCGAGCAGGCGGGACTTCTGGTGGAGCTTGATCTCGGTCGGACGGACGGAAGCTTTCGGCATAAAGTGAGTGAACGATCCTTAAGGTTCCAGCGGAAAAGTACACCGTTTCAGCGCGGTTCGCGCGGCCGGTCACGGGATTGTAATATTAATGGCATGGAATGACAGCGTCACGAAACGGTCACTGACGGTACACTGTCATTTATCGGGGAATTAGCGCCTATGCCGGGAAGAATACTGATTGTCGAAGACGAACAGGCGATACGCGAGATGGTCTGCCTGGCCCTCAATCAGGCCGGGTTCGAGTGCGTGCAGGCGGCCGATACCGGCGAGGCGCAGCGCCAGATCCTTGCCGGTCTGCCCGACCTCATTCTGCTCGACTGGATGCTGCCGGGCATGAGCGGCATCGATTACGCGCGCAAGCTGCGGCGCGACAAGCTCACCCAGGGGGTGCCGGTGATCATGCTCACCGCTCGCGCCCAGGAAGAGGACAAGGTGCGCGGCCTCGACACCGGCGCGGACGACTATATTACCAAGCCGTTTTCGACCCGCGAGTTGCTGGCGCGCATCAAGGCGCTACTGCGCCGCAGCGCGCCGCAGGCCACCGATGAACCGGTCGAGGTGCGCGGCCTGGCGCTCGACCCGGTGACGCACCGCGTGCAAGCCGGCGAAATAAAGCTCGAACTCGGACCCATGGAATTCCGCCTGTTGCACTTCTTCATGACTCACCCGGAGCGCGTGCACTCACGCGAGCGCATCCTGGACAGCGTCTGGGGCAACAATGTGTACGTGGAGGAGCGCACCGTGGACGTGCACATCCGCCGCCTGCGCAAGGCACTCACCCCGAGCGGCCACGATCGTCTCATCCAGACGGTACGCGGCGCCGGCTACCGGCTCTCGGCCCAGGACTGACGCGTGTCCGGGAATCTCTGGCGCGAGGTCTGGATACTCATCGGCATCGCGCTCGCGAGCCTGCTGCTCGCCGAGATTACCGGTTCCCCGTTCCTGGCTGCCGCACTCGGCTTCGGCCTCTACATCGTTTCCAATCTGCGCAACCTCGTGCAACTCAACCGCTGGCTGGTGAACAAGCGCGAAGATGTGCCGGACGCCGGCGGCCTGTGGGGCGAGGTGCTCGACCGCATCCGCGCGCTCGCCAAGGACACCGAGCGGCGCGAGGACCGGCTCACCGAAATGCTGACGCGCTTCCAGAGTGCTTCGTCCGCCACGCCGGACGCGATGCTGATCGTGTCGCGCAACAACGAGATTGAGTGGGCAAACGTCGCGGGCGAGCGCCTGTTCGGCATCACCACTCCGCGCGACGCCGGCCAGCGCCTCATCAACCTGGTGCGCGATCCGGCGTTCAATGCCTACCTGGACAAGGGCGAGTACAGCGAGGCACTGGAAATGACCTCGTCTTCACAGCCGCAGCGGTCGCTCTCGGTACGCATCATTCCTTTTGGCAGCCTCCAGAAACTGGTGATCGCGCACGACACCACGCACCTCACGCACCTCGAGACCATGCGCAGCAACTTCGTCGCCAATATCTCGCACGAACTGCGCACGCCGCTCACCGTGCTGACCGGGTTCCTCGAAACCATCAAGGACATGGACAAACCGGCCGGCGCCGACCTGAAGAAACATTTCCAGACCATGCACGACCAGGCGCAGCGCATGTCGCGCCTGGTGGACGACCTGCTCACCCTGTCCAGGCTCGAGACCACACCGGCCACGCGTCACGAAGAAGTGGTGGACGTACACGCCATGCTCGCCTCCCTCAAGGAGATGGGCGAACTGGTAAGTGGCGCGCGTCACCACCACATCAGCCTGATTGCGGACGCCGGTCTGCGGCTCACCGGCAACGAGGAAGAATTGCGCAGCGCCTTCTCCAACCTCGTCAACAATGCCGTGCGCTATACACCGGCCGGCGGCGACATTCTTCTCGCCTGGAAACTCGATGGCGAAAGTCCGGTGTTTGCCGTGCGTGACACCGGCGATGGCATTGCACCGCAACACATCGCGCACCTGACCGAACGTTTCTACCGCATCGACACAGCACGCTCACGCGACACCGGCGGCACCGGCCTGGGGCTGTCCATCGTCAAACACATCCTGCTGCGCCACGACGCGCACCTGAAGATCGAAAGCGAGCTCGGCAAGGGCAGCATCTTCTCCTGCGTGTTTCCGCCGGCGCGCGCGGTACGCAACAACGCGGCAGGCACGCCCGCGGAGCGGCGCACGCACTAGCGATGCGCACATGCCGCTCGTGGACGGTTGCCCCAGTGACAACATCCTGAGAACCACCGGCTTCCGGTCGCGCCGCTGACACGCGTCTTGCAGTCCCTGTCATCTTCCCGTCATCCGTGCTTCACATCCGCGTCACGCGCGGGCTTTAAGCTGCGCGCGTGTCACTACAAACCGAATTGACGCCATCATTCACCGCAACAAAAGGGAAAATCATGCAAGACCATCACAACACGGCCGGCTCATCCGGCGCCTGGGGCATCATCGTGGACGCGTTCTATCCGGCATTAATCCGCATTCTCACCGGCCTGCTGATCGTGGTGCTGTGCGCCTGGATGCTGG
>ERZ1292623.3763-Hain-H51-01um-R1-3763-length-12792-cov-4_pt1 | contig 12792 bp, 10 predicted proteins | sample MGYA00564398_ERZ1292623 | MGnify/ENA primary metagenome ERZ1292623 (study PRJEB36523, sample SAMEA6512633) | groundwater metagenome | collected 2019-01-07 | study: AquaDiva: Metagenomics assemblies of 32 groundwater samples | reverse complement strand
ATATAGTCCTGGATGGAAGTTTAGTGATTAGGAAATGAAGGGTATACCTATTCGAATTGAGATTGGACCTAAAGATTTGGAAAAAAAACAGGATGTTGTTGTACGCAGAGACAGCGGACATAAAGAGACAATAGATGATAAAGATTTGGCTAAGAAAATTCCAATTTTACTTGAAGATATTCAGAAAAATTTGTATTTGCGTGCACGCGCGTTTTTAGATTCTAGAATAGACACTGCGCGTGATTTGGCGCAACTTGCAAAAAAATTAGATGAAGGAAAAATTGTGAAAGTTTTTTTAGTTGACGATAAGGAAGTTGAGGCTAAATTAAAAGAAAAGACAGGAGCAAACTCAAGAATTGTCGAAGAGCAGGCACACGAAGGTGTTTGTGTTGTTTCTGGAGAGAGCACAAAAACGATAGCGTATGTTGCAAAATCTTACTAATTTTGCAAGTGCTTCCACATGTCAAGAATTGATATAACGAATACGATTAAAGAAATAGAAGATGACTATAAATTTAAAAGGAAAAATCTCCTTTTAGATTAAGGAGATAAAGTAGTGAAATCATATAATTATTTAATACTAATCTTATTGTTTAGCTTAGTTCTTACACAAGTGTCTGCATTAGGATCTATATCTTTTCTTTCTCCAACTCCTGCAAATAATACTTTGGCTGGAAAGCTATACATCTCTACAAACAATACCGTTCTAAGCAATGAGGATAGCTATTCTTTTATTGATATTGGGAGAGATGTTATTGGTTGGTGGACATTTAGTAAATATAGTGCAACGCAAGTATTTGATGAGAGGGGAGGAAATAATCTAACTATTGCAAATATTGGATTCACTAATTCATCTGCAATTACGACTCAAAAGACTTTATGGGGAAATTCATCATTTAACATGAGTAATGGTGCAGGATATTTTATAATACCTAAAGAAGTAATACTTAAAAATGATTTCAGTTTGAGTATGTGGGTTTCTCATTCTGCTACAAATCCAGCAGCAAGAGAGGTTATTTTTGGTTCTGCTGATCCAAATCATAATAACTCATGGCCGTATATTAGCTGGGAAACTTCTGGAGGAATAAGATATAGATACAATAGTGAAAATACACAAATAACACCTAATGATGTAGCTGATGATAATTGGCACCATATAGTTATGAATTGGGATACGGGTGGAAAGTTCAACAAAACTACTTTCTGGGTAGATAAAGTAATGATTGTTAGTCTTTATGGGGGTTCCTCAAATGGAACTTTCTCTGGTTTTAATTTTACTTTAGGGGGTGGATGGAACTTTGGAACAGGTCATGCAGTCAATAATAGCAACGCATACATAGATGATGTAATGATATTCAATAGAACTCTTACTATTGATGAGATGGCTTCTTTATACAACTCAAGCACATATCAAGCGAGAAGAGAAGCTTCTGCGGATGTTGTTGGTGGATTGAATGTAGTTTATACGGGCTATGTCGTTAATAAGACAGGCAATTTTAGTTCGACAGAGACAAGAACATTCACTTATACTAATCTCACTACAATCACAAGCCCTATGAATTATAGAACGATGATTAACCCTTTGAACATCACTGCTAAGACAAACTTTGTGGGCTCATGTCAATACTCTTTGAATAATGGAACTACAAACACAAGTATGTCTGAATATGGAAATAATAAATTTTATGCTTCAACGTCAAGCACGCATGGAAATAAAACATTAGATGTTTACTGTAATGACTCAATTACAACTGTGAAAGACCAATCTAATTTCACGATTGCACAAGGTGTAACTTATTATGTTGGCAAACATACACCTTTGTGTAGTGATTATTTAGAGGGAGATGCTTCTAAATCTTCGGCGAGTAATGAAACAACTCCTTTCTGTAATATAAACCGTTCATTAAGAATCGGATTACCTGCTGATAAGATTATAATTTATCCAGGTATATATTGTGAAAGTATATATATTGATTCAACAACTGGTTCTGGTAATAGCACAGATTTATTCACAGTAGAAGGTCTATCAAATACACAAAGACCAGTATTAAATGGAACTTGTGGAGATGTCCCAGACAATCATGGGATAAGAGTTGGAGGTATAAGCAATTTACTATTTAGATTTATTAATATAAGCGAATTTATTAAAGGAGCTAGTAGTGATGGAATCCATATCCAACCAGCTTTAGGGGTTAATGCAACTAACCTTAGATTTGTAAATCTTACAGTAAGTTATGTAGGAAATCAAACTACGGGTTCAGATGGAGATGGAATAAGTTATCATTCGGGTGCTTCTGGAGAATCAGAGGGAATGGTATTTATTAATGGAAATAAAACTGGAATTGATGACATTGATCATGCTAATACAAATTATACTGATATAGATATTCAAAATGCAAAAGTCTGGGGTATAGCTTTCTTTAACTTCTTCCCTGAAGAATTACATTATTTAACTAATATTAATATAAATAATTCTGGAAGCTGTCTGTATATAAATGATCACACTTTCATAAAAAATCTTAAATGCAATAATTCGACCACTATGATATTTTTTGATGGTAACAGCTCTATTTATGGTATAAATGTTAGTAATACAAGAACATCTACAACTGGAATTTCTGTTCAGACTGGAGCAGGTCTTAATGTCTTTGATGGTTCATTGGACAAGGGAGTTTCAATAAGCGGTGCAAGTAGCTTCATTGAATTAACAAATGTTAGTTATCCAACCGAATCAGTTGCTTCTGGAGTTCTAACGAGAAAATGGCATACTGGAGCTACAAGTAATAAGGGGGGCGCAGTTTTTAATGTGTCTAACACTACTAGCACAATTTATTATGGAGGAGCTACTACTCTAAATCTTACAGCTTATATAAGAACTTCAAGCACAAATGTGAATCAAACATATAATATTACAGCGACTTTGCCAGGGAACTCTGAAAATTACTCGAGACTTAATAGAGTTCTCAGCAACGAAACTTCCTTTTCATTCGACTTCACTTCTTCTCCATATGGCCTTTTGAAAATAATAAGCCCTGCAAGCGGCACCAATTATTCTTCAAGCGGAGTCATAAATGGAACAACTTACTTCAATGTAACATTCTTCAACAATACTGATGCAGTGGATGCTCTTTCAATTATCAATGCTTCTGCAGCCACATTTTATGTTAACATCAGCGCATCTGGCTGGCTGGCAATTGGAAATGCGACACAATGTGTTCCTTTTGGAGGAAGCGCTTTGGTTCACAATGTGAGCTGCTATGGCTACTTTAACACTTCAAGACTGGATAATGGTACACTTCTTTCTGATGGTTATTATAGTGTAAATGCAACAATATTCAATACTACTGGCGGCGCTGACTTGCGTTTGCATGGGCTGCATATTGGTAATTTGACAACTATCATGATTGACAATACTGAGCCTAGGCTTGCTGCTTTCCAAGGTCTTACCAGCGGTAACAATCATTCGATAAGCACTTTAGGAGGAAACCTGACTATAAATATTTCTACAGATGATGCTCTGTCCAATGTAAGCACAGTAATATTTTTCATTATTAATAAAACTGGCTCTTTGGCTGGGAATGCAACAGTGACGGCTGTGAAAGAAGGAAATAGCAATCGATGGAGTGCGAGTGTTAATACTACACACTTACTTGATGGTGTATATAACATCACTGCCTTTGTGATGGACAATGCAGGAAACTTTAACAGGACTATAAATGGGAGTGTTTCTGCTGCAAGCAATTCTTATATTAAAGATATAATTATTGATAATACTCCTCCTGTAATTTCTCATAGCTGCACTCCTAACTCTGTAGAACAAGGAGCTGTGCTGACCTGCACTTGCACTGGGAGCTCTGCGTTTAGCGGGATAAACAGCACAGACTTTAGCGTCAATCCTTCCACTGCCAGCTCCGGAATCGGACAGACGACAACATGCACTGTTACAGATAGAGCTGGAAACTCTGCTTCAAGTCTTTTGAGTTATGATGTTATTGAAAATGAAGGAGGCGGTGGCGGAGGAGGATCTGGTGGTTCTGCAGTCAGTAATTCCTCTAATGCAAGCACCTCTAATGCAAGCAGCGGAAGCGGATCTTCTGGAAGCGGCAGTTCTCTTGGGAGCGGCAGCAGTCCTGGAACTTCTTCAGGAACTTCTTTTGGGAGCGGTGCGGGGCAAGGAAGCGAATCTGAAGGAAACACTTTAGGAGAAGGTGAGATGGGAAGGGTTAATAAAATAGCTGCTGCAATTATGATATTAATTATATTAATTATTGGAATAATTATATTTTATGTCAGAAGAAAGTCAATGTCTCCTCGAGAGTCATTCTAATGTTATTTAGAGATTATCCGAAGATTTTTATATCTGTTTTTATGCTGATAACTTATGGTCGAGATAAGCGCTAAAGCAGGGGACAAAGTCAAGATTAAATTGGCTCGTGAAGAGCTCGAGTGTATACTGCTTGAGAGCCATGATTCCACTGTTATTCTTGTTAAACTCAATAGCGGATATAATATTGGAATTCCACGAGAGAACATATTTGGTGTTGAGGTTTTGGAGAAGCACTCTGGAAAGGTTAATGATAAAATTGATAAAATTGCTTTGCCTAAAAAGTCGGGGAAGCCTTCTATTGGGCTTATTGTTACTGGAGGGACTATTGCATCTAAATTAGATCCTCGGACTGGAGGCACTGCTCCCCTGACTGATGTTTCCGAGTTTGCCAAATTTTATCCTCGGCTTTTTGAACGCGTGAATGTTAAGAAGCTGTCAATTCCTTTTATGGTTGCTTCTGAAAATATGAACTCTGAGCATTGGATAACTATTGCAGAACATGCGAAAGAAATGCTGAATGACTCTGAAATTTCTGGAGTTATTATAACTCATGGAAGTGATACTCTTCATTATACTTCTTCTGCTCTTTCTTTTTTTTTAGAAGATTTGAAGAAACCTGTTGTTTTGACTTTTAGCCAACGCTCAATTGATAGGGCTTCTTCGGATGCTGAACTGAATTTGGACTGCGCAGTCACAATGTCTTTGTCTAATTGCGCGGAGGTTATGATTGTTGGACATGCTAATGAAAATGACGATTACTGCTTTGCTTTGCGCGGGACTAAAGTTAGGAAAATACATACTTCACGACGTGATACTTTCAAGGCTGTGAACTGCTCTCCTATTGCTAAAGTCTGGTCTTCTAAAATAGAGTTTTTGGAAAAATATAATGCTCGCTCCGAGGGATTGACTAAACTAGACTCTTCTTTTAATGATAAAGTTGCTTTGGTTCAGTTTTATCCTGGACAGCAACCAGATATATTGGACTACTATCTTGTGCAAGGATACAAAGGAATTGTTATTGCAATGTCTGGTTTGGGACATGTTGCCGTTGGTGATGTTAAGCATTCATGGGAGTCTGCTTTGAAGAGAGTTATTAAGAATGGAATGGTTGTCTGTGCAACTGCCCAGACAGTTTACGGAAGACTCAATCCTAAGGTCTACTCTAATGGTCGTTTGCTAGAAGAGTTGGGAGTTATATTCCTCGAAGATATGCTATCTGAAACTGCGCTTGTAAAATTAGGATTTGTTTTAGGGCATAAGCAGTGGAAAGCTTTAGTGCGTGAGAAAATGCTTGAGAATATGAGTGGGGAGCTTAATCCATTGTTGACAGAATGAAATATGATTATATAATGTTGTATGTTGTAACTATAAAGGGGTTGCATCCCAAAGATTTAAAAGGAAGTTTTTTGTGAAAGACTTATGGAAAATGATACTTTACTCAGAATTAACGAAATTTCAGGTAGAATTAATACTCATCCAGAGTATTCTTGCTGCGTTTCTGAAGAACTATGCACTGTTATGAGAGATGAGGCTACAAAACATTCTATTGAACTTGAATTAAGAAGCATAAGAAATGGTAAAAAATCATTTAAACCTAGGGGTTCTGCAGACGAAGAATTTATACGACAAATACATGCTCAACAAGAAGATACTATCCAAGTTTGTTGGAAGGAATTGGGAAAATATGGATTAGATCTGTATTCACTAAGCACTCTCGGCCACTTAGTTGAGCCTACTAAGAATCCTTATAAAAATTTTAGAACTACAGAGGTATCTTTTGGCCCATTTGAAGGTTCAATGCCAAACCAAATTCCTAATCATGTTGATAATCTTTTATGGAAATTGTCTAATAATCCGATGCACCCAGTGACTCGTGCAGCGGAGGCTCATTTAGGAATTATTCAGATTCACCCTTATGCAGATGGTAATGGGCGTATTGCGAGACTAGTCCAAAACTTTTGTCTGGGAGAAAAAGCTCTCCCTCCTGCTATTATTCCAGCAGCGGATAGGGAGCTTTATCTACATATTCTTGGAGAGTCATTAACTGATCGTATTACTAGTCGCAGCCAAACTTATAAACCAAGCACTGCCGATAAACGTTTTCATGCTTTTATTGCTTCTAAGGTTCTTTATTCTTTGGAACAATTAGAACATAATCTTCAAATACGAAGAGCTTATGATATTGAGCTAACCAATTTTAAAGAGTTAGAGGTTGTATATTTTGTTGCAAATTCTGTTCGCTCTTTTGCAAGAAGTGGAAGAAGTCAAGGAGTTCAGGCTATTATTGACAGGAGCAATAATAACCATAGAGGAAGCAAGATTCGTGTTATTGGAGATATTGGAACTGATGAACTTAGTAATATTTTAGGACATACTTCTCAAAAACGCGCCTTTCGTTATAAGGTACAGCCTTTGGTTGGCTGTTCTGATTCTTTAGATTATAAAAAATAGTTCTAAGTAACTTTTAATAACTCTTTTCTTATTTTGATTCTATGCGCGATTATAATAAATTAGGCTTTAAGGCAGGACTAGAAATACATCAGCAGATTGATGCTCCTAAATTGTTTTCAGGAGCTCCTTCTTTTTTACGCAGTGATGAACCGCACTATCGGATTGAGCGCAAACTTCATGCTGTTGCAGGTGAGAGTGGAAAAATTGATGATGCTGTAGTTCACGAGGCAACACTTGGGAAGAAATTTATCTACGAAGGATATCGTGACTCTGTGTCTTTAGTTGAACTGGATGAAGAGCCAGCGCATGCTATCAATCAAGAAGCACTTGATGTTGCTTTGACTGTCGCTTTGCTTTTAAATTGCGAAATTTACCCTGTTACTCAAGTGATGCGCAAGACTGTAATTGATGGGTCAAATACTTCAGGGTTTCAGAGGACTGTGCTTATTGCACATGACGGGTTTGTTGAGACAACTCTAGGGAATGTTCGAATTGCTACAGTCTGCTTAGAGGAAGACTCTGCACGAGTAATAACTCGCGATAAGGATAAAGCTATTTATCGACTTGATAGACTTGGAATTCCTCTTGTAGAGATTGCCACTTATCCTGATTTGCGAAATGCGGAACAGGTAAAGGAATGTGCTTTGAAATTGGGAGAGATTTTACGCGCTTGCCGTGTCAAGAGAGGCTTAGGAACAATTCGACAAGATGTTAATGTTTCCGTCTCTGGACATGACAGAGTAGAGATTAAGGGATTTCAAGATCCTAAGATGATGACTGAAACAATCGATAAGGAAATAGCTAGACAGCTTTTGGATGTAGCGAAGGGAGAGAAAATTGGAGGAGTAAGAAACGCGTTGCCAAATGGAGAGACTGAATTCTTAAGGCCTATGCCGGGATCTGCGAGAATGTATCCTGAAACAGATTTGAATTTGCTTAGAGTTGGTTTGGATAGAATAAATAAGCTGAAAAAGAATTTGCCTAAACTCAAGACTGATATTCGTGATGAACTTCGCAAGAAGGGTTTGACTGATGAGCTGATTGGTTTAGTTTTGGAGTCAAGTGAATTGCTTGATGAATTTGAATTGCTTTTGCAGATTTATCCTATTGATGCTCCTTTAGTTGGGAAAATGGTGACTCTATGGAGAAACGAGTTTGCGACTAAGCGCGGAAAAACACACGAGGAAATTAAATCTGTTTTGAATGAGAAAGTTTATGAGAAAATACTCGAAAATGTTGCTTTGGGAAAGATTAGCTCTAATGATGTTAAGCCAATTTTAATTAAAATACTTGATGGAATAAAAATATCTGATGCTTTGAAAGTTGAGAAAATAAATGATGATGAAATAGAAGAAGCTGTTCGTAAAATTATTAAAGAGAAGCCAGGAATGAGAGCGAATGCTTACATGGGAATGCTCATGGCACAGTTTAGAGGGAAACTCGATGCGAAGAAGGCGATGGAAATAATTGAACGCGTTATTGGCAAATAATTGTTACATAAGAGCTAGTTGAATTTAAAAAATAATTAATAATTTGGTTTTTGGATTTAGGTTGGTATCATTCTTACATCGCAGATGCTTTGGTTGTTGCATGCGAGAAACTCATAGAGAGAATTTGGTTGTATTGTAATATTAATAGAATCACATGAGCGTGTTGCACAGGATGTGTTGAATATTTTTATCGGAGCTTGGTAGGGGGAGGGAAGTTGAAAGACTTCTATCTTTGAGATTGCTGCTGCAGTTGGCGCAATTGCAGTTATGAATGCTTTTGTACTATTTAATGAAAGTCCTATTTGTAAATCTACTCCTGGGCTGTTTGATACAGGATACAAACTTATCGGAATTAATGCAAATTGGGCTGGATCTGCGACTACATTTGTGCCATAGTTCACAGTGTATTTATCAATGCAGTGGAAAATATAGCCATTTGGGATAGGTGTCGGAATGTCTGATGGGTTTAGTTTTACTATTGCAAGTGCATCTGTGGAAGACCATTGATTTGGACTTGGAATGTTGTAATATGATGTGATTTCACTTGCTAGAATTAGATTTACTAATTCATTTGCATTTGGGTCGCAATGGCTTTGAAGGAAAATTTCCGGGCTTGATTGCTGGGCAATTATAGAGTTGTATAGACTGCTTAGTGCGCTTATGTTACCAAGGAATGCTCTTTGAATGAAAAATACATCTCTTAAGTCACCTCTAAAAGTATTTACTGCGCTTGAAGTCATCGGAAAGATTTTTCCGCTGTCTATTGGTTCGAATGCTTCTATTGAAATACTTTTGACTAGCGGTGTTACTGTCAATAAAATTATTAAAAGAAAGGAGACTCCTCTTTTCATATTACTGGGAAGTAATTAAATATTTAAAGTTTTTGCTCTTTGGTATTTTTTATTTGTGATTGGATATGGCAATACTTAAAAAAGGGCTTTGTTTGGAGATGAGTATGGAAAATAAAGAACCAAATACTAGAATTAAGATTAATGATTTGCATGAGAAATTAGTTGGAACTTCTGTATACGTGCAAGGTTGGGTAGATACTGTCAGAGAACATGGCAAACTTATCTTCTTTGATGTTCGAGATGTTAGTGGAATACTTCAGTGCGTTGTCTCTGCAAAAAACGCGACTTTATTTGAAGAGGCAAAGAAATTAACAAGAGAATCTTCTATTGGGTTAACTGGCAATATCTCTTTACGCCCAAAAAACACAATCAATGATAAAATCTCTACGGGAACTATTGAAATGAGCGTTGCTCATCTTGAAGTTTATAATCTATGCCCTCCTTTGCCATTTGAGCTTGACAGCTCAGATGTAAGTGAAGACATTCGTTTGAAATATCGATATTTAGACTTGCGAAGAAAAAGTATGAGGCACAATATGATATTTAGAAGCAGACTTATGAAATCTCTCCGCGATTATATGTACACTCAGGGATTCAATGAATTTGAGACGCCTATGCTTGCTAAATCTACTCCTGAAGGTAGTAGAGATTATGTTGTTCCTTCGAGAGTTCATGCTGGTAAATTTTATGCATTGCCTCAAAGTCCTCAATTGTTTAAACAACTCTTTATGGTTGCTGGAATGGAAAAATACTTCCAAATTGCTAGATGTATGAGAGATGAGGATTTGAGAAGCGATAGACAACCAGAGTTTACTCAATTAGATGTTGAAATGTCTTTCATTAATAAAGAAGATATAATCTCTTTGATTGAAGGGTTGATTAAAAAATTATGGAAGGAATTATTGAACGTTGATATTCCTATTCCTTTTAGACGGATGACTTATGCAGATTCTATGAAAAAATATAACTCTGATAAGCCTGATTTGCGAAAAGAGACAAAGGAAAAATATTCATTTTTATGGGTTGTCGATTTCCCTTCTTTTGATTATTCAGAAGAAGACAAAAGATATGTTGCAACCCATCATCCATTTACTATGCCTAATATGCAGGACTTTGCGAAGGATAAATTCAAAGCACGTAGTGAAGCCTATGATATTGTTTTGAATGGTGTTGAGATTGGAGGAGGAAGCATTAGGATCCATGACTCAAAAATACAGGAGAAAGTCTTTGAAGTTCTCGCACTATCTAAAGAAGAACAAAGGGAGAAGTTTGGATTCTTGCTTGATGCTTTAAGTTTTGGAGCTCCTCCTCATGGTGGCATTGCTTTAGGTTTGGATAGAATTTTACAGCTGATGCTCGAAGTTGAGTCTATTCGTGAAGTTATAGCTTTCCCTAAGAACTCGGATGCTCGTGATGTCATGCTTGATTGCCCATCTGACTTGACAAAGAAACAATTAGCTGAAGCGCATATTTCTCTTGATTTGCCTAAGAAAATTATAAAGAAAAAATAATGCTTTGGAGATAGGTTTAAAAGACTTGAATTTGATTGAGTTTTATGAGTTTATTTAGTAATCTTTTGAGTAAAGTATCTGCTGGTGTACGTCGTGTTGGATATGGTTTAGGGGTTATTGATGCGATAGATTCTGGGCAAAGAAGTGTTAAAATATTTAGAGGATGTAATGATTTTAAAGATAAAAATAGACTCGAAGTTCTTGCGTATGTTCATGGTCAATTTAATGAAGCTGAAGAGGCTTGTGAACAACTTCGAGAGCTTCCTAATGATGAGTTAGATTCTACTGATTTATATGTGAAGAAGTTTGAGTATGCTCCGACTGTTGAAAAGTTTTCTCGAGTGCAGAATTTTATGAATGTTCGAAAAGCACGTAATTTTGCAAAGCATCTTGAGGTGACCCTTACTGATTACGAAAGGGGTGCAGATTATTGGGAAGATACCGCTTTGATTGATGAAAAGGGATTTATCCAGAGACCTGCTTTGAATCACAATGTTTTAATTAAGACTATTAATTCTTATGCTGAGAAATTAAAATCAGTCGATTCTTCTGGAAAATATTCTGCTGTTTACGCTCGTGCTCAAGAATTAATACGACAGAAAATTAGCAAGTAATATAAATGTAGTTTGTTATAATTATTTATGAAAGGACGTGTGAAATATCAGCTGGTTTTACTTACTGTATTTGTGGCTGTTTGGATTTGGGCAGCTATAAATCCCATACATCCAGAGGATTGGCTTCTTGAAAATTATCTTGTTTTTATTTCTGTTCCAATTATTTTACTTTCTGCTTGGTATTTTAGATTGTCAAATATTTCTTATACGTTGATTACTTTGTTTATGTGTCTGCATGTGGTTGGATCGCATTATACTTATGCAGAAGTGCCGTTTGGATATGTTTTGCAGGATTGGTTTAATTCTTCACGAAATATGTATGATCGACTTGTGCATTTTTCTTTTGGTTTTCTTTTAGCTTACCCTGTTCGTGAAGTTTTTATGCGGATTTCTCGTGCTCGCGGGTTTTGGGGATTTTGGTTTCCTATTGAGTTGACTTTCGCTCTCTCAGCAATTTATGAAGTAATCGAGTGGTTCACAGTGCTTAGTGTTGATCCTTCGGCAGGGCTTGCTTTTCTTGGGGCACAAGGAGATGTGTGGGATGCACAGAAAGATATGCTCTTGGCAGGAATTGGGGCAGTTATTGCGATGACAGTTACGATGTTTGTTCGTGCTCGTTATGACAAGAATTTCTGGAAAGAGTTCCGAGAGAGTTTTAAGATTCCGCGGAACGATAAGCCTCTTGGTGAAGAGGCGCTTGCTAAATTGAAGAAGAGTAATTAGCGATATTTTTAATAACTCTCTATTTGTCTGTTTATAATGGATGCTGAAAAGGCTAAAATTGAGGCCAGAGCTATTTTAGACAAATTTGGCGCAGAGCTAAAAGAAATTAAGATAGTATCAAAGGCTTCTTTTGACGCCTCTGACAAAGGTGTTCGTGATGAGAAAGGCGGGAAGATTTGCGGCGACTATTTTAGAACGATAATGTTTAAAAATGCGCCAAAGTCAGACAGTGAGTGCTTAATTCTTGAGAAGGGCGCATGGAACTAATATGCAGCAAAATAATCAAAACGTTGTTAGTATATCTACTTTAGTTGGAAAAAAAGCTCCTGATTTTACGACCCAAGCATATCACAAGAATGCTTTCAAACAGATTCGCTTGAGCGCACTGCGCGGCAAGTGGGTGATTTTGGCATTCTATCCAGGAGATTTTACTTTTATATGCCCTACGGAACTAAGCAGATTTGCAGATTTACATAATGACTTTAAAAAAATTAATGCAGAGATTCTTAGTGTAAGCACAGACAGCGAGCATGTCCATAAGGCTTGGGCAGATACGTCAGCTTCTATAAAGAAAATACAATTTCCTATGCTCGCAGATACTGCTGCAAAAGTCAGCAAACTCTATGGCGTTTATATTAGTGAAGGAGTCGATGAAGGAAGGGCTTTACGCGCCACTTTCATTATTGATCCTGATGGTATAGTTCGCTCTGCAGATATTCATGATAACTCTATTGGTCGAAGTGTCAAAGAAGTTTTACGCAAACTACAGGCAGCTAACTATGTTCGTGAGCATGATGGGGAAGTCTGCCCGGTTGAGTGGGAGAG
>ERZ1292623.1184-Hain-H51-01um-R1-1184-length-25682-cov-79_pt2 | contig 12797 bp, 11 predicted proteins | sample MGYA00564398_ERZ1292623 | MGnify/ENA primary metagenome ERZ1292623 (study PRJEB36523, sample SAMEA6512633) | groundwater metagenome | collected 2019-01-07 | study: AquaDiva: Metagenomics assemblies of 32 groundwater samples | reverse complement strand
GTGAAATGGATATCACGACAGGCTTCGAACCTGTTATTGGGGGTTCGAATCCCTCCGAGGACGCACGGCAAGGCAGGCGGGGAACCAAGAGGTTGCGGGTTCGATTCCTGCCGGGGACACAAAAATCAACGCATCCCTAGCTCAATTGGCAGAGCAGATCCCTCTTAAGGATAAGGTTCTGGGTTCAATTCCCAGGGGATGCACCGCGAAAATCGCCTTGTCTATCTCGACAAAATTGTTATAATAAGACAAATTGATAAACGCTCAATATTAAGCGGAATTAGTATAGTGGCAGTACGTCACCTTGCCAAGGTGAGGGCGCCGGTTCGATTCCGGTATTCCGCTCCAAAAACGCCGGGGGCAACGAATTCAATAAAACGATGGAATTCAACGACACCATCAGAAACCAAAACACGTTTTATTCGTTTTCTATGATAGATGGCGAAAAAGACATAATTGAACGCGCCATTAAGGGTGAGGCCGAGGCCTTTGGCCTGCTTTATGACAGCTATCAACCGCAGATTTACCGGTTTATCTATCTTAAAGTAAGCCATCGTGAGGAGGCCGAGGACCTCACCCACCAAGTATTTTTAAACGCCTGGCAGAAAATAAACAATTACGCTTTCAGGGGTTTCCCTTTTTCCAGTTGGCTGTATCAAATTGCCAGAAATCAAGTAATCGACCATTACCGCGTCAAAAAAATCGTTATCAATATAGAAGAAGACGAGGTGGCGGACACAGAAACCGAAACCATTGCCGAGCTTATCGATAAAAATCTTGGTGTTGAAAAAATCAGAACAATCATCGGCCGATTAAACCCTTCTCACCAAGACGTCATCATTTTAAGATTTATTGAAGATTTTTCGCCGAAAGAAACAGCTCAAATCCTCGGCCGAAGCGAAACGGCAGTAAAATTGCTCCAACACCGGGCGATTAAAAATTTAAAAAAAATTCTGAATGTTTCCTAAATTATTATGGAAGAAAAACTCTTAAAAATTTTAAAAGAAATGAAGCGGATCCAGCCTGATCCGGATTATTCCCGAAATTCAAAAATGCTGATTCTGGCTTCATTAAAATCCGCTCCCGCTCAAACGGGCGGCTTTAACGGTATTTTCGGCAAATTTAACCTGTTTGGCAAATTAAGCATTTCTTCCGCGACCATCGCTATTTTAAGCGTTATTTTGATCGCCGGCTATTACTTCAATTCAACGACAAACGAAAATAAAATGGTTGCCAAAGCCAATGAAATAAACGCATCCATTCAGGTAAAGCTGGGGGAAATTCAATACCTGCTTAACCACAAAAACAATGTGGTCAGCGCCGATATTGACGATATCCAAATTCTTTTATTAGAAGCGACGACCAATCTCAAAGAAGCGGAAAAGCTTGTTAGCGAAGGAAAAACTGAAGAATCTTTTAATAAAATAAAGAAAGCTCAAGACATATTTATTGAAATAGACGCCTTAATCAAAGAATAAAATCGCCGTTAAAATAAAATCCGTCCGCCAACTGGCGGACGGATTTTTTATTTACAGCTATAAAAAACTTATTTAACCGCTTCTTTTAAAGCTTTTCCGGCGCGGAATTTCGGCTTAATTGAAGCGGCGATTTGAATCTTTTCGCCGGTTTTCGGATTAATGCCGGCGCGAGCCGCTCTTTTGGCCACTTTAAAAGTGCCAAAGCCGGTAATTGCCACTTCTTCGCCGCGGCCTAAAGACTTTGTAATGACGTCAAAAACCGCTTCCACGGCCGCCGCCGCCTGTTTTTTCACTTCCATGTCAGCCGCTTTCATCACTTCTTCAACGAGTTGCGCTTTATTCATAAAATTATTTACGAATTGCAAATTCTTCTTTCGCTCGACCTTTGAGATATTTATTTAATTTTAATCAATAAATGCCGTAAAATCAAGGATTATTTGGCGTATTCCACAGCCCTGATTTCCCTGATAACATTCACCTTAATTTCTCCGGGATATTTCAATTCAGATTTAATACGGTTAGCCACGTCTCTGGCCAACTGCAAAGCCCGGAAATCGTCGATTTTTTCCGGCACCACGAAAATTCTTATTTCCCGACCGCCGGAAACGGCGTAAGCGTTTTTAACGCCCCCAAAACTCGTAGCGATTTTTTCCAGATCAGTCAGCCGTTTAATGTAATTTTCCAAAGTCCCCCGTCTGGCGCCGGGCCGGGCGGCCGATAAAACATCGGCGGCGGTAACGATATAAGCCTCCGAGCTGGCGTAAGGATATTCTTCGTGGTGCGAACGCATGGCGTTAATCACGGCATCGCTGATGCCGTATTTTTTCAAAACCCGGATACCCAATTCAACATGCGAACCTTCCGCGTCCTGATCAATGGCCTTGCCGACATCATGGAGCATCGCTCCCTTTTTCGCCACCTCGACGTTCGCTCCCAGTTCCGCCGCCAGCATCGAAGAAATATGCGCCATTTCAATGGTATGAAGCAAAACATTCTGCCCGTAGCTGGTTCGAAAATGAAGCCGGCCTAAAAGCTGGACAATTTCCTTGGGAAAATCGTAAATACCCACCTCGTAACAGGCCGCTTCGCCGATTTCCATAATCCTTTTGTTTAATTCCTGTCTGGCCTCCTCAACTTTCTCTTCGATTTTGACCGGTTGAATCCGGCCGTCTTTAATGAGCTTTTCCAAAGCCAATCTGGCCAATTCGCGCCTAAAAGGATCAAAAGAAGAAATAATGATGCTGTCCGGCGTTTCATCAATCATTAATTCCACGCCGGTTGCCCGTTCCAGCGCTTTGATATTTCTTCCCTCGCGACCGATGATTTTTCCTTTCAAATCCTCGTCGGCCAAATTAAAAACCGTTGTCGTAATTTCAGAAACATGCGAACGCGCGTAACGCTGAAGCGCCGTTGTCATGATTTCCAGACTGCGGCGCTCGATTTCATCGCGCTTCTCTTTTTCCAGTTTCTGAACGGCGTCAGCCAGGTCTTCCTGATAAATCTCCCGCACGTTGTTTAAAAGAGAATTTTTCGCTTCCGGCGCCGACAATCCGGCGACTTTTTCCAGCTCCGTCAAAGCTTTGCGTTTTAAATCGTCAATTTCCTCTTTGGCAATTTTAAGCCCGTCAAAATCTTGCGCGATTTGATTTTCTTTTGACTTTAAATCAAGAAACTGCTTTTCCAATAATTCTTCTTTTTTAAGAAGACGCTCTTCCAGCCGGCCAAGCTGGATCTTGCTTTCTCTTTCTTCTTTTTTCGCTTCCTCTAAAAGATCTGTAGCCCTGCCTTGAGCGTTAAGAATCAGCTCTTTGGCTTTGGATTTCGCGTCGTCAATCTGATCCCTGATTTTTTGCTCGGCCGAACCGACTCCGCGAGCGGAGACTAATTGCCGGATAAAATAACCGGCTACCCCCGCAACTACGACTAAAACCGCCCAAAATAAAGGGTTTTGATAAATCATTGATTAAATTGTCCGCTAATCTCTTCATAGACTTGCGAAAACGCGGGATTTCGCGGCCGCGCTTTCGTTTGTATTTTGAATTAAATTAGGAACTTTTATTTCCTTAAATCAATTATAATGCTAAAATAATTTTATGTCAAAACGCGCGGCGGTTCTGGTTGTATTGGATGGCTGGGGAATCGGTCCGGCTGACGAAACAAACCCCATCTTTGTCGCCGAACCGAAAAACATCAATTACATAAAAGAAAATTTTCCGGCCGGTGCCCTGCAGTCGGCCGGCATCAGCGTCGGACTTCCATGGAACGAAGAAGGGAACAGCGAAGTGGGACATCTTAATCTCGGCGCCGGCCGGATTATTTATCAATACTATCCGCGAATCACTTTAGCGGTTCGCGACAGAAGTTTTTTCCAAAATCCCGCCCTAAAAAAAGCGTTTGAACACGCCAAAAAAAACAACTCGGCGGTCAATATAATGGGTTTAATCGGTGGCGGCATTGTTCATTCGTCTTTGGAGCATCTGGACGCCTTATTGACGTTTGCCGAAAAAGAAGGAGTTTCAAACGTTAATCTTCATCTTTTTACCGACGGCCGCGACAGTCCGCCAATGTCCGCTTTTGATTTTTTAAAAAACCTCCCGCAGGAAAAAATCGCCAGCATCAGCGGACGTTCCCTCGCGATGGACAGAGACGGCCGCTGGGAACGAACGGAAAAGGCCTATCAAGCGATTGTCGGCGACGGACCGATTATTCAAAACTGCGAAGATCACCTTAAAAAAACTTACGAAAACAATTTCAACGACGAGTTTATTGAGCCGGCGCTTGTCGGCGATAAAAACCGCGCGATCAAAGACAACGACAGCGTGATTTTTTTTAATTATCGCGAAGACCGGATGCGCCAGACAATCAGCGCTTTCATTGATGAAAAATTCGATCATTTTCCGGTAAAAAAATTCAACAATCTTTACATTGTCTCCATGACTCAATACGACAACCGTTTTAAAATACCCGTGGCGTTTCCTCCGGAATTCGTTGAAACTCCGCTCAGCAAAATTCTTGCCGACAACGGGAAAGTTCAAATCAGAATCGCCGAAACTCAAAAATACGCTCATATCACTTATTTTTTCAACGGCCTCAAAGAAGAGCCTTTTAAAAACGAATACCGCGTTTTAATCCCCTCCAAACGAATGCTTCGTCTGGAAACTCATCCGGAAATGATGGCGAAAGAAATCACCGCCAGGGTGATTGAAGCGATTGAAGAAAAAGCTTTTGATTTTATTCTTGTCAATTACGCCAACCCGGACATGATTGCCCACACCGGCGATTTCAACGCCACCGTCAAAGCGATAAAAATCACCGACGAGCAAATCGGCAAAATTCTTGACAGCTGCCTTAAAAACAACGCTTTTTTAATAATCACTTCAGATCACGGAAACGCGGAAAGGGTTATCGATCCTTTGACGGGCTTGCCGGAAACAAAACATGATCCAAATCCCGTTCCTGTTTACATCGCGGCCAAAGAATTTCAAAGAAAAAAGTCGGCGACTGAAATCAAAGAAACGGAGAGTATTACAACGGGCATTTTAGCCGATGTGACGCCGACAATTTTAGCGCTGCTAAAAATTCCCAAGCCCGCAGAAATGACCGGGCAAAATTTATTGAAATATCTTTTGTGAGATTTCCAACAATCGTTCGTATTTCGCCAATCTTTCTTCTTTAGCCGGCGCTCCGGCTTTAATGCCCCAGGCGCCCAAACCAACAGCCAAATCAACGATAAAATCGTCCATAGTTTCTCCGCTCCGGTGAGAAACAACAGCCTGCCAACCGCTCCGGTAAGCTAATTGAGAGACATCCAAAGTTTCTGTCAAAGTGCCGATCTGATTGGGCTTTATTAAAATCGCGTTTGCCGATTTTTTTTCAACAGCCGTCGCCAATCGCTTAATGTTGGTGGTGGTCAAATCATCGGCAATAACCAATATCTTTTCTTCGGCTTGCGCCAACATTCGCGCCAAATCGGAAAAATCGTCGAAAGATTCTTCGTCAAAAGGGTCCTCGATCGATAAAATGCCGTATGCCCTGATTATGGACGCGTATATTTTTTTCAACTCCGCCGCGACGACTTCTTTGCCGTCAACCAGATAAAAACCTTCCTTTTTTTTGCCGGCCGCGCCTGATTTATAAAATTGCGAAGCAGCCGCGTCCAATCCGATTTTTAAAGGATAACGGTATTTAAGAATCAATTCGTATAAAACTTCCAGAGCTTCTTCGTTGTTTTTAAAAGGAGCGGAGTAGCCGGCTTCATCGCCCAAACGAACGTCGGCGCCGAATTTTTTGTCCAAAACATTGCCGAGTTTGAAATAAAATTCTTTTCCGACGGCAAAAGAGATGTTGAAATCGTTCACGGTCGGGATCACCTGAAATTCCTGAAACGTCAGCCGGCTTTTCGGCTGAGCGCTGTGCGCGCCGCCGTTAATCACGTTAAAAATCGGGTGCGGCAATCTTTCTAATCCGTCGCTGATTTTTTCGCGAATATTCGCGAATTTAATTCGAGATTGATTAGTGAAATTATCATAAATGTATTCAAATAATTCTTTGCCTTCTTTTTTCGCTTTCAATCTGGCGAAAGCCAAAGATAACGCCAAAATCAGATTGCCGCCGAGATTTTCTTTGTTTTCCGAAGCATCCAAAGAAATCAAAAAATCGTCAAAGTCGCGCTGATTTTCAAAATCGCGTTTCAGCAACAACGGCTTTATCTCCGAAAGTTTTTCCGCGGCTTGCCGCGGCTCCAAAACAAACGCTTCGTGCCGGCCCCGGCTTTTGCCGCTGGGGATCGAAGCTTTTGTCCAAAAATCGGCGGCTCGAAGACCGACTTCGATCGTTTCTTTTTGCCGCGAATCAAGAATAATTTTTATGCTGGCGTCGGTTATCTTCATATTTTTACAATCTCGGAAAAAGATTAAGTTTCCGCGGATTTGTTTCTTTAAAAACGTTGGCCGCGGCAACCGCTTTTGTCGGCAAAAAAGGCGTAAGCCACGAAATAATTTTTTCAACGCCGAAAATCAAACTGTTTAAACACTGATTGAGCTTGTCTAAATCATTCTTGCCGAATAATTTCCACGGCTCGTTTTGATTAATGTATTGATCAAGTTTTTTAGCAACAAAAAAAACGACGCCGAGAGCTTCGTATAGCTGATAACTGTCCATTTTTTGGCGATAATTGTTTTCCGATGATCGGCATAATTCCGCGATAAAAGAATCAAGTTTTTCTTCGCGCTTAAAATCGCCGAAATTCTCTTTGTATTTAACGATCAAAGCCAAAATTCTTTCGAACAAATTACCAAGACCGTTGGCAAGATCGCTGTTGTATTTTTCGGCAAAACGGCTTTCCGCCACGTCGCCATGCTCGCCGGCCGGAAACTGGGAAAGCAGCAGATAACGGATCGCGTCGCCGCCGAATTTCTCCGCCAAAACCACCGGATCAATCACATTACCCGCGGTTTTGCTCATCTTGGCGCCGTTAACCGTAAACAAACCGTGAATAAAAATTTCTTTGGGTAAACGCTCGCCAACCGCCAAAAGCAAAGCCGGCCAAAAAACCGTGTGAAATTTATTGATCTCGGCGCCGATTATCTGGAGATCGGGCGGCCAAAATTTTTTGTACCGTTCGCCTTCCGGGTAATCCAAAACAGTAAGGTAATTCGTCAACGCCTCCACCCAAACATAAATCGTCTGATTTTCGTCTCCCGGATATGGAATCCCCCATTTCACCCGCTCACGGCTCAAAGAAAAATTTTCCGGCTCTTCGCCGATGAAAGCCAGCGCTTCGTTTTTTCGGCTTACCGGAAAAATTTTCAATTCATCGGATTCAATCAATTTACGGATTTTGGGAAGATATTTTTTGAGATTCAAAAAATAATTCGTTTCTTTGGTTTTTTCCGGCTTCCGGCGGTGATCGGGACAAAAACCGTCGGTCAAATCTTTTTCAAAAACGAATTTCTCGCAATCCACGCAATAAAGACCTTCATATTCTCCCTTGAAAATATCGCCGCTTTCCTGAAGTTTTTGAATAAAAAAACTCGCGCCTTTTTTGTGCCGCCAATCGGTAGTGCGTATAAAATCTCCGTATTTAACGTTTAAAACGCGCCAGGCCTCTTTGTAAGTCAAAGACATTTCATCGACAAAATCCTGCGGCTCTTTGTTTTCTTGTCCGGCCAATTTGGCGATTTTGGCGCCGTGTTCATCAACACCGGCGCTGAAAAAAACTTCTTCGCCGTTGATTTCCCGATAACGGGCGATCACGTCGGCGTAAATCGTCGCGAAAGCGTGGCCGATGTGAGGCCGGCCGCTGGCGTAATAAATCGGTGTGGTAACGTAAAATTTATTCACGCGTCAAAGATTTCGGTTTTTTTCTATCCCGATCCTCAATAATTTCCTGAAAAATCACGGCGGCCGGCACTGCCAACACAAGACCGACAAATCCGGCGATTTGCGAGCCGGCCAAAAGAGAAATAACGATAACGACCGGACTGATGCCGACAATCCGACCCATCACTACCGGCACAACCACATGGCTCTCCAACTGCTGAATAAGAAAAAACAATAAAATTACGTAGATACCCGATGAAAAAGATTCGGGAACCGCCGCCAGAAACGCCAGAGCGCCGACGAAAATCGGCCCGACGATAGGCACAATCTCAAAAAGACCGGCCATAATTCCCAAAATCAACGCGTATTTTACGCCTAAAATCCAAAGACCGAGAAACGACGAAAAACCGACAAAAAACATCAAAAGCAACTGACCCTGCAGCCAAAAACCGAGTTTTTTCTTTACTCGCAAATAAATATCCACGACATAATCTTCGCGAGCCATCGGCAGAATCGCTCTTAAAAATTTTTCCACGCCGGCCTGATGAACGCTCAAATAAAACGAGATGACGAATGTCGCCAGAACAAAAACGACGTTCCCAAAAATCCCCGAAACAACGCTTAAAAACGAAGAAACGCCCCCTTTAAACAAGATGTTGCTTAAACCGTTTAAAACTTCGCCGAGTTTTTCCGCCAAAACAATCGTGCCCAATTTTCCAAAAAACGGCACTTCCATTTTATCCATATTGGCCAAAAGATTTTTCAATTCAAAAATACTTACTGGCACGATGATATAAAGGAGAAAGCCTATGACGGCCGAAACCGCCAAAAAAATCAAAATGGTTCCCAAAATTCTGGGAATTCTTTTTCTTTGCAAAAAACTCACCGGCGAATCAATAGCCGAAGAAATCACGATAGACAAAAACAAAATAATAATCACCTCGCGCGCCATAAACAATCCGGCGGCCAAAAGCAGCATAAAAAATATTTTCCAAAGAGTCCCCCAGGAAATATCGATATTCATGTTTTATACTATATTACAATCTTAATATTTTCTCAATTTTATTTTTTTCTTTCGCCTCCAACGGTCCGATTACCGCCAAATTCAATTTTTGATTGCGGAAAATGTCTTTGGCGACGGACCTGATTTCTTCGGCTTTCACTTCTTGAACTTTTTTAATCAACTCGATCGGCGTAATGATTTTTCTGGTTAAAATTTCCTGCCCGCCGTAAAAACCGGCCAACTCGTCGGATGTTTCCTGATGAACGATCAAATTGCCAATCAAATGATTTTTGACTCTTTGAAGCTCTTTGGTCTCTGTTTCTTTTTCGCTCATTCTCTTAAACTCTTCCAGAACGGCCTCCGTCACTTGTTTTAATTTTGAATTATCAATGCCGGCGGAAACCGCCAAATAACCGTGATCGGTAAAAAGATCGGTTTCGGCTCTGACGTAATAAGCCGCTCCCAGTTCCCCCCTAATTTTCTGGAAAAGGCGGGAGCTCATGCCGCCTCCCAAAACATCGGCCAAAAGCTGAAGAGCGTGCCTTCTTTTGTCAAAAATATCGTAAGCTCTCACCCCTAAAACCAAATGTGTTTGATCGGAACCTTTATGTTTAAGTAAAATCGCCGGTTTTTTCTGAATTTCCCTGGTTTTTATTTTTTCTTTCTTTTTTCCGTTTTGAAGGAAAACAAAATTTTGCCGGATCGATTCAACGATCTTTTTTTTATCAAAATCGCCGGCGACGACGATTATCGTGGAAGACGCCAGATAATGTTTTGAACGGTAATCCAAAAAATCGCCGCGGTTCAGTTTTTGAATCACCTCTTTCCGGCCGGCGATGTCCCAGCCGGCCGGCTGATCGCCGTAAAGAAGAGAAGTAAAGAGCTCCTGAATTTTCCGCATCGGCAAATCCTCGTACATATTAATCTCTTCGATTATCACCCCTCTTTCTTTGTTAATTTCTTTCTGGTCAAAAACCGGATTGAGATAAAGATCGGAAATAATTTCCAGTATTTTATCCGAATGTTTCGGCAAGGCCTTGGCGAAATAACCGGTGTATTCCATACCGGTAAAAGCGTTGTAAATCGCTCCGAGACCGTCCAAATCAAAACTGATGTCTATCGGATTCGGCCGTTTTTTTGTGCCCTTAAAGCACATATGCTCAAAAAAATGAGAAATGCCGTTGTTTTTTTTGCTTTCGTATTTTGAGCCGGCCTCAACCAAAACCAAAACCGTCGTTGTCAAACTTTGCGGCTGATTGGCCAAAATAACCCTCAATCCGTTTTCTAAAACTATTTTTTTAACTTTATTCATGCCGATAATAAATGCGACAATTAAATCAATCCGACTGCTTTTTTGACTTCCGTCATGGTGGATTGGCTCGTACGATTGGCTTTTTGAGCCCCGTTTTTTAAAATAGCCGTGATTTTGCCGGATTGTCTTTTCAATCCTTTTTTCTTTTCCTGAAAGGGCGCGAGGTCGGCAATAATAACTTCCGCCAATTCTTTTTTAAAATCTCCGTAGCTTTTATTTTTAAACCGCTTTTCGATATTCTCCGGCGAGCGGCCGCTGAAAGCGGAATAAATTTTCATTAAATTGGAAATCGCCGGCTTGTTCCCAAAATCGTATTTTATTTCGCTGCCGGAATCAGTTGTCGCTTTTTTGATTTTCTCGCGAATTGTTTCCGGCGAATCGTCGATAAAAAGACATCCGGCCGGCCGGGACTTGGACATTTTTTTGGCCGGGTCGTCTAAGCTCATCAGGCGCGGGGTTTCGGCCAAAACCGGTTTCGGCTCGCGGAAAATTTTTCCGAATTTAGCGTTGAATTTCCTCGCCAGGGTCCGGGCAAACTCCAAATGCTGAAGCTGGTCTTCGCCGACCGGAACAAACTCGGCCTTGTAAAGCAAAATATCGGCGGCTTGCAGCACCGGATAATCAAAAAGGCCGACATTGATGTTTTGTTTTTGCGACTCCGATTTTTCTTTAAACTGAATCATCCGGCCGAGTTCGCCGAAAGGCGCGATGGTGTTTAAAATCCAGCATAATTCGCCGTGCGCCGGCGCCTGCGACTGGATGAAAACGGTTGATTTTTTCGGATCAAGTCCGAGGGCCAGATAATTCAAAACTACGTCTAAAATCTGCGCCGGTTTTTGGCCGGGATCAAATTCTTCGGTAAGAGAATGGAGATCGGCGACGAAAAAATAACAGTCGTATTTCCCCAAATTCTGCAGATTCGCGAAATTCTTTAACGCTCCGACGTAATTGCCAATGTGAAGTTTTCCGGTCGGCTGAATGCCGGAAATAAGCGCGGGTTTCACGAATTTCGCGTTTTTATTTTTGCGTTTTTCTTTTATCGTCATATTTCTATCACGACCGGCAAAATCATCGGCCGGCGCTTGGTTTTACGGTATAAAAATTGACCGATTTGATTCCTGATCAATGTTTTCACGTAATCCTGATCCATCTGCTGATGGCGCGGAATGCGGCCGATCAAAGAACGAATTTGTTTTCTCAATTCTTCCACCAATTCCTTGTTTTCTTTCAGATAAATAAATCCCCGGGAAATGATGTCCGGATTTTTTAGAAACCGGCCCGTTCTGCGGTCCAAAGTGGAAATTATCACCACCATCCCCTCCTGCGCCAAAGCCAAACGGTCTCTTAAGACAACTTCGCCGACATCGCCGACTCCCAAGCCGTCAACCATCACGCAATAAGTCGGGATTCTTTCCTCGGTTATCTCCGCCGCTGTTTTGGCGAAAGAAATCACCTGTCCATTGTCAACAATCATCGCTTGTTCGGGTTTCATTTTTAAAACATCCTGCGCCAATTGAGCGTTTCGCCAACGCATAAAATAATACCCGTGCACCGGAACAAAAAACTTGGGCTTTACTATTTTCATGACCATTTTTAACTCTTCTTGAGGCGCATGCCCGCTGGAATGAATATCAACCATTTTAGAATGATAAATTATGCCGCCTTGCCGGGCGATGTCGTCCATTAAAATTTGAACGCTGCGTTCGTTCCCCGGAATAATCGACGAGGACAAAAGAACGGTGTCTCCTTTTTTTATTTTAACATGCTTATGTTCGCCGTTGGCGATACGCATCAAACTCGCGTTTGGCTCTCCTTGAGCGCCGGTGCATAAAACCACCACCTTATCGTCGCGATACCTGCCGATTTCTTCCAGCGGAACGACGGTATCTTTTTTTATCTTCATATAGCCTAAATTTTGAGCTATTTGAATGTTGGTTTTCATTGAAAAACCGCTGATAAAAATTTTTCTGTCGTGTCGCTCCGCAATTTTAATAATTTCCGCCAATCTCTCCAGCAACGACGAAAAAGTGCCTATAATAATTCGACCGTCGGATTTCTTAAAAATTTTTTCTATTTCCGCCTCGACGACTCTTTCCGAAATTGAATAACCTTCCCTGTCCGCGCCGGTAGAATCCAAAAACAGCGCGTGAATTTTTTGCTCGGCAAGACCCCTCCAAACATCCATGTCTTTCGGATTCCCGTCAACGTCGTAATCAAGCCTGAAATCTCCGGGATAAACCATCTTCCCGGAAGGAGTATCCAAAACAACGCCGATGCTGTCGGGAATGGTGTGCGCTACGCCGAAAAATATTGCCTTAAAATTTTCCGACAATTGCCTCGTTTCTCCGATTTTCACTAATTCAAAATTAATTTTCGGCGCGTTGATAAATTCCTCTTGTCGACGACTGATAATGGCTTTATTTAAAGCCGTGGTATAAATCGTGGGATTGCCGATTTTTTCCATTACGTACGGAATCGCTCCGATATGGTCGTAATGGCCGTGAGTAATTATCAGGGCCTTAACATTTTTTTTATTAGCCTCCAAATAAGAAATATTGGGAATTATAAAATCAATCCCCGGCGTTGTTTCTTCGGGAAATTGCAAACCGGCGTCAATAATGACGATCTCGTCTTTATATTCGAAAAACATCATATTGCGGCCGACTTCTTCAAGGCCGCCCAA
>ERZ1292623.3761-Hain-H51-01um-R1-3761-length-12799-cov-7_pt1 | contig 12799 bp, 10 predicted proteins | sample MGYA00564398_ERZ1292623 | MGnify/ENA primary metagenome ERZ1292623 (study PRJEB36523, sample SAMEA6512633) | groundwater metagenome | collected 2019-01-07 | study: AquaDiva: Metagenomics assemblies of 32 groundwater samples | reverse complement strand
AGTGCTCCACCTTGAGGCTGGATTCCGGGTCCAACAACAACATCAGAGATAACAATAGCTTGTGTTGAGGTTGCATTCAGACCAATACGCAATTCCATGTATGGTGCAGTGGAATCGGACATATCAACAGCTGTCTGAAGCTGTCCAGTTAAATTAGGAATAGCCCAGATGCTAGAGCTATCTGCGGCAGTAGTAATTCGAGTAGAAGTGCCGGTGTAGTCTGAGGCTGTGTTTGAGTATAAATCAACTCTCATATCAGACGCAACGTAGCCAGACACGGGCTTTAGATCAATCTTAATCTTGCATTTTCTATTCCAATCAGCATCATCGAGAGTGAAGCGATAACGAGCATATGCAGTGGAACCAGAGACTCCGGTTATCTTAATACCAGATTTGGTGGTGATCTCCCTGGGCAACTCTGCTGCTGTAACAGAAGAAGCAACAGTAATTCCCGCACCACTGGCTACCCAATTTGTGGCATTGCTGGGATTAGCAATGTAATTCTTCTCACCGGATCCAGAGCCAATAGCATTTAGGGACGCCCCATCGTCCGCCATGAGTTGGTCTGTATCTGAGGCGTAAACAATAGTGCCCTCTTTGCGTGTCAAAGCAGTTAAAGTGGAAAGAGAGGCCTTTGGTATCGTAATGCGAAGACTATTTGAGGCAACGCCCCCGTCAATGTCCTTATTAGTAATAGCCTCGGTACCAGCTAGTGTTGCTAGTGTCCCCGTGGCGGTTGGTAGGGTTACAGTAGCTGCTCCGCTCACTAAGTTTACTGCTATATTTCCCGTTAGAGTCTTACCAGTGAGTGTCTCTGTTCCTGCTAGGGTTGAAAGTGTACCGGAAGTAGGCAGCGTTACGGCAGTAGCTCCAGTGCTTGTGAGAGTAATTGCATTGGCACCAGAAGTTATCAGAGAACTGCCATCAGCTAGAGTTAGAGTAGCAGAGGTAGCCGGAGCTGTGACTGCGACCTTATTTACGCTTGTAGCAGTAGCTACGCCCAGAGCAGGCGTTACTAGGGTAGGTGAAGTGGAGAGAACAACCGAAACTGTCCCAGTGCTGGAGGCGACACCAGTCCCCCCATTTGCCACTGGAAGTGTCCCCGTAACACCAGTAGTAAGAGGAAGTCCTGTAACATTAGTTAGTACGCCGGAAGCAGGCGTTCCAAGAGCCGGAGCAACAAGTGTCTTACTTGATAGAGTCTCTGCTCCCGCTAGAGTTGAGAGAGTGCCTGTTGTGGGTAGAGTGACGCTAGTCGCACCAGTGGTAGTAAGTGTGAGGGAGTTGGCTCCAGATGTGATAAAATCAGCAGCAGCTGTGATATTACCAGCCATACGGAGAGTTCTAGCTCCATCGTCCGTATCAATAGTAAATATTCGACCGACTGTAAGTGTGGATGTAGACTGGACTGTGAGATCGAAAGCTGAATCTGTGTCGTTTAGTGCAAGAGTTGAGCCGGAAATAGTTGCGCCGGTTATTGATGGGCTGGTTAGTGTCTTATTAGTGAGTGTCTCTGTTCCGGCTAGAGTTGAGAGCGTTCCTGTGGTAGGCAGCGTTATGCTAGTCACGCCGGTGGTTGTTAGGGTAAGTGCATTGGCTCCAGATGTTGTAAAGGAAGAAGCAGTAGTTAGGCTTCCTGCTATATCAATATTTCCCTGTAGCTTGATACTACGGGCAGCATTGACCATATCCAGGGTAAGAGTTCTATCTGCGGAAAGAGCAGAGGAAGAGACAGCAGCCACGACTACATCGAAGGCAGCAGAAGTGTCTCTAACGGAAAGAGATGTAAGGGAATCAGCTGTACCCGCGTTGATATCTGGGGCAGTGAGTGTCTTACTAGATAGGGTCTGTGTATGGCTTTCGCCAACGAGAACACCAGCAACATCCCCGGGAGGGGCTTGTATTGTTCGTGCAGCTGTGTATGCAGTAGAAGAGTTCGGACGAAACGTAATTAGATACGCATCTTCTCGAAACTGGAGGGTTACTACCTCTTCCAAGTCTCCATATAGTTTCATCGTTAGTCCCTACTTCCGCTGATTGACTTCGTCCTCTACATCTAGTTCGTAGCTTCGCAGGGAAACCACGAACCAGAGTAAGTTGGGTTACGCTATGTTAAACAAGAAGCGTAATCACACGATAGTGTATGCGTATCTTAGCAATATTAGTTGCATCTCCAGCAGCAAGTTCAGCAGTTTGCTTAGTAATCCTGAAGTTCTGATTAGCAAGAGCAGCAAAAGCCTGTCCCGCAGCTGTGCCTGATGCTGCTACATCCAGTAAATCAGGAACAATTATTACGTTTGCATCTGAGGCATCAGTAAGACGGGAGGCATTAATCAAAACCGCATCTGTTCCATCTCCCCACTCAAACATGATATGTCCTCCACCCGCATTCGTGTAGGCAGAAACAGCATAGTCATGGAAGAACTCAATCATCAGAGGAACTATAACCTTACCTGCTCCAGGAGCAGCTACCAGCTCAATTGGTGTTGCATTTAGTGCAATAATTTGTGCTTGTGTAAGAGAAACAGTAGCACTGATCCTGATGATTTCTTCTGCTAACTTGCCGTCTGCAATAGCAGCAGAAGAGCTAATATCAGCATTTAGAATACTAGCTGATAGCGAAAGCTTAGAATAGACTATCGCGGCAGCTACATCTACGTTTGCATTTACAAGAGAACCCCAAGACGGATCTGTGCCATCTGATTTGAGGATTTGGTTAGCAGTTCCCACCGCCAAACGCTGTCCATCTCCAGAAGCAGCACCAGTGAGAAGGTCCCCTCTGGTTGTCAGTATGACATCTGCATATTGTGTCATGTTAGTTTACTCCCCAATTAATTTGTGTTGTGCGTATATTCAACATATTACATTACCCCTACTTGCCATTGGGAAATACTAACACCCGGATCCCCGATCTCAGAGTTCATATGAAAGAAAGGTATAAGAACCTCTGCATTATCGAAATCGAAGGAAGCAGTAACTGTTGGTACAGCAGCATCATATTGAAAGGAAGCAATACCAACTGGACTTAACTCAATTCTCAGGGTGTGTTCACCTGCATCGGCCCAATCGGCTAGAGTTGTATCTGTTTCCACTGTAGCAGTATTATTTAGAATTGTGTGTATCTCAATTTGACCGTCTAAATCTAATCCAACATTGAAACTGCACATTTCATCATAGTTATCGGGATCTGCTTGGTATGCTTCTGCTTTCCTGAATCCATAGAAAATCTCAGTAACATCTGAGATATCATCTATCTTAAACTTAACCTGACAGAAAATACTCTTACCCTGAGGGAAACTACCAACAGTATAAGCAGCGCTACTGAGAGCACTAACTCCGTTTGTAAGTTCCAGGGCATCAGCAGCAGCCACGGGTCTCAACTCTAAACCATCAGCGGATTGAAAAGGCATTACGATTGCAGCAACAGCAACGGCTGCTTGGTAGATTTCGTAAGCGTATCTTCCAGACTGAAAGGCAACCACTTCAGCAGCTGCTCCAGTGTATGCTGCCCCTGTGTTGGTTGTATTGGAACAGACTAGGGCTTGGGGGAAATCATCATCTATGTTCTCATCGTATAGAACAGCCTCCGCAAGTTTCTTCTCTCTCTGTTTTAGCGACTGTGGGTAGCTTTTAGCTGTACTAGATTCAATTCCCAGAACCGCTCTATTTGTGTCTTGTCTTGCCATATTAGTTTACTCCGTGTAGCGTCGATTGTGTCATTGCGCACTGCGCGCCTGGAATGGCTGTCCAGAGTCATCTATCTCGGTTCTTCCCCGACCAAACGGTGACTAGCCGCATCCCCGAGTAATTCGGGTCAGTTATATCTGTGTTCAGTGTGGGTTGCCCCCACAGGCTCACCACTTAGCATTGGTCTACGTTGTTGCCCAGCTGAGGGGCTGACCACTGGCAGGTGACGCCACGCGTATATATTGCATATACCACTTAACTCGTACTAGCTATTGAGAAAATCATGCACACACATGATCGCAGATGGTTTTACGCAAACAATTTGCATGAACCCCCTGAGATACATGTCGAACATATTTACGTGACCACCGTTAGCGCTTGGTTTCAAGTGCAAGATGTCACCATTTTGTGCCTTAATAGGCTCGATGTCCGTTGAGTGGAACTGAAGAACATCCTGGGGTACTGAGTAAATGCGTTTTGAGGGCACATATTCAGAAGAATAGACCTCAAGTGCATCACCTCGATGCCTATAAGAAAATCTACCAGAAATCCCTCTAGATTTATCTCCAACACTTGCAAAGTATCTATCTGCTTCTCTTCCCTCAATTAAAGCATCTTCTGTCTCCGGGGCCATTTGAAGCATTGAATACTTGTAAAGACCCTCGCCCGCAGTGTTTTTAGCTCGACTAATACCTCTTTGTAGGTGTTTTGGGTCTATTGGAGAGCCACTAGCAGAGTATCTAGATCCCTTGGTAGCCCCTGTCATGGCAACACCAAACACAGTCCTACTGTCATCAGCAGACCAGGATTCCAGCCCAACGATGTTATCTGTTTCAGTTCCCCAGTCAGTTACAGATCCTGTGTTCGGGAAAGTTCCTTGACTATCTGGATAGATAGCCTCTCCAGCGGCGGGTGCCCAAGCACTTACGTTAACTGTGGTTCCAAGTGTGTTTACTGGAGCGAGTGTAACAGTACCCGCATCTCTGTCTTTATTTTTCACAAGCCAGTAATCAAATGTTCCAGCAGAAATTGTGGGGGCTGTACCTGCTGTTCCAGCAGCAGCTTTGTGAACCACCCTATCGTTCAACTCAAAACCGCCAACGAAACCGATGTCTGTATCTGTTTGTTGGAGAGTTACAACTGCTTGATTTGCAACAGCAGAGTTGACATTCACTGAACTTATTTCACCGATAACGCCAATACCGCCCTGATAGAGAGCAAATGCAAGGCGTTTCATCATGCCAAGTCTTTTCAACTTAGCTTCTAATTCCAGTGGCTCAAAGTATCTCTGTTCCCTGGACTTCAGTGCCCGGGATACAAGGCCTTCTTCTACTTCAACTGTAGCTTGTAGTTCTCTTAGGTAAGCTGTTTTTTCTGAAGAGCTAGATTGCTGAGCTGCAATGAAGTCTGATCCACTTCGTCCTACGTTGGGGAAACCAACAGCTCCGATCCCTAGATCGGAAACTATTTCCCAGTTAATCTGTCTTGATCCAACCGAAGCAGCTGAATCTACTTTAAATCTCTTGAGAAGTTTGAAATCCTCAAACGCCTCGTTTACCTGGACGAAAACACCATCTGTGAAAAATATCTTAAGTGCTTCACCGTGGGTAAGGGCGGTTACTTCTGAAACGGCCATATTACCGTACCTCCGACGAGACTATATGTGCAGACATAGTGCCAGTGAGTTCTCTCACTCAGCTACTACAGACGCGAGAAGAGAGCGGCAAGCTTGCCTTGTCTAACCATTGATCGCTGTTCATCGCGAATCAAATCAGACTTGATTCCAGATCTCACCTGAGACTGGACGGCTTCTGTGGCCTCTCTTTTCTTTCTTACTATAGCCTTTTTTGTTTTAGTTTCTACTTGTTGACCAATTTGTTTCTGCATTCTAGAATAGATATCCTTAAATTCAGCATCAATCAACTGTGGAGTAAGCTCTAGCTCACTTCCATCTCCCATCTTCTTACTCAAATTGGTTCTAACTTTCTCGAAGAGAGTTGCATTGAATGTCTCCTCAATTTCTGTGTCTCCCAATTTGCCTTCAAAGCTGTATCTCTCAACTGATGGCAAAAACAGAGAGTCAAGTTGCTTTTGCTCCAGCTCTTCTCGTTCCTTCCGGATACGCGAAAGCTCGCCTTCTTTTTCTCTCTTATCTCTAAGGGCTTCTTTCTCAATCTTTACAAGTCTTTCTTCGAGTTCCAAGTTACGAAGTTGATCGGGATTTGCGGTTTGCATGAAGTCACGTCTAGCTAGTTGTTCTTCTAGCCATTTCTTGTGATATCCAGGCTGTCCCTGTCCTTCTACAACATCTATAAGTCCTAGAATTCCTTCTGATTCATAAGCCTTATCCATATTTCTATAGAGTTTTGCCTCCTCAGAAAATGTTGAATTCTCGGATTTCAACTTGTCACGCTCAACTTGCATTTGTCGCATACCTTTCTCGAAGTTAAATCGGTCTGAAATATACTTCTTAATTTGGTCGCGATTGCTGAAATCAACTTCCAGCTCTTTCGAGCGGCCCTTCACATCATTCACAATCATCCGCTCTAAATTAGACTCAGATTTTTCTGCTGCAGCACTGTCCTCGTCGGAGGCTACCTCTTCCGCTGCCTCTTCGTCCCGCTTTGGGGGAAGAGGGTCAGATTCGGCTTTGTCTGCACCACCGGATTCACTAGTAGTAGAAGCCGTAGCTGCACTAACTAAATCTGGGTGGTCTTCTGAGCTTTTCAAGGTGTCCTCATAGGGCACCGATCTAGCTACTGATCTAGAAGAGGAAACTGACCTCTCAAAACTAGGTTCAGTAAATTTAGATTCTTCTCCGAGGGCTTTCTTTAAAGCCTCTCCGTAGGTATTACTTGACATATTAAATTGCTCCGTGGGTCTGCCGTCTCCGGTCCTGTATCAGCTATTAGCGGATGCGGGATAGATAGAGGCACGGGTGGGTTATTCGTAGGGAATATTTATAGATTATTCCCAAATTTCGCTAATTGTAGCACTATATTTCGTGTTTGTCAAGACTTATTTTCCGATTTCATGTAACCACTTAATATAATTGACAACCAAATTGTTCTACTGGCTCCCTTCGGGGGGCTGGATAACTGCTTCTCCTGGAAGAGGGGTCGCAGGAGCTTGCACTGGCCCCAGTTCTTCTGCTGGAGCAGAAGCTGCCCCCATTTGGCTCTCTCCTAATTCTCCTCCAGGACCTGCAATTCCAGTTTGCTCTGCGGCTGCAAGCTGTGCACGAAGCTCGAAATGCTCCCTGCATAGATCCTGCATATTCTCGGGAAGCTCAAAGAACTCAGGAGTCATAAACCACTCCAAAGCATATGCAAGCATATTTTCGTGATCTTGGTACTTCTGTGGAGCCACTTGCTTTTCTGTGCTTACGATCTTAGAAAATATACCTCTCATTCGGTTCTCAGCGGCTTGCAAAGAGTCGTGTATAGAGTCCAGCTCAGAGAGACGTAAATATCGCAACAACTGTCGAGGCTTAACACCAGCTTTCTCGAACAGGGGCATTCCTAGAAGAATTTGTTGATACCTAGTTTGGGGATCTAGGGAGAAGCTTCGACCATACTCCACTTCGAACTCAAATCCACCATCCAGATCTCTTCCTTTGATTTCTTCTCTTTCCAGAGCACCCTCAGAGCCTACTACACTGATAACCTTAGAAATATTCCAATGTTTGGTCGTCATGGACCTTAGAGAGGAATAGAGAGATTTAACAAATCCAACATATTTGTTGAAAAGCCTACGTCTAACCATATTGCCCTGATTAGTTGCATACTGCATGAGAGCAGCTGCTTGTTCTCTGGATTGTTGGCCGAACATAGCTTCGTTGACACCGAATACTTGGTCTATCGAATCTATTATATTCTTACGCACCAACACCATCTCTGGCATGACTCCGGGAGGCTGTAGGTGGCTCACTCCCCCCTGCATAGAACTCTCAATCACAGTTAAAGCATCGTCTGTAAAGTGAGTAATATTTGCTCCTTTTACTGCCACCAATTTAGTGCTTCCATGAGCACGAATGTTAGCTAGGTGAGCGGTATCTATCTTATTTAGTAAATCCTCTAAAGGAGCAGCATATTCCACTGGAGACTTTCCCCAGACTGTGCCAGGGACATCAATATCAGTAAGAATATGGTAAGGAAGTCTCGCTATTTCCGGAAGAGAATCAACAGCTTCTTCTTTGGCTTCCTCAATCGAAAGACTAGAGTACTTGGAGTATTCTTCCCGAAATGTTTCTTCAGACATTTTCTCAATTTCAAATACTGCTCCTTGTTCTTTAAACCTATGTGGTGAGGGGCGGCATGGCTCTATAATATGCCCAGATTCAGCCATCAAGCAGTACCGGCCCATAAACCCATTGGTTGGAAGTCCAATTTCCCAATATTCCAGTAGTTTAACCACATTGAAATACTTGTATCTATCTCTGCTAGATACTCCTGACATTTCTATCTGACCGTTTTCTCCGTTTTCAACCCTGGACTTTTTCAATTCATCTTCTTTGTTTGGCCAACGAGCTAGTGATTCTTCATAATCAATATAAATAGTTTCAATAATATGTTTAATATCTGAGATACGCTTGGCATCGGAGTCTATGTAGATATCTCTAATATCCGGAGAATAAACCAAGAAATCCCCCTCCAGAGACATCTCTCCAGACTCCTTGTCGTAGGAAATAAGCTTTCCAGCCAGTGGATCCCATGCGGCCTTGAGCACCCCAGATCCGTACACCATGGTGGAAAGAGACACAGAGTCTACATGCTCCTGTAGATCCAGCTTTTCTCCCAGGAATTTCATTACTTTATCTCCCCTAACAGCCCTAGCATAGTCGGACTTGTCAGTGGTAGAGGGCCTAGCTATAACAGAGGGTGGATTTGCTGACATTTGGGCATGCAAAAACCGCACATTCTTGAATGTATGGGGAACCTTGAGCCGTTTAACTCCCTCCCCAAGTTCCGCATCATCGTACTGCCCAGCTCCTCCGGGGAGAAACCTCATTCTCTGGTGACTGAGAAGACCAGACTGAGGTGGATACACTGTTTCTTCGTTTATAAGCCAGGAGAGTTCGTGGGCTTTTCGCATCTCCTTAGCATGTTCATACCTCTTTAGGATCTCTTTCTTAGCTTTTTCATCGTCCCAGTTATTCAATTTTATCTGTATAGACATAATTAATCCCGACTAGTAGAGCAATACATACGCCTAAGCCTAGTTATTCGTTCTCTTTCACGCCTTGACGCGAAATATAGAAGACCATTTATTGGAATTAGAATCAGACCAATCCAACCAATCAAATATAGAACTATAGGAGTTAATCCCATGCCTTTCTCCATTTTTTCGACAGTCTATCTCTAGATTCGGCCTTACGAAGAAGCCTGGCATCGTCTGTTTCTCGAAGCCACTTAGCCCAGTTGGAAGACGTTACCACTCTCTTTCCTGGTTCTCTAGCTGGAATCAAGTCACAGAAATATTCCATTGAATCCTTACAGTGATACTTCTGCCCATTTACAACTCTACCAGCCATGTTCTCAGACCATCGGCATTCTAGAAGCTCATCTATAAGGGGCTGTGATCCAGAGGGAGTCAGTTTAATTTTAGAATCATAGAGATACTGCTGCGCTTGTTTAATTAGTTCTTCTTTCCTAGTAGTCTTAGAGAAAGGCTGTAAATAAACAGTGCCATGCGAAAGAGCTGTATTGGAGAACCAGGGAGCCACATCAGAGACACGTCGAACTATGTTTAAGCCCCTTGTTTTACTTAATATTTCAGCTACTAGCACTTCTGGAACCTTGCTGTGGATGTATTCTGAAACTAAGCAATACCACACTCCAGTGTCGGGATCCTCTGCCCACAGCGTATATCCGGTAGCCGATTCAGATGCTGGATCCACAGATTCCACGTGTCTCCAGCCAGAAGAATAATTGTCAGGAACATCTGCAACCATAGTACTATAGTCAAATTGGTACACGGTATTCTCGACTGTAATCCATTTACCATTTAGTCTAGCTTCCCTAATGGCTTCAGGTAAGTGCTCTAGAGATTTAAGAACTTCCTCTTGCTTCTCCTTTGATGCATACTGGGGATTATCGAAAATATGAAGAGAATACTGCTTAGAGTAGGGAGGGCTAGAAGCCTCTACCATCTTCTGTAAAGCTATATTATAGATAAGTGGAGTGAAAGTAGCTATAAAGTAACCCCCATCAGCCTGTACTCTCATAATTAGCTCGGAAGCAATATCAAGAGTAGAAGGCATCTCATCAATCCAGACGAAATGAGCAGTATAGCCCTGCAATCTCTCACGAGCAATTCTGGGATTTTCTAGGGACTGGAAAATAATGCAATTACCATTGGTAAACTCAATACGTTGGGTTGCGTGATTCGTTGAAACACGAGTGTATTCCTCTGGATTTAGCTGTGCTATTAACTTGGGAAGAATAGCCCCCTCTATTTGTTTGCCTGTCCTAGCGCAGACTATAGCAGTTATCGGGGATTGTCCCCACTCTTTTGGCCTTTTCCAGTTTGGGTGTGTGTCTGTTAGGATCCAGGAGAGAATTCTAGCTGCTAGAGCAGACTTACCCCCTCGATTGGAGCTTACAATCCACTGTATCGGAATTATTCCGAAATCATCAATTACTTCTTGTTGTGCTTTGGTAGGTCGAGAACACGGCCTTAGCGGATCGAAGTCCTCAATCTTCCTAAGCTTTTCCAGCTGTTCTACTGCTTTTGCAAGATGTGTTAAGTCTGTTGTTGCCAATTGAATTAACCAGGCATGACAACGAACACGTTGTCGATAGTAACAGCATCTCCAGCGCCACTTGTGACTACTATCCTAGCTCTAGGCAACAAAGGAAGACTAGCCTGATCTCCAGCTAGCTCGGCTATCAGAGATAGTGTAAAGTTGCCATCCCCAGTAATAGCTGTGGTTTTAGCTGCCTTTACCCACACAGAACCGTCCATACTAGACTGTATGCCAAACGTAATCCCAACAGCTACCGTCGTAGAGCTTGTCGTTACTCTGGCCACAAGCTGCCTGGAACCTCCTCCCGTTATTGGGAATTCTCTGCTAACCACTGTGTTTGTCTCACTCGCCCCTACAGTGGCCACTGGATATCGTTTCCAGTCTGTAGATACATAACTCATTTTATCACATCCTTTATTAGTAGTGGAAGTCGTAGCTGCACTCAGATTACGACTTCGTTTCTGGTAGTAGGTGTACTCGTTCCCTAACAAACTTCTCTAGCTCTTCCCTAGACATTTGGTCAATTCTACCGGCTTCTCGGCTTCCTCCCAATGGGGTTGGGAGACTTCTCGTAGGAAATTTAGCGTTTATTTCCATCAGTAGTTTACCGGCAGAAACAAAAGCAGAAACCTGCACATCGGGTTTATTGAGTATCAATTCCTCGAATCTATCCATCCACCGATGAAGGAGGTACCCCGCACGTTCCAGGAACTCCTCCCTATTAGTAAACCATTCCTTAAACCCAAGCTGGGGCCACCACCTAGAGAGCCTGGAGTCCCCTAAAATTGAATCAACAACTGAAAGGGATATCTGTTCACTAGTACAAATAGGGTTGTTGTTAAATCGTACCCAGAAAGCTTCCTTTGCTTTTCTCTGTTCTGGGGAAGGTAGATAGGTAATGTCACTTGCCAGTATTTCCAAATTACGTAGATTTCCAGACATCTAAAATGGGTTTCCTTATGTATAGCTGAACTGTTCGGCAGTTCGTCGAATAAGCCAGACCAGAAACTAGCTGCTGGAACTCCAGCCAAGCTAGCCATTTATTTACTCTTTTTGAGTCCACACCCAGAGATCTAGCTAGGGTTCTCACAGACTTAACTTCCAACCTACCGTTGCCTAACACCTCCAGGTTGGGGTCGAGAAGGGATCTGTAGAGCAAGTGAACAAGAAGTCTATTTGGGCCATACTTAGCCCTACCAGTGCTGCTTATCTGCATATCAATAACTAGCTATAGTTGAATTAATAAAGTTTGGCTCTTCTTCTTACCCACCCATTATCCATCCTCCAGGTAGGACCTCTGTTCTTCGCTAAGTAGAACAGAATTAGGTACTAATTACCGGGAAGATAATGGGGGGGCAGATTTGCCTAGATCACTACTTAGTTCCTGCATGTTGCAATTAACTGCTGACTCTCGTTCAACTCAGCAGTTGCCAGACTAGCTTCTCAGGTTCAACACATCGCATGGCCTGTTGCGGGAGCTATTATTTCCAGTCTATTGACCTAGCTAGCCACGTCGAACGAGACTGCTGCACCCCGTTTGGGAGGCTCTAGCCAAGTTCAGTCGGGCTGGTGGGTTTGGTCCACCCGCAGAGAATGAATTATCCAACAACTCAATAGGTTCCATGCATCGCTTGATGCAGTATGTGCATAACTCAGTTCACCTATCTGCTGTTTCCCAGCGCCTGTCGCCGTTGGTTTAACCAATCCATCATATAATTCTCAGGCGGTTGAGGACTGTGTCTGAGCCATGTTGGGCACAATCAATTGCCCTTACGCAAATCCGATCCGTGGACTTGGATCCTGCTTCTCTCTCTTGCTGTATATGTGTGAGTGCGGTTCGTGCAGGCAGAGATACCACTTGGATGTAGGAATCCTAGCACTAGTTTGGTCAGTTGTCAAGGGCTATTTTACAGGGTATTGATATTCTTGGGAAGTATTTAGATAGTGTCTGTTTGGAAGTAATTATTGCCACAAACAGCACATATTGGAAGTAATTATTGCCATTGAAAGCAGCAATTAATACCACAATATTCCGACACACGAGATCCCCACATTGCTTTTGTAATGTGTTGATATAAAGTATTGACTTTGCATATATATGTGTGATATATATATATTTGTCCTCGGAGTTTAGGAAGACCTACCCCCCCGCGAACCCACTCCCCCTATATGAAATATACAGCTGGTGTGCGGAACACATACAGGCGGTTGGCACAATTCTTGCATGTACGGTTGGTTGGCACTAATCTTGCATGTGGTTGCATGCACGCACCCATGCACATTATACACTGGTTTCGGTGTTGATACAACGTCAATCGGACTGTCGTCAATCGGACTGTCGTCAATCGGACTGTCGTCAATCGG
>ERZ1292623.3760-Hain-H51-01um-R1-3760-length-12801-cov-3_pt1 | contig 12801 bp, 10 predicted proteins | sample MGYA00564398_ERZ1292623 | MGnify/ENA primary metagenome ERZ1292623 (study PRJEB36523, sample SAMEA6512633) | groundwater metagenome | collected 2019-01-07 | study: AquaDiva: Metagenomics assemblies of 32 groundwater samples | reverse complement strand
GATCTGGTTAGGGGCGAGGCCGATGGCTGAGGTGTTCTTGGATGCAGGTGAGATGCTTGCCATGCGGATCTTTGAGTTGTTGGAGATAGTGATGTTGCCGAGGCCGATCTTACCGTCCGTGCCGGCTCCCCATCCCCACAACGTTCCATCCGTCGCGACGGCCAGGACGTGAGAGTAGCCCCCAACTTTGGACCACGTTGTTAAAGTTCCAACCTGTTTGGGAGAGGAGTAGTTGGTGGTATTTCCAATCCCAAGTCTACCACTGCCGTTGGACCCCCATCCCCACAATGTGCCATCCGTCTTTATCGCCATCATGGCGGTGGAGATACACGCAATGCTCGACCAATTTGTGAGCGCTCCTACCTGCTTGGGAGAAGAATAATCAGTGATGTTGCCAAGACCTAGCTGTCCGTTGGTGTTGGCCCCCCACGTCCACAATGTCCCATCCGTCTTGACCGCGGCGGACTGCGTATAGCGCCCCGTCGCGGATGCCCAGTCGGTCAGAGAGCCGACCTGTTTTGGTGAGGAGTAATTAGTGATATTGCCAAGACCGAGCTGACCTGAGCCGCCGGTCCCCCAAACCCAAAGCTCGCCCGCAGCGGCGGCGGCGGCGGCGCCTGCCGTCGCGCCGACCATAAACGGCCACATTCCAGGCATGACTTACCTCACGATGTTGAGAGCGAGCCGGCGAGCAACCACACGCTCGCCGTGCTCGACCCGGACATGCGGATCAGGCTCGCGGATTCGTATTGGTTGCGGATGAAGACCTGGCTGGAATTGCTCGCCAGCGTGTCCACGGTCGCCGCCATGGCGAACTGCAAGGTGAACGTGCTCATTCTCGCAAACACCGCCTGCCAGCCCATTGTCAACAGAGTCGCAGAGGAAGCCGGGACGGTGATCGTGGTGTTGGAGGTCGAGGCGCAGCGCATGACCATCCCGTTCTCCGACGAGGAGATCGTGAAGTTGCCGGTCGAAGCGGTAGAAACACGCCCGTAGTGCCCATAGAGCTGATCCAGGGTAGAGACGTTGATGCTGCCGGACTGCCGCAACAGCGCCCCAGACGTGGAATCGAACACCGGCAAGCGATTCGCCGTCACCGTGGCGGTGGCGCCCATTGCGTCGATGGTGTCGCGCATCGCCGCCTCGCTGATGTCGTCCAACAGGCTCTCGGCGAAGGTCGAAATGGATACGGCGGTGGACGATGCGAGCGTGACGTTCACAAGGGTATTCGACGTGCTCCACTGGAACGTACGGCCCGACGATGGAGACGGCAGTCGCAGATCGCTGATGGTCGATGTCGGCGCGAGCGTGACCGACCGCGAAAGCGATTCGTCGAGTTGCTGGATCGCCATCATCAGGTTGTCCAGCCCCTCCTCGATGCTCTCGGCCGGGAGGGAGCCGGCGGGCGTCAGGTCAACGCCTTGCTTGGTGGGCACGATGCGTTTGACCAGGAAGCTCTCGTTGGTCGAGGAAAGCACATCGACCGTGGATGTGATCGTGAAGGTCCCCGTGGACGACGGGAAAGTTCCGGCAACCGCGAACTGCGTCGAGGAATAAGTGCTCTCGACCGACGCCGTGGAAAGCTTGATGACCACCAACTCGGACGAGTTGTTGAGTCTGAACGGGACATCGAACGATCCCGTGGAGCCGGAAGTGGTGATCGTGGTTTTGAAACTCGTGGAGGAAATGGTCATGGCTATGGAACCTGCTGCTCAACGGAGGGCGTGCGCCGCTCCAACATGCCCTGTCCGACCACTTGGCCGATCACGGCCCATCTTTCGGCATGGACATCCCCTTTGCCCATGCGTGCAAATCGCTTGAGAAGCGCGGAACCGCGCTGGCTCATCAGCACAGCCGTAATTCCCTCGGGGATGCGCGCCCCGAACAACGCGCCCACGCCAGCCCCGACAGGCCCCCCAACAAAAAACCCAGCCACTCCCGCACCTGTACGCGCACCAATGTTGCGGACCACAATGGAACCGGGACCAGCCGGCCCACCAACCTCCGTAATTTTTGCCAGATCGCTCAGCCGCTGCTTGATGGCCGAAAGGTGCGCGTCGAGTGCGGTTGTGAAATTCTTGTCAAAGTCCGCATGTTTTGGATTCGAGATGTCGCGCAACCATTTTTGCAGCCCCGCCACATTCAATTTCGCAGCCCCCTCACCAGGAATATCGCTGGTGAAGCGCGCCACCGCCGCCTCGAAATCCCGGACGGAAAATTCGAGCTTCGCTCTCGCGGTCGCTTGAAGGAATGTCCCGGCCGCCGCGCCTGCCTTCGTCGGCTCGGTCGCGAGCGCATCGAGATCGTCCGAGATTGAGCGGAAAACCTTTTTGGCCGAGCCGAGCGTGATGCCACCAGCGTTGAGGAACCGATCAACCGCAGCGCCTACCAGTTGACGAGCGCGAACGAGCGTGTCAAGGTCCAAGGAAGTTCCCTGTTGGCTCAACGTCTCCTTGACATTCTCCAGCACGGCGAGAGCCTGTTTGGCTTCCGGGAAAGCGGCGACCTTGGATGCCTCATCAGTCAATTCAGTAAGCGCCCGTGCCGTATTTTGCAGGCGATCCACAGGGATGACGGCCCCGGCTTCGCGGGCCAGCTTGTAAAGTTCCGATGCCGGGCGAGCCGTCCCGCCACCCCGGCCGGTCAATATCTGCCCACCCAGGCTGTCAAATTCCGCAACAGCCTCACGCTCAGCGGTGCGGGCGGCGGCCGAGGCAGCGGCGGGAAGCCCGGTAACGCCCATCCCAACCCCCTTACGCACCCACCTGAGAACCGCCCCGGCGGCAGGGCCAGCCACCGGGCCGGCTGCCGACGCTCCTAGAGCAAAATTGCTCTCTGGGGTTATACCGACCTCCTGGCCCAAGAACTCCCCCAATAGGCCGCCCGCCATCGCCCCAGGTATTGTGAAAGCCCCATGCGGGGGGATCGCCGTCCCAAGCGCCCCGCCGACAGCCGTGCCGACTTTTGCGGGTGTCATTTCAGCGAGAAACCCGACAGCCCCCGGTTGCGCCTCAACAGTTTCACGAACGGAAGCACGAGTTTCAGGCGAGACAAGGCCAGTCCGCCCCTCGGGAAGTAATGGTCTCTGTGACGCCGGTGCCTCTGGGCCGCCAGCCGCGCGTTGCTGCTCTTGAGCGGCGTATGTCTCCCCAGCCTTGCCCGATAAGGCACGAGATATCGCCGCCACTTCATCCGGCGTCGGCTCGTCCCCGGCTATTTCGACGACGCCCAAGCCATCAACGCGAATGTTGCCCATTACCGTACCCGCTCCAACTCTCTCGTCTTATTGTTGAGTCGGTAGACCGGCTCTCTAGCCTCAATGCCAAAACGCTGGCGGATGCCCTGTTCGCGTCCCACGAGCACACGCCTGATAAGTGTTAATCGGTCCAACACCTGTTGGGAGCCTTCCAGACCGCCTAACTTCACGTCGTCAATGCTCTTCTGTATGATGTCCACGGGGAGACGCCCATCGGGCACGCGCACGCGCGCCAAGATAAGCCCGACGCTGTTTTCGATCAGCCGCAACGCGCTAAGAGTGGGGCTTGCGAACCAACCGTTTACCTGATCCAGTGTCGCGTCTGTTTGGCTTGCAGCTATCTCGCGCGCCTTGTCGATAAGCGCATTGAACCCCAAGTCAGAAATTACTTGCGTGGCGGTGCGCCCCGTAGCCCTCAACGAACCCCTTATGCCAAGAATGCCGGGATCGCTACTGGCTTCGGCCATGAGGCCGTCAATCATAACCAAGGCTTCATCAATGAACGCCAACTGCTCTTCCCCAGACACGCGCTTTTGCGCCCGCACAGTTGCCAGGGCTTTCGCCTCCGCTTCCTTTTCCGGCGAACGCGGAGTTACACCAAGAACCTCTCCCCACGTCGTCCCAAGCGGAACGCCCAAAGAACTTGCATCTTCCCGCGTAAGCGGCTCGCCCAACCTCTTGTCTTTCCGCACGCTTGGGTCATGCTCCGCGAGAAACCGCACTTGCGCCAGAAGCGAGTTCGCCAACTCCGTTTCCCCACCAAACGCAAGCGCCTGACTCGCCCTATACAATTTCATCACTTTATCCATCGGCTGAGTCGTCTGAGCTACAGGCTCGCTTTGCCCGCCGCTCGCGGGCGCCGCCGCTGGAGCCTTGGCCCCGACACCCCCCGGCGCATCTCCCCCCGGTGCTCCGCCACCAGGCGAGGGCAGCGCCCCGACATCCTCCAAAATCTTACGGACGTTCTTCCGTCGCACTTCCCATTCCGCTTCTTTTTCCAATCCCCTTTGCCGCGCCGCAGCCTCGGGTGTCCAGCCGAGTTGGCCGAACGTCCCGTCTGACTTCTTTTGGATAACGGCGCCCTCCGGCAACCCAGCCGCTTTGACCTGCTCCGCCGTGAGAATCGTCGCGCCCGGCTCCGGCGCCTTCACGAGAACATCGTAATTGCCGTCCGCCTTCATCTGCACGACCGTACCGGACGGGAACCCGGCTGCGGCGGCCTCCTCTTTGGAGAGGACTTTCCCCGGCCCACCCTTGAGCATATGTCGCGCTACTACCGCCTCTTGTTCCTCTGGAGAAGCGTTAGGCAACAACGCTTTTACAAGAGCGCGAGCGACCTGGACCTCGCGTTGCGGCTTTGTCAGTTCCCGTTCGGCACTCTCGATTCCCTTGGTGATTTCTGTCTGAGCGTTGGCGCCCAATGACTCCCGAACTTCGGGTAGTTCAAGCATCGCCTTGGCGCCCTTGATGTCGCCCCTGAATAGCAGGGTGTTCAAGGCCGTTGTGGCGGCGCCTTCCATGGCAACGCGGGATAATTTTTGTTCCTGTGCTGGCGTGAAGTTGCCGGAGTAGGCTTCCATTGCCTGCCTGATCTTGCCAGCCGCTTCCTGGAATTTCGTCGGGTCGCGCGCGACCTCGGCGTAAATCTCGTTCACCTTACCACCGAAAAGATGTGCCACCTTGTTCGTCGATGTATCGTGGGACATCACGGCGGCCTGCCCACGGTAATAGCCAGAGCGTCCCGCTATCATCGTGGCGAGCCTGTCGGCGCCTGCTGGAGACCCGGGCCACGTAGACTGCAGTTTCTTCCCTCTTTCCTCTAACCGCCGCCCCAGTTCGGCGAGAACCGCCGGATCAGAAAAATCCTGCTCCACGGAGGTCTTGCGAATGTCCTCGGCCGTTTCTTCGTTCAGCTTCGTTTCTCTGTTCGCTAGTTCGATGGTCTCCTTGCGGTTCTGAATCCTCGTGGCCGCCTCCCCGAACGTCCGCGCGAGTTCGCCCGCCATCGCACCGACATTCGCTCCCGCCACACCCGTCTGAGCGCCGAAGTCAGCCGGTTGCGCCTGCACCCCTGGATCGCGCGCCACCCGCGCCTGCGGCACGTCACCGGCGTCTGGCGTAGCGCCGCGACGGAATAGTCTCTCCGCGCTTCGGCTTGCTCTCGGTGTCAGGGGGTCGTCGGCCATTTTGACCTCAAGCGTTGCCGTACAAGAATGTTAGATCGCGGGCGGAGCCGAGAAGGCTTGAGCCGGCACGGTAGTAGCTGGCCGTGCGGTCGCTCTTGGCGCGGCTTCTTTGCAAGGTGGATTCCTGTTCCAATCTGGTGGCCCGTGTTTCGCCACCAGAACGGATCAGCGCCTCGTTGAAGGCGATCTCGTTTATGGTGTCCTCGTCCACCAGAAGAGGCGAACCGCTCATGGTGACGCCGGAAGCCAGCCGGCCGGCACGCGAAGTCGCCAGTTGCCGGCGTTGTTTCTTGGCGAACTCGGTCGCTTCAAGACCCGCAGCTTCCCGCTCACGACCCGCCTGCTGTTGCGAGACCCGTGCGTTGAACTCCGCCGCCTGGGCGGCGGATTCGCCCGCTTGACGGGCGCCCGCAGCCCCCACAAGCCCGGCACCGATTGATGCCGCCGCGAGACCGCCCTTTACCACCCCGCCGGCAGTCACGCCCTCGAACAAGGCCGGGATACCGGATAGGATCGGCGTCAAGAAAGACATCTAGATCATCCTCACGTACCGAATGTACGTCTCTCCGTTGTCGCCGAAGCCCATCAGCTCACACTCCGGCCGGAACCCAAGAAACTCAGCCCATTTCCGAGCCTTCTCCCGGTCCTCCGGGATCGCGGCCTGGAACCGGGAAACGCCATGCCTCCGGTGCGCTTCGTCCAGGCACCACAGCGCGCATCGGCATACAAGTCTCGCGTGCTCCCGAACCTTCTCGGAAGCCAGCACCCACGCCTCGACCGTGCGGCGTGTGACGAAAATCATCCCGAAGCAGGCGATGATCGACTTCTGCGGGTTCAGGATCGAGACCGCCTCGCCGCCCGTGTACGCCACCTGTGCCCGCGCCGCCATTTCCGGCCCCCATTCCATGTCTCTCGGCCCCAAGGCTATCGCGTGCCAGGGCTTGTATTGGATAATCACGGCGTAAGTTTCACGTCCGTTTGCAACCCAAGAAGCGTCATCGGAAGCGGAGCAGATGAGCGGACCACGACCCTCGGATCGGAACTCCAATCTCCGTCGAAGTCGTATCGGTAATCCCCGGTGAACGCTGGAGTTGGCATGTTCATCAGGTCCGCGCTCTCGCGGAAATTCGCCTGCTTCAAGGTGTCCACGTCAGGCCCGATCTGCGGGGCCACGGCATCAAGAAACACAAGCGTCAGCGGACCCAGCCGTTTGGTCTTTCCTACCCCCGACCCGAACGGTGTCTGCGCCGACAGGCGGAGGCTCTTGTAGGTCGAGGTATACGCCAGACCGACTTGCACCACGGCCGCTGCGTAATCCAAGGTGATCGCGCCCGCCGCCGTGACCGTTTGCGCCGGATGGTCGGCGCCGTCCGCGTTCACCCTGACGGATTGTCCAACAAGATGGGTCAATCCAGTGACCGACGTGGACAACAGCCTGGCAATCCCGCCTGAGATGTAGGCGGTGTATGCCGAACCGTCTATGTTCGCCCCGGTGTCCCTGTTCGTAAGCTCGAACGTGTTGGCGGCTTGGTTGGCGACCTTGAAAACCGTGTAGTTGATCTGCGTCATTCCAACGACGTCGTCGATCCTAACTAGGTCTGCGTTCGCGAGCCCGTGCGCGGCCGAAGTCACCACGACAGGGGTCGCCGCCGTCGCCCCGGTGATCGTCAGCTTCGTGTCGCGGGTCAGCAGAGAATCCGCATAATACGAATGGCGCTGTTCCCTGACCTGTGCGTTGTCATAGGCGGCATCGCTGGTGTAGTCCTCTCTCCGCACGCCCTCGAACGGCTTTTCGACGAATTCTACGTACCGTTTGGTTGAACCGTCGATCGTACGCTTGACGATGACCCAAACCTCATCTCGTTCCTCGGAGTTCTCGGTCTGCCCGGAACCGTCCGTTCCTGGGATCGTCACGATGCTCTCGCAAACCGCAATCCCGCCCTGGAAGGCGCCGCCGAAAACCTGCCGCCCCCACCCAACCACGTCCTGATCCCGGCGGTAGGTCATGGTGGCGACCTGCCCATCTTCCCTTACCGCCCATAGTAGGCTGTCCGGCTCCGCCTGATAGGCCATTTCGACGACGCGGGTTTTCAGGACGTGATCGGCAAGCAACGTCAGGTCCGGGGCCACAAACCCATCGACCTCGAACCGGAAGGCGAATTCGTTGATCTTTCGCGAGCCGAGTTGCGCGAACAGCACCGCATGATCCACCCGAACCGGCGTCACGTTCGCGCATTTCCGAACCGTATGCCGGCGAACATTGATGTCGCTCGGCTTCACAAAGGCGCCGTCCGCGTTCACCACAAATTCCCCGCCCTGAGTCCCCACGGCGAGGATGGTCCCCGGCGAAATCCAGTTGATCGCGTTCACTTCTTCGGAGGCGATGGTGAAGTCCAGCGCGTCGTCGTCCTCAACCACCACAACGCCGGTGCTCAGGCTGTCGGGACGCTGATTCTCGATTTCCCCGGATTGAGACATCCAGAACGATTGCGGCGGGTCGTTCGTCCGGGCGAGGACCGAGCGTTGCTCGAAGAACCCCACGTTCGCCGGCCAGCCTTGCGTCGAGGAAAACGCCCCGAGGCGCCACTGCGTACTGGCAGCAGTGGACGTGCTGGTTCTCAGGATATCGACTTGCGGCGTCGTGGTGGTGGTGGTGGATGAACTTACGATGATCCCCCACAACCATTCGGTCGAGGCGTTGCGGAACCGTATCGCCCTACCGACGTCGCTGGTTGAAAAGCCGAGGTTGTTGTTGATGCCGATGGTTGTTGAAGCGGTGAACACGATCCCGTTGCCGGTCCCCGCAGCGGGCGTTAGCGTCGTCGCCGTGATGTTCTGGTCTCGATAAGGCCCATCCTCCCACCTGACTTCGCTCAAGGACCACGATGTATGACCGGAACGGGTCAGCTTGTACGCGGCGTAGCTCGGATGCACCAGATAGAGATTATCCGCCGTCTGAGCGTACTTGATGGTGAACAAGTCCGCCGTCGCATAGGGCGTCGTCAGCTCAAGCGGTACGTTATCCAGGAGCTCGACATCATCGACCTCGACGATCTTGTTCTGATCCGACCCGTAGGCCGTGAATCCGATGTAGATTGTCGTCGCCGTGGCCGTGAAGGTGTAGAGGTGGTAGCCGGTCGTGAACGTCACGTCATTGACGATCTGCGTGCCGCCGGTCGCCGTCCCGACCCGCACCTTGATGATGTCGCCCGCCTTTCCATAAGTGCGGAACTTGAGCGTACATACGTCATTGTTCGTTACGGTGACTGCCTGTTCGCGGCGTGCATAGTCCGTCGAGGCCGTGCCGCCGGGGTTGAGCCTCATTCTCCCCCCGGCCTGGTCGCTGACTCCGCCGCCGCCGTCCAAGTCCGTCCAGCTAGTCAAATCCGTGGTGAAGGTGCCGTTGGCGATCGAGCCCGTGATATTCGCCGCCGCGATCCGTCCTTGGTTCCGGTAGAACCGGAAATACAGGCTCCCGGCCTCTATCGTGTACGCTTGCGTGGTAGAGAATACGAACCTCAACAGGCGCGTGCTGGCCGCCGAATCCTTGACCTCGGCGCCGAACCTTGTTCCGGGTCTTCGTGCCAGCCCGCCTTGAGGCAGCGCGATCATGTTCTCGGCGACAGCCGCTCCCGCTTGGAACTTCGCGAAATCGCTGCGCGCCGCCATGCGCGGCGACAATTCCCCGGCATTAAACGAAGGCTGGTAGGAAGTGATGTTGACCATTAGCCGCGATCATCCCACCACTGATCGGCGTCCCGCTGCCGAGAAGTGACCCAAGAACCGTAGGGCATCGTCTCGGGGAAGTTCTGCATCGCATCTGACGCCTTGGCCCTCGCCACGGCCCGAACAACGTCCTTCTCCATGGCCGCCCGCGTGTTGGTTGCGTCCGTGACCGCCATCGCCAAGTCATAAGCGAGCTTCCACGCAAACGCCTCGCGGAACAGCGCCGACCAGATGTTAGGATCGGTCTCTTTGCTGACGTAAAGAAGATAGAGGGCGTTGGAATCCGAGATGATGGTGTCCGCCATCATCCGGTACGGCACCGTCCCCACCCCGGCGTCGTTATCCGACACCTTCACAATCCTGATGATGTCATTGGGGCGTTGGTACTCGTAATCATATTCAGCCGTTGGCGTGTTTGCCGTTCGCGTGAGCGAGGCCCACTTCATCGCGAACTTCCAGTGGGCCATTTCCAGAAGTTCGTCCCGAATTTTCGGAAACTGCTCGTTGCAAAGCGCGGCCGTCACCGAGTTGGTCTGCGTCAAGGACGTGACCCGCTGGCGCGAGCCGAGCTTGATTAAAGCAGAGTTAGCAACGGAGACTTCGCTCGCCATTTCACGCCGCCTTCGCTTCCTCGGTCTTCTCGATCTTGTACGGCTTGGCGCCGGTCGCGATGGCGATGGCGAGGTCCTTGTCCTCACTGGCGATTTTGGCGGCGTAGATCGTACCCGACTTGACGCCCTTCACGCGCCAACCGCCGTGAGGCCCGCCCCACGTTGTCTCGCACGGCTCCTGCACGAACACTTCCCGCTCTGTCCTCCCTTCGGTCGGCACGGTTGGCGCGGCCTTGGGAATCTCGCACCGTTCCCACGGCCCCCGTGGAATGACAACCAGCGGCTTCTCCGACAGCACGATGTAGTTCCGCACGGACACACCCGCCTCGTTGAATCTACTGATGACCTGGATATCCTGGTATGCGAACGCCGTGATGTGTTGAGCCACGGTCGCGAAGAAATCCGGCTCGTTGTCGATGTCCTCGGGCTTGTGCGCCGTCTGGATCATCCATGTCGTCTCTTTCGGCTTCGGTTGCGTTGCGCGTGCCTTCACGACTTCTCTCCTTCCTTTTGTGGGGGCCGCATCACCATGTGCCTGATTTCATTTATCGGCGGCCCCTGTTGGGCTTGCTGTGCCTTCTGTAGCAACTCGATAAGGAACTGCGGCGGCAGCGGTTCCTTCATTATCTCGCCGATGTGAGGAAGTCCCGATGGACCGCGCGGGTCCCACCCCATCCATCCCCAATTCTGGGCTACGAGTGCGAGAGCCTCCATGCCGCCCTCAAGCTTCAACGCCGTCGCACTGTGCTTGCTCTGCTCAGCCTGGACGGCCGCGATGTGAGCGCCGAGTTCCTGGATGCGCTTTTCATGGAATGCCTTGTAGGCGTTCAATTCCTTGCCCCGGAGCATCAGCTTGACCGTAAGCGGGTCTTCCAAGCATGTGGGGTAGGGGACCGGCTCGAATAGAAGATCGGAACCCGGCGGGATCACCACTTCGATCCCCTTGGACTTCGCCAGTTCGATGAAGTGTTTGCATCCGGCCCGCTGCGCCCGGTATTCGAGAGTATCGGCCATGTCGATGCCGAAGACGCCGATTTTCGGGGCGCCGATCTCGATTGCGAGGGCGATCATCCACGCCACCGAGGAAGTCATAAAGTACGTGCCGTACTTCTGCGCGATCCTCTCGACAGGATAGATAATCTGATTCTTTCCCCATTGGTGAGGCCGGAATACGATGATCGGCTTCGTCTGTTCGGACAACCACTTGAGGTATGGTTTGAGGTCCGCTCCGTACGTCAGCGGGTCGTGGTAGTCCACAAATGCGTCCCATCGTTCGAGACTATCGACGGTCCCGACCGCCCACACTTCCCATTCGTGCAGGTAGACGTTCCCCATGCCCCCCAGGACATGAGGGGAGGGAATCGCGAACTGCTTGTCGTCGTTTCCTGGAGTCCAATGTCTGTTCGACGGCGCCGAGCCGACGATGGCGACCGGGCGCGGTTTCGCCTGACCGGCTATCGCTTCACGCAGAAGCGAGGCCGGAATCTCATTTTCCATGTATCCCTCGATTATTGTTGGTTAGGAAACTACGGGGCCGGTGATGGCGGTCGCCGGCTGCGACTGACCGACCGAGACCCATTGGCTTGTGGAAACACCCAAAAGCTCGACGGACTGCCCGGCGGCCGTAAACAGGATGGTGTTCATGGTGGTATTGATCGCGCCCGCCGACGTGGACGCGGTGTTGATCGTCAACGCAGTTGAGGCTCCGATCGACATCAGGCGCTTGATCTGCCCCGGCCCCCAAGGCATGTCGAGGGTATGAGTTTGGGTTGCGCCAGCCGTGGTACTCAGGAACGTACCGTAGGGGACGAGGTTCGCCGTGGTTGAGGCGGTGGGGATGGCGAACACGTCGCTGACGGGCGTGAGGGTGGGGGCAGTGGAAGCATCGGCGGACGTGACGCGGAACATCCCCTGGCCGTCCGAGCCCCTCGCATAGACGAGATCGCCGAGGTTCAGTAGCGCCCCGTAGGTCGCGAAGTAGGTTGTCGCCGTCGCCGAGGCGATGGTCCTGAGCGTGTCGGCCGTGGTCTGGAAAAACACGATCTTGGAGTTGGCGTCGTCGCTGTTCGGAATCCGCAACGCCACCCCGACCGGAGTCAGGGTGATGGCGTCCGCCGTGCTCTTGGTCGTGATCTGGAACAATCCACGCCCGTCCGACCCCTCGGCCAATACGAAGTCCCCCAAGGCCATTTGCGGGCCGTAGGCGGTGAAGTAGGTCGAGGCAGTCGCCGAGGCGACAGTTTGAAGACTGTCGGCCGTGGTCCGGTACAGGTGCGCCTGGAATACCCCCTCTTGGGGGGCGAAGGAGATTTTCAAGGGATCGAAGGCCATGGCCGGTTACTCCAAACAAGACGGGCCGGTGATGAGCCGGCCCGAGTTCAACCGAGGGAGGAGACGAAATCTCAGGTGACGAGCGGCCCCAGGATGGCGGTGCCGGGCTGGCTCTGCATGACCACCCATTTCGAGGTCGTAAGGGCGGTGAACAAAACCCCCTGATCGGCGTTGTTCATCACGACCTGCAAGCCTGTGGCGCCCATGGAGCCCGCCACGGTGGAAGCCGCCACGATGATGAGCGCCGTCGCCGCAGCCGCCGTATGCACTTGGCATTGCTGGCCCGAATACCACGGCATATCCAGAGTGAACGTGCCCACAGCTCCGGTGGCCGTCGAAATGTAGAAGCCATAGGGCACGAGATTGACGGCCGTGCTCATGGTGGACCGAACCGCCATGGTGGGTGCGATCGCGTTCAGCGTCACCGCCGTAGAGTTGGGCGATGAGGTCGAGGATGCGACGGTCTGCACCCGGAACCATCCGCGCCCGTCCAGCCCGTCCAGAAAGAGCAGATCGCCCGTGCTGAGCGGGTTGATATTGGTCGTCGAGTTCAGCGGCCATGCGAAATACGTCGGTGCGGTCGCCGACGCCATCGTTCGGACCGTATCCGACGATGTGTAGACGAAATGGGCGATATTGGCCCCGACGTGAGAGAGCCGGTGAAGGTTAGCAGCATTGAAAGCCATTTGTC
>ERZ1292623.3758-Hain-H51-01um-R1-3758-length-12802-cov-4_pt1 | contig 12802 bp, 11 predicted proteins | sample MGYA00564398_ERZ1292623 | MGnify/ENA primary metagenome ERZ1292623 (study PRJEB36523, sample SAMEA6512633) | groundwater metagenome | collected 2019-01-07 | study: AquaDiva: Metagenomics assemblies of 32 groundwater samples | reverse complement strand
AAACCCCTCTTCGTCACATAAGACGTTAAATTTATGACAAATTCACATGGTGTAACGCCGGACTCACCCCCGACCGTGGAGACCGTAACTCCAGAGGTACAAGAAGAAGTAGCAGAGGAGACTTCCTCCCAATCCTCCAAGCCACCGAAAGGATTCGTTCCCTATAAGGCACTCGAAGAGGAACGGACCAAAACCGAGTTGCTTGAGCAAGAAATTGCTGACCTTAAATCCTCGCTAACTCCTGAAGAGGAAGACCCCAAAGTATCGGCGCTCTCCAAACGGCTTAATGCCCTGGAGGACGACCGAGAATTGGAAAAGGTTATCGCCGAAAACCCTAAACTCAAGGGCCTTGAGAACGAACTAAAAGAGTTTCGTTCTGAAGAACACCCAAGAACTAAGTGGTCCGGTGTAGCCAAAATCTTCCTTGTTGAAAAGGGTTTACTGGAAGTGCCACGTCAGGGTTTGGAGACAAACACCGGAGGTGGGGTTGCTTCAGTAAAGACCGGATGGACTGCCGGGCAGATAGCCGAACTTCGTGTCTCGAATTATCGAGAATACGTTAAGAAGCTGACTGCTGGTGAGTTCAAATAGGTCGTCAGGGGTGGAAAAAGAAAGTAAGAATTCATGCCAAATCTAACAGATTTTGGAGAACAATTTGCAGGCAAAGTCCTGGAACGATTTTACGTTAATTCGGTAGCTCCGGCGATTACAAACACGGAGTACGAAGGTGAAATCAAAAAACTAGGCGACCGAGTAAATATCCTTTCATTCCTTCAGAACATCGAGCTTGGTGATTACGTAGTCGGCTCAGACATGACCGTTGGTCAGGTCGTTGACGCGGAAGACCAGCTTGTAGTTGAGAAGCGGAAGTATTTTGACTTCTCTCTTGACCGTCTGGAGAACTTGTTTACTTACGCTGGAAATATCCCAGAGCATCTTCTCGCAAACGCTTCTAACGAAGTGGTAAAGGGCGTTGACACATACGTCCTTGCGAAGTTTGCCTCGGATACGAAAGCTGGTAACTGGATCGGTACGAACTTCATCGTTTTGGGTTCAAGTCAAACACGCGCTTCTCTTACGACAACTTCAACTGGTGGAAACATCATAATTGAGGGTGAAGTAGACGACGAAGCTTCCATGTTTACGGCTTCTGAGAACCCATTGAGTGGTACTATACTCTATGGTGGATTCGAGAACTCTGATCTTTACAAGGGTATTCGTCTTCTTTCTACTCGTGCAATCGTTTCACCTTGGTGGAGGATTTCATCCATCACCTCGACGGTGAAAGTTGCGATTACTGAGTGGGATGAAGAGGTCTCTGGACCGGAATTTGCTGAGAATTACACGCTTCGTGGAGTATTCGGTGGCGATGGGGTAACTTTCCCCAAATACACTGACCACAACGGCACTGACACTGGTACTTGGGTAGCGGCGGCTGGCTCATTCGGCTGGGAAATCCAGGCGGCTGAAGCTACAGCAATTTCCGCGACATCCATTTACGACCAGGCGACATTGCTTGGCGAGAAACTTGACACTAACGAGATTCCCGACACTGACCGTTTCCTCGTGCTTCCAGAGTTCGGTGTAACCGCACTCAAACAAGCATCGGAAACACAGCCAACAGGTATTGCTGAAATTTACAGTGGTACTGTTTTGAATGGCCGTGTAGGTCGTATCGGTGGCTTTGAGGTTGTAAAAACCCTAAGCTCTCGTTTGTCATCTCGTGCTGGACACTCTACGCAAGGAGTTATCGGTGTAGACCAAACACTTACTGCTGGCCCAACGGGATATATTATCCCTGCCGCACACAAGGGTGCTGTAACCTTCGCTGAGAAGTGGACAGAAAACCGTGTTGTGGATGCTGAAAAGCAATTCGCTAAGCTGTATCAAGGTCTTTTCCTTTATGGTGCATTAGTACCAAAGGCCCGACGCAAGTACTCTGCCGTGTTGTTCGCAAACATTTAAGGAGTGTGATCCGACTCTTTTACTCAACGGATGCCCCGCCTAATCTTTGGAGGGTGGGGCCGAGAACCAAAGCTCGGCCTCGCTCTTCAAAATCTATATGTTCGACTTACTGAAAATCTTTATTCTTAGAAGATGGTATAGGATCGTTCACAAAGGACCCGCGGACATGGAACAGGTGTCTTATTGGAAAACAAGTGACCATACTGACGCAAAACTTACGCATGACAAGAACGGTTCGCTTATTATGCCGATGCAGGACGAAAAGTACCCTTTGACAATCTTCCCCCGTGGGTACCTACTGTTTGGACCTCTTTCAAAACTCAAGCACGAAATTAAAAATCAGATATTTAATGACTCTTGGCACAAACTTGAGAACGGCGAAAGTCCCGAAGAGATAGTGAGGGAACTAAGGAAGACGGCTTTCCCGAACATATTTCAAATTCTTGAGACGATGAGATATGACTTGATTCCTTACGACGTAATGAACGAATCTATTAGAGAGATACACCGTGCATGGCCTAAGGGGAAAAATAGTGAGAGATGGCGCGATATTCTGTGTTTGATTCTCGGAGAAGATGACTCCTATCAGTTCCGGCTTAAGTTTTTAGCTGAAAGGTTTTGCCGATACAGATGGTTAATACGAGACCCAGCAGAAAGACTAGAGAGGGCTTTTGGGATAATCGAACATGCAGAGGTTATTGACGACATGAAAGAGCGCGAAAGACTGTGGGCGAGAGGATGTCTAATGCTTCTCAAAGACCCGCACATAAGAAGCCAGTTTAATTCGTTCTGTAAGAACGTGAACTGGAAAAAACTAAAAATGACTAAAGGAGATAAATACCACTTTAGAGGGAAATACTTTCGGGTGGATATGGATATCTTGGAATACTGATGATTCCGTACATAATTAAATCGTTTAGAGGGGGAATATCTGACGAATCAGACAAAGGTCCGGCGGGTTCATTTAAGTACGGGCAGAATCTTGATATCCACGGGCGAGACGATGTTTTGAAATGCGCTTCAGTAATGGCGAGTATTGCAAACACGAGCGACCTTATTCAATTCTTTGTTCCAGCATCAGACGGTTCGACGTATGCTTTCGGACACATGGGGTCAATTTACGCTGTAAGTGGTCAGGAGAACGATCCGGCGGTTACGTTCGTTTACAACGACGAGAACGGAAAGATTCGCGGAGCGGCAGAATGGAAGTTAAGCGATGGGAATAATTATCTTGTTTGGGCTACGGCGACTTCAGTAGCCAGAGCTTTGATAAATGGCTCTTTGGATACCCCTTGGGCGGCAGGCGTAGCAACGCAAGACTATAAAACCACCCTTGATAGCGTGGATTGGCACACAATGGCTATGGCGTCTGGTTCTTTGATGGCCGCAAACGGACCTTACGTTGCGACAATAGACTATGACGGAAATTTTGACCCAGCGAAACTGAATGTGAGACCGGGGAATCTTATTAAGGCGCTACTCGAACGAGACGATTATGTGATTTTGGGTTCAACCCGTAAAGACAATAACGAAGAAGGTCATTTGTGGAGCTGGATAGTAACCGCATTGAGCTGGGTGCAGAAAAAGAAAATCCCAGTTCAAGGGGTCAATGCGTTAATAGATACCGAACTGAAACTTTTACAGGGAGGAGACGACGGAGAGATATTTTACTCGGATTTTGCGAACGTGGTTCCGGTAGCAAAAATCCCAGGAGGCGGACAGGTGGCTCCTGGCGGCGTATCGGTAGACAACGACATTGCTATCTTTGGAAACTACGGAGGGTCATCGGTTTCATATACAGGAATTTGGAGTTACGGACGACGCCACAAAGACAGACCAAACGCACTAAACTTTCCTTACAGACTTTCGGCCACGACAGGAGGAAGCACAGCAACTACGATTGGAGCGGTAGCGGTAGTAAATGGACACGTTTTTGTCTCACGAGGGGTAATGGACGATACATATTCTACTTATTCTATCGAAGGAACTTCAGGTACGACGTTAGCTAACGCGATATACGAAGGACTAGAGTTTGATGGAGGAAGTCCTCATCTGAATAAACTCTTCGAGTCGGTCAAAATAACCACCAGTCCTCTTACAAACGGAACATCGTATTCAGTAAAATTTAAGTTAGACAAGGAAAGCGTTTGGAGATATGCGATTTTGGGAAACGGGACTACGACTTATAGCGAAGCTGATTCGGTTGAGTCCATTTGGACAGTAGGAAAAGCCGGAAAGATTTACGAAGTAGGAATGGAGTTAAACATTTCGGGGTCTAGTAGCCCAGAAATCCAGTCAATCACGACTTACATAGCAGACGAAACCCAGGTGTATGGATAAGATATACGAAAACGCAGTCAAGATACCCGAAGTTCTACCAGTAATGCCGGAGAACCAATTCTCGATGTACCCGCGCGTAATAGGACAAAGCGCACGAGAGAGTTTCACAGATTATTCAAATCCCCGTCAAACTGAAATGGCGGTTTACCCGGGGGAGGATATCCAAAAAGCCATAGATAGATTAAACAGCATCACCGGAGGGACGTTATATTTTAGAGAAGGAACACACCTTATTTCAAAGAATCTTATTGGCTATTCAGGGTTAAGGATGAAAGGCGACCCAGAATCAACGACTATCCTTGATTTCCAAGAGGGTGCTTATAATCTTTCTTTTACAGGAACCAGTGTATACACAACGGGAACAATCACAAGTATTGCTTCTAGTGTCAATGTTACCGGATCGGGGACCTTATGGCTTGCGAACGCCTCGGCGGGAATGCAACTCTTCATCGCAAATCGCTGGTATAAAATAGCCGCAGTTACGGGAGACACGACCTTAGTTCTTTCAGAAGGTTACGCTGGAAACGCCACTCTCCCTGGGTCGGCATATCGAATCGCTTACCCGATTATAGATGTAGATTTTGAAGATTTAACAATTCAGAACTCAGGAGGAACTTCGATAGTAGGAACAGACTTTCGTAATTGGACGTTCAAAAATACAACTCTTACTTCAAGCAACGTAGGAGTGTTGTTGACTAACGGAAGCGAAACGGCGAGTGATTCTTGTATCATTACGGCGCATACGTCCGATGGCGTTCAGCTAACCAATTGCGGATTTCTCGACCTTGAATCAACTACATCGTCGGGAAATGGCAGACACGGATGGAAACTTACTAATTGTGAAACAGTACCTATCACTATTTCAGGAGCAAGCGCAAACACGGTAGATGGAGTCAATCTTACCGATTGCAAGCGTATCCTTCTTCAGGTTGCCGCCGAAGGAAACGGCGAACAGGGAATAGAATGTGTTTCTGGGAATAGTTACATATTTATTAACAATGGATTCGTAAGAAACAATACTTTAGATGGGATTAAACTCACCGCAACGTCAGACAATGTCATTATCTCAGGAGCGTTAGAGGTAAGTGGAAACGGGGGATACGGGGTAAACGTTGCGGCTTCAACGGACGATAATACGGAAATAGGCCCAGGAGTGCATTTCGACAGCAACACTTCTGGAAACATAAATGACGCCGGAGTAGGAACCATAATCCGATGAAAAAGAAGGTCAAAAAAAGAGTAAAGAAATTCAACGGGTTTTGTATGGCTTGCGGAAAAGAAGAAAGATTACGAAATAGTCAGTTTGGTAAAGTTTGCCACGAACGTGGCTGGTAAATATGAGTGTGGGACTATCATTTAAAGATTCTCCAAGAGAAGTGGTTCGTATGAAGAATACGAGTGGAGCTGGTGTAGTAGCGGGAGATGTTTGCGTCTTAAAGGCAGTAGCGGCAGGAGATGAAATTACTACGACTACTACAGGCGGAGACAACCAGTTACTTCGCGGAGGTGGGTTTATGGCCGTAGAAACAATAGCCAACGATGCCTACGGAAGGTTTCTAAGGAAAGGTTTTACTAACGTATTGAAAGTAAATGGAACCACGGATATTGCCATCGGAGATCGTCTTACTTCCTTCACAACCGCTGGAATAGCTAAAAAAGCCGCGATAGGAGACCCGTACTTTGCAACTGCATTAGAGGCATATGCGACCGATGACTCAAGCGGGGTTATTGACGCGATTCTTTTAGAGCCAGGGGCAGAAGACCCTTCTTCGGTGTCATCTAGTGGAGGAGATTTAGTTGTAACGAAGTTTGCTGGTGAATTTGCTGTTTCAGGCGCGGTACTAACATATGGTGGTGCTCGTAATTTTGTAAATTATCGCAATGTACAGACCGATTCTGCCGCTTGTGATGTAAAAGTTCCCTCTGGTGCAACTTCAATAAGCGGAATAAACTTTCTTTCTTCAAATAGAGGAACTGGTGCAAATATTGTATTAAACACTCGGATTGACCTTACGGCAGATGTAGACAACAGCGCACCAGTAGATGACCAAGATCTCAATCGTGTATATGCTATGGGCGGTGGAACCGCAGAAAATATAGAGGTGACAGCGTTTGACGCCGCCGCTTTTGATGGAATAGGTGCCGTCACTTCTGACGATGTACTTCATATTGCTGTGTTGCGACAGGGTTTACACGCTTCAGATACATGGGACGCAGACTGGGAACTTTGGGGAATAGAAGTAACATTCGCATAATATGAGAACTTTTGGAGACCTAGAAACAATTACACTCACTCGTCTTCAGGCATCAACGTCTGTCGCGTTTCATACTGAAACGATACTGGACAATTCATTGGAAATCGCCCACAAACGAGCCGCCGCAAGACACAAATGGCCCTTCACCGAAGGTCGGGTCCTAACTACTTTCGCAACTGGAACTGGCTCAAACGCGGATGAGTATAACTTTGAAGGATATAAAGCCGACTCGTTTCGGCTTGTTCAAATCGGCGGTAAGGCGTTGAGAAAACTCAACTTTGAAGACTACCAAACCCAACAGGAGAAAGAATCTGATTCTGACGAGAGAGTGTGGTCTGATTTCGGCCGGATAGTATTCATCAATCCAAGCATAGACCTTTCAGGAACTCTCACTGCTTGGGGGCAGTACACTCCTGAGATTTGGGACGTAACGGATAAGTCAGCCAAAACTGTTTTTTCGGATCAAGACGAAGAAGGTAACGACGCTGTGGTTGAGTACGCAATGGGATACGCAAAACTTCGTGAAAAAAACCCCAAGGAGGCCCAGTTTCACTTCTCTCAGGGAGATAAAATACTAGATGAGCTTTGGAACAGGATTTTGGATGAGCAACAGAAATACCAAAGTCATCTTTCAACCGGAGGTCGCTGGGAAAGGATAGACATACTCGAAGGTCAGAATTTTGACGATAGTATTAAAAGAAATCAATTTTAGATATGGCAACTATTTATCTCACTCCTGAAGAATCTTTGACGAGATGGGGGCATGTTGCATCTTCTCCGGTTGTGGATACAGAATCGGGAAATACATATGTTGTGCAACAACCTACTACGACTACTGTTGAACCAACTCAAACAACAGTACCAACAACAGAACCAGCACAAACAACAACTGAACCTACACAAACCACAACTACTGCGGCGTTTCAACCAAGTGGAACAGACTACTCGTTTCTAACTAATACAAGTCTTCAGTACCAGGATATTCAAACTGGATACCCTGGAATTAGCGTAGGATTTACTGTTACTGGAGTTCCGTTGGGTGGATTGAACCAATCGCAGAATTACTCAGTTCGCACTGCATTGAATGATGCAACGAAGCGATACATTGAAGCAAATTACCCAGCCGGTACTTCGGTTTTCCCTGGACCGATTACTGTTTCATTGGATGCGTTGAAGCCGTATCTTGATCCGAGTTTCGCATCAGCATTGGGAGGAATTACCCAACCAATCGTTCCTACAAACGTTGTTCAAAACCAACAGGGTCAAATTACTCAAGACGGTCAGCAGATTACTCCCCAGCAGTTTCAGCAAACATACGGATTTGCGCCTCAAACCGCAGAGTCGGTAGCGGCGGCACAACAACCACCTCCAAGACAGGAGATGACCGTAGATAGTCAGGCAACTGGTGCGGTTCAGCCAGGAAATGTTCAAGCGGCTAATGCTGGGCAAGACCAGGGCGCACAACCAACTCAAGCCGAATACATAAGAAATACCCAGACTGGCCAGATTGCCCAGATAGTCCCAGGAGGACTTAAAGGATTCGGGACACAACAAGAATTTGATGCCGCAAATCTTCAGTCGCCGGGTAGTTTAAGAGACGTAACACCCGAAGAGTTTAATCAACGTGCGTCCGGTCAAGTAGCGGGTCAGGGTGGGCAACCAGGGGATGTTTCTGGGGGTCAGACAGGCGCACCTTCGGGCCAAGGTTCAGGAACAAGCCAAACTACGGCCGCTACAGGTACGGTCACAAATCCCGAACAGGTTGCGGCTCAGCCAAAGGACATTTATACAACTAGCCCTGAGCCGGATAAGACTGAGGGAAATCAGTATACATCTCTAAGAGATATTGTTGATTCACGACCCGACGTATCAGCAGAACTAGGTCAAGACCACGAGAGATGGAATCAATGGTGGAATGACCATGGGCGTAAGGAATATCCGAATGTTAAGTTGATTGCGCCAGATGATTATCGACTTAGCGGTGATTTACAATCAGCATTTGAGCAAAATCCTATTGACGCATTTAAAGAATTGTACAGACGAGTATATGAGGATACTGGAGTTGGGGATGTTTCCAGTGAAATTGATAAAGTTCAAGACGAATTAAAGGATATAGATAGTAAGTATGCTGATGATATTTTGAGTATTACTAGTAATCCGTGGGATTCAGAGGGTCTTCGTTCACAAAAAACCGCAAGAGTTAATGAGAAATATGAGACGAAAAGGGCGCAGGCGACAGATCGTTTGGCTTTATTCCAGGGGTTAGTAGAAACTGCTCGTCAGGAGGCAAGATTTGTTGCTACGGGAGCGTTAAACGCCTTTAATACTGAACGGGCTTTTGAACAGTCACAACTAGACTTCCTAGCAGACCAGGCACAAAGAGAATTTAACAATCAATTAGCAGTGGCAGAATTTAATCGGCCTCGTGGTGGAGGTGGAAGTCCATTTGCAGGAATACGGGAACTCCAAGGAGGTCTATTTGACCTAAACTCAGGACAATGGATAGTTCAACCCTCTGCGCCAGAACCTAAAGCTACACAATTTACTGCGGCAGGGTTTGCCGCAAGAGTTCAGGCGTCTAATAAAATACTGGAAGAGGTAGAAAGAAGTGGCGTGGGGTCTGGATTTGGAATACAAACTAAACTACCCAACTTTCTTCAAGGGAATAAAGTACAAACATACAATCAAGCACAAAGAAACTTCATAAACGCTGTTCTCAGACGGGAGTCAGGTGCGGCTATTGCTGACTCAGAGTTTGAAAGTGCAAGAAAACAGTATTTCTATCAGCCGGGGGATACTCAAGGAGTGTTAAAACAAAAACAAGCCAATAGAAACCTAGTATCCCAAAATCTCATCAGAGAAGCTGGGTCAGCATTTGTTCAGCCCTCTCTCAATGCTCCAAACGCCTTACAGTCTCGCGTACAACGGGCAGAGGCGTCTGGATTTAACCGAAAAGAAATAGAAGAGGCGCTGGGAATGAATTTAGCTTTCTAATATGCCACATGAATCTTTTTTAGGAAGAACCGTAAGAAATATACCCAGTAGTGGGGCACGTTTTATTGGAGACATAGCTTCCGCTGTCGCAAGTCCTATTGAAACAGCCAAGGGCGTGGGTCGTATTGCCGCAGGAGGAATTCAAACTTTAAAACCTGGAGTCCAGGGAAATGAGGAATCTTTTCGGCAAGCGTACCAATTTTTTAAAGACCGGTACGGAAGCACCCAAAAACTTACACGAACTATAGAAAAAGACCCCGTCGGTTTTATAGCTGACGTTTCTTTACTTCTTACTGGAGGAGGAGCGGCAGTTCGAGGTGCGGGTACGGCCTCTAAGCTATCCAAAGTTTCGCGAGCAGGACAATCAATACAAAGAGTAGGTTCAAGAATAGAGCCCATTGGAGCGGGTTTTAGGAGTGGAGCTTTAATAGCAAAAAAACCCCTACAAGTAGGAGCTTCTTTGGGAAGAGAAGCCATCGGTGTTTCTACTGGCGTTGGTGGTGACGTAATTCGAGAAGCGTTTAGATCGGGGAAAAAACTGTCTCCGGAATTTAGGGATGCTCTTAGAGGAACTACTACACAAGAAAACATTTTAAGCGCGGCACGAGAAGGATTGAACGCTATAAGGGAAAGTCGTTCAGAAAGTTACTTAAAACGTCTAGGACAAATTAAGAAAAGTAGCGAGACTGTAGATATCAGCTCTCTTCGTCAAACGCTTGATACTCAATTAGGAAAGTTCGGTATAACAAAAGGATCGGGGGGTACATTGAACTTTTCTAGGTCTACGATTTTTGACTCTGCTGAACAGGGAAGAGTCTCTGCTATGGTAGCTACCATAAACGAATGGGGAGTCAAAAAGGGAGATAGAACGGTAATTGGGCTCGATATTCTTAAAAGAAGACTAGACGACTTTTACTCCCCATCTCGTCAGGCGAGAGCTATGACAACCGCGTTGTCTAGCAAGGTAAAAGAACTGCTCAACAAGAACTTCCCCGAATACTCAACAATGACCAAGGAATACGCCCAAGCTACAGAGCTTATCAAGGATATTGAGAAGTCTTTGGGCGTGGGAGGTCGTGCAGATATTGCTGTTGGAAAGCTGGCAAGAGTTCTTAAACAAGATAATGATTTTAAGAAACGGCTAGTAAGAGTTTTAGATGACGCAACTGGTAAAGACATCACAGCACAAATAGCCGGAACCTCGTTGTCTCCAGGTGTTCCTGCGGGGCTTGTGGGTAGGAATATATTTGCGGGAATTTTAGGAGTTGGGTGGATAGTTAATCCTAATATGTGGTTTGGGCTAGCAGGAACTTCTCCTCGTATTGTCGGAGAGTTTCTTAGAGCTATGGGAATTTCAGCAACAAAAACCGAGCAGGTAATTGCTCAGTTGAATAAATTGGGTGTTTTTAGCGCAGGAAAAAGACAGGCGGCCTTTCAAGCAGGTCGTCTTATGGGTCAAGAGGAGGGTCCTGAACAGAGTTTGTATGATATTCTGTATGGTCCTGAAACTCCCTAGAGCCAGCAAGAAATACCAGCACAAATACAATAATGAAACCTTCAAGAATGCTCATATCTAATTATTTTAGTATACTTACGGCTATTACAAGGCTTACAAAGAGGTTGAATATTGGTTGCTTGATGTTTACCGCCACGAGTTACAGGAATTATGTGATCTATTGTTAATTTAATTTCAGGTTCAGTCTTACGACAACTCAAACAAGTGCGCTTAAAATCTTTCTTCATTTGTTCCCACTCTTCTAAAGTAAACTCTCCTCCGTTGTTAGTCATTCTAGCTTTTCTCTGTTGAATTTTAATTGTTCCGTAAGAAGTAAGTTTTGTAATTCCACCCTTCCAATTCCAATGCTTATTACCAAGTATTTGAGTGTATATAATTCCTTTATTCCATGCCTGCTTTCCCTTATTTGATATACCGTAACATTTCTTTGAGCAATATTTCTTTCGTTTACAGTTTGATTTAATAATCCGTACATCTTTTTCGCATGTTAAACATTTTTTGAAAAACTTTGGGGATTGTGAATACAAGAGAGAAAGAGTTTTAGATATTTGTTGTTTTATCCCCCTGGGCCTAGTTGTACCAATCATCGTTTTCCCATAACACTTCGATCCACAATGTATACCATAACCCTTTTCCGCCAGACCTTTCGGCACAGTAAACTCTTTAGAGCATACAGGACAAATCCTTTTAATTCGACTTATAGAACACGCCCTAGAGCATTTCTTTCTCTTTTTTGCATGTGAGGCCTTAATACTGAATTTCTTACCGCAAGTTATGCATAGCTTTATTACCTGATTTGGTCTCATGTTACTAGTATATATTGGATTAAGGACAAAATCAAGTTCCTACACTCTATAACACATCATACTATCTGTCAACCCCATGAAACTCCAAGACCAAATCACCGACCTAAAAGAGAACCACATCCAGCATATTAAAGTAGACCTGGAGATTCTTAAGACTGACGTAAAATGGTTAAAAAAGCTCCTCGTTCCGGTGCTTATTGCTTCGGTGGCAGGTTTAATAGCTCAATTATTTAAGTGAAAACTTTCGTTTTCGATTGCGAGACGAGCAACCTCCGCTCAGACATCGGATCGCTTCGTGTGGCTTGTTTTGCCGAGTTAAATTCAGAAGGAGAAATCTTTAAGATACTTACAAGAGATGTCCTTGAAATGCACGGTGAGAAGAATTTGGCCCAATGGATTGCTCACAGAATAGAAGAGGCGGACATTTTAATAGGCCATAACATAGATGGCTTTGATAAGAACTTTATAAACGGAGTCCTAATTCGCTGGAACCTCCCGAAATTGCCTAAAAGGTACTATATTGATACTCTGATGGTGGCAAGGTACGGCATGAAGGGATTACTTCAATCGTGTTCTTTAGAGAACTTAGCCGATTACTTTCGTCTTTCAATTCAAAAAGACAAGCCCAGTAAACATAGCTGGCGAGGGGCGAACGACATGGAACCGGCGTCTTTGAAGAAGATACGAAAACGGTGTATCTCAGACGTCCAGGTTACAGCTCTTTTGTGGGAAAAACTAAAACCTTTCTGGTTAGAATATAAAGGTCACTAATATGAAAAAATCAGAATCTATCGAGAAAAAGCAACTTGGTGAACTTAAGGAGGTCAACGTACTTCTTATCATAAACACGATCGCCACCTTAATTACCGGACTAGCCAGTATAATCTTAACAATTCTTTATGCCTCAAAATAGTGGTGTCATCCTA
>ERZ1292623.3757-Hain-H51-01um-R1-3757-length-12803-cov-7_pt1 | contig 12803 bp, 15 predicted proteins | sample MGYA00564398_ERZ1292623 | MGnify/ENA primary metagenome ERZ1292623 (study PRJEB36523, sample SAMEA6512633) | groundwater metagenome | collected 2019-01-07 | study: AquaDiva: Metagenomics assemblies of 32 groundwater samples | reverse complement strand
TCTGCCATTGCCTGTTCCTTTGCGAGTATTGCACTTCAGGGTAAAATGCGCGAGCTCGGCACTGATTATAGTATACTATAGTAGAAACTATATGTCAAGTTCTTTTGTGGTTGAAAAAGAATATACTACAGTTATGCGCACATCATACTCTGCAATAGATACCTATCTCCAGTGCCCCCAGCGGTACAAGTTTCAGGAGGTGGACCGCATACGGGTGCCCAAGGGGAAAGAGGCGATCTTTGGATCGCTGATTCACGATACCCTGCACTTTATGTTTGAACGCACTCCCCTGTTTCCCACGCTTGACGAGGTGGTGGCGCACTTTCGCGAGCACTGGCCACAGCGTGATGTATTTTTACAGGAGGAAAAAAATGATCCGCTCAAGCACGCGTGGACGCCCGAAGAAGAAAAAGCGTACTTTGAGGACGGAGTCGCAATGCTGAAAAAGTTTTATGAAAAAAATGCGCCGTGGAATTTTGCGGTCGTAGATCTAGAATCGCGCTTTGAGATAGCGCTCACAGACCCGAAGACGGGAGAAACGCACATCCTTGCGGGCATCATTGACCGCATAGACAAACTGCCGGACGAATCATACGAAATTATTGACTATAAGACCGCCAAGCGCATGCCCTCGCAAGACGCGATCAACCGCGATCTCCAGCTCTCGCTCTATTCACTGGGTCTGCAGAACCGTTGGCCGCACATCAAGCCGGAGGAGATAAAACTTTCTTTGTATTTCGTAAAGCACGGCGTAAAACTCTCTACCCGGGCGTCCGCGGAAAACACGGAAAAAACGAAAACACACATTCTAAAGACCATTGCCGATATTCAGGATACACTGCGGAACGGAAAAAACTTTGACCCCATGCCGTCCATACTGTGCAACTGGTGCGGGTACCGGCCTATGTGTCCCGCGTGGAAGCACTTGTATAAAAAGCAGGATCCGGCCATAAAAAATGAGGCGGACGCCAACGGGGCCATCAATGAATATTTGGGTCTGAAAAAGAGCGAGGATCGCCTGAAAAAAAGGATGGAAGAACTGCATGCCCAGATACGGGACTATATGGAGCGCGAGGGCCTGACGCGGGTGTTCGGCGACGAAGGGTACCTCTCCAAACGCACCCAACAGCGATTTGAATATGACTATGAGAGGATAGAAATACTTCTCTCCCCTCTTGGCAAATGGCAGGATATTTTGAGCGCGGATCCGGCAAAATTACGCAAAATACTGTACGAAATTCCCGAGGGCGTGCGGATGGCGGTGGAGGAGGCGCGGACTATTGCCAAAGAATATTCGGTGCTCACGGCCTCGCTCAAAAAAATAAAAGGGACGGAAGACGCGGCAAGCGAATCCCCGCTCCCGCCAGATGCGTGATGCCGTCATCATCCTAAAATTACGGCGTACGCCGTAATTTTAGGATGATGACTCACATACCCGGACAATTGCCGGCGGGCTTGTATCCTTTTGCTTCCGCTTCTTCTTTCGTTTGAAACCATATCTTGTTTTGCTCCTTGATACGCTGGGCTCCGGGGCACCACGGAAAATGATATGCCGCTCCCGATACGGAACCGACGTATCGACCCGCTCCCGATGTTGCGGCTGTTTTTGCGGCAAGTCCGCTCGTCACGGCCGCCGACGTATCCTTCGCTTCCGGTGTTATAATCCTCAACGGCGGCTTTGCAGGCATAATCGCAGAAAGGCGCCCCAAACCAAAACTCCCCAGGCCCACCAGGAAGATGACCCCTGCGATAAAAAGGTCGCTTTTGTGCTCCCCTACCCAGGCGTTGACTTTTTCCCGATATTCTCCTATCATCATATAAACAGTTTATTCGTCATTTTCTCTTATGGCGCATACCAAATCAGCGGGTGCCGGCAAGTACGGCCGTGACTCGCAACCAAAATATCTGGGGGTAAAAAAATACGATGGCGCCGTGGTTAAGCCGGGCGATATTCTCATTCGCCAGCGCGGGACAAAGTTTATTCCGGGCGTGGGCACACGGAAGGGTGGCGACGATACTTTGTACGCTATTCGCCAGGGCATTGTAAAATTCCGCACGATCCGTAAAGAACGTTTTGACGGATCCTGGCGGCATGCCAAATCCGTAAGCGTCGCGGCAGGGATGTCGGCATAAGCGTGGGCAGACCGGCGCGCATGAGGAACATGCGTACGTGGCGGGACTGCTCGTGGTTTTCTTCTCTTCAGAAAGGCGAAGTACATTGAAAATAGACAAAAATCATATCGAACAGTTCATCCGCGAGAAAGTTGATGAGGCGCTTACAGATGGGCAAATAGCCCATCTCCTCAATGTCGTTCCTTCTACGGTGTCACAGTGGCGCAATAAGTTTAACATCAAGCCAGCCGACAAGTTCAAGAAGAAATTCAAGGAAAAGTATGGCCCGGATGCGCTTGAGTGTTTTGATGTGATGATACGGAATCGCGCTACCCTGCAGGAGATTGCGCGCCATTTTGGCTTTAGCCGGGAGTATGCCAGACAGGTGCACAACAAGCTGTATCATGGATCATATTCTGACCACATGAGACAGCGTCGTCGGGCATCCTGATGGCGCAATCCACAGAAACAGCATTTTGCCTTTTGGACGGCCTATTCGTCCGAAAGGCATTTTATTTTGTATGTGCAATGGCCGCGCGGATAAAAGCGAGATACAGCGGATGCGGTGACAACGGCCGCGATTTAAACTCCGGGTGGAACTGGGTTCCGATGAAGAACGGATGGTCGGAGAGCTCAATAATCTCAACGAGGTTGCGCTGGGGATTGAATCCCGCCACGACCAGGCCTTTCTCTATCAATTCTTTCCGATACTTGTTGTTAAATTCGTAGCGGTGGCGGTGGCGCTCGCTGATCATCACGGTTTTGCTTCCTCCAGATTTCTCTTTTTCATAAGCGCGCATAGCAATGGAGCCGGGTGTGAGCTGGCAATCATATGCTCCCAGGCGCATGGAACCGCCGTAGTGCTTCTCCTGAATAAGCGACTGCTGTTCTTCCATGGGGGTGATGACCGGATGCGGGGTTTTGGCGTCCACTTCAGTGGTGTTGGCGCCCTTGAGCCCGCAGACGTTGCGGGCAAATTCTATCGTTGCCAATTGCATGCCGTAGCATAGACCGAAATACGGAATTTTATGCTCGCGGGCATACTGGATCGCGAGTATCTTGCCCTCTACGCCGCGGGGGCCGAAGCCACCTGGCACGATAATGCCGTCATACGCATCCAACTCCCGCAATTTTTTCCAGTCATGTTCGTATTCCTCGGAATTGAGCCAGACGATCTCGGGCTTGGCTCCCTCGGCCCACGCCGCGTGCTTGATGGATTCAATCACGGAAATGTACGAATCCGCGAGCACGAAATCGCCGGTCTGGAAGTATTTTCCGACAATCGCGATTTTGACGCGGTGTTTTGCATTTTTAATACGTGCGACCAAGTCCTTCCAGTCCGCCATGTCCGGTGTCGCGCTCTTCATGCCGAACTTCTTGAGGATGCGGTCGCCGAGTTTGTCTTTTTCAAAGTTGAGCGGAATTTCGTAAATAGATGTCACGTCGGGTGCGGCAATCACGTCTTCCTCGTGCACATTGCAGAAGACAGCCAGTTTTTTCTTGCGTGGCTCGTCTATAGAAACCGTAGACCGCGCAATGATGAAATCAGGTTGCAGGCCGGTAGCGTTCATCGCCCGCACCGCGTGCTGGGTCGGCTTGGTTTTCATTTCCCCGATCATGGTGGGCACGGGCAGATATGAGACGAGGACCAGAAGGACATCTTTGGGATGAGCCAGGCGCAGCATGCGCGCCGCTTCCAAGAAAAGGATATTTTCATACTCCCCTACCGTGCCGCCGATCTCCACCAGCACGAAGTCCGCTTTTGCTTTTTTGCTCGCCCGCTCCAAGCGCTCAATCACTTCCTGCGGAATCGCAGGTACCACCTGTACGCAGGCGCCCCCGTATTCTAAATTACGTTCCTTGCGGATGACTTCCTGATATACCGCACCCGTCGTCATATAATTTTCGCGGGGGATGTCTTCGCCGAGAAACCGCTCGTAGTTTCCCACGTCCTGATCGCACTCCATGCCGTCGTCGGTGACAAACGTCTCGCCGTGCTCAATCGGGTTCATGGTGCCCGCATCCACGTTGACGTACGGATCAATCTTGACCGCGGTCACGCGAAACCCTTTTGATTTGAGGATGCGGGCGATAGAGGCCGTGGTAACGCCCTTGCCAATGCCCGACATCACCCCTCCGCATACAAAAATATAGCGCGTCATAATATCATACTATGGTTATTCCGGCTCTACGATTATTTTTATTTTTCCCGTGATATCATGAGGAAAACGCACGGCTATCGTGTGTTCGCCCATGGTTTTGATGGGATCTTCCAAGACTATCCACTCTTTGTCTGCGGTGATGCCTGCTTTGCGGAGCGCTTCGGCGATTTTCGTCGTACTCACCGAGCCGAACGTCTTGCCTTTCTCCCCCATCTTCATTTTAAAAGATAACGCCATGCCTCCCATCTTTGTTGCGGCAGAGGCAAAGTGCTGGCGTTCGATGGCGACTGTTTTTTCTTTATGAGCTTTTTTTTGGGCTACGTCCTGCAAGACGGCGGTAGTCGCGGGTGCTACGAGATGTTTGGGGAGAAGAAAATTTCGCGCATATCCTTCGCTGACATCGGTGATGTCATTTTTCTTTCCGAGATGTCGTACGTCCTGGAGCAGAATGACCTTCATACGGTTACTGCTTCTTGAGCACCTCTATCGCTTTCTCCAGAATCAGATCTTTTATCTCGTCTCCTTCCTGTGGTTTTTCCGGTGGTGTTACGATAACATCAGGTTCCAGTCCCTTACCGTCAATCTCTATTCCCTTGGGCGTGAGCCATTTTGCTATCGTAACTTTCAGCGAGGCCTGCCGCGGCAGTTGTACCACTTCCTGCACCGAGCCCTTGCCGAATGTCTTGGCGCCGACGAGTTTGATATTCCGGTGGTCGCGCAAAGCGCCCGCCACGATTTCGGATGCCGAAGCGGAGCCCTCGTTGACGAGAAGTACGGTGGGGACTTCTCCCAGCACGTTATACCCTGATGATCGGTACACCTCTTCTGTGCCGTCCGCAAAACGCTCGCGCGCGATCGCTTCTCCCGCGGGTACCCACCAACTGCCGATATCCACGGCAACGGTCAGAAACCCGCCAGGATTATTGCGTACGTCCAGGATGATCTTTTTGGAGCCGGAGTCAAAGAATTCCTGCACGGCCTTGCGGAATTCAAACGCGGCATTTTCGGTGAAGTGGTTGAGCTTTATAACAAAGATGCCGTCGGGCCTGGCTTCGGTGCTGACGATCTGGATTTTAATGATATCGCGGGTGACGGTAAATTCCTGCGTGCGGTCGGCCCCGTCGCGAAAGACGGCGAGACGCACCTTTGTGCCTGGCTCTCCCCTGATCAGGCGCACGGCTTCATCCAGTGCCAGATCATTGGTCGTGGTGTCATCTATCTTGAGTATCTTGTCTCCCGCCTTGATGCCGGCTTTTTCCGCGGGATTTCCTTTGAGCGGCGCTATGATGGTAACAATATTTTTGCGCAGGCCAATCTCCGCCCCAATGCCACCAAAAGCGCCCTTGATGTCCTCTTGGAATTGCTTGGATTCGGCGGGGGGGAGAAATTCGGTATACGGGTCTTTGAGCGAGCGCGCAAGTCCGGCGATGGCGCCGTACACCATTTGGTCTCGGTCAATCCTGCTCCGGTCTACGAATTTTTCTTCCAACTGGGACCACACCTCCCAAAAGAGATTAAAATCGGCGTCTTCAAATTCCTGCGGCGGGTTCTGCCCTGCCACGCGGAGCACCTTTTCCACCGACGGGCGGTTGCTGTATCCATACCATGCGCCTAGCGAGAAACAAGCCCCCAAAACAAAAATGGAGGCGACCAAAACGCCTGCCTTCGCATGTTTTTCCCAAGAGATACCAATCATACCCATGTATTATTGCAGACCCATCGGATAAGGTCAATAACCTAAAGAAATGTCTGCCATCGATCAATCACCCACATGGCTTGTGCTCGGGTGAGGATTGCGTTATGTCCAGGCAGAACATAATCAAAATCAAGAGTTTTGATATAATCAAGCGATTTCTTAAAATTGCCTTTGTCTGAATTCGGAAAATCAGTATATAGTTCACCGTCATACAGCATGTCACCCGTTATGAGTAACTTATTTTTGTGATCATGCAAGACAATTGAATCGTCTGTATGTCCCGGAAGAGGAACAATAACGAGTTCATATCCGCCGATAGTTATTTTGGTCTCTTTGAATGGTCGTATCTTTGGCAGGTAGTTGCTAAACTTTGCGCATACTTCTGATGGGGATTCCCCAAAGATCTGAACTGTTGCTTGAAAATCAAAATGTTCCGGCTTGAGAACATCAAGCCCCCAGAGTTCGCTCTTTCTGATGTTTGCGGATAATTTTTCAGAGACAATAATATCCTCGGCTGAAAAGTGCCTAAGGCCGCCGATATGGTCAAAATGTCCGTGTGTCCCAATGACCTTGGGAAAGAAACCTCTGGATGTGAGAAATTTCTTCACATCATGAAGCCCTAGTCCCGCATCCACCAGCAGATCACAAGACACCCCTTGTATTAAAAAAAGATTGGCGTGCTCACGAAAGTACGGTTCGGTTATGAGATAGATATCATGTGCTACTTTTTGTATCTTGAAAGGATTTTCCATTATAAATTTTGGATCAGGGAGGGATGCACGCATCCCTCCCTGATCGGTTAACCGGCAAACGGATGCCGATATATCACCCAACATCCCGCATTGCGGGATTCAGGATCCTCCATTGAATAAAGAACTGGTTTCAGGATCTCCGCGCCCATACGCTCATGGAATCGCAGGACAGGGTCGGAAAGTTTTCCATCTTCACGACGGAGTTTGCAATACTCCTCGACGGTAAGCGTTGGACGGAAGTGGTATCCGGGAATGCGGGCATTCCCGATGATCCGTTCCACACCAAGCTTGAAGAGGTTATCCAGCGTCACGGCGATAAGGAGCTCTGATATCCGCATGGGTTTCTCCCACTGCGTTCCGCCCCAGGGGTGCATAGGGGCAAGATGATTGTGGTAGAAAAGGTATTGCCGGTACCCGGGTACCACGCCTACCCCAACCAGGAACCCTGTGTTTCCATCGGGACAGTGGACCGTGTCAGTCCAGCCATCGGCAGTATGCTCATCCCAGCTACTTAAAGCCGTGGGATCTCCGTTCCATTCGCAGCGAAACGCATACTGCGATCCTACAGGATCGCTCTCCTCGTAGATCCCTTCTGGTCCCCAAATAGTCGCGAGGGTTATTCCTTCAGGAAATGACCGTATGCGGCGGATAATCTTTTCTCTGGACGCTTCCAGATTTTCTCCGCTTGTAGTCCCCCAGGCCTGGGTTTCTACAAACAGGAGTTCGTCAATGCCCTCTGCTCCTGGAGTCGTGATCTTGATAGTGCATGAGCGACTCACTACATGCCCGAAACGCATTTTCTCGTTTTCCATGGAAGCCCGCAATTGTGCATCGGAATAATTCACGTACCTTTTCCTTCTCTGAAGAGTGAAAGAACGCCACAAAACGACCTCAAGCGTTATTGCTCGAGGCCGCGTGATAATGTTCAACAAAAAGATGGTTTTATGATTTCCGTTTTTGAGCACTAACAAACACACTCAAGCAGTTTCTTGAGTTGCCTCGACGCCGAATTATGTATACTATTTGTGGAATCGCATCCATACAAGATTTTCCTATTTCAAACCTCATAATACACCCATTATCTTTTCTGTCAAGCGGACAGACAAACGATCTCAATCCTCGTGTCCTCTGATCCACAGGAGAATATACGTGTCCTTTTCAATGCGGAAGTAAAAACGGTAATGGTCATCTACGCGCGCCTGCCAGATGTCTTGGGATTCAAAATACTTTTTTGCTCGCAACGAGGGATGGCGGAGGTTGTCACGAAGATATGTGGCCTGTTTTTGAAACTTTCGCCGAATCTCGGACGACAGTTTTTCAAACGTCTTGTTAAAATTCGGCGTGTAATCAAGACGCATGCCTCTTTTGTTTCTTGCGCCCGTTCAGTGACCGCATCAGTTCCTCCACGGTGTCAAAAGGGCCGTAGCCCTTTCCAGCGCGATATTCGGCAAGCGACTTCCCAAGTTCACGATCCAATGCTTCCTTCTCGACCGCTTTGCGGTTGCTTCGTACTAACGCATCGTATTCTTTGCGCGACAAAACAACCAATTCTCCTTGTCCGGCAACGCTTTTGGGGATAGTAGCGATCTGATTCATGCCTCCATGATGCTTTGTGAAAGTTCGGTTGTCAAATCATAAATATCTCCGGCGCCCATGATGAGGAGCACGTCGCCGCGGCGTATTTCCGCGTCAAGGAATTGTTTTGCTTCTGCAAATGTGGGGCTATGCCATGCATCTTTGCCCCGTTCTTGAAGTGCAGAGGCAAGCATGAGCGAATTGACTGTGGCGTGGGCGTCTGCGGTCTCGCGGCCCGCCACATCATAGACAGGCAAAAGTACCACGCGGTCTGCCATATCAAATGCGGAGAGAAAATCATCCCAGAGATATTTAAGCCGCTGGTATTGGTGGGGCTGAAACACGCACCAGATGCGCCGCATGGGAAAATACTCGCGTGCGCCTGAAAGCGTTGCCGCAATTTCGCGTGGATGGTGGCCGTAGTCGCTGACCAGATGCGCGCCCTTGTACAGCCCTTTCATTTCAAACCTGCGCCAGGTGCCCCGGAAATTTGAAAGTGCGCGCAATATATCCGGCTCGGCAACACCCAAAGCGCGTCCTGCAGTGAGTGCGGCTAGTGCATTGGACAGATTGTGGCTCCCAGGCACTTTTAAAAGCGGGCGGACGAGTTCCGCTTCCCTGCTGTTTTGGGAATACCACATCACCTTGGAGTCGAACTTTTTTGCAACACTCGCAAGCCGTGGGTCGTCGGCATTGGCCACGATGACGCCATCCTTTGGCACTTTTTCAAGATATTTTGAAAACGTGCCTTCCACCGCACTGACGGTTTTATAGGTGTCCAGATGCTCGGCGTCAATGTTGGTGACCACTGCCACATGCGGCGAATAGTGGAGGAATGATTTGTTCCATTCATCCGCTTCCAGAACCAGATGACTCCCCTTTCCGGCCCGGAAATTTGAATCGCCGAATTCACGCATCTTGGTGCCGATGATGACGGTGGGGTCAAGATAACCCGCTTCCATGACCAGCGAGGTCATGGCCGTGGTCGTACTCTTGCCGTGCGAACCGGAAATGGTAACCGTGCGAAACTGTCGAGTCAGATCCCCGACGGCTTCGGCATAAGTCATGGTTTCTAATTTGCGGCGTTTTGCTTCTTTGAGTTCCGGATTTGTTTTGGGTGTGGCGGCAGTATAAATCACCCGCGTTGCCGTTTGTGGGACATTGAGTGCGGAGTGACCTCCGATGACGATGGTAGCTCCTTGCTTGGCGAGCGCTTGGGTAATTTCCGAGGCCACCAAATCCGAGCCGCTTACCGCGGCCCCCTTGGATAGATGAAAGCGCGCCAGAGCCGAGACCCCGATGCCGCCTATGCCGATACAATGGACGTGCATATGGTGATTCTTGCCAATATCACCATACTATTGCCAAATCTCAATACTGTAAAGCTGGTTATCTCGGTTTTCCTCCCTTGCCTCCTGTTTGAGAAGCAAAGTAATTGCTCAATCCGGCAATCTGCGCGTCAACTTCTTGCGGAGTTCTCGTGCCGGAAAGCCACAGTCGCGCCTCGTCGTCGTTGGTGATGTAGTATGCCTCGGTGATGGTAGAGACGAGGTTTTTGTATACCGTCATCCCGTAGCCACCGTTCAACATTCCTTCGTCTTGATTGGTAAGCGGAAGCAACGAATCGTGGAGGGCTTGAGCCAAGGGCTTATCGGAGTTTTGGGTGTAGATGGTGAGCGTGCCGTCGTGGGTCGGGTCGGTGTTTCCGTTGTGATGAACCGACACCAAGACATCGCATTTCTTGTTGTCGGCCACGCCGTCGCCCGTTACATCCAGCGCGGCGCATTTGGCCACCGCGTCGTTCACTCTATCCCGTCTTGTTGAGAAACGCTCGGCTACTACCACATACGCGCCGTAGGTATTTTTTAATTTCGTTTCCAACGCTTGAACCACATCCCAATTCACCTCAGCTTCCGTGATAAGTTTTTCATCTATGATATTGGAAGCTCCGTATTCAACATCATTGTGTCCGGCATCCAGCGCGATGATTTTCCCCGCTAATGGGTTTGTTTCAGCTACGGCAACGAAGTTGCCGGTTGCCAAAGCCAGAGCAAAGGCAACCGATAAGAAAGTAATTTTTTTCATAGTTATTATTGTTTTTTAGTTAAGTCAGTAATCGGTGCTGGCGGGGTCGGCCTTGCTTTGCGTAGAAACACAAAGCCCCATTATTCAATTACGGATCTATAATAGCGGAAAACAGAAAACTTGAAAAGTCAGCTGGGTTTTGTTCTCTCCCCCCTTCTCCATTCGCATATCGCGGCGCAAAAATGTTACTTCACCTGTACGACGCCGAGCATGTCCAAGAAGTATGTTTCTATGGCTATGTCGGGAAATCTTTCTGCCACCGCGCCTGTAGCTTTTTTGAGTTCTTCCTGATGAAATGCGAATTGTTTTTCTTCGTCGCCGTCAAAACGCGCGAGGCCGCCATAGGCACCGCAATCGTAGTGCGTAAACAGCATGACGCGGGCGGTGTGATGCAAACGTATGGATTTTTCCAATTCGCGGAGCATGAAATCGCGGTCGCCCTCTTTTTCGGGGGACGCAAAAATCTTTGCGCCTCCAGCCACGGATTCGGGATCAATGTGACCGAGCCCCTTATCACGGAGAAAATTTTTAAATACTTTCCAAAAACGGTCATCAAAGCACCGCACAACAAATGCTTGGGCGGTGTAATGATCCATCGGGGTCTGAAAGTGATAGAGATAATGCATGCTTTTGTTTATTGAGTCAGGACGATAACCTCGCTTTCCGGGCGCACTTCAATAAAGCCGGATGAAACCGGAATGATTTCTTTTTTTCCCTCTGCGCTCACGACTTCCACATTTGGCCCCGTGATGCTGGAGACCAGGGGGATGTGATGATCCAGCACGGTCATCTGTCCCAGAGACGTGTAGCAAATGAGTTTGCTTGCCATGCCCTGCCAGCGCGTACCCTGAATGGAGTGAATGGCTATTCTCATGGGCGTGATTGTACTATGAGTGTGTGATTTTTTCAAATTGAATGTATGGCTGATACCTTTGCTCACAGGCGTTTGACAAGCTTGGGAGTATGGTGGTACCATGACGTTGGTTACACTACCATGAGTGAGAGGATGAGAGGAGAAAAACCAATGGAAGATCATCGCGACCACGATCTGGAAGCAGAACCGAAGGTAACGCGCTTGTCGCCCGAGTCCGCAGAAGGACGGGAGTTTCTGGAGGCAATGCGGCAGAATGCCACAGCAATGCAAGCCGAGATCGCGCAACGACGGATAGAGCTTGAACAGGCGCAAACTGTCGAGAATAGAGAGCCGATTGAGACGCACATCCGTTTTCTGGAGAATCGGGTGGCAGAGATAGAGGAGTTTATCGCGGATGTAACGCCGGAAGAAGAGGAGCGGACAGAAACAGACGCGGAACGCCGCGAGCGCGTTATGGGTCTTTTGCGAGAGGCCGTAGCTCGATATAAGGAAGACCCGAGTATGGACAAAATAGGGATTCTGATGGAGCCTGACGGTCCGTATATGGCAGGACAGATCGCCGATATCAGAGGTGACGCCATTGTCTGGAATGACGGCCAGGCTTTCCCTATTGAGTACATCTATGATGTAGAAACCACTGATGACCCGGGAGAAGAAGTTCGCTTTCCCGAACAACCGCCGAACGCCTGACCCTATGCCTTATCAGTATCAACAGCTTCCCCCTTCTTTCGGGGAGGCTTTTTCTTTTCTGGTACAGGCCTTTGACTCAAACGCTTATGCCACTTCATCAATGCCGCCTTTCATGTAGAATGTTTCTTCGGGCTTGTCGTCGTGCTTTCCTTCCAGTATTTCCCTGAATCCGCGCACGGTGTCTTCGCGGCGGACAAATTTGCCGGCGATGCCCGCGAACGCCTCTGCCACGAAAAACGGCTGGGACAAAAAGCGTTGGATTCTGCGCGCGCGGTTGACGGTTTTCTTGTCGTCTTCGGACAGCTCTTCCATGCCCAGGATTTTAATGATGTCCTGGAGTTCGGCATAGCGCTGGAGCGTTTTCTGTACATCGCGCGCCACGCGGTAGTGCTCTGTACCGACGATTGAGGGGTGCAATCCTGCCGATGCGGACGCAAGTGGGTCTACTGCGGGATAAATGCCGAGTTCCGTGAGGCCGCGGGAAAGCACGATAGTGGAGTCAAGATGGCCGAACGTGGTGGCAGGCGCCGGGTCGGTAATGTCGTCCGCAGGCACATAAATTGCCTGCACTGATGTGACCGATCCGCGCGTGGTGGAGGTGATGCGCTCCTGCAACTCCCCCATTTCTGATGCGAGCGTGGGCTGGTACCCCACGGCAGAGGGCATGCGGCCGAGCAATGCGGATACCTCGCTTCCCGCCTGCGAGAAACGAAAAATATTGTCAATGAAAAGCAGGACGTTCTTGGACTCGTCATCCCGGAAATATTCGGCCATGGTGAGGGCAGAGAGCGCAACGCGGAGGCGTGCCCCGGGCACTTCGTTCATCTGGCCGAAGACGAGTACTGCCTTGTCCAGCA
>ERZ1292623.3755-Hain-H51-01um-R1-3755-length-12806-cov-6_pt1 | contig 12806 bp, 11 predicted proteins | sample MGYA00564398_ERZ1292623 | MGnify/ENA primary metagenome ERZ1292623 (study PRJEB36523, sample SAMEA6512633) | groundwater metagenome | collected 2019-01-07 | study: AquaDiva: Metagenomics assemblies of 32 groundwater samples | reverse complement strand
TAACAATCCGCTGTATATTGTTGTAAAGTTTGAGGCATTATTCTGCCAATCTTTTACTATTGTTCCGTTCAATGCAGAACTGTAATTTAACAGCGTTCCATTGTTTGCAGTCGCCCAGTTAATCAATCCTGCAGTGATTGTTCCATTCAATGCATTAGTGTAATTCAGCATTGTTCCGTTATTCACATCTGCCCAAGATGCTTTTCCTAAGAATGCTGAATAGTTTGCATTCCAAAGTGTTTCTGCTGTTAAAAGAGTTCCATTCAATGCTGAAGAATAATTTAACAGCGTTCCATTGTTTGCCGTTGCCCAAGTTATTCCTGTTGCATTCAACGCATATCCATAAACAACTGTGAAGTTAGAAGCATTGTTCTGCCAAGCCAGCGAGTATGCATAAGTTAGATTTGTTCCCAATATTAAACTTCCATTCAATGCTGAAGTGTAATTCAGCATTGTTCCGTTATTCACATCTGCCCAGCTTATCCCTCCCCCTGTTGAGTTTACTGCATAATCATATCCTATTGAGAGATTTCTCTCTTTTGAAAAAATATCTTCTGTAAAGTTCCCTATTCCGATAATGTTTAAGGTGTTTTGCGGCGTTATTGTTCCAATACCTATTCTGCCATTGTTGAAATTAACAAAAAAGGTGTTTGTGCCTACTGTTAGATTCTTGTCAACCTGTGCGTTTCCATATGCCCTAAAGTCGTCGATTATGCTTAGATTTTGTTGGCTTACATTTAGGCTTGTGATATTGTAAACATAAATTTTTTGGGCATATAAATCACCATCTTGGATAGTAAGTCCCCCGCTTTGCCATCCTCCGTTAAAGCTGAAGTTACCAATGAAACTAAGATTATTTATTGTTCTATAACTTGCATTGGTTGCATTCCAATTAGCAGCCAGCATCAATGTTCCATTTAAAGCATTTGTATAATTCAGCATTGTTCCATTATTCACATTTGCCCATGTTGCATGAGTTAAAAATGTTGAATAGTTTGCAATGAATGTATCGCTTCCTCCTGTCGAATTAGTTGCATAAAGCCAACCAATTGACATGTTGCTGTAGTTTGCATTCCATAATGTTTCGGCAGTCAGCACAGTCCCATTCACCACATTAGCCCATGAAGCCATTGTACCATTTACCACATTCGCCCAGCTTGCTAGCGTTCCGTTTAATACATTAGCCCAATTAATTAACGAACCATTTGTTGCGTAAAGATATCCGCTTGTAAGGTTAAGAGTTCTGTATGCCCAAATATTACCCGTTGCGTTAAGACTTGCTCCGACAATGTTCGCTGATTGGTTTATGTCCTCTCCCGCAATATCTCCTAGAGGGGAATAAAAGAACTGCCTGCCAACATCACTTCCCGTCAGGTTTGTGAAATTGACATTTTCCCCATTAATAATGTAGTCCTTATAGTAAATTTTTCCAAATTCAAGAGATAAAGGATTTGATGAATTTTCGCCAAGCATCAAATTCCATGAGCCATTTATAATTGCGCTAGTAAATGTTTCATTATAAGCCAAATTTCCTCCGCTTAATGCATCGTAAATTTCTATTCTCAAGTTTGATGAATCCAAAAGAGCTCCACTGCTCTTATTCCTAATATTTGAACCATGATCTGCCAAAGATACATTTAGATATGCAGAAATAAAACCAGTTAAGAGAATCAATGCTAGAATTGAGATGATTATATTTTTACTCCGCATTTTTGCCTCCTTTCCAATAATGCAATTTTGCCTTTCCAACAGGCCTGATAGTTATGACTCCCTCTCCTTTTAATTCGGCAAGGACAATAGCGACGGTATTCCTTGAAATCTTTAGCAGCCTAGAAAGTTCTACAATTGTAAGCCCCATGATATTTTTCTTAAGCGCTTCTACAACAACCTCTTTTTTTGTTTTCATCTATAGTGCATTAATGCTTATTATTAATAATTAACTATAAAGATAAGTGATAATATCCATTATTGACACATCTTATTATCTAATAGTCATATAACTATACATCAATGCATAAGGAATTTATAAAGCTTTTCCTGAACAGCTGAATAAAGGCTAAAAATGCTCAAAAAGCAGAAAAATCAGAATATGAAAGTATATATTGGATTTTGAAAAAGTTTTTAAAAGGGAGAATTCTATATTCTATTATGATAAAAAAAGAGGCAGCAGTTTATTTATATTTTGGGATCTTAATTTTAGGGGCTCTTTTGGCGGTATATTTCTTTAATTTTCAATTAACTGGTTTTGCAGTTTACCAACAACAAAGTGATTTTAGCCTAGGGGAAAAAAATAATGTTGAATATAATGGAACAGTCCTTACTTTAGTTTCCAATCAAACTTCCGGAAATTACACCTCGCAGATTTTTGATTCCAATAATGATTCCGCAACCTGGAATAATCTTACTTGGCTAGGAACGGGAAACCTAACCTTTGAAGTAAGGGTTTGCTCATCTTCAAATTGCCCTAATGAAACATTTGCAAACGCTGATTTGAATAATATTAACATATCCGGAAGATATTTCCAGTATAGAGTGCTCTTTTATAATAATGATTCAAATTCCACAATTTATCTGGAAAATGCCAATCCCTATTCCTCTATTTCAGATTCTCCCCCATCACTGCCAAGTGTTTCATTATCAGAGCCTTCTGGCGGGAAATCATCAGGAACGAGTCTGCCTATTACATTTAGCATAACAGGGGGCACTGGTTATACTTGCTGGTATAATGTTCATGATTCTTCAAATGGCGCTGAAATTATGGGAAATACAACCCTTTCTGCCTGCACCACCACCACCTTTGATTTGGGAGCAAGCGATGGAAGCTATGTCTTTACTCTTTACGTCAATAGTTCTTCAGGATTCCAGAGCAAGACATCTTCATTTTCAGTAACCACTTCAAGTTCGGATGAAGAAGAGGAGCCTGCTGTGGAAGAGCCTGTTGTTGAAAGCACTATTCAAGTGCCTGTGCAAACCCAGACTCCAAATATTGTTGATTTAAGCCTTCAAGCCATTGAAATCTCGACAGTAAATCCCTCTGATTCAAAAAATTATAATTTAATTGCTACGAACACAGGAAATGTTCCTGTAAGCGCATGCGTCTTATCTGCAGGCGGGGATTTTGCATCTTGGGCTTCTATTTCAGACAATACGCAGAATCTGAATGCCGGCGAAGCAAAAAACTTCGCATTTTCAATAAATGTGCCAGAGAATGCAGAAGAAGGAAATTTTGCCTTTTCGGCAACTATCCAGTGCGCCGAGATTACAAAGAGCTCTGACTTCACAGTCAGCGTTGTCAAGAAGAGCGTTGAATTTAATATTACCGATGTTAAGAGAACAAGACAGGATAGGGTAGTAGTCACATATTCTCTAGAAGAGCTTTTGGATGAGGAGCAGACTGTTCAATTGCAGTTCTTCCTATATGATGCAAATAATCAGGAAGTCGCAAATACATCTGCAAATCAAACACTTTCGAAAGGAGTGAGCGATGATTTCAGCACAAACATTCCAATAAACGCATCCCTTGAAGGCAATTTAACCTTGACAGCTAATCTTAACTCAAAGCAATATTCCTCTTCAGTAAGAGAGCCAATTGTGCTTGGAGCACCTACAGGATTCTTTGCATTGGGGGATGACTTGGGAACAACCGGAAATATCCTGGCAATTGTAATTTTAATAGCAGCTGTAGCTGCAGTTACCTTCTTCGTGAAAAGAAAAAAGAATTCTAAAAATCAGTAAAAGCATTAGACATTGTTTAGCAGCACTTATGGTAGTGCCTACCAAAAGACTTAAATACTATTTTGTAGTGGGTAATAAATATGGCATTCATAGTCAGGAAAAGCATACATGACAAGAAGTATTATTACCTTAATGAAAATAAAAGAGTAGGTGGAAAAGTAAAGACAAAGACTCTCGCATATCTTGGAAAGACGAAAAAAGGCGCTGAGAAAAGAGCCAAAGAGCTAATCAGCGGAAAAAAAGAAAATAATGAAATGAAAACAGAAGCGAAAGCCAAGGAAAAAAAGGAAGAGAAAGCGATTAATGTTGGAAGCAAAATAGATGAGATAACCTCTATTTCCTCAAAAAGGGGAATTTTTTTCCAGACCGCCAACATATACGGGGGAAAAGCAGGATTTTTTACATACGGGCATTTAGGAAAAACACTAAAGTCAAATTGGGAGGGATTGTGGAGAAAAAACATTGTCTCGTTGGACGATAACTTTTACGAGATACAGAGCAATAACATACTTCCCGAAGCTGTTTTCAGAGCATCAGGGCATATTGAAAATTTCAATGATCCGATGACAGAATGCAAAAAATGCCATTTCAGATTTCGAGCAGACCAGTTTTTAGAAGACAATAAGGTGGAAAATGCAGAATCTTTAAGCATCGAGCAAATGACATCCAAGATTAACGAAAAAAACTTTAAATGCCCAAAATGCAAGGGAGAATTATCAGAAGTCAAGCAATTTAACATGATGTTCCCAATTAACGTCGGGTTTAACGAGGAAAAGGCGTATCTTAGCCCTGAAACCGCGCAGGCAGCTTATCTTGCATTTAAAGAGGAATTTTCAGCCACGAGAGGAAAAATTCCATTGGGGCTCGCAATAATAGACAAGGCATACAGAAATGAAATTTCTCCAAGACAGATGTTTTTCAGATTAAGGGAGTTTTCACAGGCAGAACTTCAGATTTTCTTTGACAAGGACAAGATAAATGAACACCCAGACTGGATAAAAATCCAGAAGAACAAACTAAGGATAAAATTTTCCACGAGTAAAGAAATTCAGGAAATTAGCTGCGCGGAATTAAATACACGGCATGAGATTCCGCGATTTTACCTGTATTATGCCTCAAAGGTTCAGGATTTTTACCTAAAAATCCTTCATATCCCGAAGGACAAATTTAGATTCAGGGAATTAGATGAGAAGGAGAGGGCATTTTACAACAAAATTCATTTTGATGTCGAGATAATGCTTGATACGCTTGGCGGATTCAAGGAAGTTGGAGGAGTGCATTACAGAACAGACCATGACTTACTGGGGCACAGCAAGATATCCGGAAAAAACTTAGAGGTATTTTATGATGGAAAGAAAATACTGCCCCATGTTCTCGAATTGAGTTTTGGGGTGGACAGGAATATCTGGACATTGCTTGACATATTTTATTCTGTTGGAAAAGAGGGAAGCATGTTTCTTTTCCCTCCGGAACTGGCACCAATTAAAGCAGCTATCTTTCCCATAATAAAAGGCAGGAAATTTGAAAAAATAGCAGACAAAATTGCAGATGAATTGAAAAAAGAGTGGAATATTATATATGATAAAACCGGAAGCATAGGAAGGAGATATGCGAGAAATGACGAGATAGGAACACCTTTCTGCATAACAATAGACGGGGACAGCATAAAGAAAAAAGATGTTACAATAAGGGAAAGAGATACTGGAAAACAAATAAGGGTAAAAATAGAGGACTTGAAGATAACCATTAATAATCTAATTAATTCCGAAATAAAATTTAGTAAAGCGGGAAAACCATTTAATTTTTAAATTATGTTTTTTTAATAAAAAGATGACGGATGATTGCGTGTTTTGCAAGATTGCTAGTGGAGAAATTAAAGAGAGCAAGTTTATTTATGAGAATGATAATTTCTTTTCAATGCCAGATGCAAACCCTGTAACAAGAGGGCATAGCCTTATTATCTCCAAAAAGCATTTTGAAACTATTCTTGATTTGCCTGCTACTCTTGGGATTGAATTATTAGACTGTGTAAAAAACACTGCATTAAAGATAATCGAAAAGGAAAAGGCACAAGGATTTCATGTATTTAATAATAATTTTTCAGCTGCTCATCAAGTAGTCAAGCATATGCATCTTCACATAATTCCACGAAAAAAGAATGATGGGTTAGATGGGAAATTGGCATAATCAAAAACTCTTTGATTATTTTTTTTATAATAATACTTGTAAACCAGAGTTGACAAAAATATTCCAGTTGAATCCATCAAAAAATCCGCAATGTCTGGCGTTCTCAGAGGCACAAAAAATTGATGAAGTTCATCAAGAGCTGCATAGACTGTGGAAATAAGCAAAACCAAAAGTAGTTTTTTCCCGATTCCGTTTTCCCTGTCCAACACATATATCAGGATGAACAGGTTGAGAAGAAAGAAAGCGAGAAAATGATAAAATGCAGAAAAATCAAATCCGGCGGAAATCGCACTTCCCGGTATGGACGAAACCAAAAAAATTTCCATGGCAATTATCAATACGAATACAATCACAAATTTCCTGTGTTTCTCAATCTCTTTCAGCATGTGAATGGATTAAAAAATATCCATTAAAAAGGATTATCGTGGTAAATTATACCTAATGGCTGCACCAAGAATTGAACTTGGGACCTCCTGCTCATGAGACAGGCGTTCTGCCGCTGAACTATGCAGCCAGTCTTATTAAAAATAGATTATTTAAAAGTCTTGAGGTTAGGATAAATTGACATTCCCAGAATTTTACTATCTTCTGCTGCCTAAGTTAGCAAATTCAAGCAGCTTTATTTTTTCCTGCTTTTTCAGCCTTGATAAATATCCAGCCATCTGGTTTCTTAATTTTTTGCTTGGCATCGTATTTCCAAGTATTTGCTTATTGTCTCTAAAACCTTCATTAAAGGTAATGCCCTTTTTGATGAGAGTTTTTGCTGTTTTCTTTATAAGCTTTGATTTGATTTTTCCCATATTTATTGGGGTATAAGTTAATTTTTAAAGTTTGTCATTGAAAACCTCCTGCTGGCAAGCAATTCCAGCGACCAAATTCTCTTTCATTCCATCTTTTTTATATCAGAAAGATTCTTGGCAGCGTCTATCAAGTCGCTGATTCTTTTCTGCAACTCCCCAAAACTGAGAATGGCATACCCCAAACCTAAATCTTTTGCCTTTCTGTTAGCCTTAATCAAATCGGAATCTGTTACCCTTTTTTTATTGTAAGCCACCAGAAGATGCTCTTTTCCGTCTTTCTTGATTTTTAAATGCAATTCATTCTTGTTGAAGTTTTGTATGTCTATAATTTCCATCGAATTGTTCAGGACCCATTCCTTTACCTTGTTGAAGAAATTATCGTCGATTTTCAATTTTTTCTTCTTGGCTGTCTTCTTGGCACTTGCTTTCTTTTGTTTTTCAAAGATGTTCAGTTCTTTTTGATGTTCTTTTTTGCTTTCTTTTGTCTTTTCTATTTTTATCCCGGCGGGTTTTTCCAGCTTAATTTCAACTGGTTTTTCTTCCTCTTTTATTATCTGAATTTTAGGGACAATAGGCTCTTCTTTTATTGGAAGCTTAATGACATCTGGAGCAAGTTCTGCTTCTGGTATGATATAATATCTCCATATTATCTCTCCATTTCTATTAAAAGGAACTGCAAAATCCCTAATTGATCTTAATGCAACTCTTATTTGAGGAGACTGATCTCTATCTCTTATGAATTTATTCTCTTTTAATAAATTAAAGGCATCTTTCTCCTTGCTTTTCAAATATTGTCCGAATTTTTCAAGCAAAGGCCCATGCTCATTTATGTAATACAAAGGAGAGCTTCCCACTTTCATATCAGAATATCTTATCTTTTTGTCAGCAACTAATTCCGAGAGAAATGCAGAGGCAAAGAGGATGCTTAATCCTGTTTCCTTGGACACATGCACTGGCAGACTTGGACCCCTTCTTTTTAATATGGAAAGAATTTTTTCTTTCATCTCAAGAGCATTTTCTACAGGCATAATTTAGAAAGAAAGAGAAAGATTATAAATTTTCTTGTTATAGAGAAGTTTTTAAATCAGCAAGATTTAATGGCATAATGGAAAAATTACATTCTGGAGCAAAATGGCTGTTTAGATTCAGGGCTTATTCGACACTTCTTTTTATAATGATAGTTGTCTATTTTTTCTCTTTACGAATAGATAATTTCTCACTGCAATTAACAATAGTCGTGATTGGTTTGCTTTTATTGATGTTTGCAGGGGAAATATACGCCCAATTATCCTATCATTTCTGGAAATATGAATTTACACATCATGAAATCAAGATAGAAAAAGGAATTATTTTCAAGGATTACAAGAGCATCCCTTATGAGAGAATTCAAAATGTGGACATTCATCGAGGGATTTTGGCAAGGATATTTGGATTTTCAACATTAAACATACAAACAGCAGGATATTCTGCTGTTTCCAATAGAAGCGGCTTTGGCGGAGCTGGAACAGGCGCAGAAGGGCATATCCCCGCAGTATCAAAGGATGGGGCAGAAAAGATAAGAGAATGGTTAATTAAGAAAATTCACGGGAAAAAATCAGGGCTTTAACAATTAAAATTTTTTATCAGGTTTTTATCCAGTTTACTTCATAATAAGCCACATCATTTTCATCGTCTACAATTGCAAGCAGCAATTTCTTTTTTGTGGAATGAGCAACTCTGTTTTTTGCGGCAAACTCGTGCCACTTAAGTTTTTGGGATTCAGAATCCGTGAATACTATCCATTTTGCATGGGATTTTTTCGGAGAACTTCCCCTTTCATATACCCTAAACTCTGCTCCGAATTTCAGGGCAGTTTTTACAATATATCCCTTTTCCCTCAAATCCCTGAAAACCGGGTATTTTACCCCGATTTTTCTGTCAATTTTTCTTAATTTTTCCAATAAATTTCCCTCAGACAATTTTTTATTTTTTGCATATATCTCAATTTTTCCTTTTTCCAACAAATATAAGGCCTCTGTGAAAGAATATTGCACCTTTTCTCCTGTTGGTTCCCCAAAGAAGCTTTTATCATACAGAGAGCGGGCTTCCTCTGAATTAGTGGATATTATCCCGCTAGATAAATAGGCAATTATTTTTCCCATATCTTTTTGAGCCAAGGGCAATATTTAAAAGTTGCTGGCAACTTTTAAGATGACGGGTAGTTGAATATATGAAAAAGAATATGAAAAAAACAGGCTATGATTTCAAAAAAATAGAAGAGAAATGGCAAAAGCAATGGGAAAAGAAAAAGATTTTTAGAGTTAAAGAGGATAAAAGAAAAAAGAAGTTTTATGTCCTTGATATGTTTCCATATCCTTCTGGAGAAGGGTTGCACATGGGACATGCCTTTGTTTTTTCTTTAGGAGATATCTTTTCAAGATTTAAAAGACTTCAGGGTTTTAATGTCCTTTATCCAATTGGCTATGATTCTTTTGGGCTTCCTGCAGAAAATGCAGCTATAAAAAACAAAGAACATCCAAAAATTTATACTGATAGAGCTATAAGGAATTTTGCTCTCCAGCAAAGGGCAATGGGCTGGAGTTATGATTGGAACAGATCCTTGAGGACTTCTGATCCGGATTATTATAGATGGGATCAATGGATAATCTTGCAAATGTTAAAAAACGGGATGGTATATAGGAAAAAGGCTCCTGTTAACTATTGCAGGAAATGTGATACGGTGCTTGCCAATGAACAGGTTGAAAATGGAAAGTGCTGGAGACATAATGATGCCGCTGTTGAAATAAGGCATCTTGAGCAGTGGTTTTTCAGGACAACTTCCTATGCAGAAGAATTACTTTTGGGATTGGAAAAAATAGACTGGCCTGAAAATGCAAAGAAATTACAGAGGAATTGGATAGGAAAGAGCTATGGCACGGAAATTCTCTTTGAGATAAATAATGAAAAATGGCCGATATTTACGACAAGGCCAGACACTATTTTTGGAGTTACTTTTATGGTTATGAGCGCGCAGCATTCAAGGCTTATGGAGATGGTTACAGACAGGCAGAAAAAAGAAGTTGAACAGTTTTTGAAAAAAATAAAGTCTGTTAGCGAAAAAGAAAGGGACACGGTGGAAAAAGAAGGAGTGTTTACAGGAAGCTATGCAAAAAATCCGATGACAGGAGAGAAAGTGCCGATATATGCGGGAAATTTTGTTGTTGCTGATTATGGAAGCGGAATGGTTATGGCTGTTCCAGGACATGATCAAAGAGATTTTGAATTTGCAAAGAAATACAACCTGCCAATAAAAGTTGTGATAAAACCAGAGAATTATGAAATGCCCGAAGATACAGAGAAGATTGCAGAGGCATATGAAGGGGAGGGAATAACACTAAATTCTGGAATGTTTACTGATTTGAAAAGCAAAGAAGCAACTGAAAAAATAATTAAATATTTGATAAAAAAGAAAATGGGAAAGAAAATGGTGCAATACAAACTGAGAGACTGGCTTATTTCAAGACAAAGGTATTGGGGAACGCCTATACCAATAGTGTATTGCGACAAATGCGGAATTGTTCCTGTACCCGAAAAAGAGATTCCTGTTTTGCTGCCTGAAAAAGTCAAATTTGGCAGGGGCAATCCCCTGGAAACCAATGAAGATTTTGTGAATGCGAAGTGCCCAAAATGCAAGAGCAATGCCAGAAGAGAAACAGACACAATGGATACTTTTGTTAATTCCTCTTGGTATTATTTAAGATATACTGACCCTAAAAACAATAAAAAGATTTTTGACAGCAAAAAGGCAAATTATTGGACGCCAATAGACCAATATATCGGAGGACCGGAGCATATAACCGCTCATTTGATATACATTAGATTTTATACGAAGTTTTTGAATAAATTAGGAATTATTAATTTTGATGAGCCTGCCTTAAGATATTTTACTCAAGGAATTGTTCATGGAAGTGATGGTGAAAAAATGAGCAAAAGCAGAGGAAATATAATCGAGCCCTTAGAAACAATAAAAAAATATGGCGCAGATACTTTAAGAATTACTTTGGTTTCTTTTGCTTCTGCCGATAAAGATACAAATTGGGATGAAAAAGTTGTTATCGGAAATCATAAATTTCTTAACCAGATTTACGGATATTTTTCCAGACTGAAATTTAGAAAAAAAGATGAGAGGGTTGAAAGTTATCTCCAAAAAACAATTAAAGAAGTAACAAAAGATATAGGGAATTTTAAGCATAACTTGGCTGTTATTAAAATAAGGAAGCTGTTTCAGCATATTTCCGAAACAGAAATAGATAGATCCATTGCAGAATCCTTTTTGAAGCTTTTGCATCCCTATTGCCCATTTATTACAGAAGAATTATGGGCAAAACTTGGCAACAAGAATTTTATAAGCATTGCGGAGTGGCCCGAAGCTGATGAATCTAAGATTAATCTGGAGTTTGAGAAGGAAGAGGAAATTGTTGAGAAGGTTATTAATGATATTAACAATGTTGTCAGGATAATAAAGGATAAGGGAAAAGAGGCCGGTAAACTGTATCTTTATGCTGTGCCTAATGAAAAAAATGTTTATAATAATAATTCTAATGAAATTGAGAAGAGAACCGGATTAAAGGTTGAGGTTTTTGCAGTAAATGACAAAAACAAGTATGATCCCGATAAAAAATCCTCAAAGGCAAAGCCCGGCAAGCCAGGGATATATCTTGAATAAACCGGGTTTGCATGGATTAATAAATCTCCGGAAGCAAGGTATCTGTTTGGAATAGGTAACTTTTTATAATTCTTTTTGCTAATATATTTTAATGGCTAAGAGTGACAAGGATAGCAATAAATGGTGGATGCTGGACAAGTATGCCCAAGAAACCAAATATAAAATAATAATATCCCTCTTAATCGCAATAATTTTTGTATTTCTTTTTATATTCGTATGGAATTATGTGTCTGCGATATTCGATAATAAAGAGCCAATTGCAACCTGCGGAGACGGAAGTTTTTATGATACCTGCAATTTAAACAAGCCTTATTATTGTTCGGAAGGAGTTTTGGTGGAAAATGCCGCAGTATGCGGATGTCCTGATGGCATGACAAAGTCAGGAGATAATTGCATTTCAAAATATCAAACAGGGGTGGAAGAAGTAAACCTTAAGTATATACTGAGGGGAGAGCAGAAGAGCCTCAGTTTTTTTGTTTACAAAGGACTGTCCAACTATGTGTCAAGCCTTCCAAAATCAATAAATTATCAAACAGGCGAGAGGCCATTGAGATCTGATTTTAAGCTTAGAAGCATAAATAACCAGGAACAAAAACAGCATATTCTTCCATTGTTAATAGCCATCCAAAACATCGCAGAGAGCAAGGAAGACCAAGTAAGAATTGCTATAAGCATTGTTCAGAATATTGAGTTTGGAGAATCTGAAAAAACATTGGATCTTCCAGATGGAAACAAAGTAGCTTATTCAAGATATCCATATGAAGTGCTTTATGACCAGAAAGGGGTATGCGGGGAAAAATCAGAACTGCTTGCGCTTTTGCTGAAGGAAATGGGTTATGGCGTTGTGTTCTTTTATAATCAGGAAGAAAATCACGAATCTCTTGGGATAAAATGCCCCGTGAGATATAGTGTAGAAGACACGGGGTATTGCTTTATTGAAACAACAGGGTCAAGCATAATGACAGACACGGGAATAGAATATGTTGGAGGAGTAAAACTTCAGTCAAAGCCAGAGATTATCCTAGTTTCAAATGGAGACTCTCTTGGACTTGGCATGTATGAATATAAAGATGCAAAGGAAATGATGAAGCTTAGGGATGGAGGTTTTGTATTATTTAGAGAAGCCAGACTGAACAAATTAAAGGAAAAATACGGATTGGTTGACACTTATAATCCTGGATGATTGTCACCCCTTCTAAAAGACAGCAGATAGAAAGATTTAAATACTATTATTTCTGAGAAAATGTATGGAAAAAACATTGAATCCAATAATTAAGAGGAAAGTAACTGAGTTAGGTGTGCCTCACGAAGGAAAATTGGTTTATTTTGCTTATCCTTCAATAGGTCCTAATAATTATACAGAAGTTGGAAAAGAAATA
>ERZ1292623.3753-Hain-H51-01um-R1-3753-length-12810-cov-6_pt1 | contig 12810 bp, 12 predicted proteins | sample MGYA00564398_ERZ1292623 | MGnify/ENA primary metagenome ERZ1292623 (study PRJEB36523, sample SAMEA6512633) | groundwater metagenome | collected 2019-01-07 | study: AquaDiva: Metagenomics assemblies of 32 groundwater samples | reverse complement strand
ACGAGAGGACCGAAATGAACCGACCTCTGGTCTGGGAGCTCTGCCGCCAGGTGGACCGCTCCGTAGCTAAGTCGGGAGTAGATAACCTCTGAAAGCATCTAAGAGGGAAGCTAACCCCAAGATGAGGAATCGTTGAGGCCCGTGGGAGATGACCACGTTGATAGGCTCTAGGTGTACGCACAGTAATGTGTTCAGCCGAGGAGTACTAATCCGCCGATTCTGTTAGGAAATTGATGCATCAATCCGCGTAAACGGAAACGCTAAAGCGGAAAATTTTACACCCTGTTCTATGGCATTGTCGGTCAGTATTTTGTCGGTTCTTTTTCTTGAACATAGTGTTCTGGTGATTTATCGCAGAGGTCACACCTGATCCCATTCCGAACTCAGAAGTTAAGCTCTGTTGAGGCGATGATACTCTTATGGAGGGGAAAGTAGCTAGTCGCCGGAACAGTGTGTTTAAGAATAAGGTCTCTTGCGGGTTTTGGTAAGGTGTATGGAGGGGGCTCGCGGAGCGCGACGGCGCGAGCGGGAGCAAAAACGCAGTAAGCGTTTTATGCGTACCCCGAAAGACGCCTTGCCGAAACCCGGTCATGGAATTTTTTGTTATAATTAACCCATGAACCCATGGTCTGTCCGACGGAAAATCGTTTATATAGTTATCGCTTTCGCGGTTCTCTCCATTCTTGTTGTTATTCCTCTTTTTTACTTTTTATATCAGGCGCCGACCTGTTTTGACGGCAAGAAAAACGGCAATGAAACCGGTGTTGACTGCGGAGGACAGTGTCAGCTCCTGTGCAGTTTTGAGGGTCTTGACCCGATTATTCTTTGGAGCCGAGCTTTCAAGGTGACTGGAAACCCGTCTGGCGAGGGAGTTTACAGCGTGGTGGCGTATATCCAGAATCCCAATATCAACTCCGAGGCCTTGGCCAGATATGTTTTTAAGTTTTATGACGCAAATAATCTGCTAATCGGCGAAAAAGAAAATGCGACGATTATTCCTAAAAACAAGGTCTTGGCGGTATTTGAGCCGAACATTGATACTCAATTCAAAATTCCGGCCCGAGTGACTTTTGAATTCACTCAAAAACCAATTTGGCGGAAGGATTTACGAACATCGCCCGAACTGGTTGTAACGCAGAAAATTCTTTCAGGCGAAACAAATAGTCCGCGGATTGATGCGACCATAGAAAACAAATCAACCGAATCGGTGGAACGAATTGAAATCGTGGCGATTGTTTACGATGATAACAAAAATGCCGTTGCCGCTTCGCGGACTTTTGTTGACAAATTGGATAAAGACCAATCCGCGCGCGCGGTTTTCACTTGGCCATTGCCGTTTCCCGCGACTCAAAAAATTTGTCCCGATTCGGCGATTACCGGTACGGCGGGTATTTTGGCCACAAACACCCCAATAAATTTAGCCACAAGCACCCCGCGTTTTTGCTCATCTAGCCCGTCGGTAGTTGAAATTATTCCTCGGGTGATTCCTGCGCGCTGGTAGCAAGTTAGCCGTTTTTTGGTGATAATTAGCTCATGTCTCGTCCTGCCGAAAACGCCCTGTCATTTTTTCAATCGCTTATTCGGAACATTGATTGGCTTTTGTTCGGCAGTGCCGTTCTGATTTCTCTCGCCGGGCTTGTCACTATGAATTCATTTGTCGGAGAGAGTCCTTTTGTTTCAAGACAAGTTGTTTGGATTGCTCTCGCCGTAGTCGTTTATTTCATCTGCTCTTTTATTGATTTTCGTTTTTTGCGCCGAACCGGAGTGATTGTCGGGCTTTTTGCGGTAATTTGTTCTGTCCTCTTGCTTTTGTTCGGCCTCGGTCAGGTTACTCGCGGCGTTCAAAGCTGGTTTGATTTCGGTTTTTTCTCTTTTCAACCGTCCGACATGGCCAAGATTATTTTGATTCTGCTTTTATCCAAATATTTTTCCCGCCGGCATGTGGAAATCGCCCACATCAGACACATTTTAATATCCGGATTTTACAGCATGATTTTGTTTACTCTGATTCTTCTTCAGCCGGACTTCGGGTCGGCAATCGTTATTTTTATGATTTGGTTCGGGATGATTATGGTTTCCGGCATCTCAAAAAAACATCTGTTGGCGGTGTTTTGCGTCGGTTTAATTTCGGTCCTTTTGCTGTGGTCTTTTGTGTTTCAGGATTATCAAAAACAGCGCATTCTTTCATTTATTTATCCGCTCGCCGACATCCAAGGCGCCGGTTACAACGCCTATCAATCAATGGTTGCGGTTGGTTCCGGAGAACTTTTGGGAAAGGGAATTGGTTACGGCACTCAATCAAAATTGCTCTTTTTGCCCGAATTTCAGACCGATTTTATCTTTGCCGCATTTGCCGAAGAATGGGGTTTTGTCGGCTCAATCATTCTCATCGGGTTGTTCTCCGTTCTAATCTGGCGAATTATCTCAAACGCCATGCGTGGAGCGACAAACTTTGAGACCCTTTTCGGACTCGGTGTCTCAATTTTATTTATGACCCATCTGGTGATAAATATCGGTATGAATGTTGGACTTTTGCCGGTAACCGGCATAACCGTGCCTTTTATGAGCTACGGCGGGAGCCATTTGCTTGTTGAATTCGCGACGCTCGGAATTATTACCGGCATGGCCCGATACGGCCGACCGGCTCACAAAGAAATGGTCGGTAATGAAATTGTCGGAATTCACAACGCAACTTTACCCAGACGAGATATCTAAACGAGGTATCTGGAAATAACAAAAATTGTCGCCAGCAAACTCGCAACGATGATGCCTATCAGAATATAAGTGGCTTGGGACTCCGTTTTGGCCAAACCTAATTGCATGATAAAACCGGCAAGCGTTGACCGTCGCGATATTTGCGAGGCCCTGTCAATCAATATTTCCTCTTCTTCAAATTTTACTTCATCACTCATGGAGTTTATTCTAACATTTTAAAGGGCCAGTTTTAAATGCTGACGAGGGTCGTGCTGGACGCCATGTTCCGGATACCTTGGGCGTAAACTTTCCAGACCTCTGTGGCGGTGAGAGAAACGCCGTATACCTGGAGACTATCCATCAGGCCGTTGAATCCGCTCGTGTGGTCCGTTCTCGCGCCGATTGACCAGCTTACGCTCGGGCAACCGTTATTCAGTCCAGGATTAGTCACGGAATCAACTTTCGCGCCGTTAATATAAACATCATAAGTGGAATAGTTGCTGAACACAATCGTCAAATTTTGCCAAATATTATTTGATACAACTCTGTTGGAGAGGGTTGGAACGCCCACTGTATCGTGTGTGGCATAAACTCGGCCGCCGGTTATTCCGGCTTCAAGCACAGTGCAACTGGCGTCGCCAACATGGAAAATTGTATTAGAGCCGACAGGGTCTGTGGGGTTTATCCAAACAGCAACCGTTGCGTTGCCATTACCGTTGGAATTAGAAAAACCGTTACCGCTTATGTAATCACCACCGTCAAAAGACAGCGCCGAACCGGAAATCCCGTCCAGTGTGCGTGTGGCGCCCGTAATCGTGCCGCTGAGATTATTCCCGGAACTGTCGTAAGCCATGTCTCCAGTAGTTTCGTCAAATTCCCATCTGGCAATGGTGTCAACGCCGAGAGTTCTCTGAAGTGTGGCGTGGAATTGTTTGCCGGCCGCTTCTTTTGCTTTACTTTTAGCGCTTTCAAGATTGGCCAGCGCGATACTTGAAATAAGTCCGAGAATTGAAATGACAACCAGAAGCTCAATAATCGTAAAACCGCGAGTTTGAAAACCGCGTATTAAACCGCAGATTTCGGAACGACGCTTGTTCATGTGTGGCTCAATCTTGTGTCTTGAGGTCATGTTTGTGATGAGTTAATTATATACGGCAATCGTTTTTTGAACCATTAAATTAACCGAGAATTTTTCTTCAACCGTTTTCCTTAAATTATGGCCCAGTATAGCGGCTTTAGCGCCATCGTTAAGAAGTTCTTTTATAGCGCCGGCGAGAGCTGGTATGTCTCCAGAACGGACAAGCAGGCCGTTTTTGCCGTCCGTGATGGCTTCGGGTATACCGCCGACTTGAGTCGCTACAACCGGCAATTGGGCCAGTCCGGCCTCAAGCGGGACATAAGGAAATGCCTCGGTTCTTGAGGCCAAAACAAACACATCAAAGGCCTTTAGAAATTTTCCGGCATTTTCTTTGCGGCCCAGCAGATGAACTTTTTTAGACAGGCCAAGTTTTTGAATTAGAGCCGTCAACCGTTCGAGCTCGTCTCCTTCGCCGATGATGACCAGAGCGATGTCCAAATGGGTTTCCGCCACATCGGCAAAAGCGGTGACCAGATTATCCACTCCTTTGTTTCTGTGAAGTTCGGAAATTGTTCCAACCCAAAATTTTTCACTGATATCGCTGTTGAGCGCCCCGCGCGCGGTGAATCTTTCCATGTACTCTGTGTTTGCGACGCCGTTATGGATAACAACAATTTTTGATTTCGGAATAAACGGCAGGCGACTGATTTCATCTTTGACTTTCTCCGATACCGCGATAGTCGTGTGCGAAAGTAAAATCGTCAACCAGTGAATGAAAGCGATAAGAATTTTTGAAAGAAAAAATCTGTCCTCATTCCAGGCCCAGCCGTGGCCGGTGAAAATGATTTTTTTGATGCCGGCTAAACGTCCGGCCAGGGCACCGATGGCGCCGATTTTGGAGCTGTTAAGATGAACGATGTCCGGTTTTTCTTTCCGAAAAATTCTGTAAAGAGTGACAAAAGACATTGCGTCTTTGGCGATGTTCACATCTCTGTTCAAGGATTCAAGCCGAATGACACGGATGTTTTTTTCCTTAAGTCGGGCTTCAAGTTGCTCGCCTGCTCCGCAAAGGACGCAAACTTCAAACTGGTCTTTCGGCAATCTTGTCGCCAAATCAAAAACATATCTCTGCGCCCCGCCCCAATTTCCTTTCGTGACGGCAAAAAGAATCCTTTTCTTCATTATTGTTCTCTATATTAACATAGCCTCGGGTTGCTTCCTGTAACGGCTTGCCGTGGGTGTTGGTTGTGTATAATATAAAGCTCAAATCCCTATGGCCGTTACGAACAAAAATGAGGCCTTGCTCCTGTTTTTCGGCGACGTCCTAGTTTTTTTTCTATCGCTCTGGTTGATGATTTTTGTCCGATTCCGCGAGGCGCCGGATGTTTCAATTTTCCTTGACCACGTTGCGCCGTTCTCCATCATTTTTGTCCTTTGGTTTGCAGTTTTCTTTATTGCCGGTCTTTACGAGAAACACACCCTAATTCTGAAAAATCGGATTCCGGCCATTATTTTGAACGCCCAACTTGTTAACAGCGGACTTGCCGTTGTGTTTTTCTATCTGGTGCCGTATTTCGGAATCACGCCAAAAACTAATCTTTTTATTTACATCGTCATTTCCTTCGGTTTGATACTTTTCTGGCGAATTCGCGGAGTGTCCATTCTTTCGGCGCACGCTAGGGAGAAGGCCGTTTTAATCGGCAGTGGAGAGGAGGCAAAAGAGTTGAAAAATGAAGTCAACAACAATCCGCGCTACGGTCTCTACTTCGTTTCCTCAATCAATTCAGGCGACATCAAGAACGCCGATTTCAGGGAAGAAATTTCAAGGCGGATTTTGGAGGAAAATGTTCATATCGTGGCCGCCGATTTCAAGGACAATAAAGTTGAGCCGATTCTGCCGAATTTTTACAACCTTATTTTTTCCAAAGTGCGTTTTGTTGATATGTATAGAATTTACGAGGACATTTTTGACCGAGTGCCGATGTCGCTTGTCAAATACAACTGGTTTCTGGAAAATATTTCCGTTTCAACCAAAAAAACCTACGACTTTCTGAAAAGATTGATGGACATCTCGGTTTCATTCGTCGCCGGTTTGGTTTCACTGGTTTTTTATCCGTTTGTTTTCACCGCGATTAAACTTGAAGACCGCGGTCCGATATTTATTACCCAAGAACGAATCGGGAAAAATAATAAAATTATAAAGGTGGTGAAGTTCAGGAGCATGACCACGAATGACCAAGGGGAGTATTCTCAAGACATCGCCAAAAACAACAAAATAACCAGAGTTGGAAATTATTTGAGAAAATTCCGAATTGATGAATTGCCCCAGCTCTGGAACGTTCTCAAGGGCGACCTTTCGCTTATCGGCCCCCGGCCGGAATTGCCGGCTCTGGCCAGTCATTACGAAAAAGAAATCCCTTACTACAATATCAGGCATCTGATAAAACCCGGTTTGTCCGGCTGGGCCCAGCTCTATCAGCGCAAACCGCCCAAAGGGATGGTTGACCTTGATGAGACAAGGTTGAAATTGTCTTATGACCTTTATTACCTTAAAAATTGTTCCTTGATGCTTGATTTAAAAATCGCCTTAAAAACCATAAAAACTCTGTTGTCAAGTAACGGGATTTAGGTTCGTAGAGTTATTCATAATATATAAATTAATTTTGCGTAAAAACATAAAAACTATGAAAACAAAAGTTATTGTTACCGGCGGTGCAGGATTTATCGGCTCAAACCTTGTCAGAGAGCTTGTAAAAAAGAACTTTGATGTTCACGTCATAGATAATTTAACCGCCGGGAAAAAAGAAGCCGTTCACCCTAGCGCGGCGCTTCACGTTGTTGATGTCAGGAATCTTTCCGACATCGACCCTATTTTTGTCGGGGCGAAATATGTTTTTCATTTGGCGGCATTACCGAGAGTCCAGTATTCAATAGAGCATCCTGAAGAAACAAATGACATTAACGTAAACGGGACGCTTAACGTTTTGATTGCTTCTCAAAAAGCCGGGGTCAAAAAATTTGTATATTCGGCTTCAGGCTCGGCTTACGGCGACCAGGAAATCATGCCGCTTCGCGAAGATTTGCCGGCAAGTCCGAAAAGTCCTTATGGTCTTCAAAAATACATCGGTGAATTGATGAGCCGAGTTTGGAGCGAGGTCTACGGCTTGCCGACGGTTTCTTTACGGTATTTTAATGTCTACGGTCCGGGTCAAAGCGAAGAGGGCGCCTATGCTCTGGTTATAGCCAAATTTCTAAAACAAAAAAGAGAAGGGACGCCGCTTACCATTACCGGCGACGGGGAACAAACTCGTGATTTTACAAGCGTCCACGATGTTGTCCGGGCGAATCTTTTGGCGGCGGAAAATGAAAATGCCGATACTAAAAATGGGGGGGTTTTCAACATCGGAGCCGGAAATAATCATTCCGTAAATAATGTGGCAAAACTGATTGGCGGCAAGGCGATTCACGTTCCTGAGCGTTTTGAACCGAAACACTCTCTGGCTGATAATTCAAAAGCCCGGAAAATTCTTGGTTGGGAACCGTCAGTCAGTTTGGAAGAGGGAATTAAAGAGTTGCTTTGAATTAGCGGCGTCAAGTTTTTTTCATGAACAATCCGCAATATGCTTTTCGGAGCAATTGCGTTTTTTGCGAAGAAAAGCATATTGCGGATTGTTCAGAAGAGAAATGCGCGGGGATATTCAATGATTTGCTTTTTGCGTCCAAAACCCTATAATTCGGTTTCAAATGAATAAAAATCGGATTTTTGCCCTAGTCCTCATAGTAATTTTTGCTTTACTCGGATATAGCCTATATCTCTCGCAGACCAAAACAAATTCGTGGTTCGCCCGTTTCCCTTTTGTTCTCGGTCTTGACTTAAACGGCGGAACCGAGCTCGTTTATCGGGCTGATGTGTCCCAAGTTGGCCCGACGGAAATAAACGATTCAATGAAAGTCCTTCGCGATGTCATTGAACGGCGGGTGAACATTTTCGGCGTTTCCGAGCCGATTATCCAAGTTGAAAAGGCCAGCGCTCTGGCCGGTCGCAATGACCACCGGCTCATTGTTGAATTGCCCGGTGTGACGGAAATAGATAAAGCCGTTGAGCTTATCGGCAAGACCCCTCTTCTTGAATTCAAGCTTGTCTCCGAAGAAAAACCCAAAAATCAAAAAGCAAAAGTCGGTTCAGACGGTGTGGTGACAATTGACGCGACATCAAATCTCAATCCCGTATTTATCCCAACCGCTCTGACGGGACGGTTTCTTGAGCGCTCGGCCGTTGAATTCAACCAGACAACCGGCGAGCCGTCGGTCTCTCTTTCTTTTAACAAAGAGGGCGCCGAATTATTTTCCAAAATCACCAAAGAAAATGTCGGCCAAATTCTGGCGATTTTTCTTGACGGGGAAGTGATTTCCGCGCCGGTAGTCCGAGAAGAAATCAGAGACGGCCGGGCTCAAATCAGCGGGAACTTTACCCCGCAGGAGGCGAAACTTTTGGTCCAGAACTTGAATTACGGCGCTCTGCCGGTGCCGATTGAACTGGTCGGAACCCAGGTGGTCGGCGCCTATCTCGGCGAAACGGCGCTTCGAGCCGGAGTTCTGGCCGGAATCTGGGGATTTTTGGCGGTCGTTTCGTTCCTGATTCTTTGGTACCGTCTGCCGGGTGTCGTGGCGTCTATTGCCCTCGTCATATACATTTTTATCTCACTGGCGATTTTCAAATTAATTCCGATTACTCTTACCGCCGCCGGTATTGCCGGCTTTATTCTTTCAATCGGCATGGCGGTTGACGCCAATATTTTAATTTTTGAGCGGATGAAGGAAGAACTCGTCCGCGGTCGGAAACTTAACGATGCGATGCACGAAGGTTTTCATCGGGCATGGCTCTCAATTCGCGATTCAAACATCTCAAGCATTATTACCGCCGTCGTTCTTTTCTGGCTCGGCACCTCGGCGGTCAAGGGTTTCGCTTTTACTCTGGGTATCGGCGTGTTGGTCAGCATGTTTACAGCCATAACCGTTTCGCGAACTTTTTTGTATGCGATTGGATTGAGTCATGAGTCAAAAGTGAGCCACTTTTTGTTTGGCGCCGGTATTAAAAATACCCGCCAGTCGGACTCGCAAAATCAAACAAATCCGAATTGGCCAAATCCGTAAAAATTGGCCAAATTGTCATAAAAATTAATTAAATCGTCAAAACCATGTTCATCATCCGCCACAGAAAAATATTTTTCATTTTCACGCTCGTTCTCGTGCTATTTTCGGTTGGCTCAATGATTGCCCGAGGTTTTAATTTTGGCATTGACTTCACCGGCGGTTCAATTCTTGAGGTTTCTTACGAAAACGCTCGGCCGGATTTGGACAAAGTAAAAGAAAAGCTTGACTCGCTTGCCGTTGCCGGCGGGGTTCCGCTTGGCGTTTATTCTCTGCGACCGTCAGGAGATATGAGTTATGTCCTGCGAACCAAGGAGATTAGCAACGAAACAAAAAACAAGGTCTTTGCCGCTTTGTTGCTGGACGGTCAAGCCAAAGCCAAAGAAGACCGTTTTAATACAATCGGTCCGACTGTCGGCGGAGAACTTCGCAACAAGGCCTACATGGCGATTGCCGTAACGATTCTCGGCATTGTGTTTTTTGTCACCTTTGCTTTCAGAAAGGTCTCTCGTCCGGTGTCTTCGTGGAAATATGGTTTAGCGACGATTATCGCTTTGATTCATGATGTCGTCATATCCGCCGGAGTATTTATTTTTCTTACCCCGTTTATCGGCGCGGAGCTGGACTTGCTTTTTATGACCGCTCTTCTGGCGATTCTTGGTTACTCGGTCCATGACACCATCGTGGTTTTTGACCGCATTCGGGAAAATCTGCGAGTTAATAACGAAACCCATCGTCAAGAGCCGTTTGAAGGAGTCGTCGGCCGAAGCGTTACTCAAACCATGGGCCGTTCAATAAATACTTCTTTAACCATCGTTCTGGTTCTTGTCGCCCTGTATTTCCTCGGCGGAGAATCAACTCGCGATTTTGCCCTGCTTTTGACCATTGGAGTCATTATCGGCACATATTCGTCAATTTTTATCGCTTCACCACTTTTGACGGTGTTTGAAAGAATGAAAAAGAGAAGCTAATCATTCGGGAATCTGATGCTTTTGAGCAATCGTTCATCTTCACCTTCGTTGAGTGACCGTATTGAAATTTTGTATAGCCGACCGGCACGGAGAGTGTAAATTATTTTGCTGTTCTCAACTCTTTTGCCGTCGTCTATCGGTATGTAAACAAAGGCCTCGGTACCGTCAATTTTAATTTTTTCCACCAAGTCCGATTTTTCTGAATTATATTGAAGCGCTTGCTCAAGGGTTTCTTGGCCGACATCATCCGCACGAATGTTGATGAGGCCTGGGCATTCTTCGCACTCGCTAAAGTAAACCGTTTTTTCATAATTTGGAATTAGATTATTCGGGTATTCAAATTCAATACCGATATTAGAATCCTGATATTTTTTCCACTCGTTTTGCCCCGCCAGTTCGGTTTGCTCCGTCGGTTTCAAAGATTTGGGGTAAACAGCAAGCAAAATCAAGAGAACGACAAAAATGACGACCGTTATGATATTTTTTATATTCATATTTAATTTTATTAACAATACCAAAGGGACTCCATAGAATGGAATCCCTTTAGGAGGTTTCAACGGATCTTGTAGATGGTGTAGAGATAACCAACACACACCTCAAACTGGGAGTACGACACGTAGTGTGTTCGCACCACTTCGTCTCTCTGCCAGTTGCAGTCAATCCAGGTCATCCCCGAGCTGTTCGAGCTCAAGATGATTGCGGTGTGCGGAGTGACCACGCCATTGCTCTGGTTTGTCCAGACCATTTGAATGATGTTGCCCGGCACAGCGCCCGGCGGTGGGCAAGCCCGCGGGTAGCTCGTAACGTACCGGTGGTTGTTCCACTCGTAGTTGTTGGCCCGGGTGGACGGAATGGCAACCTCGTTTTGCGAAGCGTCTTTCACCACCAGTCGCACCCACTCCTTGCACTGCATGTTCATGTCCCGACCGAGGTCCCGATTCGCCCGTGCCAGAATCAAACGGTTACGCTGGGTCTGGGACAGGCCATGCCAGCCAGTCATGACCGACGCGGTTGCGGCGGTAACGAAAGCGAGGCAGAGGACGATTGACGCGACCAGAACGGACTTTCGCCTTTGAAACAACATTCGTCTTTTCCTTTTTGTTTGACGAACTCATGAGCGTGAAAAAACGCGGGGAGAACACGACCGAACAAAACCCGTGCGAACACCTCCTTTCAAAAGAACCAAACAACTCTCAAAAGAACAAAAAGTTCCCGAGAAATTTTCTCAAAAACTTTCTGCCGACAGTGTGGCAAATGAGGGTTAAAATAACGCTCAAGATTTGGTAAATTAAAGACCGAGGTGATGCAAAGGTATTGAACCATTACGAATGCTTGACAACGCCTTGCAGGTTTGCCATGGTTATGCCGGAACAGAACGCCCGGCACTGTGCCGTGCGTTGTTGTTGAACATTGTCAAAGGCTCTCAGAGCCCAGCAAAAGGTGATAACGATGACCAAGTCGATTACATCGCTGCCAAATCAGACCGTTTCTCCCGATCAGAAGAGACAACTGCTACGTTTCGTCTTGGACGCCATGGAAGGCGCGGCCAACGAGGCCGTCGAAGCTCTGCTCGGAGCTGGCAATCTCAACCGCGAGAATGTCCAGCAGGTGCTCGGCAGTGGTAAGAATATCAAGTTCGGTGGAATCAAGTTTCTTCAAGAGCTCATCCCTGAGCTGGCCAAGCTTCGTACCCGCTGTCTTTCGCTCGGCCAGGGCCTCACGCTCAAGCCGACCGATGGCAAGCGGACGATCGCGAAGGCTAAGAATACCTTCGCCTACATCAACGGCGACTTCACGAACTACGGGACCGATGTCTCGGGCCGAGTGTGTTCCGGGATGACCCCTGTTGTTCACGAGGTGGTTGAGGACTCGACGTTCGAGCAGATGTTCGGTTCATTTTCGGCGGACTTGGACAAGCTCTGTTTCGAGCAGGACCAGATCATCGACTTCGCTACCGACCACCGCAACTGGCTCCGTATCGACGGCCACACCACTTTCTTCCTCTTCAAGGTTGGAGATAGGTTCTTCGTGGCGGACGTCGACCTGGGCTCGGATGGCGGGCTCGAGGTCTACGTGAGCCCGTTCTCGGACGACAGCGTTTGGAGCGGCGGGGACCGGTATCGCGTGGTGGTTCCGCAACTGACGCCTGCGATCGCTTGACTCTGGTTTCAGACCCTTTGACCCTCAACCCCTTGGACGCTTGTCCGAGGGGTTTTTTGTATAATCACCTTTTTAAGCGCTTGACGGCATTTTCTATACCTATATACTGGTTATCACCTTGCGAAAAGCAGGGTTGTACTTTGAAATTTCAAGTGAAATATGAGATTGCTCGGCAAAATTTCCTTTCAAGATTTTTTGTCGGGCAAGCAAGTTTCCAAATATTCTTTAAAAAGTAATTTCCGCAGGCAAAAAGTTTTGTAGATTTTTTGCTTGCGAGAGCGGGAGAACACTTTAAAAAAGTTTGGAAGAAAATAGATGTCACACGAGTTTCTGCAAAATGTTTTTTGAATGGGCCAAAGGGCGCCCAGAAAAAATATTTGCAGAAACTCGTGCCCTTTATTTTGTTCCGTTCAGTCAAATTGGTGACGCAAGTCATTAGTGGGATTTATTTTAGAGTTTGATCCTAGCTCAGGATGAACGCTGGCGGCGTGGATAAGGCATGCAAGTCGAGTGGCCCAATAGCAATATCGGATACCACGGCGAACGAGGTAGTAATACGCAGATAACATACCCCCGAGTCAAGAATAATTCCGCGAAAGCGGAGCTAACACTTGATGGTCCCTCACTGATAAATAGGTGACGGGTAAAAATTTATTGCTCGGGGAATGGTCTGCGGGATATCAGCTAGTTGGTAGGGTAACGGCCTACCAAGGCGATGACGTCTAGGGGAGGTGAGAGCCTGACCCCCACCGATGG
>ERZ1292623.1557-Hain-H51-01um-R1-1557-length-21915-cov-24_pt2 | contig 12812 bp, 10 predicted proteins | sample MGYA00564398_ERZ1292623 | MGnify/ENA primary metagenome ERZ1292623 (study PRJEB36523, sample SAMEA6512633) | groundwater metagenome | collected 2019-01-07 | study: AquaDiva: Metagenomics assemblies of 32 groundwater samples | reverse complement strand
AGCAATCGCGTTTCCTATTGGCGCGAATTGGCGTTGTAAAACGATACATCCTTTCATATTTTTTTATTATAATTACTTTACTGAAAGTATTTCTCTTTTAAAAAAGCCTCAATGCTATCAGCGACATAAGCGCGTCTTTTTTGGTCAATCGCTTGAAATAAACCGATCCAAAAAGAATTGCGCAAAACATAATCCGTATTAGTTAATGATTCGGCTGCTCGGAATTTAATTCTATAATTTTGAAAATAGGGCTGTTTAATCAGATTCCCGCCCAAAAACATTCTCGTGGCAATACCATGTTCGTTAAGATAAACGAGCAATTCTTCGCGGCTGAATGGACATCCCGGCTTCAAAGTCAAAAGAAAACCGAACCAAGAAGGTTCACTAAATTTTTCTTTCTTTTGAAAGAAAAAGAAAGCGTTGAATTTTTTCAACCGCTCAGAGAGATAATTGAAATTCTTCTTGCGAATATTAAAAAATTTATTGGTTTTTTCCAGCTGCGCCAGTCCCAGAGCGGCTTGAATGTCGGTAATCTTCAAATTATAGCCGATTTCCGAAAAAATAAATTTGTGGTCATAATTATCCGGAAGTTTTCCTTTCTTGACTGAACCAAGACCTTTATCTTTACGAAAGTCTTGGCCGGTCTTAAACCAATACTCCCTGCCCCAATCCCGAATGGACCTAACAATTGAAGCCAATCCGGCATCATTAGAAACTATTGCCCCGCCTTCTCCCATCGTAATGTGGTGGCCGGCATAAAAACTAAAAGTCGCTAAATCGCCAAAACTGCCGACATAACGGCCGCGATACTCGCTCCCCAACGCGTCACAGCAATCCTCCACCAGCCAAAGATTATGCTTATCGCATAACCGTTTTACTTCCTTGATATTAAAAGGATTGCCAAGGTGATGCGGTAAAAAAATCGCTTTGGTTTTTTTAGAAATCGCTTTTTTTAATTGGTTTACGTTAACGTTAAGAGTTTCCAAATCAATATCGACAAATACGGGAACTAATTGGTATAAAATTAATGGATTAACCGTAGTCGGAAACCCGGCCGCCAAAGTAATCACTTCATCGCCCGGTTTTAGCCGCCGGTCGCCTAAATGAAATGAAGTTAAAGCGGCAATCGCCAAAAGATTAGCCGAAGATCCGGAAGTGGCGGTGACGCAATATTTTACGCCGACAAATTGAGCAAATTTTTTCTCAAATTCATCGGCGAAATGCCCCTCGGTCCACCATCCTTCCAATACGGCTTCAGTCATTTTAATCATTTCCCGCCAATCAAAATCTTTTCCGGATGCCGGAATCAAAGTTTTGCCGGGAACAAAATCTTTCTTTCCGAATCGGGAAAAATACTCCTCTTTAATTAATTTTTCTAATTTTTTATTTTTCATAATCCTTCTTTCCAATATATGTTACCATTTTATTAATTAATTTTTTATATGTTTGTAATTTAGGAGCGACGCGTGTAATTAATTTTGGCGCCGCGACCATGCTCAAGAATTTAATATTTTCCGGAAAACAATCAAAATTTTTACAAAACGCGATCCAGGCGAATTTCCGGATAGTCAGTATTTTCATCTTCCTTTTTATTTCAATCATAAACTCTTCCATAATGAAAGTCGCGTAGAGTTTTTTGTATTTTTTGTATTCATCCGGCATATATTTTTTTATCAAGCTGGAAATTTCCGTGCTATAAAATAAATCCATAAAAAAAATAGCTTGAGCATTTTCGTCTGTCCAGTGAGGTTCGGTTTTCCGATGAAGCGCGAAACATTCCGCAATAATCAATAATTTGCCGTATTTGCTGATTCCAATAATAATGGGCCCTTGGAACGCGAATGTATTTTCCGGTCGGATATATTGCTTGGCATTAACCAATTCTGCTTCAAACAGATCTTTTTTAAAAACAACGGCGGTTATAAAATTAGTCAGGTAGAGCCAATTGCGCGCGGGTTTGAGTAATCCGCGGTCTCTTTGAAAATTTTCCATAAAAATATTTTTGGAAATCTTCAAGCGATTTTCCAGAATAATTTTAAAATCGCGGTTAGCATTGTCAAGAGAAAGTATATTTGAGGTGTTAATTAAAATAAAATTCGGTTTTTTTTCTTCAATGCATTTCAAAATATAGGCAATCGCGCCATTCCGCAGTAAGTCATCATCTCCGCAAATCAAGATATGCTTCCCCCGAGCTTCTTTCAATAGAAATTCAACATTTTTGGAAAAACCGAGATTTCGCGGATGATTGAATCCGTTGATAAAATCATACCGCGCCTTTATGTGATTTACGAAAGCGCTCGTTGCGTCTTCCGAGGCATTGTTGCCAATTATCACTTCAACCGCGCTCTCTAGTCTATCGGCCTTGATTTGGTCGACAAAACAATTGACTGCAGTTTCAAGAAACGACACTCTATTAAATGTTGGTATAATTATGCTTAATAAGATATCATTACTCATAATGAATTCGTTGTTTTTTTTAAACTATATCCTAGCTCTTGCAGATAGGTTTTTTTTTCTAAAACCGGTTATCCTTTCCTATCATTCTGTTTCTGACGGCAAAACGTCGCTTTCCGTTTCCACCGCTTATTTTAGAGGACAAATGGCTTTTTTGAAAGAGAGCGGAGCAAATGTCATTAGTCTTCAGAATTTTTTAGATTTTAAGGCGGGAAAATTAAAATTAAAAGGAAACAATGTTCTTATCACTTTTGACGACGGTTTCAAGGATGTTTTTTTAAATGCCTTGCCGATTTTAAAAGAATACAATTTTCCGGCGGTAATTTTTATCAATCCGTCTTTGCTTGGGCAAAAAGCCGAATTTGCCACCCGCCAAGAAGATCGGCAAAGAGATATTTGTTTGGCGGCCGATCTTCGTCAGTTGGCGGAAAATGGCGTGGCGATAGCCAATCATGGATATTCTCATCGGCAACTCTCCGGACTTTCAGAAATTGAAGTTGTCGCCGAATATGAAAAGGCGCGCGATTGGATAAAAAATAATTTACAAACAAATGATTATCCAAATGTTTTTGTATTTCCCAAGGGAGCGAAAAACGATCAGGTTAAAACTTTATTAAGGGACAAAGGGGCGCGGATTTTGGACGACCGCGTCGATGTTTATTCTGATACGTCATTGGTTGGTTTTGTTTTAAAATTAAGCCAATTTTATCTTTGGCTGCGGAAGCGCGTATTTTTGATTAAATAACTCTATGGCGTGTTTTAGAAAACATAGATTAATATTTATCCTCGCGTTGGCGGCGGGGCTATTGGCCGTGGCGCCGACCATTTCCGCCATCTGGAGAATAAGTTCAGATTTCAAGGGAATTTACCCGATGTTCAGCAATGACGAGGATCAGTATTTGGCGATGACTCGCGAGGCTTATGACGGTCATTATAATTTCGGCAACGTTTATTTGAAAGAGCATAAAGACAAGCCATATTTACAACAGTCGCTCGCGGAAATTATTTTCGCGGAAATAGCGAAAATTTTAAATATTTCCATTCCGAAACTTTTCGCGATCAATGATTTTTTATTGCCGATTATCGGAGTAGTCGCTCTTTATTTCTTGATATTTTTGCTTACGGAATCTGTCGTTATTTCCAATATTTTTTCCGTGGGTTACTATTCTTTGCTTTCATATTGGTTCAACAGGCCGATTAATCCTCAATTTAGTTTTATTTTTTTGTTTTTGAGCTTATTGATAATTTGGAAAATTACCGAGGACCCGGAAAAAATATTTAAACGGTATCTGGGATGGAATTCGCTTCTCGCGATTATTTTTGGCGTTTCTTTTTATATTTACCCTTTTGTTTGGTCATCAATTTTAGTTGCGTATTGTTTAATGTTGCTCGCGCTTATTATCAAGAATAGGAAAATCATATGCTATTTTAAAAATTTTCTTTGTTTTGCGGTTCTATCCGCGATATTTGCCGTCCCATATGTTTTGAATTTACAGAAAGTCATTCAAGACCCAAACTATATGGATGGGAATTTGCGTTTCGGATTTATTTTTAACCATTGGCCCGGAGCATATTTTAATGTTTTATTAATGATGGCGTGTTTGATTATTTTGTATCTCGCCGTTGGTTTCAAATATGAATCAAGACGCGTATTATTCGCGTATTGTCTTGCTTTTTCGGGGATATTATTAAATTGGCAAAATGTCATCACCGGCAAGGCTTTTTCTTTCTCAATGCATTACTATTGGGTTGTTGTATTATTTTCTTTTTTAATTTTTTCTATCGCCGCCTCCATATTATGGAATAGTTATAAAGAAAACATTTTAAATTATAAAAACATGCTTGCGATCTTTTTAATGTTCGTTGCGCTCGCGGGCTTATTTTATAAAGAGAGAAGAAGCGTTGCGTTTGGGCTTGCCGGATTTATTGATCCGTTAAATATTGAAGAATTCAGAGATCGGCAAAAGCTCGCGGCGGCAGCCGATTGGTTTGATAAAAATTCTAACCATGATTCAGTCGTTCTTTCATTTGGCAAAAACTATCATTGGTTTGTCCCGGCATATACTTCCAACAACGATTTTCAAAACGCCAACGCGGGGCTGTTTTTGATCTCAAATGATGAGTTGGAAAATCGATGGGTAATACAAAATTTCTTCAGATCAAATATTGATGGAGAGCATATCGAAAAACACGATGTGGATATTTGGGCGAACGAATTTATAGAACGCTATCAAAGTCGGACGAATCGCGATAAAATAATCAGTTTTTTTACCGGAACAAAACAACCGGAAGCAGAGTTTATTCCAAAAGAGCGCGTAGACGGAGTTTTAGCCAAAATAGATTTTTATAAAAAGTTGGGATTTGAGAAATCTTTGAAACAGTATTCGGTTGATTATATTTTATTGGATAAAAACGATTTAAATTACGGATTTTTGGCTGATAAGTTTAGAGAGATGCCGTTTTTGTCTCTGGTCGCGGAAATAGAAAATAGTTTAATTTTTAAAGCGGCCGAGTAATATGCCAAAACTTGTTTATGTTTCAAATTCAAAATTACCGGCAACCTCCGCGCACGGAGTGCAAATAATGCAGATGTGCGCCGCTTTCGCGAAAATCGGTTATGAAGTTGAACTTATGGTTCCAAGGAGAGTGGGGACTATTTTTGAAGATCCGTTTGATTATTATGGGATAGAAAAAACCTTTAAAATAAAAAAAATGCCGTGTATGGATTTTATTTTTTTAAGCAACGGCCGGTTTTTATTTTTGCTCCAACTTATAAGTTTTATGTTTTTTTGTCGAATTAATCTTTTGTTTAAAAGATACGATATTTTATATTCCAGAGAATTTATCGCGGGAATATTTTTTGGCAATATCTCTTTAGAAATTCATTCTTTGCCCGAAAAAATAAGCTCTTTTTATTTGAATATCTTAAAACAAGCTAAATCTTTAGTTGTCTTAACCGGTTTTATAAAAGAAAAAATGGTAAAAATAGGCGTAGATCCGGATAAGATTTTGGTAGCCCCCGACGCGGTGAATTTAGAGAAGTTTAATATCGGCGTTTCAAAGATTGACGCCAGGCGCGGATTAGGATTGCCGCCGGATAAAAAGCTGATTGGTTATGTTGGCATGCTTAGAACTTTAGGAATGGAGAAAGGGGTTGACGTGGCGATCAGGGCTCTTCAAGAAATGAATCGTTTGGACGCGGAGCATCCAAACGATTTTACCAAGGATATCTGTCTGGTTTTAGTCGGCGGCTATCCGGAAGATATTGAATATTATCGCGAATCGGCCAAAGAGTCGGGCCTCGGAGATCGGGTTATTTTTACCGGGATGATTAAGCATGATTTAATTCCTATTTACTTGAAAGCTTTTGATGTTTTGATAGCGCCTTTCCCGAAAAATCAGCATTATAGTTTTTATATGTCTCCGCTTAAAATCTTTGAATATATGGCGTCGGGACGGCCGATTATTTCCACGAATCTGCCGTCTTTGAAAGAAGTTTTGAATAATTCCAATTCGGTGCTGGTTTCGCCGGGCAGCTCTTCCGAGCTGGGATCGGCAATCATAAAAGTTTTAGAAGACGCCGAATTTTCTAAAAATATCTCTAAGCAAGCCTTAATTGATATTGGAAAATATACTTGGCAAAAAAGAGCGCGAAAAATTTTATCTTTTATTGAAGCTTTGTCTAAAAATAAAGAAGTTAAAGCCGAGCTTGAAAATATCAAATCATTTTCTTCGGATCTTTCCGTAAAAGCATATTCAAAAAAATATCTGCGTTTTGGCGAAGAATACGTGATTCAAAAATATATGCCGGCCGGATCCAACGTGCTGGATATGGGATGCGGAGCGGGACGGACGACTTCTTATATTTTTGAAAATGGATGCAAGGTCATCGGCGCCGATATTTCCGGTCCGTTGATCGCGCGGGCTAAGAAAAATTATCCCGGGATTGATTTTAGAGTCATGGACGCCAGAAAGATAAATTTTCCGAATAATACTTTTGACGCCGTATTTTTTTCTTTTAACGGCTTAGATAATCTGCTTTCCTTAGAAGAACGAAATAAGGCAATCAATGAAATTAAAAGAGTCTTAAAGCCCGGAGGGTTTTTTATTTATTCCAGTCACAACAGCCTTTTTTTGCCCAGAACCGGGACAAACCGGAAAATAATTTTAAATAATTTGAGCAAATTAAGAATCGGTCCGCATTATCGGATGGAGAAATATGATTTTGGCAATTTGGTTCAATATTATAATAATGTTTGGAATGAAACGGCGCGGCTTATGTCTTTGGGCTTTAAAAGCATAAGAGTGATCGGAAACGGAAAAAGACTTTTGTTGGTTTATAAATTTCTTTTGGCTTTTCTGGAAAAATATCCTATTTATATAGCTCAAAAATGATTCAAGAAAAAAATAAATTTTTCTTTCGTTCGCTGAGAGTCTTATATCAAGGAGAAATTCTTGAAAAATTGCTTGATAAAAACAAATACGACTTTATCACGGTTATTTCTTATCGCGATTTAGGTCTTGAAAAAAAAGGATTTGAATTAAAGCGCAAAAAATTAGCCAACATTCGCCTTGATGAAACAGTAGAAGAAATATTTGATGGATTCGCGCGCGCCACTCGGCAAGAAATCGCAAAAACATATAAAATTCAAGAGCTTGATTTTAGAATCGCCGATCCGAACAGAGAGAAAACATATTGTCTTTATCAAGAGTTTGAGCGAGCCCAGGGTAGAAAACCATGGGGAAAAGACACATTTTTAAATGTGATAAATTTTAACGCGTATTTTAAAGAGGATCTTATCGCTTCAGTGCCTTGCTATGATGTTTTTCCTTATCTTCAGGTTCGGGCGATGTTTTCAAAAAGGATGGGCATTCACGAAAAAGACAAAGAATTTTATAAACTTATCGGTTCGGCGACCAGAAGATTAATTTTTGAGATTTGTAAATACGGCAAAGAGAGAAATTATAAATTTGTCGGCTTGGGATCAATTAATTATTCAACTCCGCAAAAGGCCAATGTCGCTAATTTTAAAATGTTTTTCGGCAGTAAAGAAGGCGATGAATATACGTATATATACAAAAGTAGAAAATTCGCCGCGCTTGTGAAAATAAATAACTTTTTAAGAAATTTTTTATCGCGCGCGCTTTACAAGGAACTCCTTTTGATAATATAATTATTTTACCAATAATGACTAAAAAGAACCCAAATTATTTAAAAGAAAAGACGGTTTTAGTGACCGGCGGAACTGGTACGTTCGGTTTAGCTTTTGTTTCCAAGCTTTTAAAAGAGAGTGAGGCAAAAAAAATTATCATTTTCAGCCGGGATGAATTTAAGCAGAGCGAGATGCAGAGAGATTTGGCTAAGTATATGAAGCGACTCCGCTTTTTCATTGGCGATGTTCGTGATCTCTCCAGATTGGAAAGAGCGTTTGAGGATGTGGATATTGTCGTTCACGCCGCGGCCTTAAAACAGGTTCCGGCAGTTGAGTTCAATCCGTTTGAAGCGGTAAAAACAAATATTCTTGGCAGTCAGAATGTTATTGAAGCGGCTTTGAACAGAAATGTTGATAAGGTTATGCTTATTTCTTCTGACAAGGCCGTTCAACCGATAAATTTATATGGCGCGACAAAACTTGCCGCGGAAAAATTATTTTTGGCAAGCAATGTTTATGCCGGCGATGTTAAAAAAACAAAATTTGGCGTCATGCGATATGGCAATGTCATTGGAAGCAGAGGCAGCTTGATTGAAATGATTGAAAAACAGAAACATACCGGCGTGATAAAATTGACTGATGATCGAATGACCCGGTTCTGGATTTCTGTTGATAAGGTGTTAGATATTGTGTTGGACGCTATCCGGGCGATGGAGGGCGGAGAAATTTTTGTGCCCAAAATGGAAAGTTTAAAAGTGGCGGATGTAATTAAATATTTGGCTCCTCAATGTGACATTAAGGTTATCGGAATCAGGCCGGGTGAAAAATTACACGAGATTTTGATAACCGAACATGAAGCGTTGCGCGCCAAGGATATTGGCAAAGCTTTTGCTATTCATCCTGAATCTCATCAAGGCACTTTAAAATGGCTTAGCGGAAAGCCCGGGGTAAAAGCGGAATTTTGTTATGCGAGCAATCATCCTGATTTTTTAAATTCCCCCAATAAAGCGAAAAAACTTTTAAATTAAATGATTCCATATTCTCATCAATTTATAGATGAACAAGACATAAAAGCGGTTAAAGAGACATTAAGATCCGGTTGGCTGACTCAAGGGCCGAAAATAAAAGAATTTGAAAACGCGCTGGCGGATTATTGCGGCGCAAAATACGCGGTGGCGGTTTCAAACGGCACCGCTGCTTTGCAAGCGGCATATTTTGCCGCGGGAATCGGTTCGGGAGATGAAATTATAACTTCGCCGATCACTTTCGCCGCGACAACTAACGCGGCAATTTGGCAGGGAGCGAAACCTATTTTTGTTGACATTGAAAAATCTACCGGTAATCTTGACGCTAATCTTATTGAAGAAAAGATAACGGACAAGACAAAAGCGATTGTTGCCGTTGATTATTCCGGATTGCCGTGCGATTACGGCGCGTTAAAAAAAATCGCGAAAAAATATAAACTTCTGCTTATTAATGATGCGGCTCATTCGCTTGGGGCGGAATATAAAAATAAGAAAATCGGAAGTCTGGCTGATTTGACAATTTTGAGTTTTCATCCGGTCAAATCAATAACTACCGGAGAGGGAGGAGCGGTTTTAACCGATAATGAAGATTTTTATAAGAAACTGTTTTTATTTCGCGGCCACGGCATAACAAAAGACAGTAAGGATTTCAGAAATGAATCGCTCGGCCTGTGGTATCACGAAATGCAGGAATTAGGATTAAATTATCGGATAACCGACTTGCAGGCCGCGCTGGGAACGAGCCAGTTGAAAAAACTTCCGGAGTTTATGAGTTTACGCCGGAAAATTGCTAAGTTTTATTCAAAAAAATTGTCCGGAATAAAAAATTTGGCATTGCCGTCGGAGTTTGCCGACAGAAAATCCAGTCGACATCTTTATCCGATACGGCTTTTGGGAAAATTGCAATCGCGCCGGCGGGAAGCGTTTGAAAAATTACAGAAAGCCGGAATCGGCGTCCAAGTTCATTATATTCCGGTTTACTGGCATCCTTATTATCAGAAACTTGGTTATAAAAAGGGATTGTGTCCGGTCGCGGAAGATTTTTATCTGTCGGAAATTTCAATTCCGATTTATCCGTCGCTTAAAGTTGCGGATCAAAGAACCGTAATTAAGGAACTTAAAAATATTTTAGACAATTAATCTTAATAAGAATAATCATATGGGAAAAGAAAGAGATAACTATTTTAAGAAATTGCCTAAAAATTTGACGTATCAGCCGGTTGACACGGTGCGAATCGGAAAAAAAATAGTCGGCGCGGGCCAGCCGGTTTTTATCATTGCCGAAGTCGGCGCGAATCATCGGGGAGACATTAAAAACGCGCTTCGTTTTATTGATATGGCCGCGAAATCAGGAGCGGACGCGGTTAAATTTCAGCATCTTATTCATGATAAAATCGCCGCCGATACTCCGATAGATATTTCCTGGCACGGCAAAAGCGGTTGGAAAACACTTTCTGAATTTTATAAGTCATCAGAATTACCTTATGAATGGACCGGTCGTTTGGTTGAATACGCGAAAAAGAAGAACATAATTTTTCTTTCCACTCCGTCTGACAAGAAAGCGGTTGATGTGTTGGCGAAGGCGAAAGTTCCGGCATTTAAGGTCGCTTCATACGAGATGACAGACGATATCTTGCTTCGTTATATCGCCCGGCAAGACAAGCCGATTATTCTTTCCACGGGAATGGCATATCTGGAGGAAGTCGCTCACGCGGCGCGTATAATCCAGGAAGAGGGCAATAATGACATTATATTATTGCATTGCGTATCCATGTATCCTCCGCGCAACTTTTCTGATTTGAATTTGCGGGCGATAGAAACATTGAGAAGCGCGTTCCATTTGCCGGTTGGCTATTCAGACCATTCTCAGCCGCCATTCGTCGCCGCTCCGTTGGCGGCGGTTGCCTTGGGAGCTTGCGTCATAGAAAAGCATTTTACCGACACGAGAAGCGGAGGCAGTCACGACGATCCAAATTCCATGGAACCGGCGGATTTTAAGCGTCTGGTTGGAGAAATTCGGATGGCTGAAGCGGCGCTTTCCGGATCGGGAATCAAACAACCGGTTTCATATCCGGACCATTCAGGAGATGAAATTTTTGACCGATGGGCCAGACGATCATTATATGCTTCAAAAGATATTTCCAAAGGAACTAAATTGACTGAGGATATGATTATTTCTCTTCGTCCTTACGGCGGTATTGACACTCGCCACATAAATTTGATTTTAGGCAAAAAAGTAAAAAAAGGAATCAAGGCCAGAAGTCCTGTTGTCTGGGAAGATATATTCGGAAATTAATAAAAATCTATGATTAATAACGGACATCGGGGAAAAGTTTTAGACAAAAAAAATAATTTTGAGGTTATTGATTGTGAGAGGTGCGGTTTTAAGCATGCGATTCCGATTCCGTCCGATAAGGAATTAGAAGAGTTTTACGGAAAGGAATTTTATTCTCGCGTGAAGCCGAAATATTTTTCTGATTACGAAGAGGATTTGGAATGGTGGATGGCGGCCTACCGAAATCATTATAATCTTTTAGCCAAGCATACCGCGGGAAGGAGGTTATTAGACATCGGTTCCGGTCCGGGATATTTTTTAAAGTGCGGCCGGGAAATGGGTTGGGACGTGCTTGGTTTTGAGCCTTCAAAGGATGCGGCGGAATATTCCAGTAAGCTTGGCGTTGAAGTTGTGAACGATTTTTTCCCCGGTGAAACTATTAAAAAATACGGCAAATTTGACGCAATTTATATGAAGACGGTTATTGAACATATTCCGGATCCTGAAAAATTACTGCGAGACGCTAAAAATGCTTTAGTTCCCGGAGGCGTTCTTTGTATTATTTCTCCAAACGATTATAACCCATTGCAGAAGATATTGAGAGAAAATCTTGGATTTGAGCCGTGGTGGGTTTCGCCGCCTCAACATATCAATTATTTTGATTTCAAATCCATACAAAGCGTTTTGATAAGGCAGGGATTATCCGTAGTGGATTCTCTCGGAACTTTTCCGATGGAATTTTTTCTTCTCTCCGGGATAAATTATATCGGCGATGCCAAGGTCGGCCGGCAGTGCCAATCGCGCAGAAAAATTTTTGAATTGAATATGTCCGCGCGCAATCCGGATATTTTGAACGATATTTATCGGTTTTTAGGCGCAAAAAATATTGGTCGGGAATTTATTTTAATAGCAAAAAAACCGCTGACATGAAAAAGAAAAAAGTGATTTGGGTCATTGGCGGCGGACAGTTCCAGGTTCCGCTTATTGAAGAAGTTCATAAACTTGGCTTTAGCGCTTTGGTGACGGATAAAAGTTCGCGTTGCGTTTGCCGCGACATCGCGGAGTTTTTTTACCCGGTGGATATTTTTGATATAAAAGGCAACATTGATTTGTTGTTCAAGCTTCTTTCCGAAGGAATGGCGTTAAAGGCCGTGATTGCCGCGGGCATTGACGCGAACGTTACGGCGGCGGTTCTCGCGCGAGTCGCGGGGTTACCCGGGGTAAATCCGCAGGTTGCGGCTGTCTTGCATAATAAAGCGGCTTTTCGTCAGTTTTTAACCAAAAATAATCTGCCTTGTCCCCGATGGGCTGAAGTGCGCAATGAGCGCGAATTGCGGGATGCGATTCGGCAGGTAAGATTTCCTCTTATTATTAAGAATGTTGATAATTCGGCAAGCCGAGGCACGCAAAAATTTTTTAAACAGCCGAAAAATAATAAAATACTTATTAAAGCGATGGAAAACGCGAAGGAATCTTCAACAACAAAGAGCGCGATTGTGGAAGAATTGCTTCAGGGACCCGAACAAACCGTTGAAACTCTTTTTGATGTAAATGGTAAATTTCATCCCTGCTTTATTACCGATCGGATTTTTGATCCAAAAAACTCTTTTGCGATAGAAGTCGGTTTGCGGCAGCCAACCGCGCTTTCCGAACGCATACAGAAAAAACTCTATCGTCTTGTTGAAATCACTGCCCGGAAATTGCGTCTCTCCATTGGCGCCGCCAAAGGAGACACTATTTACACTAAACGCGGACCTATATTGCTTGAAATGACTTCTCGGCTCTCGGGCGGCTTTGATTGTCAGTATCTTGTTCCGGCGGCAACGGGAAAAAATGCGTTAAAAGCGGCGCTGCTGACCGCGCTTGGAAAACCATTTTCAAAACAGCTCTTAATCGATCGCAAGC
>ERZ1292623.3752-Hain-H51-01um-R1-3752-length-12813-cov-4_pt1 | contig 12813 bp, 11 predicted proteins | sample MGYA00564398_ERZ1292623 | MGnify/ENA primary metagenome ERZ1292623 (study PRJEB36523, sample SAMEA6512633) | groundwater metagenome | collected 2019-01-07 | study: AquaDiva: Metagenomics assemblies of 32 groundwater samples | reverse complement strand
TCGTCGAATACATTTTGCATGATGTCGGCGCCGGTAAATCCTTTTTCTACTGGTTTTACTTCATCAAACGGGAAGCGCTCTTTGAGTGTTTTCTCAAAATTAAGCTCGGCGACTTCACCTTGTAATTGCTGCGAACCTTGCTCGAGTTTACGGCGTAAATCTTCGTTGACCTTTAAGGCGTCCTGGAGCTGTTTTTCTTTTTCCGCGACCTTGAACCGTTGCTCTTCGGACAATTGTTTTGATAGTTCTTCGCGCATTTTTGATAGTTCTTCGCGCAACCGAGTTTGCATCTGGAGTTCCCGTTGCTGATCTTTCACACTGAGCGCGCGCAGGCTGCGGTTGAGCTCGAGCAGTTGTTCACTTTGCTTTTTATTCTGCTCGCGGATCTCGTTGCGTTCTTCTTCAAGATTTTTTACGCGTTGCTCGTTTTCGCGCGTTGCCTTTTCCAGCGCCTTTTGCACGGAGTCGGTGCGTTCTTTTTCGAAATCGCTTTTTAAAGATTCGGCAATATGTTGCTCAAATTGATGTTTGAACGCTTCTGTTAATTTGACTTGTTTCCCGCAATGGGTACAGGTGATTTCATCCATGGCTTTGTTATTTTACCACCTTATATATGGATAATGTTCACTCGAGAAACTCGCGCTCGTCGGCATGAAAGTTTTCGGCTCTGCGCCTCTTCGGCGCTTTCGCAGGGAAACTTTACGCCTCCTCTTTGTGCGAAATGCAAGCATTTCGCACAATATATCTAGCGGTTCGAGAGGGGATATAATCGACAACTTTCTTATTTCACGGTTGCTGCTTCGGATTAACGGCCGAGTACGGGCAGATTCGGTTGAACGGGCAATATTCACACACGTAGGTTGAAGGCGTAGCGCTAAATTCGCCTTTCGTTATCCCCTCTACTACGGTGTCTATTTTCTTTTTAACTTTTTGGGTGTTTATTTTTTGGCCTTCGAGCGTCCCGTATATATTCGAACCGACAAAAAATAGCTGAACCTGTGCGGGTAAGTGTTGATAGAGCTCTTGCCACGCGAGCGCATAGACGCCGAGCTGAATTGAATCCCGCGCTCTTCGATCCGCCTCTTCCTCGCTGCCCACCTCGGAAGTCTTAAAGTCCACAATCCTCGCTGCTTTCTTTGAACCGAACACGATGTCGATTACTCCCCGAATGCTGATTTTTTTGTAAGGGAATCGAAAAGGTGTTTCTACCTGGAGTGGAACTTCCCCAGTTTTGAATGTGTCATAGACTAACGCCAATGTATCGTGCCCTTCCTTCAGGCGCGCCTTTTCATGCTCACGTGAAAGAAATCCAACGCTCTCCCAATTGCGGTTGAATTCTTTGATTACCGCTTCTAATTTTGGTACGCGAGCGGCAATGAGCTCCTGAAACAAAAATGCAATCGCGCTGTGCATCGCTGATCCATATTGAATGCTGTGATGCTTTAAGATCGGGATTCGCAAGCGATGAATATAGTGATATTTCAGAGGACACGTCAGGTAGTCAAAGATTTGGTAGGAACTGAGACTTTTAAGTGCGGTATAGGCGGGCTTTTGCGTAGGCCGTTTAGTCGGTGCAAACGTTTTAATTCGTTTTTGTTCGGAACGCGTAATGGCGTGCCCTTTGGCGTGCGCAACATCGGTTGCTTCTAAAACAAAGGGTGATACGCGTTTCGTACGTACTCCTCCATAGGAGACCGCCGAGCTTAAGTAACATTCCAGTTTCGCCCTCGTGAGTCCGACGTAAAATAAACGCCGCTCTTCTTTGAGGTGCGCTCCGCTTTCGGGCAGACGTTCTTTGATAAGTTCGTCCGGAAACGCCAAGCCCTCACCGCGCTCACGCGTTGGAAAGCGGTCTGCCACTAAATTGGCAAGCACGACAACCGTAAACTCGAGCCCCTTAGCCGCGTGTACGGTTAAGACCCGTACGGCGTCCTCGTCCGGGTCGGGGGCAGTTTCAGGAAAAACTTCTCCTTGCTCTTCCGCCAACCCAAGGTATTCAACGAATTCCGTAACGTGCGCTTGGGCATGGTTGTGAATAAAATCCCGAATGATGTCAAAATACCTCGCGATGTGCGTTAAGCGCTCTTGTGCCTGGGCGCTTTCCCCCCCCGTAAGCGTTTCCAGTATTCCCCGTCCCTCCAACAGGGCGTAGAGAACTTCCCCGGCATTTTTTGTCGGGGCCAAGTCCTGCAATTTTTTTATATCGGCTGCAAACGCCTCAATGACCGTGCGTTCTTTTTTGTTTAACTCGTCCGGGAAAATTTCTTGCTGGATTAAACGCCAAAGTCCGACGCGTTTTGTGCGGGCAAGCGAAGAGAGCGCTGTAAGCGAGGAGCCCGAGATATTATACAGCCAGGAAGTTGCCGTAAGATAAATGCTTTGATCATCGAACGTGTTTGAAATTGTGCGCAACGCAGCGGTTAGTACGATCGAGTCCATGTTCCGGAAAAAACTGTGCCCGCTTGCTGAAAATATCGGAATCCCACGTGCCAAGAGCGCTTCAATAAACGGTTCAGCTTGGGCATGCGAGCGCACTAAAATCGCACAGTCGCTCCAGTGGATCTTTAAAATTTTTCGTCGCTCCCCAATCAGCTCCGCTACAACTTCAACTTCGGTGCGGCCAGTATCGGTTGCGAGGTGTTGCACAATAATTCCCGCTCCCCCTCCGATAAGGCGTTTGTTGATTCCGAGTGTCGTTTCCAATCGATCGGGATTGTTGTATTGGATCAAGCGGTATGCACTGTTTAAGATTTGTTGTGTGGAGCGGTAATTTTTTTTGAGAGTAATTATTTTTGCACGCGGGAAACGCTCTTTGAAATCAAGCATATTGGAAAGTGACGCGCCGCGGAACTTATAAATTGCTTGATCATCATCTCCAACCACCATCACATTCCCGCGATTCCCGCTAATTAGCATCATCAGTTCGTTTTGCGCCACATTAGTGTCTTGAAACTCGTCTACGACCAGGTATTGATACGCGGCGCGTACGCGTGCCAGAAGGTCTGGGCGGGAATGCAGCAGATGATAGGGTTTAACAACCAGATCGGCAAAATCAATCAATCCTTCTTGGGCCATGAGGTCTTCATAAAACGCATACGCGCGAGCGATTTCGATATGGCGTTGACGGTACAAACGCTCTGCTTTGTTTGTATGGGGTAAGCGTGCCGCCCATTTTTGATACTCTTGGAGTGTGACAAGCTCATCTTTCGCCCGTCCGATCACCTTCACGAGCGCGCTTGCGTATTTTGTTGGGTTACCCAGTGGACGTAAGCTTTTTAAGTCCATGTTAAACAAGTGCGTGCGTACAAGATTGATTGTTTCCACCTCGTTTAGAATTCGAAAATTAGCTGGCAACCCCGCCTCGAGCGCGTATTTTCGCAAGAGCTGTTCTCCAAAGCGATGGAACGTACCGATAAACGTTTGAGTGTAGCCGTAGGGCAACAGCCGGTCTACGCGCTCCTGCATTTCGTTCGCGGCTTTGTCCGTAAACGTGAGCGCGGCAATGTGTTCGGCATCAATTTTTTGGGCGAGTATGAGCCAGGCAATTCGGTGTGTAATCACAGTTGTTTTGCCGGTTCCCGGACCGGCTACGACCAGTAACGGAGCGCCTTTGTGCATTACTGCCTGCTTTTGTTCCCGATTCAAATCGTCAAGCTGAAAGGTATTTTTCATCGTTTTGACTGTATCATACAAAATCCCTCGATTGCTCGAGGGATTTTGCTCTCTGAACCAGTTTGGACCGGGAAAGAGGTAAGGAGGGGTGAACCCCTTTCACCAGTCCAAACTGGCTCAGAGATATCAAACTAGAAGGTGCGATTCATCCGCCAGTCGGCGGATTGTCATTTGAATTATGACATAAAAGTATACCAAAGGTCAAAGGTGTTGTCAAGAGAGTGAAATGTATTTCGGAACCAAGCTTGACGCGCCTGCGGAGCTTCCTCAATGCACCTTACTCTCTTGTTGTAAGAAAGATAGAAGAAAACGATAGGGTCGTTTTCTTCTCCGATCGGCTACCGTCCTCCTCGGAGGGTCCGCCGATGAGGCGGATTGGCTATTTTCTATTGGCCAAGATGTTGTTCGAGTTTCTGTTTGAGCGAATCTTTGCTGACCGCCCCAATTACACGGTCAATTTCCTTACCGTCTTTATAAAAGATTAACGTCGGGATGCTCATTACCTGAAACTGCATCGCGGTCGTTTGGTTTTCATCCACGTCGATTTTTCCGAACGTCGCCTTAGCTGAAAAATCGTGCGAGAGTTCATCCACGATTGGGGAAATGATCTTGCACGGACCACACCAAGTTGCAAAAAAATCAACGAGCGCCACGCCTTTGGATTGGCCAATTTCCTTAGGAAAATTTGCGTCTGTTAAGTTTGTCATATATCTCCTTGCGACACGTGATAACTAACAAGTGACATAGCCAGGACGTTGTGTTTCTACCTGCCGACTGGCAATTGGTTACTGGAAACTAGTTTGAATTTTAATTGTACCAGAGCGTGGGCGCCAAATAAAGTCCCACTGTAGAGCAGGTCACTGACCAGCGTTGCCCCAAAGAAAGGGATTCCCATTACATAACTGGTGACTAAACCATCGGCGGTTAAGGGGTACATGTGAGTTGGCAGCCACAATCCTTCGGCCCAGACGCCAAAGTTCGTGATCAAAAAGAATACGGTTGATGCAAGCAGCGATCCGCCGATAATATTCGGTGCTGTTACCGCACTGGCAAAACTGCGGCCGATAAAGTGAGTCAGCGTAAATGCAGCATATACGTACCACATGCCGGAGTGAAAGCCGATGAAGGTATCAGAAAGAAGCATTGCCCCAAGAGTAATTGTTAAGCCCCACCATCGCCCTAAACGCGCCCCGCCAAAGAGGGCGATCGCGCCGATCGGAGCAAAGTTAGGCGGATGCGGCAGCAGGCGCGCAAGGGCGGCAATCAAAACAAGACCGGCGGCAAGTACCAAGTACCCAGTGTTTGTAGTGCTCTTTTTTTCATTCGTCACGCGTAGCTTGCCTGTCCTGCGCAGCTTGAGCGAAGTGGGATTATTCATAACTCCTCTAAAATGCTTCCCATTTCCACTCCATCGTGTCGCTGGCAATAACCGGTTGGGAGCCGGCGCCGACATTGGAGTATTGTCCGTTAAAGTAGAAGGCCCAGTAGTGATGGTCGTCAAAGCAGAGATCGCCGAGGCAATCGACAAACTCACCGTAGGGTGGGAATTCCGTGGTACGCACGCGGAAGCCGTTTTGTTGCCCGGCGCGCTTGAGCGCCGATAGGGCCGTATCGCCCGCTTGTAGAGCAGGAGTAAATGTTCCCAGATGTTGAATTTTTATCGCGACAGTGGGAATCAGCGCGGGTATGGGTGAGGGCGTTGCGCCGGTTGCAGGCGGGCTCCAGTTCGATTGGCTCGACTGCGTTGCTTCTCCAGCGCCGATGGCGATCACTTGCGCCGGTCCATTCTGGGGTGGCTCTTCGGTTGGTTTTGCCGCCGCTTGGGCCACATTTTTCTGTATCTGTTTCGGTTTACTGTTGACTGTTGGCTGAGCGCCTGCTGGCGAGGCAGGTTGGCTTTCCGCAGGCCCGGTACTCGCTGCCGTTTCATCAATGACGCCTTTCGCATTCAGCTGCGATTCAAGCTCGCGTACGCGCGTTGCAAGCTGTTCACGGTCTTTCCCGCGCCCAAACCCAACCCCGCCGATTACCAGACTAATCGCCGCGATGCCAACAAGCAGTAGGAATGAGCGTTTATAGAGTGATTGATGCATTAATTCCTCCTGAAGATCCCTCCGTAGCTTTCGCATCAGGGGGACTTTCGTTTTCATAATTGCCTATTTAAAAAAGTCTCACGGAGAGACTTTTGCCTTATCCGTGCCTTTCGACCGAAGGCGCGTAACGATTGGTATGGAACGCTAGTTTTCTGACTTTAACAGTTGCGGGACAGTGGCCGAATTGCACGGCACTTGCCTACGCGTTCCATAGGATTAATTTTTTAAGTCAAGAGCCTACTCACCATCACATGAGTGCTTGAGCTTGTCAAATTGAAACAGTCACGAGGTAGGTTCTACTAGAAATCAATCCCCTGCTTGGCGAGAACGCCTTTGTCATAGGGGTGTTTAATCTTGCGCATTTCAGTGACCAAATCAGCTGCCTCTTCAATTTTAGGCGTTAATTTATGGCCGGTAATCACAAGGTCCAGCATGGGTGGTTTGGCGCGGATGAGCGCGAGCACTTGCTCTTCTGTTACGAGCTCTCCCGCGAGTGCCGAAAGCAATTCGTCCAGCACTACCACGTCCGCTTCCGGGTTCTTTACCAGCGCGAGCGCTTTACTATATGTTTCTTTGACCGCGCGCAAATGGTCACGAAGCGGTTTTTTGTCGCCCATGATTTTGACCCAACCATCGCCCCAGCGTGAAATCTCAACCGTCGGCAAGTACTTTTGAACCGCGCGGTACTCCCCTGTCTCCCACTGCTTCATGAACTGTAAAATCTTGACTTTTTTTTGATACCCTGCCGCGCGCAACACAAGCCCCAAGGCCGCGGTGGTCTTACCCTTCCCGTTGCCGGTGTAGATGATTACGAGCCCTTTATCAGACGCTTTCATAAAGCCACCATGGTGTTATGCGAGTTTCAGGGTTTTTTTCGATCCGGAGTATGTCTTTTTGTTGTTCGTCGAGCTGTTTTGGGATTCATCTTATTGCTTCGTTCGTGAAAATTCGCTCCTGATCAATCCGAGTAAGAAGAGCGAGCATCTTATCCATACCGGTCATTATTTCGTTTTTAAATTTATAAAACCCTGCCTTTGTGAGTATCTCTTCAAACCGGTGATCATGTTCGATGAGCTTACTTGTTATCCGGTCAAACCGCTTGTCATGATCATCAAATCGTTGATCGTGCTCAAGTAGTGTGTTGATGATTATCTTTCCATTCATGTCCTCATCTTACTCCGCTAGCTGGCGGATGGCTAGTTTGTCTCGGTATGCTTACTAAGACGAGTCATACTAAAAGTTGTATAGTTTATGTCATGGACGACACTCAACTCTCACAGCGGGTCTGCATTGCCTGCCGGGGTGGCGTACCCCCGCTTGCGGGCGAAAAGCTTGCATGGTGGGTAGACAAGCTTAACCGTGAAACAAAGGGTTGGCAGATGATTGACGACCATCATCTGCGCAAAGAATTTTTATTTCCCGATTTCAGCTCAGCATTAGCGTTTGTGAATAAAATCGGCGCGCTTGCTGAAGAACAGGGCCATCATCCCGATCTCGAACTCGCATGGGGTCGTGTAGCCGTGAAGCTTTTCACGCACAAAATTGACGGCCTCTTCGACAGCGATTTCATTCTCGCCGCGCATATCGAGCAGCTACCACGCTGACTGTCTAACTTGCTTTTTGGGTAAAAACTCTACTTGTTGCAACAACCACAACTGCACCCATGTCCACTCACTGCTTCTCCTTTCATTAATTGCCAATCGCTTACTGTACCCTGACGTTAAAACACCCATCCGACTTCACTCAGTGTGGTTTGACGTCAGGAACACCCTGATGTGGAACCGCAATTCATACATTTGTAGCAGGTACCGTTGCGCACCATAATCGCGCCGCAGTCGGCGCAGCCGGGCGCGTCCGCATCGTTATTGAAGCTAAAGTTCAGTGCTTGTTTTTGCGCGCTGTCCTCGGGCTCAGCGGAAAGTAAACCTTGCTGAACGGGCGTCACGGGAGTTTCATTGCCAGTGTCTCTTTGCAGTAGTTTACCGGTCGGTGGATCAAACGTTGGAATCCGCTCCGCCTCGATTTTATCGGTGAGGGTCTTTGTCACACGCGTTTGCTCTTCAGTGAAGTTTACTCCTACTTGGCGTTGGTCCTCGATGCTCATAAAGCGCCATGCCATCCAACGAAAAATGTAATCAATCATTGATTTTGCGATCCGGATTTGGGGGTGATTCGTAAAACCGGCTGGTTCAAAGCGCATATGCGCAAACTTGTTGATAAAGGTGCGCAAGGGAACGCCGTACTGCAGTGCAATCGAAACCGCCGTGGCAAAGGCGTCCATCATCCCGGAAATCGTGCTCCCCTCTTTGCTCATCGTAATAAACAGCTCTCCCGGGGTGCCGTCTTCAAACAAACCGACGGTCAGGTAGCCCTTGTGGCCAGCGATGTTGAATTTATGCGTAATCGCGCGGCGCTCATCCGGCATCTTGTGGCGGAGCGGGCGGTAAATAATTTTCGTCTGTTCTTCGGCTTTTTCAACTTTATCTTTGGTAATGTTGAGCGGCTGGGAGTGTTTGGATCCATCGCGATACAAAGCGATTGCCTTGAGGCCCAGCTTCCAACCTTGCATGTAAATTTCAGCCACTTCCTCAACGGTTGCGGCTTGCGGCATATTGACAGTTTTGGAAATCGCTCCTGAAATGAACGGCTGGGCCGCAGCCATCATCTTCACGTGCCCCATCGGGGCGATAAAGCGCGTGCCGTATTTTCCGCATTTGTTGGCGCAGTCAAAAACCGGTAAATGTTCGGCCTTAAGGTGCGGCGCGCCCTCCACGGTCCCCCGCCCGCAGATGATATCGGAGGCTTCCGCAATCTGCTCTTTTGTAAATCCAAGAGAGTGTAACAGCGAAAAATCTGTTTGCTTTGCTTGTTCGCTTAACCCTAAACGCTCCAGCGTTGCCTGCCCCAGGACCCAGGGCGCAAACGCCTGTTCCAATTCAAAGGTGAAGTGCAGCGCGCCTTCGATGGCGATCAAATCGTCTTGAGTTAACCCTTTTTCCGTCAGGGTTTGGGTGTTAATGTGCGGCGCGCCTTCCAAGCTCATGCTGCCGGTGGCGTAGCGCACGATTTCTGCGACATGGCCTTCACTGTAGCCCAGGCGGCGTAAAGCTTCCGGGACGGATTGATTAACGATTTTAAAGAATCCGCCGCCCGCCAATTTTTTTAGTTTCACAAGCGCAAAATCTGGTTCGATTCCGGTTGTGTCGCAGTCCATTAAGAGACCAATCGTGCCGGTGGGGGCGATCACGGTTGCCTGGGCATTCCGGTAGCCGTATTGCTCCCCTGCTCGCAGTGCTTCGTCCCAGGCCTGCTGGGCGGCATTGAGCATGTCTGGCGGAGCGTCGTCAGGATTAAGGGCGTAGGCCGCGGCGCGGTGCTTGCGCATCACGCGCAAAAATGGTTTCTGATTTTTACCATATCCTGAGAAAGGTCCGATCCGCGCTGCAATCTCGGAGGATGTTTGATACGCTTTGCCGGTTAAGACGGCAGTCAATGCCCCGGCAATCGCGCGCCCCTTATCGCTGTCATAGGGAATGCCCATCAGCATCAGCAGCGTCCCCAGGTTGGCGTACCCAAGCCCTAACGGGCGGTAATCATGCGAGTTTTGTCCAATTGTTTTCGTGGGGTAAGAGGAAAAATCCACCAGGATTTCCTGGGCGGTTGTGATCACTTTAATCGTGTGGCGATAGCCGTCCATATCGAAGCCGCCGTCATCCAAGAGGTACTTGGCAAGATTGATTGAGGCCAAGTTGCAGGCCGAGTCATCGAGGAACATGTACTCCGAACAGGGGTTTGAGGCGTTGATGCGCTCCGTATTCGGGCACGTGTGCCAGGCGTTGATGGTCGTGTCGTACTGTATCCCCGGGTCGGCGCTGGCCCATGCCGCTTGGGCGATCATATTCCAGAGCTCACGCGCCTTGTAAGTTTCATGTACCTGCCCAGTTGTGCGGTATTTTGTTACCCAATCGTTATCATTCTTTACGGCATATATAAATTCATCCGTGACGCGTACGGAGTTGTTCGAGTGCTGGCCGGAAACGGTTTTATAGACTTCGCCGTTGAAGTCCGCAGGATAGCCGGCGGCAATCAGCGCCGCGGCTTTCTTTTCTTCGTGCACTTTCCAGTTGATAAAGTCTGTGATCTCTGGATGGTCCATATCTAAGATCACCATCTTAGCCGCGCGTCGAGTAGTGCCCCCTGATTTTGTTGCCCCGGCTCCCCGGTCAAATACTTCCAAAAAGCTCATTACGCCCGAAGAAGTGCCGCCGCTGGAAAGCTTTTCAAATTTGGCGCGTAAAGGAGAAAAGTTAGAGCCGGTTCCAGAGCCATATTTAAATAACCGCGCCTCGGTTTTTACGAGTTCATAAATCGAGTCTAAGTTATCGTGGACTTTTTGAATGAAGCACGCCGAGCACTGGGGGTGTTCATAGGCGTTTTTTGTTTCGCTCATTGCGTTTGCCTCAAAATTCCAGTACCAACTCCTCCCTTGATCTTGGATTCCGTACTGGTGGTACAATCCGCAGTTAAACCAAACCGGTGAGTTGAAGGCTGCTTTTTGGTGGATGAGGACGTGAGCCAGTTCGGCCTCAAAGGTATCGGCTTCTTCGCCCTTTGCAAAATAACCCCCCATTTTTTCTCCAGCTTCCCGAATGGAATGCACAATGCGGTGTACTACCGCCCGAGCTCCGGTCTCATGTCCTGTTTTAGGTACTCCTGCTTTGCGAATGTATTTGAGGGCAAGAATGTCAGTTGCCAGCTGGCTCCAGCTTTTAGGCACCTCCAAATCGGGGAGCTCGTGCACCACATTCCCCTGCTCGTCCATAATTGCCGACGAACGCTGTTCCCACTCGATTTCATCGAAAGGGTTGCTCCCCACCGTGGTGAATCGGCGCGTAATCGGTTCCGACGCTGCGCTCGGAACTCCGGCCTCTGCGCTCGTGGGAGTCGCGGGTGTTTGGGTGGGCCGTTTTGGGCGGGCTGCTTTTGATCGAGGCTCAGCTCCAGCACGCTTCTTTTTCTCAAAGAGCTCTTGTCTGGTTTCGGCTGGTTGTTCGGAAACTGGACCCACGCGCCTCCTTTATGTAAGAGACTTTCGGACCCCTTCCTTGTGGCCCGAAAGTCTCGTCCCTTTATTTTTGTAACGCTTTTAATTCTTTTTCAAAAGCATTCGCGCTTCGGAACGCTTTATACACCGACGCGAACCGCAGGTATGCAACCGTATCGACGGTACGCAGCTCTTGCATGACCAGCTCACCAATCACGCGCGAGCTGATAAAGTCATCGCCACGGTCGTAAAGCTGTTGTTCGATGGTCTTAACTATTCGGTGGATATCGGCAAGCGACAAGGGCCGTTTTTCAGCCGCTTTCGCGATCCCTTGGGCTATCTTCTCTTTCTGGAATGGGGCTTTGGAACCATTGCGTTTGACCACGATTAAGCGTGGCATTTCCAATCGTTCAAATGTAGTAAAGCGGTGTGCGCATTGCAGACACTCTCGCCGCCGCCGGATCGAGTGTTCGGTATCTTCACGGGAATCTATTACGCGCGTCTCGTTATGACATTTAGGACACAGCATGCGTTACCTTTTTTCTTTTTCTTTTAACCCAATATATCGCGCTCGCCCATCTACCGTACCCCCAACATATAGTGGTGTCAAATTGGCAGTTATCCACAGGATTTCCATTCCCAAAAAATGTATCGGAGGTTACTTCAGCTTTCTTATAAGTTTTATTTAATCAACCCCAAATGGCGCTCGACCTGAATCAGGCGCCCCTCAAAATCTAAGAGCTCCTCACGGGTGGCAAGGCGGTTCATCCGCGCGTGTAAATTTTCAACCGTTTTTCTTATGTGTTCCACATTTACTTCGAGGGTGTCGAGCCGCGCTGCCATATGGTCCAAACGCGCTTCAATCTGGAGAAACCGTTTTTCAAACCGTTTCTCCATTGCGTCAAATCGTTGATCAACCTTAGTAAATTTTTCCGTCATCTCCTGAAAACCGCGAGCGGTCATGGTGGCAAGATCGTCAAGTGTGATCGCGGACTTTTTCATTATGTATGTATTGTAGCAAACACGCATGTATACAAAAAAGGTCCCGAAAGACCTTTTTTGTTTCTCTAAAAAAAGAAAAATCCCCCGCATTGGTGCTATAAACACCGGGCCGAGGACTTTTCACCACCAAGGTTAAACCAAATATTATGCGTTTGTCAAGAGTGATTTTGTGTTTGCTTCAGCTACGGTTTGTTTTATCTAGATACTAGAAAAGGATGAAACAGGCGATATGTATGATGGATTTATCAAATATTAGCAACTACCTGAGGTAACTTTTGAAAACATTGAATCTAATTGCGCCCCGTATCCGTCAGCTTTTCCGGCCCATTCTGAAGCAGTTCGAATATCCGAAGCAGCAAGATCATAGTACCCATTTGTAGCATCAAGGATCGCATCTCCAAGCCAATCTATTGTATAACCAATCGCTTGGTCATATAAGTTGAGGGTACTCTTTGCTCCATTGAAGACAGTTATACATTTATTTACTTTTTCCAGTTCTGATTTTTTTGCATTCAATTCTGTTTGTGCTGCATTCAAATCAGACTTTGCTCGAGAAGCAGATGCTTCGGCGCTTTGTGCACGTGCGCCCTGTGCAGCGCTTTCTGCTTCAGCTTTATTTTTAGCATCTTCGACTTGTTTCTTACCTTCCTCTGTTTTGTTTAGACTTTCTTTCAATATTTCAAGTTCTTTCGCTGAATCTTCGAGGTCCTCATTTAATGATCTAACTTGGTTTCTCTCCTCTCCGAGAGCTTTATTTGTGAAGCCGAGCCAAATTGAAAGTCCCGTAATTAAAACAACCGCCAAAATGGAGGCGGCAATATAGATAATCGGATGTTTTTTGATCTCTTTGACTGCTCGATCAGGTAGGGCGAGCTCTAGCTCTTTTTCTACTTTATCTTCGGAGCTTTTCATAAGCCCCCTTTCTTAAGGTGATATGCGTCTATTTCAACTTCCGGCGAATAAAGGCCGGTACCTCGAGTTCGTCTTCTTCGGTTTCCGGGG
>ERZ1292623.3751-Hain-H51-01um-R1-3751-length-12813-cov-7_pt1 | contig 12813 bp, 12 predicted proteins | sample MGYA00564398_ERZ1292623 | MGnify/ENA primary metagenome ERZ1292623 (study PRJEB36523, sample SAMEA6512633) | groundwater metagenome | collected 2019-01-07 | study: AquaDiva: Metagenomics assemblies of 32 groundwater samples | reverse complement strand
ATCGCGAATTTGGCGCGCGAGCGCGGGAGCTACAAACATTTCGAAGACTCCGGCTGGTCAAAGGGCATGGTCCCCCTTGATTCCATCACGCGGCTTGAGGAAGATCGCGGCATGCAGACCGGGATGAAGCGCGAGTCGAAGAATAAACAACTGAATTGGGATACCCTGCGCGCCAAAGTGCAGGGTGGCATGCGGAACGCGACACTTATGGCCGTTGCGCCGAATGCAAACATCGGGCTTGTCGCGGGGACGACGCCGGGGATTGATCCGCGTTTCGCACAGGTCTTCTCGCGCAACAAAATTTCCGGGAAGTACATGGACATCAATCACAATCTCGTGAAGGATTTGAAGAACATGGGGCTCTGGGAAGATGCGAAGGAAAAGATCGTCGAGCAACAAGGAGACATTTCTGCTATTCCTGAAATTCCGTCGTATCTAAAGCAAATCTACAAGACGTCATTCACGACCTCACCCTATGCGTTCGTCGAGATCGCTGCACGAGCGCAGAAGTGGGTGGATCAGGCGCTCTCGCGCAACATCTACCTTGAGAACCGCGATATGGACGAAATGAAGACGCTCTACATGACCGCCTGGAAGCGCGGGCTTAAGACCACCTACTACCTACATATGAAGCCGCGGCACACGGCCGAGCAATCAACAACGAACGTGAACAAGGCCGTGCAGATAGGAAAGCGCGGCTTTGCGGGAGTTGTCGCAACGCCGGTCTTTACGACAGAAGAATTGCCGACCATTTCTCCCATTCAAAAGAGTCCCATCGAGGTGCCGGAGATGGTGCCCCTAAACGCGCCGCGGAGCGGCGCGTCGGGCGAACATTTTGCTGCGCAAAATGTTGTAGCCGGAAAAGCCGAGGCGCCCCTGCCGGCGGAGACCTCTTCCGGCTTTGTTCCCGTCGCGGCGCAAGGCGCGCTTCCCATAACACCTGCCGCACAGCAAAACCTGCCGGAGATTGCGAGCGCCGCTCCCGTCATGTCATATGAAAAACCGCGCATGGGCTTTGCGACTGTGATGGAAACGGCCGCAGTGCCCGCGCCTGCGGCACCCACTCCTGCGCCAGCGCCCGCAGCAGCCCTAAACGTTTCGCGAAGCGAGACGTCGGGCGAACATTCTGCAAAGCAGAACGTTATAGCTCAGAAGAAAGCATTTGTATGTCCCATTGATCCGGCAGAGCGTGCACAATGCGACGCGTGTCAATGAAAAATAAGGAGTGTAGCGACTATGTTTTTCTTGATCCCTCCCCAATTTTACTTCCGACTCTAAATCGTCAATAATAGAACCCCACCAATATTTTTCTGAGGCCTAACCGCGAACGTAATCAGTAAAATTGGGGAGGGATATAAGACCTTCTAAACTCGTTTTACTCGCTAAGAATCTCTAACATGTTAGTTGGACGACCGTCTCCGGACGACATGAATATCCATCCCATACGCTATCAATGGGCGTATGACCTGTACAACCAAGCAGTGCGGAACACGTGGTTCCCACATGAGATCGCGCTTAAGGAAGATCTCGATGATTGGCAGAAGATGACCGACGACGAGCGACATGCGGTCGAATTCCTTATTTCGTTCTTCAATCCGGCAGAGCTCATCGTGAATCGCTCGATCGCTTTAGGCATCTATCCGTATCTGAAATCCCCGGAGTGCCACCTGTACCTCGCGAAACAGATGTGGGAAGAGGCCAACCACTGTGTCGCGTTCGAATACGTCCTCCAGACGTTCCCTATCGACCGCGACCGCGCGTTCTCGCTTCACCTCAACGTGCCTTCGATGACCGCCAAGGAGGCGTTCATTAACAAGTATATGAAGCGGATGACGGAGAACACCTTGGATGTCTCGACCGCGGAAGGGAAGAAAGATTTCATCAGGAATCTCACTGCAACGAATATCGTGATGGAAGGTATCTGGTTCTACTCGGGCTTCATGGTGGCTTTGAGCTTCCGCCAGAGGAATCAATTGCGCAATCTTGGCTCGATGATCAATTGGGTCTTGCGCGACGAGTCGCTCCACTTGAAGTTCGGCATCAACCTCATCCACAACATCCTTGAGGAGAATCCGGAATTGGTGAACGCTGATTTTGCCGAAGAGATACGCGGCATCGTCGTTGAAGGGGTGAATTTGGAGACGAACTTCAACAAAGACCTCTTCCCGCGCGGGATTCTCGGCCTTAACGCCGATTACGTGAATCAGTATGTGCAATACGTCGCCGATAGGCGCCTCGAAGAATTAGGGCTTGGCAAGGCCTACAATGTCACAAATCCGGCGAAATGGATGGCGACTTCCACAGACGTCTTCGAACTCGTCAATTTCTTCGAGGCGCAGAATACGAATTACGAAGTAGATTCGGGGTCGAAACACAAGTAAAAGCAATCCCAGTTCTCCGACCGTGTAGAAGTTGGTTATATGTAGTTGCTCAGGCATATCTGAGTGTTATTCTGTATCTATGACTGAAGCACCAAAGTCGGAAGGTCCAACAGCGTTGAGAAAGATTATCGAGTTAGTAGATAGGGAAAATCTAGAAGCTGTGGGAGAGGCGAAGTCAAAGGACGCATTCTATGACGATTATTTTGAACGGGAACGTAAGAGAGCAAGGGTGTGGTTGGAAGCACAAACTGACAAAATAGATAGAGCGGTTTTACATTTAGTTAGAGAGGGCGGTAATCGCCTTACGGAAGAAGAAATTTTTAAAGATTTTGAGTGGGAACAAGAGTGGGAAGAAAGAGAAAAACAACACGAACTAAAATATGGCAGAAATGCTCATAATGGTCCTAGACGTGATGGGTTTGAGGATGGAAGACATCAGGCATTGAAGGATTTTATACAAGAGCGCTACGAAGGAAGATTTGAACTCAGGGATGAAAGTGACAGAAGCAGCCATTATCGGAGCCATATCGAAATAGTGCGTCCCGAGATTAAATCAACTCCATATTCAACATGGTTTAAGACGTGAATATGGAACAAGAATTCGACTTCAGCAAAGAAGGGGACAAGGTATTTATCGAGGGATTCTGGAGGGGTTCGGATCGACCATGAGTCAGTATAACTGGCTCAAACCTGCTGAACGGAGAGGCCGGGGACTCGCTTGAAATCGCGGACGTTGCGAGTGAGGATGATAGCATCGAACGCAATGGCGGTTGCTGCAACGATCGCATCACCGATCGAAAGGTTGTAATTGCGGCGAAGCTCGCCCGCGGATTTTGCGAGAGGGACATCAAGCGGGAACATCAGCAAAGTCTCCATGAATTCTTCGATAATTCTTGTTTCAACCAGCGCTTGTTTTCCGCTCCATAATTCGGTTACGACAATCGACGGAAGAATAAACGTATGATCGTCGGTGAGCATCAAGGGGCGCATTGTCCCAAGGGCTCGAGGTTCGCCACCGACGTAGTAGATGACGGCGTTGGTATCGAGGAGGTATTGCATGATTTACCGGCCGAGTTTCTTCACTCGCTTGTCCCATTCTTTGCGAATTTTCTTGTTCTCCTTAATCATCTCTCGATACTGATTTTTCCAAACTCCGATGACGCGCTCGCGTGCGACAATTCTCGCCTTGCGGTCAAGAAGCGGTGAAATGATTCGTCTCGTTTTTGCAATGGTAGTGCTCATAGAAAGAAGTATAGCATATCGAGATATTTTTAGTACAATGCATAAATGGAACCAGAATTTGATTTCAGAAAAGAGGGGGACAAGATATTCATTGAGGGATTTCACGCGCGCATCATCAATGGGCTTTTGCATCTCGTCTTAGTTTCCGGCGAGGAGAAGCATGCCTTTACGCTCCCCTTGGACCTCACAAAAAAGCTCTCGCGCGGGCTTGCAGCGCAGGTGGAGGAAATAGAAAAGAAGAACAACGTCGTCATTGACGGCCGGCTTCCGAACGAACCGATGGTGAGCCCGATTCAGGCGAAGCCGATAAATAATCCTGAACAATAGAAAATCGCCAGCAGTTAGCTGGCGATTTTCATGTTCTGCACCTTTAAGCCGGATTCTGTCTTGCCCGTGATTTCTCGAGGGCGAGGCAGTCATTTATCTGGGATGAATGTTGCCGTTCACCTCAAGCGGTTCTCCACCTTTCAGTGACACGACCTTGCACGCAGGTAGGAATTTTGCCGTTGCACCTTCTGTGTTTCCACAAAAGCTCATCCTTGCGGATGCTCTCGCCTCTCGGCTCGAGCGTCTCTGTTCGCATCCCTGGGATTACCCCGACGGGCGTTACCCGCTACCGTTCTCCGTCTTACGACGGGCGTGTCCGGACTTTCCTCTGAAGCTTTCGCTCCAGCGACTGCCTAGCGCAGAAAAACATTATACCATGTATCTTTTCCACATCAATTGTGGATTATGCCGATTCCCAAATGGTATACTCTTCCAACATGCCACCAACGAATATCGTCATCAATATGATGCCACGGGAAACGCCTCCGTCCGTACCGGTATCAGCGCCCCCCGCGCAGCTTTCTCAGTCGCTTATCGTTCGTATCGCCGACGGAATTGCGCACTGGGCACTTATCAGCTTCTGTGCGCTCTTCCCGGTCTTTCTCCTTCCGTATCCATGGGCTGCGGTCGCGCCGAGCAAGGTCATCCTTGCCACGGCGGTCGCGGTTATCGTGATACTTGCCTGGATGATCGCGCGGCTGTTCGAAGGAACACTCCGTACGCCGAAGGCGATGTTGCTCTATGCAGGCCTTCTCTTGCCGCTCGCGTACGTCATTTCGACCGCGGCTGCAGGTTGGAATACGTTCTCACTCGTTGGGCACGGTATTGAGCAGGACACGCTTGCTGCCGTCGTTCTCTGGTACGCGCTCTTCGCGCTCTCGGCGTGTGTATTTGCTACTCATCGCTCGGCACTCCGCGTATGTGTCCGCGCCCTCTGCATCGGTCTCACAGCGCTCTTTGTGCTTGAGACGCTCTACATTTTCTTTCCAACGCAGTTTAGTCTCGGCATCTTGCGGGGAGTGACGGCGAATCCCTTCGGCTCGTGGCACGACCTTGGCATTGTCGCAGGCCTCGGGCTCTTCCTCTCGGTCGCGCTTTTCCGCTCGGGGGTCTTTCTCGGCCTTTGGCGCGTCGTTCCCGTGGTTTTAGGCCTGCTCTCGCTCTTCATACTCCTTGTCGTGCATTTCCAGGACGTGTTCTGGGGGGTTGCGGCACTCTCTCTCGTAGGCCTCGTCGCCGTCGTGCGGGCCGCGCTGCAGGCGGAAGGGATGACGCTCACGAATGCGGTCGCGCGCGGCATTCCCTGGCTCATCGTAGGCGTCGCGATGGTACTCCTCGGTTTTTTTAGTCCGCAGCTTGCCGAGCAATTTCCAGAGCGCATCCGGATCTCGGAAGTAGAAGTGCGGCCGTCCTGGCAAGGCACCTTCGATGTGGCGCGGAACTCGCTCGATGCGCCCACATCCCTTATATTCGGCTCCGGGCCGAATTCATTCATTCGCGAGTGGGGGTTGCACAAGCCGCAAGGTGTGAATTTGACGCCCTTCTGGAACTCCGATTTCAATTTCGGCGTCGGCGTCATCCCGACCTCTGTGTTCGCAGTGGGACTGTTCGGTCTCGTTGCCTGGGCAGCGCTTCTTATAGTTCTCCTCGGGCTCCTATTCCGTTTCGTGCGTGAGGTGCGCCCCTTAACGACCAGCCGAACGCTCTTTGGCGTGCTTCTCGTTGCGGTCATTTATGCAACAGTCTTCCATATGATCTATACGCCAGGCGTTGCCCTCACGGGGCTCACGTTCCTCCTCCTTGGCCTCCTCGCGGTCGCCGGGACGGGAGACACCCCGCCGCGCGTTGTGCGGCTCGGCATCGGGAGCGTGGCACACATTATCGCGCTCATCATTTTTCTTACCTTCTGTGCCGTCGTGCTCACAGCGGCGGGGTTCGCAGGGAGGGAAGTCGTCTCGAATCTTTTCGTCAATCGCGGCGCGTATGCGTACCAGAGCGCTGGCGACGTTGCTGTGGCCGGGCAGATGATCGAGCGCGCACTTGCACTCTCGCCCAGTAACGACCGCGCGCATCGCGCCGCGACCGAGCTTGGTATCGTCGAATTAGGACAGTTGCTTGCAGAAGGGTCGCAAGATGAAGTGGCACGCACCCGCCTCCAGGAGACCTTGCAGGAGACCATCCAGCATGGCTTAAGCGCGGTTTCCATCGATAGCGGGAACTACCAGAACTGGCTCTCGCTCGCACAGCTCTACTCAAATCTTGCGGGCGCGAATGTCGAGGGGGCTCTGGAGAACGCGAAGAGCGCGTATGAGAAAGCGCTCGGGACGCAGCCGACGAATCCGGTGCCGAAATTCCGTCTTGCGCAGCTTGCCGTTGCAAAGGGGGACGTGGCAGGGGCGCGCACCTATCTTCAAGAAGCGATCGCACTGAAGCCTGATTTTGCCGCGGCGTACTACTTGCTCTCACAGGTAGAAGCGGCAGCGGGGCAGGGAGACCCGGCGGTCCAGGCGGCGGCGCAAGCCGTGCAGCTTGTGCCCGACGACCCTCTCGGTTGGTTCAACCTCGGCTACATTCTCTATTCGGGCGGCGTATATGCGGACGCTGCTCTCGCCTTGGAGCGTGCCGCATCGCTCACGCCCGATTACGCGAACGCACTCTTCATTCTCGGGCTCTCCTACAATGGCCTGGGGCGGACGAATGATGCGGTACTTGTCTTGCGGCGCGTAGCAGAACTGAATCCGAATGAAGCGTGGCTCCAGAATCTCATCGCGAACGTGGAGGCGGGGAAGGCGCCATTCGAAGGCATACAGCAGCAACAGTGATAGAGAATTTTGGTGTTTGGCGCTTCGTGTGCGAGAATGCGTCATTGCTCTGACTGGGGTATGATGGAATTCCTGCGCAATGGCCGCGACACGATTCTGAACGCAACCGCAGGAGCTGGGCGAGCATTCTCCTTTCTCACCGTTGAGGTACGCACGCTGCAGGCTGCCGCCTACATTCTCGCGCTCTCGGCTCTCCTCTCCTCCATTCTCGCGCTCCTGCGCGATCGTGTCCTCGCGCATCTCTTCGGCGCAAGCGCTTCGCTCGATCTCTACTACGCAGCGTTCCGTATCCCCGACATGGTTTTTATCGGCATTGGCGCCCTCGTCTCCGCCTACATGCTCATTCCCGAGCTTGCGCGACGGGACGAAAGTGCACAGCGCCGGTATCTCGATAATGTGGTTGCGGGATACGCACTACTTGTTGCCGTTGTCGGCATCATTGCATACCTGGTCGCCCCCTGGATACTCGCGCGGACATTCCCCGCGCTTGCGCTCTCCGGCGCGCTTCCTGAACTTATTTCTCTCACGCGCATCCTGCTTCTTCAGGCAGTCCTCCTCGGCTTCTCCAACGTCGCAGCCGCGATCACGCAATTCAAACACCGCTACGCGCTCTACGCTGTTTCCCCGATCGTCTACAACGTCGGCATTATCTTCGGTGCGATCGCGCTCTATCCTTTGTATGGTCTTCCCGGCTTGGTGTGGGGAGTATGCATTGGCGCAGCGCTCCACCTCGGGATACAACTCCCGTCTATTTTCCGCGACGGCTTCTTCCGGCGCATCCCGACCCTAAGTGAGCCGCGGCTCTTTCTGGGGACGGTGATGCTCTCTTTGCCGCGAGCTCTCGCACTCTCGATGAACCAGCTTGCATTCTTCGGGCTCCTTGTGCTCGCAGGTTCCCTTGCCGCTGGCTCCATCTCTGTCTTTATGTTCGCCTACAATCTTCAAGGAGTTCCTTTGGGTATTATCGGCGCGAGCTACGCGACGGCGGCGTTTCCGACTTTAGCTTACGCCTTTTCGCGAGGGAGGTCGCACGAGTTCGCGCTCCAGATAAGCGTCGCGGCGCGTCAGATCCTCTTTTGGTCCATGCCCGCGATAACGCTCGCGATAGTCTTGCGCGCGCACGTCGTGCGCGCGGTCTTAGGCTCCGGTTCTTTTGATTGGACCGACACGCGCCTTACTGCTGCCGCCTTCGCGCTCTTCGCGGTCTCCCTCGTGGCACAAGGGCTCTCGCTTCTTATTATCCGCGCCTTGTATGCCGCCGGGAAGACCTTCGTGCCGTTCGTACTCTCCCTTTTTACCGGCACACTGATGCTCGGGCTCGGCATCACGTTCCTGCGCATGCTCGAGAATCGGGACGCAACTAACTTCATTGAAGCGTTTTTGCGCGTGCAAGACGTCGTGGGGACGGAAGTCCTCGGCCTCGCGCTTGCCTATAGCACTGCCTCCATCATCGGGACCTTGTTCGTCGCGCTCTACTTCCAGGCGCATTTTAGCGGCTTGTTCGAGTCGCTGCGGCGGACGTGGTGGGAATCACTCACGGCAGCTTTTGCAAGCGGCATCGCGGCGTACATTATCCTCAACCTCATCGGCGACGTTACGTTCTCCTCGACCTTGCTCTCTGTTCTCATGAAAGGCGCGAGTGCGGGTATTGTCGGCTGTGTTGCGGCGGGATTCACCTACTGGCTCCTGGGAAGCAGGGAATTTGCGGAGAACGCGCAAGCGTTCCGTCGGGCTCTCTGGAAAGAAGCTGCTCCCGTTACTTCCGGCGAGCAGGGTGCGTAACACAAAGTATCTCGCTATGCATACCATGGTACGTATGAAGAAATTCTATAATGAACGACCGCCTTTGTATTTGTAGGCACGTCGGATAGGATAAGGAGCCATGTCACACAATATTAGGAATTTCTCCATTATCGCCCACGTGGATCATGGTAAATCTACATTGGCCGATCGCATGCTCGAGCTCACGGGGACCATTCAAGCGCGCGAGATGCGCGACCAGGTATTGGATAGGATGGATTTGGAGCGCGAGCGCGGCATCACCATCAAGATGCAGCCCGTTAGAATGCGCTGGAGCGCTTCTAACGGGCCGGGACCCGCGCAGGAGTATGTTTTGAATTTGATAGACACTCCGGGGCACGTTGATTTCGCGTATGAAGTCTCACGGGCGCTCTCGGCGGTCGAAGGAGTCGTCCTTCTCGTTGATGCGACGCAGGGTGTTGAGGCGCAGACGCTCTCCGTCCTCGCGACGGCGCGCGAGCTCGGCCGTGTCATCATTCCCGTCGTGAACAAGATAGACGCGCCGCATGCGCGCGTTGATGATGTACGAGCAGAGCTCGCGCTTCTCTTAGGTTGCGATGAATCCACTGTTTTGCTTACTTCGGGGAAGACGGGCGCTGGCGTGAAAGAACTCTTGGAGAGCATCGTCGCGCGCATCCCGTCGCCCTCGGCAAGCGGCGACAAATTGCAGGCGCTGGTGTACGACTTCTCATACTCTGATCACCGCGGTGTCATCATCTACTGCCGGCTCTTCGGCGGGAAAGTCGCGAAGGGGGATCCGCTCAAACTTGCGGCTGCTCATGCGACATTTACTGCGCTTGAAGTGGGCATTCTTACGCCCGAAGAAGAACCACGCCCCATACTTACCGAGGGCGAAATAGGCTACATCGTGACCGGCATCAAACGCCCTGGCATCGCGTCGGTTGGTGACACGGTCGTTGCGGCAAAGATGTCAGCGCTGGCGCTTCCCGGCTATCGTCAGCCCGCACCGGTCATCTGGGCATCCGTGTATCCCGAATCGCAGGATGACCTCGTGCAGCTCCGGCAGGCGCTTGAGCGTCTGCGGCTCTCCGACTCGTCGCTTTCCTATGAGGAAGAGTCATCTGGCGTCATGGGAAAGGGTTTTCGATGTGGGTTCCTCGGCATGCTCCACTTAGAGATTGTTGTGGAGCGTTTGAAGCGAGAATTTAATTTGCCGCTTGTCGTCACAAGCCCCACGACCGTCTACGAGATCACTCGTATTAATGGCACGGTAGAAGAGATCTACAATCCTGCTCGTTTTCCCGACGATGGGTCGCTGAAGAGCATCCGCGAGCCGTGGACGAAGGTCGCCGTCATCACACCGTCGAGTTACCTTGGCGGCATCTCGCAGATCCTTTTTGAATATGAGGCGGTCATGGGGGAGACGGAGACCATGGCGGACGGGAAGGTGAAGGTTGCGGCGGAAATGCCTCTGCGTGAGCTTATGCGGGGCTTTTTCGATAGGCTCAAGAGTGTTTCTTCCGGCTTCGCGTCGCTTTCATATGAACTTTTGGGCTTACGACCGGCGGATGTGGTGCGGCTCGATGTCTTGGTTGCCGAGGAATTAGTACCGGCGTTCGCGCGTATCGTCTCGCGGCGAAGAGTGAACACCGAGGCTGAATCTCTCGTCGAGAAGCTTGAAAAGCTCCTCCCCAAACAACTCTTTGAACTGAAGATACAGGCAAAATCGGACGGTCGCATCATCGCGTCGCGTCGCAAATCCGCGATGCGCAAAGATGTCACCGGCTACCTCTACGGCGGTGACATCACGCGCAAGATGAAGCTTTTGGAGAAGCAGAAAAAAGGGAAGAAGCGCATGCTCGCGCGCGGCAAGGTGGATATCCCTCACGATGTGTTCCTAAAAGTCGTACGAGGTGGAGAGGCTTAAGTAATTATCTAAGCCAAGACATGCAGATGCGAGGCGCGGGGAAGTGGCGCGCGAGGCGTACCAAGCGTACGACGAGCGCGACGCAGGGGCCTCGCAACGACGCAGATGCGTGTTTTGGGTTAGATAACGAGCCCAAGAATGCCGGGGGCGAAGAAAATCACCATACTGATGATGATAAGCACGGCGACGATGCCCCACGCGATATTGAGTGCTTTCTTGGTCCGTTTGTCGAAAAGGAAACTCATAGGAATAGTGATTAGTGACTAGTGAATAGCGACTAGAAAAGACCCAAATACAGAATGTTAAGATTATAACTTATGTACCGTTTTGAGCAACGCCGGGACCCGATGCGGCTTTTGTGGAAGCGCTTGGGCATGGTGGTACTTCTGGTCTTGGTGGCGCTCGGGATACGCAGCGTATGGGGCGTGTATCAGAAGGCGCAGGAATCACGCCAGCTTCGCATTGAGGCCGAAGCGCGCCTGGACGATCTCCAACAGCGCGAGGCCGAGCTTCGTTCTGACATCGCAGCGCTGAAGAGTGACCGCGGTGTCGAAGAGGAGCTGCGGGAGCGCTACGACCTCGCGCACGAAGGGGAGGGGGTGATCGTTATCGTCGAGCCGCCAGCATTCGTGCAGGAATCTCACCCCTCGGCATTTCAGCGCTTCAAAGGCTGGTTTAGTTGGTAGGATGCTCGCGACAGCGGCAGTGTGCTTCCCTCAGGTCGCTGTCTGCGCCTGCTGGCGCAGCGCTCACTCTCGGACCGACGGCCTGCGAGAGACCCTCGTGAAGCACACTGCCGCTGTCGTCTCGCCCATACCTGTGTTTTTTGTTAGATTTAGTCGCGAGCTTAGCGGGCTTGCCCGCCGTAGCTTTTGCGAAGGCGGGATTAGTTTAGTGGTAGAACGACTGCTTCCCAAGCAGTAGATACGAGTTCGATTCTCGTATCCCGCATCATGACAGCTGTTTCTGCAATCATTTTTGATGTGGATGGGACGATGCTGGACACGCGAGAGTTTATCCTTCAGTCGTTCGAACACGCGCTTTCGAAGCATGGGTTCAGGATTTCCAATTTTCGGGAACGCTTTGCGAAAATAGTTGGATTGCCGCTTGCCGATTGTTATGCGGCTCTTGCGCCTGTGAGCAATGTACATGCATTATGCGACACACACCGCGAGTTCCAAAAACAAAGGTTTGATCTCGTGGCAGCATACGACGGTCTTATCGAGGTATTGTCATCGCTGCAAAAGAGGGGGATGAAATTAGGGGCGTGCAGCACGAGAGCGAGCGAATTGCGTTCGTCCCTGAAACATGCGGATGTCCTGCATTATTTTGATGCCGTTATAGACGGTTCTGAAGTGACGAATCACAAGCCTCATCCGGAGAGCGTTTTTAAAATTCTCGAACAGTTGGACATACATCCATCACAGGCCGTGATGGTTGGCGACACGCCCGTCGATATACACGCTGGTAAGGCGGCAAAGGTGGCGTTCACGGTGGGTATAACTCACGGATTTGCCACAGAGGAGCAACTTGATGAGTCCGGTGCCGACAAAGTGGTACATTCTCTGCGTGAATTGCTTCACTTCATGTAGCCCGCACCTGTGGATAACCTCTATGTGGTACAATGCATTTCCTTAGAAACTAGCGCATGATGAAGTAGCTATGCCTACTGCACAGCAGACAGTCACCATTTATTCGACGCCAACGTGCCACTTCTGCGGCATGGCGAAGGAATTCTTCAAGGCGAATAATATTGCCTATACGGAGCATGACGTTGCCGCGGATATCGTGCAGCGCAAGGCAATGATAGAAAAGTCAGGTCAGATGGGGGTTCCTGTCATCATGATCGGCGACAATCTCGTTGTCGGCTTTGACGAGCCGGAACTCCGTGCGCAGCTTGGAATCTAAGGATAAATATCCACGTGCGAACTTGCTAAAAGCCTGATAGATGTAGAAGCTCGTTTATAATTCTTGAATGCGTAGGCACGCTGCCAGTCTGATTGCGTCGTTGAGAGAAGATCGGAAAAATAGTCTCACGATTGCGCGGCTAATGGAGAAATACTCTCTTCCCAAAACGACAGTTTGGCATAACATTCAAGGTGTAAAACTTACCAAAGATGGGGCAGCCATAATTTGATCGTCGCGTGGTGGCAATTCACAGAGATGCCAAGACAGATGGAGGACTGCGCAGGCAAGGGCAGATTTGATTTTGAGCGACTTTGAGGAGAGCGCTATATGGCCAGTGTTATTGGCGGCTCTCTACTGGGCGGAAGGAACGAAGAAAAGAGGATTCGTCTTTACTAGAAACATTGCTCCGAAGCTCTGCTTCGGAGGCAACGAAGTAAGGTGTATG
>ERZ1292623.3750-Hain-H51-01um-R1-3750-length-12820-cov-6_pt1 | contig 12820 bp, 12 predicted proteins | sample MGYA00564398_ERZ1292623 | MGnify/ENA primary metagenome ERZ1292623 (study PRJEB36523, sample SAMEA6512633) | groundwater metagenome | collected 2019-01-07 | study: AquaDiva: Metagenomics assemblies of 32 groundwater samples | reverse complement strand
AGATGCCGACGGTTATCCGTTTATTTTTGGTCATAATTTATTTGACGGTTTTTCAATTATGGCTTCCTGATCAACTTTCGTTAAACTGCGGGTCAGCATTTCTCCGATGAAACCAATCGAGAAAAACTGTAAACCCATGATTTCAAAAAGAATGCCTAATTGGAATAAAGGCCGGGTGCCTACGCTTTGTCCCTGAAAATGCAAAGCGGTTAAATAAACCAGAATCGAAGATCCGATCAGAATAGAAAAAAGTGCCAGGCTACCAAAAAAATGCATCGGATTTAAACTAAATTTAGTGATAAAAATGACAGTTAAAAAGTCAAAAAAACCGGTAATAAGCCGTTTTGAACCAAATTTAGAATTACCACTTAACCGGGGCAAATTATTAATTTCCACCTCAGCGACTTTAAAGCCAAAACTTTGGGCAAAAATAGGAATAAACCGATATAAACCGCTGTAAATTTTTAATTTTTGAATTAATTCCCCTTTATAAGCCTTAAAGGGACAGTCAATATCATGAAGCCGGGTTTGAAACACCCAGCCGGTAACTTGATTAAAAAGCCGGGAAAAAATTGTTTTACCGATTCCCCCTTTACCGGTTTTTTTCCAACCCACGACTAAATCATAACCCTCATTAATTTTCTGAAGAAATTGTTTAATTTCCAGAGGATCATCCTGCAAGTCACCATCCAAAGTAATAATAGTGTCATACTTGGCATGAGAAAATCCAACCGAATAAGCAGTGGCTTTACCAAAATTCCGGCGGAATTTAATTATTTTAATTAATTTATTGGTTTGAGACAACTTGAAAATATTTTGATAGGTTTTGTCGGTTGAGCCATCATCAATAAACAAGATTTCATAATTATTTAACTGAAGCGAACGACACGACAATAAAATTTTCTTCACTAAGGGCTCAATGTTCTCTGCCTCATTGAAAACCGGAATAATCAAAGATAAATTTTGCTTCATGGTTAATTAACCGCTTGGTCTTCCAGGCTGACTAAATGTAATTTATCTACCCCTTTGATTTTCTTTAGCTCCTTCAGGAAGTCAGCCGGATTAACTTGAGGCTTGAGTTTAATATTATAAGTCATTTCCAGTTTATTCTGTTTGTCAAAGGTTAATAAATTAGCCAATTGATGCCAAGTAAGATTGGCTTTAAAAATAGCCATTAATTTATCCGTGGTCATCTGGGGGGGGAATTCCAAAGTCAGCAAATGGTCAGTCCGCTCAATCATGCCAAAATGTTTCTTAGTCAAATAATAAATCACGGCAACAATCATCGCGGTGCTAACTAAAGCAATAGTGTAATTATTGGTCCCCACAGCCATTCCTAAAATTAAGCTAATAAAAACAAAGGCAATATCTTTTGAGTCCTTGACCGCTGTCCGGAAACGGATAATCGAAAACGCGCCAAACAGGGAAAAAGCCCGGGCTAAGCTATTACCGACGATCATCATTAAAATCGAGCCGGAAATAGTTAATAGAACTAAGGTGAAAGTAAAAGAAGCGGAATATGATAATCCATGATGGGTATTTTTATAGACTGTGGCCATGATTAAACCGATCACAAAAGCCAATAAAATATTGACCACAATCGTCGGTAAAGGATAATCTAAGCTCGCGCCGGCAAGAGACAAAAATTGATTCATAAATTTTCTTCGCTCACTATACCACAGGCCTCAAGACCGCGGCAATACTTTGACAGAGGAGCGCGATAAAGATTAGCAAAGCGGCTCATTTCGGCAATATAACCCGGAACCGGGCCGGAAAATTTTATCTCTAAAATATAACTATTGGGATAAACATCAGCTAAACGGTAAGGGTAAAAAAGATCGGTCGCGGGCGAGGCTTGAATTTGATAATCAAAGGTTAAACGCAAATCCGGATAATGAGGATCCAGCCAAGGTTCGCGCCGGTAAGAAACCAAAAGCGAGGGCTTGAGCTGTTTAGCAATAACTGCCTGATAAAAATTAACGGCTGCCGAAGGCAATTGGCTTAAGCTCAGCTGGCCGCGAAGCCAATGTTTAGTCTTGGCCCAAGTAACCGGGAAGCGGTCTTTATGAAAAAATTCACCATTTTTGCGTTTAATTTCCCAAAAGACAGGCGTGGAAGCAATCGCAGTTGACTGGTACGCCCGTAACCGGTATTTAGTTCTGATTTTCAAGCCGTACTGTTTATCCCAATATGCCTGATAATCGGCAGTATCAAAATATAAGGAAGCCAGGTAATAACTTTTGTCTTGGCTGGCACCAGAAAATTTATCCGGCTTTAAACCCCGGGATTTAAAATAACGGCTTAACTTAAGGTATTGATCGGCAGTCAGTAAATATTTATATTCCCGACGCTGAAAGGTTTGATGGTCCATAAGGGATTATACAAAGGAATGTTATCATATAATTATGAAATGGGGATTAATTGCTTTAGCCGTCAGCGTTATTTTCGGATTTTATCATCTGACCATTCCCTTAATTTATAAAATTTCACCTTATTCACCCCTGGCTTTAAATACCCAAACCTCGTCTTTGAGCGTGGATGAAGCGATTGCTTATGCCACTAAAACCCAAGAAGCGCTGAGCGGACACATGGCTTTAAGCGATTTATTTATTTGGGAATACAAAGATTATCCGTCTCCACTCCGAGGCGAGATTGTCCCGGCGATAATGATGGCCGGTATGGCAAAATTAGGCGGCGGAATAGATCAAGGGTTTATTTTGGCTGATTTTATTTTACCAGTGGTGTCATTCTTGATCCTAACGGTGTTTTTCCAAGCAATGAGCGGCAAAAAATACTTCGCGGCAGTTACGGCATTAATGATTATGTTTTTTTATCATTATTTCCGGTTTTTTCCCTACCTACCCTCGGCAATAAGACAATTATGGCTGGCGTTGAATGACGGTTACCCCTCTCATTTTTTGAGAAGTTTTCACCCTCAAATCAGTTTTCCTTTTTTCATGGTGAGCTTGTTGTTGATTTGGCTGATGCTGAAAAACAGCCAGAGAAAATATCTGTGGCTGTATTTAGGCATTTCGCTGGGACTGTTATTTTATACCGACTTTTTTTACTGGACATTTATACTTGGCTTTATCGGCGTAGTCTTTGCCTGGTCCAAAAAAAGCCAATATTTGAAAAGCTTAATTATTGGTTTAATGATCGGCCTGCCTTATTTGATTAACACACTTAAATTTCAAAATTCAAGTTTAAGCCAGAGTTTTATTAAAAATATGACTTTTAAGCCTGAAGATGAGATGATCCCGATCGGTATAATGCTGATACTATTGTTAGCGGCCAGATGGGGTTTAAAAAATAAAGCCCAGGCAATTTTTTGGCAACTTTATTATTTAGCGATTAGCCTTGTGCTTTTAGGGTCTAAATTGGCCGGGGTGGCAATTGACGATCCGGTCGGGCACTGGAAAATAAGAATCATCTACCCTTTAACCATGGGTTTTTTATTGTTACTGGTAAATGAAAGGCTCAGGTTAAAAAAAAGTATTTGGATAGCCTTTATAATAGTCCTGCTGGTTTACCAGGCGAGGGTCCACTGGCAATTTTTTAGCCGCCAAGCCCAGGCTTTTCAGATTGAACCGGATAAAGTTGGGGCATTTGAGTGGATTAATCAAAATATCAATAAAGATAGCGTAATTTTAACCTCAAGCCTGAAAGACAACCTTTACTTAGCTATTTTTACTCATGCGAATGTGTTTATTCCCCGTTCCCAGCACAGCCTGGCCCCAGATATAGAAGCTTTGGAGCGGTTTTTGCTGTTATACAAGGCTGCCGGTATTCCGGCCGAACGCGTAAAAACGATGTTTTCCTTAACTGAAGATAATCAAAGACTAAAAACCAAAGGCAGATTTAATTTTGACGATTGCGGCGGCCATTATTTATATTTTAGGCGGTTTATCAAAAATGATTATTACAATTGCTCGGTATCAGCGGAACAACTAAGCCAAATCATGAAAAACTATGAAGCGATCGAAGGAAGTCTGGCGCACTGGAAAAATAAATACCGCCTGGATTATTGGCTATGGGGGCCGCAGGAACAAGCCTGGGCCCAAATGAAACCAAAAGATTTTGAGAATTGGCAATTAGTCTTTGCTAACTCAAGCTACCAATTGTTTAAATTGCCTGAATAATTTGATAGACTTCCAGTTCTTGCGGGTGAATCGTACCGATTGGCCGCAGCTGAAAACGACTACAGAGGCGTTCAACTGCCGGCCGGAGAAAATTTTGGGTGGCTTCCGGTTCCATAATTACCACTGTTCCCGGGGTTAGGCGGTCAATGGCTGGATCGATATATTTTCCCAGCCAAGTTTGTTCCAAGGCTATTCCCGTCATTAAAGCCGGATTCAAAGGCAGTTCATTTTTTTTATTTAAGGCAATTAACAATAAAGTATCGTTATCTTCCGATAACAATGCCAGTGGAAAATTTTGAAGCCGATGAAAATTTAAAAACTCGGCTAAAGGAGGAGTCGGCAGACTAACTTGGCTAGAAAAGCTTGGTTTAGTATTACTAATTTGCCCAATCAAAGTGTTGGCATATAAAACTAAAAATAGAATAAAAGGGAGCAGGTAAACCTTTTTAGGGCTCCAGGTTCGTAGGACTAAAATTAATTGAATCAGAAAAAACCCGGCAATATGAATAATATTATTTTCGTGTGAACGACTGACAAAATAACTAAAGATAGCTAAATTATGAATAGCAGTAAAAATGAGTATAGGCGCGGGGAATTTTACGGCTGTAATAATACCTAAAACCATGATGGCAATTATTAAGTAATAATTGCCATAAATAGGAATTAATAAGGCTCCGAAACCATTTTTAAAAGCTAAGGCATATTCAAAATAGTTACCAAGTTGCGGGAAAAAATGATGCGTGAAAAATTCACGCAGAATAATGCCAACAAAAATTACGACACTAATTAAACCAAAAAAAAATATTTTGCGTTTGGGATATTTAAAAAATAAACAGGTCATTAACCAAGCGGGAATAATGTAAATGGCAGTTTCGGCTGACCAAAAAAGAGCAATCGCGCTGAAAATTGAGCCAAATATAAACGCGGCTGAGTTAGATAGATATACCAGCCCCCAAATGATTAGTAAACCGAAACCAAAACGCAACGGCCCGGTTGAAGGCAATAATACCCGGCTATAATCGGAAAAAAGAGGCTGTAAGGTTATAAAAATTATCGCGGTAATTAAACCTAAAAATTTATTTTTGTTCAATTTAAGTAAAACCAAACTACCCAATAAATAATATCCCGCAAATAAAAAAAGATTTAACAAATGAAAATTTTTGAATGAAAAACCGATTCGTTCAAGAATAGTAGCTAAAAAATGAATCGATAGATAACCATACTGCGAAGGGGTGTCACCAAGAAGACTTTTTCCTTTTATAACATCAAAAGCCGGCCCTAGGTAAAAAGAATAATGATGATAAGCAATTGGTTTTTGGACTAAATAAAAAATCAAGGGGAATAATAAAATTATTGCCAGCCAAGCGGGTAATTTTAATTTAATTGGCAAATGAAAGTTTAACCGCCAGTAAATAAAATAAATTATTAATGAAAACAAAATAATTAACCCTGGCGGATTGTGAATAGGGAAAAAAGAAATTACCGCTAGAATGCCGGCTAAATTAAACCAGAAAATTCGAGGCACGATTAAAGCCAGCGATAAAAGCAGTAATTGATTGGCCCCCAGAAGATTAGATAAAGACAGCCATAAAATTAAAACTGCCGCGGTCAGACTATTAATTAGCTGTAATTTAAGCAAATTAACCCGCTGCAAAATAAAAGCTAAAGGAATAAGTATTACCCCGGCAAAGATGTAAATACCCCATTCCAATTTTTCCGATGAACCGAAAATAGCCTGGCTGGCTACCGATCCAATCACTAATAACCATAAGCAAGTCAACCAATTAAGCCAGGGTTTAAAAATTGTTTGTTTAATAGTCAGCAATAAACCTAATAAAAAAATTAAGAAATAATTAATTAAAGGAGTCGCGGTTAAGGCCCAGAATAAAGAGAGGATTTTCTCAAAAATAAAACCTGGAATTTGTTGGAAATTTTGCTTTAAAAAGCTTAAGGGAAAACTGTATTTCGTAAGAAAATATGGAGCGGTAATTTCAACCGGCGATTCAATTTCAATTTGATAGGTTTTACCTTTTGAATTAGAAATTACCGGAAAGCCAAATGGGAAAAATGTTTTCGTATTTGAAGTATTATAGTATTCACTTTGGTAATACCAATCGCCGGATCCTTTTTCTTTAATTCTGAATATCACCGGCTCATAAATACCTTCCGGCCAAGGATTAAACTTAATTTCAACTACTCCTAAACGATCATTAGTGGCTTTAAATTCACGTGACAATTGATGGCGGGAAATTATTGTAGATAAATTAGCGCTGTTTAAATAGTATGAATTTTTAACAGCGAAAAATAATAAAACTACAAAAAGAAACAGCCAGATTTTAACAACTAATTTCATTTTGGTTTTTGGGCAACTAACATTAAATTACCAAGCCAAAGTTTAATTTTTAAACTAACTAAGGGGCAATAATTAAAAGAAGGACCGGATTTTAACACTTGAAACTTATTGGCTCGGAAAATTAAAGACATGGTTTTCAGGCTATATAAATAGGTGTGTTCAATGTCGATAATCGGAGAAAAAGATCTTAAAATCTTGGCTTGAAGGGCCCCGATATTATGATTGATGGCTAAAATTAAGCCGCCGGGCTTTAGATAATCATAGCAGGCGTTTAAGAATTGATTCGGATCGCTAATATGGTCAAAAGTTTGGAAAAAGCAAATTACGTCAAAGGATTTTTTAGGGAATAATTTTGGTTTAAAAACTGAATGTCTGATAAAACTTTGCAGTTTTTTTGGCGCTTGATTGATAGCATCCTGGCTAGGCTCTACTCCCCAAACCGACTGATAGCCCTGGCGCTTGGCTTCAGTTAAAAAGAAACCGTTACCGCAGCCGATTTCCAATAATTTTTCTTTTTTAACCCTATATTTTTCCAGTTGTTTCAAATAGTAACCGTAAGTTAAAGTTAAGTCTTTAACCCGATTTTGATAAGTAAAAAAACTTTGGTTATATAAATGGCTGATTTTTGTTGGCTCCATAATCGGATCAGAATAAACCAAGCCGCAGCCTAAACATTGAACAATCCGGTAATGTAGCCGGTCCGGGCGGCGACGGGCTGAGAAAACTTTTGAATTGATTTGCGCTAATTTAAAGTTTTGCGGGTACAATTCTTTTTTCTTGGCTTTGGGACCGCAGAGCGGACAAAATTGAGCAATCATGATTATTTTGTCTCCCGGTTAATAGTTTGGATAATTTGGTCCGGCATCAGGCCGTAGCGGCGGCGTAAAAAATCCTGGCTGCCGACGGTTTTAAAATATTCATCGGTTATTCCCAAACGTTTAAACTTACCCCGGAAGGGTAATTCGCTTAAAACTTCGGCAATCCCACTGCCTAAGCCGCCGATGATTGAGTGTTCTTCAATAGAAAAAATATTTTGATGAGATAACGCAATTTTTTTTATTAATCGAATGTCTAGTGGTTTTATGGTCGGCAAAATCACAATCGTGGCCTTGAGTTTAGCAGCGATCACGTTGGCGGCAATTCTGCCTGAAGTAAAAATAGCAATTTTTTTTCCTGTTTTATAAACAATTCCTTGGCCGATGGATATTTTGGGCGGTTGATGGTGAATAACCGGCTCCCCCACCTTACCCAAGCGCAAATAAACCGGACCAGCGTGCTTGATGGCTAAAATAGTCAGCAATTCGGTTTCAACCGGATCGGCCGGATTTAAGATCGTTAAGTTAGGCAAGGGCCGCAAGACGCTTAAATCTTCATAATTAGTGTGGCTAAAACCGGCTGAACCATAACCCAGGCCGCCGCCGACGCCGATAATTTTGACGTTGGCATTTTGAAAACAAACATCGTTGCGGATAAATTCATATGGCCGCAAACTGGCAAAAGTAGCGATGGAGTAAGTTATTGGAATCAGGCCGGATTGGGCCATGCCGGCCGCCATGCCGATCATATTGGCTTCAGCCACACCAACATTATAAAAACGGTCAGGAAATTGGCGGCGGAAGCTTTCAAAAACCGTAAAGCCTAAATCGGCCGTCAATAAAACAATCCGCTGATCTTTTTTTGCCAACCGGGTAATAGTATTAATAAAAGCCTGTCTCATAAAACAAATTTTAGCTCTTTAATTGCCTGATTAAATTGGGCCTGCGTCGGATTAAGATAATGCCACTCCAGCTTATCTTCCATAAAAGAAACGCCTTTCCCCAGTACTGTCCGGCAAATGATCACCGTGGGTTTAGTTTTAGACAACGGAGAATTTAACGCTTTAATTATTTGAATTAGATTATGGCCATTAATCATTTTTACCCGCCAGCCAAAAGTCTGCCATTTTTGCTTGAACGGTTCCAGGTTTACTACCTGATTGGTCCGGCCAAAAGCCTGCAGCCGGTTGTAATCAATGATAGCTATCAGATTATTTAACTGGCGGTGACTGGCAACCAGAGCCGCCTCCCAAACCGAGCCTTCATCGCATTCACCATCGCTTAAAATCGCAAAAACTTTGTACTGGCGATGCTGGATTTTTCCGGCTAAGGCCATCCCGGAAGCTAAACTTAAACCATGGCCCAATGAACCGGAGCTGGCATCGATACCGCTGAGATGAATTTCCGGATGGCCGGCCAATAAAGTATTGTCCTGATGATAAGTATTAAGCATGGCCTTGGAGAAAAAACCTTTATGAAAAAGAGCGGAATATAAAGCGGCACAAGCATGGCCTTTACTTAAAATAATCCGGTCTCTTTGAGAATGACGGGGCTGACGAGGGTAAATTTTGGCGGCATTAAAATAAAGACAAGTTAAAATATCAACAACTGACAGGGCCGAACCAATGTGGCCAATATTTCCGTGATAAGAAATAGTTAAAACATCCCGGCGGATTTGATTGGCAATTTTGGTCAATTTAGTTAGATTTAACCCCATGTGTCTGATTATAGTATAAAATACTAACTAATTATAGAAAATATGAGCTACGACTTGGCTTTAGTTTTACCGGTTCAGAATCAAGCAGAAATTATTAATTCAGTAGTCAATAAAATTGTTAAAATCTTAACTAAGGCAAAAATTAACTATCAACTGATCATGGCGGAAAACGGGTCGACTGATAATACTTTGACTGTCCTTAAAAAAATGGCTAAAAAAAATCACCGAATTAAACTGATTACTTCTTTACCAGGGTATGGCCGGGCAGTAATTACCGGACTAAAAGCAGCTGACGGAAAATACCTGGGTTACATGCCGTCAGACGGCCAGTGCGATGCGACCGTGCTGACGAAAGTATTTGAGGCGGCGCGGAAAAAATCAGTTGATTTGGTGAAAGTGTACCGAACTTCAAGAGAAAGCCGCTTAAGAAAATATATCTCCAAGGTCTTTAACTGCTTGGCAAATTTATTTTTTAATTTAAAAGTTAAAGATATTAATGCCAGCCCGACGGTGTTTGCGGCGGAAAAATTACAGCAATTAAAATTAAAATCACCAGACTCGTTTCTGGATACGGAATTATTGATTAAAGCGCGAAGATTTAACTGGAAAATTGTCCGGATACCGATGAGAAACTTCAATCGCAGCGGCGGAAAATCCACCGTCAAACCAGCGATTGTATTTGAGTTTGTAAGAAATATAATCCAGTGGAGGTGGCATGAACAGTTATAAAAATAGGACGGTGTTGGTAACCGGAGGAAGCGGTTTTATCGGCGCTAATTTAGTCCGCAGTTTAATTAATCAAAGCGCTAAGGTCCATTTATTTTTAAGGCCAAAAGCAAAAATCTGGCGGCTGACTGAAATAATAAAAAAAACCAAAATTTATAATGTCGATATTACGGATAAGCAATCGATTGAAAAAGCAATTATAAAAATTAAGCCCCAAGTGATTTTCCACTTAGCAGTTTATGGGGCCTATCCGCAGCAAACTAACCTAGGGGCAACGATTAAAACTAATATAATCGGAACGGTTAATTTACTGGAGGCAATTAAAAACAGCCAAACTGTGCTTGTGAATACCGGAACATCTTCAGAATACGGCTGCAAAAACAAACCCATGAAAGAAACTGACAGTTTGGAACCGGCTTTTTTTTACGCGGCCAGCAAAGCGGCTACTTCTTATTTATGCCGGATTTTTAGTCAACAATTTAATCAGCCAATCATAACCCTAAGGCCATTTTCCATTTACGGCGACTGGGAAGAGCCGGAAAGATTTGTTCCCACCATTATTAATAGCTGTTTGAAAAAACAACCAATCAAGCTGGTGGCGGGGAAACAAGTCAGGGATTGGTTATATGTTGAAGATATAACGAGAGCTTATTTAATGGCCGGGGAAAGGTCAGACCTAAGAGGAGAAATTTTTAATATCGGTTCGGGAAAACAAGTTTTAGTCAGCAAGGTAGCCAGAAAAATTATTAAACTAATTAATAATCCGGTACCGGTTAAGATCGGGGCTTATAAGCCGAGGCAATGGGAAGCAAATAATTGGCAAGCAGATATTTCAAAAGCAAAAAAAATTCTCAGTTGGGAACCAAAGTATAATTTAGAACAGGGTTTGAAAAAAACTATTGCCTGGTGGGGTAACGCTGGTAAAGCACGGTAACGGCTTCGTCACCGATAAATTCCTGGCCTGACAGACGGTAAAAGTGGAAAAACGCGAAAATTAAAAAAATTAAAAGTATGACTTTTTTCATTATAGGGCCTTCTTTTCGGTAAAGGCAGCCATGACGATTGCCAGCAAATTACATATTACCCAGGTGAAGATAAAGAGGGGCAAAGATGATTGCCTCCCGGTGAAAGATAAAATAAACACGCTGATGGTCAGGTGAGTTAAATAAAGCGTCAAGGAATAATTAGCAAAAAAGCGGATAACTGTTGTAAGTTTGCCGGCAATTTTAATTTTAATTGCCTGAAGATAATGGAGTAAAAAGCCAATTGATCCGGACAGCAACAACTCAAAAATTATTTCATATTCGCGCAGGGTAGAGTTAACTCTAATTACGGCCAGAAGCATTAAAATAAAAGCTAAAATTAAGAACAAGTTGTGACTTAGCCGGCTAAACCAATTCCGGGACAAACCATAATAAATTAACGCCCCCATCAGCCAAACCAAGACCAATCCCTGGCCCCGGCCAAAAAATAAACTATAAACTGGAATTGCCAGAAATAAAACAGTTAACCAGCGGTTTTTGGCCAAAACCAAGGCGCCAAAACTTAAGTAGGTCCACCACCAAAGCGGCAAAGACCAAAATGAGCGGCCGGAGCCAAAAGGAACTGAAGGGAAATATTGGAGCATAAAAAGATTGGTAAAAAAAGTTTTGACGTTAAAAGCTTTAAAATAATAATAAGTTTCCGGATGCAACTTAAGCGCGATGCTGTCCAAAATTACAACTAAAAAAAGCGCCGGCAAAAAAACAGCGTAAATCCGGGTAAAACGGCTGCGCAAATAATCAATAAAGCGGTAATTACCCTGCTTGAGCTTTACTTCCACGCTCATGGGAATCAGAAAACCGGAGACCAGGAAAAAAATCACCACCGCAATGTTTTCCATAGCCGGATTAGTTGGCTGACCAAGCCAAAGAAATTGTTTATGCGACTGGATTAAGTGGCCGATTAAAACCGCTTGCGCGGCTAAAATCCGAACTATATCTAGACTAAGAGAGGTAAGTGGTGTTAAAATCATGACTATATTATATGACAAAACTGGGTGGAAAAACTTGTTTTATTATTGCCGAGGCCGGAGTCAACCATAATGGCGATGTGGCTTTGGCAGAAAAACTGGTCTATAGCGCGGCCGAAGCCGGAGCCGACGCGATTAAGTTCCAGACCTTCAAGGCCGAACAGGTAACCACCAAACACTCCCCGACCGCGGCATACCAAAAGAAAAATGCGGGAGAAGACAATCAATGGAAATTACTTCGGCCTTTGGAATTAAACGAATCGGCTTACCCAAGATTAATTCAAATCGCTAAAGCCAATAAAATTATGTTTTTGTCGACGCCGCACGGACATATTGACTCAGCCAAATTTTTAAAACCCATGGTAAAAATGTGGAAAGTCGGTTCCGGCGATCTGACGAATTTACCATTCTTAAAATGGCTGGGAGAAACCGGCAAGCCGATTATTTTAGCCACCGGCATGGCAACTATACCGGAAATTAAAGAAGCCGTAGATACGATTGGAAAAACAGGCAATAAAAAAATTACGATTTTGCACTGCACAACCAATTATCCTTGCCCGGATAAAGAAGCCAATGTCACGGCTATGCTGGATATTAAAAAACACTTTCCTAAATACAAAGTAGGCTTTTCCGACCATACTTTAGGGATTGACGCGGATATTTTAGCCGCCGGCCTGGGCGCGGTAATGATTGAAAAACACTTTACTTTGAACCGGAAAATGCCCGGACCGGACCAGCAAAACTCGCTGGAACCAGCTGAGCTCAAAGAAATGGTTGAGAAAGTCAGACGAATTGAAGTACTTAAAGGCAGTGGCATTAAAAAACCGTTTAAATCAGAACTGATAATCGGCGAGATGGCCAGAAAAGCCGTAATTGCTTTAACTGACATTAAAAAGGGCGAAAAATTCAGTCCGGAAAATCTAACCATCAAGCGTCCGGCAAAAGGCGGCTTAGCCCCGAAAATGTATTGGAAATTGCTGGGTAAAATTGCCGTTCGAGATATTCAGGCTGATAGCCAAATCCACGCAGATGATTGGCAAAACATTTGACCTCACGGCG
>ERZ1292623.3748-Hain-H51-01um-R1-3748-length-12825-cov-5_pt1 | contig 12825 bp, 14 predicted proteins | sample MGYA00564398_ERZ1292623 | MGnify/ENA primary metagenome ERZ1292623 (study PRJEB36523, sample SAMEA6512633) | groundwater metagenome | collected 2019-01-07 | study: AquaDiva: Metagenomics assemblies of 32 groundwater samples | reverse complement strand
GGATTTAAAGATATAAAGATGAATCATGCTTCTACAGATGATTAAGAGATGAATGTTCTAGTTTCTCTGTTAGTTATCCTAACTCTTCCAGTTGAAAGATTAAAATTAATACTCATACTTTCATTCCGTCTATTAGACCATCTTTCTTTAATCTTATCTTTTCTTATTCCTGCTTTTAATAATTCTTCAACTATTTTTGATCTATAGTCTTGATGGTCTTCTCTTTCAGCTTTTTCATTTTCGTAAAACCCATCTCTAATATCTTCAATATCATAAGTATTTCCAGCTAAAGTAATCTCAAGATGTGATAAATCAGAATAGTCTCTTTTTAAAGCTTCTAAAAAACCCCTACAAGTTGCCTGAGCTCTTGATTCTTTAGCAGATGAAAGAAAAGATAATTGATGTTGCATATAACCAGTCCTTTTTTCTCTATCATATGCTATAAGAATAATACATTCACCAAAACCAGCTTCTAATATTTTTAGTGCTTCACGTCTTACTACATCTGTATGTTCTATTCTTTCTACAAGATTTTCAAGTATCAATGGGTCGTATTTCATTGTTAATAGTAAATATTCGGTGGTCTTCTAATATATCCTGGATATGGATAGTATGGATAATAATAAGGACGATGATAAGGATAGTAGTAATATCTTCTATTGTATCCTTGATGATATGAATTAAGTCTGTATGAAGGATAGTTATAATTATAATTTGTATATTGAATAGGTCTGCTTGAATCATAGCTTGTATATTGATCTACTCTTACTCTTCGATCAGATTGATATTGTTGAGGCTGGGTCTGCTGATCAGAATCTTTACCATTATAGTAATTATTGATAACTGTTGGTGGCTGTGAATACCTTGCTTCAATTTCATCCTCGTCTGAATCGTAAGAAATCGCACTGCTATAAATAGCAAAAATTCCGACTAATAATATAACTACTGCAACAACAATAGTACCTGTAATTATTGCATATTTTTGAGTCATATTAACCCCCTAGAACTATATATAGATAATAAGATATATAAAAGTTTCTAAATTAAAGCTTGTAATCAGATAAATCATCACCTAGAATTATATCACCCGGATCTTTTTTCTTAGACCTTCTTCCTCTTATTAAATTATCTATGCAGAAAATATTAGATCCTGAAAATATCAAAGATATTGTGGTTATTAAAATTGTTATATCTCTTGCCGCCACTTCATTAAATCCAATTGATACTATAATTGCCAATAATATTACAGAGGCGATTGTAGCAAATATTCTTGTAAAAAATCCTATAAATACGAATAAACCTATAACCATTTCGATTACACCTAAAATGTATGTAAATGTCTGAGCAGATATTGGCAGAATAAATGTTAGCTTTGGTGGAATCCAGTTCATCCAGGCTTGGGTGTGAAAGAATTTATCTATTCCAAAATAGAAGAAAACAAATCCTATGCCAATTCTGATGAATAAGTTTGATAATTTTGAATTAAACCTCATATCTCACATGCCCCTTTTAAATCAGCCAATCTTTTTTCAGCTTCCTCTAAATTTTTATTTCCTTGGTCTACTTTTGATTGTGCTAATGAAATTTTTGTACTATAACTGCTTTCTATAGTTGATGTCATTTGGGATTTTAAAGTTTCTGCTTGTGATTGAAGTTCTGGGAATTGTAATATTAGATTATTTATCTGCTCATTTAAAGCTATTATTTTATCGTCTTTTTCTTTTATAATTTGGTCTAAAGATGCTTTATCTTGTTCAATATAGCTTTTGATATCATTTATATCGTCCTCAGCTCTTCTTATGTCTACTGCACACTCACCTGGATATTCGAAGAATTCTCTCTGTTGTTCTTGAGTTTTTTGTGTTGTTTCTTCAGAAGATTCTGAAGGTATTTCTGTTGTTTCTGTTTGAGATTGTTCTTGGGTAAGTTCTGGAACTGATTGAACAACTTGGCCAGTAGCTACGAATGCTTGATTTTCAGATTTTGATTTCGTAACAGAGAATACAGCAATTACCACTATCAAGAGTAAAGTGGCAAAAAATACCATCTTATATTTAGCTTTAACCGTTTTTAATCCAAAGATTTGAATATTACGAATGTTCATAACATAGGGTCTCTTTCCAATATATTTAAAGGTTTCGAGAAGAAAGTTATTTAAACAATCAATAACACTAATCTGATAGGTGTTAGATGGAATTCAGAAAAGAGAGGGACTTTCTTGGTGAGGTAAAAGTACCTAAGAATGCTTATTACGGCAGTTTTACAGCTAGAGCTATTGAGAACTTTAAGATATCTTCGCATAAAATTAGTTTTGATTTAATTAAGGCTGTTGTATTAATCAAGAGATGTATCGCTTTAGTAAATATTAAGACTAAATATCTAGAAGATAAGACAGGCAAAGCAGTAATTAAAGCCTGTGATGAAATATTAGATGGAAAATTTCAAGATCAATTTCTTATAGATGTTTATCAAGCTGGTGCAGGAACTCCGATTAATATGAATGCTAATGAAGTAATAGCTAACAGAGCTACCGAGATTTTAGGAGGGAGATTAGGGACTTATAAGGTTCATCCAAATAATCATGTAAATCTAAGCCAGAGCAGCAATGATGTTATACCAACTGCAATAAGGTTGGCTGTTATTTATAGGAGCTTTGATTTACTAAGAACTTTGAAGATGTTAGAGCATTCTTTTAGAAAAAAGGCAAAAGAATTTCATGATGTGGTAAAGGTAGGAAGAACTCATTTAAGAGATGCTGTTCCAATTACTTTAGGAATAGAATTTGAAGCTTATGCTGATTTAGTTAAAAGGGATTACAATAATATTGTTAAGTCTGTTGAAGGATTAAAGGAAATTCACCTTGGAGGAACAGCCATTGGGTCTGGCATTAACACACATACAATGTTTAGAAGCCTTGTTTTAGAGGAACTAAATAAGAAAACTCATCTTAATTTGTATGCAACTAAGAATTTCTTTGAATTAAACTACAATATGGAAGCTTTTGTGAATTATTCAAATTCTTTAAGGGTACTTGCTTTGAATTTAATCAAAATAGGAAATGATCTTAAATTTATGAGTTCTGGACCAAGAGGCGGAATAAATGAAATAATTTTACCGGAGATAGAACCTGGATCAAGTATTATGCCTGGAAAAGTGAATCCTAGTATGATTGAAGCTTTAGAGATGGTTTGTGCAAATATTATTGGAAATGATCAAACAGTTGCCTTCGCAGCCAAATCTGGGAATTTAGAACTTAATACGTTTACACCTTTGATTGCTCATAAATTACTTAATTCTGTTGGACTATTGAAGAATGCTATAGGCGCCTTCACCCATAAATGCGTATCAGGAATTAAGGCAAATAAAGAAAGGTGTAAAGAATTGTTAGAGAAAAGCGTACTTTATGCAACTGCCCTAAGTCCTTACATTGGATATGATATTACTGCTTATTTAGTCAAGAAAGCGATTAAAGAAGATAAGCCAATAAAAGAAGTTATAATAGATGAACATATCTTTACAGAAGATGATTTAGATAAGTTACTTTCGATGAAGAATTTATTAAGACCCAGAATGATAGATAAAAATTTACTAAAGAAGGTGAAAGAAAGTAAAAATTATTTATATTTACTACATAAAATAAAAGAAAATATTAAGAACGGTAAAGAAAAGAAGGTTGATAGTATAGAAAAAATAATTAGAGTTCTTGAATCTTTTTTCTAAATATTATTTATGGCTTAGTGCCGTTTGTTTTATAACCTTAGCAACCCTCATATGAAGTTTCTTGTCTAATGGATCTGGGACAATCTTGTCTTTAGTTGGATTTTTAATATAATCTGCTATAGCACATGCTGCAGACAGCACCATTTCTTTTGTTATTCTCTTTGCTTTAGCGTCTAAAGCGCCTCTAAATATTCCAGGAAATGCGAGTACGTTGTTAATTTGATTTTTATAATTAGATCTACCTGTTCCTACTATAGCTGCACCAAATTTGATAGCATCATCAGGCTCTATCTCTGGAACTGGATTTGCACATGCAAAAATAATCGGGTTTTTTGCCATGGATTCGATATGGTGCTTCTTGATAATATTTCCTGTAGAAACTCCAATAAAAACATCAGCGTCTTTTATTGCAGAATCAAGTGGTCCTTTATGCATGTGCTTGTTTGTAAGCTCGGCTATTTTACTTTTGTACTTGTTCATATCAGAACGATCTTTGTATAATGCTCCTCTTGTATCACAAACTATAATTTCTGCTACAGGTTCGCATATCTTTTTATTAATATCTATGCATGCTAATAATTTGGCTATCGATAAGCCTGCTGCACCTGCACCGTTTATCACTATCTTAACATCACTAAATCTTTTATTTACGACCTTGCATGCATTTATTAATGCAGCTAATACTACTGTTGCTGTACCATATTGATCATCATGAAATACAGGAATATCAAGTTCATTAGACAATGTTTCTTCGATTTCGAAGCATTTCGGTGCCTCTATATCTTCTAGATTAATTCCCCCAAATATTGGAGAAATATTCTTGACTATGCTAATAAATTCATCTGATCTTTGTGTATTAATGCATATCGGAAATGCATCGACATCGCCTAATTTTTTAAATAACATTGCCTTGCCTTCCATAATTGGAATTGCTGCTTTCGCACCTATATTGCCAAGACCAAGAACACGAGAACCATCAGTTACTATTGCCACTGTGTTACTTTTGATGGTGTAATCGAAAACCTTGCTCGCATCTTTTTTTATTTCAAGTGCAACATCAGCTACACCGGGTGTGTAAGATATAGATAACTGTCTTTGGTTATTTAGTGGTTTCTTTATATTAACCTCTATTTTACCACCCTTATGATAACTCAAAATTTCTTCTTTTTTCATCAGATTATCTCTCTATCCAAATTCATTTAATTTATAAATTTATATCTTTTCAATTATTGCTTCTGTCATTTGCTTCGTACCAACAGGATTCTTTTTTGCTAGATCATATGTAACCTTTTTGGCTTCTTTAATCACTGATATAACAGCCTTCTCTATTTTATTTGCTGCTTTATTTTCTCCGATGTGACGAAGCAACAGTACACCAGCAAGAATTGCACCAGACGGATTAACTTTATTTTTGCCTGCATATTTAGGAACTGACCCGTGGGTTGGCTCGAAAATTGCTATTTGCTTTCCATAATTTGCTGACGGAATCAGCCCAAGACTGCCTGTTAGGCCTGCACAGAGATCAGATAATATATCCCCATAAAGATTTGGACAAAGCAATATATCATATTCCTCTGGTTTGGTTACTAGCTGCATGGCCATGTTATCAACGATTCTATCTTCGAATTTTATACTAGGAAATTTTTTGGCAATGTTCTTAGAAATTCTGAGAAACAATCCATCAGTTTCTTTCAGAATATTTGCTTTGTGAACACATGTGATCTTGTTTCTTTTATTTTTTAGTGCATAATCAAAAGCGAATTGAGCGATTCTTTTTGTATTCTTTTCTGATATAATTTTTAAAGACACTGCTGAATCTTTCGGAAGGCCTTTAAACTTACCTTTTGGAAATTCTATTCCAGAGTACAAATCTTCTAAATTTTCTCTGATTACGACAATATCAATACTATCATATTTGCTATGAACACCAGGAAATTGTTTAATTGGCCGAACATTAGCAAAAAGTTCTAAAGCCTGTCGAAGCTGAACATTCACCGATCGAAAACCTGTACCTACTGGTGTAGTGATTGGACCTTTTAATGCAACTTTATTTTTTTTGATTAAGTCCAGTGTTCTCTTTGGAAGTTCGTGACCATACTTCCTTTTAGCGAATTCACCTGCAGTGGCAATTTCCCAGCGAACTTTTATTCCAGATGCTTCGATGCATTTAACTGCAGAGAGTATAACGTCTGGTCCAACACCATCACCCGGGATTAATGTTATGTTGTATGTCATTTTAAAAACTTTAAAAGTTGGGATATGCTCTTTTGCTTTTCTAAATTCCATATAAATTTTAGTATATCTTTCTGGTCTTTCTTGGATATAAAATTTCTTGTTAGTGAATTAAACTTATTTTCTACTTCTCTATCAGACATAGGATTTTTAGGGTGGCCCCTATGATAATCTACTCTTTTCTCCAGTACTTTTCCAGACTTTAATTTAATACGAACAATGTTAGCAGCCATTCTTGGATATAATTTTGTTAATCGGGGATTTTCTTTGGCTGAAATCTTTTTAACCAAAGCCAATAATTTTTTATCTTTAATTTTCTTTTCTGAATATGTGTTCATATCAATTTTACCATTCATTAATGCTGCACCAACTATGTAAGGAAGACTATGGTCTGCTGTTTCTCTAGTTTTTGGATTCCATTTTTCTTTTCCACTTCCAATAATTATATAGCCTGCCTTATGTGTTTCTATATTTATTTTAGAAATTTCGGAAATTTTTATATTCTTTCTTAACTCTAAAGATGCTTGGATAGCACTCTGTGAATGAATCTCAGCAGGCCATTTTTTAATCCAACAATCTAAAATCTTAAAATGCCCTTTTCTTTTTCCGAATCTTTTAATATCTAATTTGAATGGACCTGTAATCTGGTTCATCAATCCAAATTTTCCTTCGAAAACTTCATTTGGACCTGTCATTCCCTCTTTCGCAAACTTCGCAGCAAAGATCGAATTTCTGGCTACATTCGCGAATGCGCATGCTTTCCACATGCTTAATTCTGTTCCCTCCCTTACCTCTCTTGATGAAAGATAAGTTGTGAGTGTTAAATTTGTAATCTGAGTAAGTTTTTTCAATGGAAGATTCATAAGCTTCCCAGCTGCTAATCCCGTTGCTGGTAATCCGTATATAACATGGTCCCATCCACGAATGCGTAAACTTGCTGCATCGCAAAGCCTACACTGAATTTCATATGCCAATGCGGTTGCTAAGATTACGTCTCTTCCATTAGATTTTTCAAATTCAGCAACGCCTAGAACACCGCCAATATTGTCTGACGGGTGTGCTAAGTCTTTTGATATATAACTATCATTATAATCCAAATATCTGATTCTGGTTCCATATAAGAAGGCTTTAAGGGCTGGAAGATTTGGTTTTGTAATTTTTTTTGCTATTTTCACTGGTTTTGAATTTTCTGATGCAATTGCGCAACCAATAGAATCTATAAATCTCCTTTTAACTTCATGAATTACCGATTTAGATAAATCATTATATTTTAAATTATAAGCATATTTAGATAAATTATCAGCAATCATCTTTTTTCGATTGGTATATATTCTTGATCATGAGGCCCGGCATACAATGCTAAAGGTCTAATTAATCGGTTATCTGAATATTGTTCGAGACAATGCGCAACCCAACCAGCAATTCTACCAATAGCAAATATTGCTGTAGAAAGTTCGGGAGGAATTTTAAGATATTTATAAACCGCACCTGTATAAAAGTCTACATTAGGGTATATTGGTTTACCTTTTTTCTCTACTAGTTCCTTGACTACAGTCTCCTCAATTTTAAGAGAAATATCATACCATCGTGAATCTTTTGCATTTTGTGCTAGTTGTCGCGCAATTTCTCTGAAGATTAATGCTCGAGGATCATAGTATTTGTATACTCGATGACCAAAGCCCATTATCTTTTGACCTTTATCAATCAATCCTTTGATGTAAGTCTCTGCTCTGTCTGGAGATTTTACATTGTCCAGCATTTTATAGACTTCGGCTCTTGCTCCACCATGCAGAGGACCTTTAAGAGCACCGATGCCCGAGCAAACTGCTGAATGCAGATCAGAAAGCGTTGATACAGTAATTCTTGCTGTGAATGTCGATGCATTTAATTCGTGTTCTGCAGTCAACAAAAAATCTGCTTCCATCGCCTTTGCTTCTATTTCATTGGGTATTTTGCCATGAAGCATATAGAGAAAATTTGCTCCGTGAGATAGTTTTGGATTTGGTGGAATCACTTTTTTTCCGTTTTTAGTTCTATGAAATGCGGCTACAATTGTAGGGAATTTTGCTGTTATCCTTATACCTTTCCTAATGTTAGCTTCTTGCGAGTTATTGTTAAGATCTTTATCGCACTGGGCCAAATATGAAATCGAAGTTCGCAAAGCATCCATGGCGTCTATATTTTTAGGGCATATCTTCAAAATTTTTATTACGCCTGCATCGATTTTTCTTTCTGATCTTAGTTTTTTTGAGAAATCCTGCAGTTCTTTTTTATTTGGCAATCTGCCATACCAAAGCAGGTATGTAACCTCTTCAAAATCAGAATACTTAGCTAAATCATTAATGTTGTAACCGCGGTACTCCAGAATCCCTCTTTTGCCATCGATAAAACTCAGCTGTGTCTTCGCAGCTATAACATCTTCCAATCCCTCTTTGAACTCTTCAGCCATCGATAAATTTAAATATTGAATGACTTTATAAATTTTGTCTATGACAATAAAAAGAGCGTTTGATTTTGTAAAGATTCTTGAAGGAAATTCTAAACCAAGAAGTTCGGGCGTTATTGAGATAAGAGGTTCTTATTATACACCTGTTGTTTATAGTTATTTACATGACTTATTTGAGATTGCCGGAGAATTTGTTGATGGTTTTAAATTTGCTGGCGGATCACAAAGATTGCATCCCATTGATGTTGTTAAGAAGATTATAAGCCTGTGCCATGATAACAATGTTTATGTTTCTACAGGCGGTTTTATAGAACGTGTAGCTGTCGAAGGGCCTGAAGCTGTTGATATGTATTTAGAAGAGTGCAAGAATCTAGGGTTTGATGTTGTAGAGGTTTCGAGTGGTTTGGCGCCTATTCCCTTAGATGATAAAGTTGAGATTGTTAAGCAAGTTCATAAACTCGGTTTGAAAGCAAAACCAGAGATTTCTTTTATGGTGGGCGCAGGCGCAGGCACAAAAATAGCGAATTATAAGCCGAAATTAAGAACGATGAAGGATGTTGTAAATGAGATTGAATCTTATCTAAAATTACATCCTTACATGTTTATGTTTGAATCTGAAGGTGTCACTGAAGATTTGCCATCAAATAAATGGCGAACTGATATTATAGAGACCATAGTTAAAAAATTTGGATTGAAAAGATGGATGTTTGAAGCTGCTGAACCAAGTGTATTTAAATGGTACCTAAAAAAATTCGGGCCTGAGGTGAATCTTTTCATTGATCATTCACAGATAATTGAATTCCAAGCTTGGCGTTCTAAACTTTGGGGAGATCCTGATATCTGGAAGGGTAAAAAAATACGTTATAAAAAATGAGGGCGAAGATTTCTGTTATTGGAGCAGGGAATGTTGGTAAAGAAGTAGCTCTATGGTGTGCACTTAAGGAGCTAGGTGATATTGTTTTATGGAATAGAACTGCTGAAACTGCGATAGGTAATGCGCTTGATATTATGGAAACTGGTCCTATTGTGGGTTTTGATGCAAAGGTTATTGGTACGGGTGACCTGAATGAGACTAAAAAATCAGATATAATTGTACTTACAGCAGGAATGCCAAGAAAACCTGGACAGACAAGAGAACAATTAGTTGAAACAAATTCAGCGATAGTCTATCCCTTGATAAAGAAATTAGCGAAACTGTCTCCAAAGTCGATAATTATTATTATTACTAATCCTTTGGATGCGATGGCTTACTTGGCTTATAAAGCAAGCAAATTTTCAAGAAATAAGATTATTGGAATGGCTGGGGTTCTTGATAGCAGTAGATTTTCTGCTTTTGTATCAAAAGAATTAAAAGTTTCGATTAAAGACACTGAGTCTTTAACTTTGGGGAGTCATGGTGAGGAGATGGTTCCACTTCCAAGGTTTTCAACTGTTAATAGCATTCCTCTTAGCGATCTATTGAAGAAGGATAAGATTAAGGCAATTGTGGAGCATACAAAAAAAGCTGGAGAAGAGATAATTCGATTACTTGGGACGAATGCCTCTATATCTACAGGTGCAGCAGCATCTAGACTAATAGAAACAATTTTACATGATGAAAGAGAGATTTTACCTTGTTCAGTTTATCTTGATGGTGAATACGGAATTCATGATCTATTTATTGGTGTTCCAGTAATTCTTGGTGCCAGTGGGGTAGAAAAAATTGTAGAATTGAAGTTGAATGATTCAGAACTAAAAGACCTACATAGAGCTGCAGAAAGCATAAGAAAGATTACTGCTATTGCAAAGAAGGCAGTATAATAATTTATTTTATAATATGTGTATGATCTTTATGTTTACTAATTGTAATTGTCTGATTTGGTTTTAATTTTAAAAATTTGCTATCATTATCCGCAGTCACAATCGCGTTACTTCTATTAATTTTAATTTTTATTTTTGAGTTTTCATTTACAATTAATGGCTTGAATCTCATTGTTGTATTATTAAGGGCTATTCCTATTCCCCTATTAAAATTTTTATTTGTTATCGAATGAAAATAACCATGAGAACCAAAAGGTGTTGAAATTATAACTCCATCACCTATGATGTTCCTAAATTTAGGCTTATTGTTTATAAACACATCAAACCTCAAAGCCTCCCGCTGATCTTTATTCCGAATAACAACATCGTTTACTGCTATTAAATTATCTTTATCAGTCTTTAATTTAATCAATTTTTTAACTTTGTATTTATTTTTTGCAATATCCTTGATAACTTTGCTAAAGTCTCTGTTATTGCAATGAAAACATATATTGCTATTTCTCACAAGAAGTTTTGGGATTCTGGGGAATTTTCTTTCTGAAATAAAAAATGAACCATCACCACCAATAGAGATAATAAGATCAGGATTTCTATTAACAAATTTAAGGCCATTCTCTTTAATCAGCTTAATTATAGATTTATCGATCTTTTTTAGAGAGAATATCTTTACTCTTTTCATGTTAAGCAACTTTTTAGTGGTTTTCTGAGAAACAATTCTATTATTTTAATTGTGCTATTAATATCCTTTATCGAGGCTATACCTATTGTTGTATGAATGTTTCTAACAGGCACTGATACAATTGTGCTCGGAATTCCGCCTTTGGCTACAGATATTTGCAAAGCGTCAGTGACCCCTTTTTCTGTGACTTCAAGCTGATAAGGCATTTTATTTGCTTTTGCGGTGTCAATTAACCACTTATTAAGACATCTGTTTGTTACCATTTCTGTATCTTTTACAACTATGCAAGGACCAGCACCAAGTATTTTTGATGGTCTATCTGAAAATTCTTCTGAATTTGTTGTGTCTATAATTAATGCCCAATCAGGTTCTATTCCATATACAGAAGTTTGTGCACCATATAAACCAATTTCTTCTTGTACTGTGAAGACGTAGTAGATTTCACAACCTGCATTTTTCAACTTTTTTGCTAATTCAAGAAGAATAAAACATCCTACTCTGTCATCGAGTGCTTTTCCAGATATAAATTCCTTATTGCCTAAAAACGTTGATTCTGTAATAAGATGCAGATATGAACCTATACTAACCTCTTCTTTAATCAGTTCTTCTTTCGACAAGCCTGTGTCTATAAATATATCATTAATTTTAGGCAATTTTTCAAGAGGGTCATCATTACTTATCTCTTTGCATGTGACAACTCCATAGATGAAATCTTTATTTGTTTTAATCCTTATTTTTTCGCCAAGTAGTGTAATAGGTTCTATGTAACCAATATCTGATATATGGATATGGCCTTTATCATCTATATTTTTAATCATTATACCGACCTCATCCATATGGGCCACTAGCATCACTGTTGGTTTTTTACCCTTTTTACGAGCAATTAAGTTTCCAAATTTATCTACATAAACTTCTGATACAAAATTTTTGATTTCATTTCTTATTATATTCCTAACTTCCTGCTCGTTTCCGCTTGGACCCGAAACATCAATTAATTTCTTTAAGAGCTCCATTTTTCTCCTTTTAACTTATCACAATCTTCATATTCTTTCCACAGCAGATTGGTAATTCTTCTTTGCTTCCACATAGACTACAGACTAATATATCATCTGCAATGCCCATCTGCTTAGAACAGCAAAATGGCACTTCAATATCTGTACCACATATAGTACAAACAAGATTGCTGTGCTTATCTGACACCATCTTTTAATCACAAAAATAAAGATTTATTTACTTTTAAAGCTTTTTATTTTACCGGGTTTACACACTAAGCTTATTAAGAAGAATAAGATCAACAATATTCGCAGATATTCTTCTTTTTTTTTATTCCCTTTTTACTCTTTTTTGGTTTTTTTGCTGGCATGTAATGTATATTATTTCGGGTTATTTATAAATTTATTGTATACGAAGGCTCTGTGTATTAAAAGAGATTTTCAACAAGGCCGTATACGAAGTTTTATAAAGTTTAGATAATTACTTGTTTAAGATGGAAAGAAGGCGTGACCTGATTAAAATATGCCTTGCTATAGTATTCTTATTTAATATTGCCTATTTTGTTGGTGCTTCTACTGAAAGAATAATAATGGATGCCAAAACGAGTTATACTCTGAATGGTAAAAACATTACACTTGTGGGGGTTTATGGTGATAGAGCAAATTTTAATGTTGATGGGGTCTTCAGCACTGTGAGAAGAGATGACTTTGGTTTCGTGAACGGCGTTAAGGTTAATGTAACTGGAATATCTGTGACTCCACCAAAGGTGATTGTCATATTTACGGTAGATTATATATGTGGAGATAATTCCTGCTCAAGCCTGGAAAGTCAGATTATTTGCTGCAAGGATTGCGGATGTTTTTCAGTTTCCGAAACGTGCATGAATAATATGTGCGCTCAAAATATAAGCAGGCCAGAAGCAACTTATGAATGCTATGTTACTAGTGATTGCGAT
>ERZ1292623.3745-Hain-H51-01um-R1-3745-length-12829-cov-5_pt1 | contig 12829 bp, 22 predicted proteins | sample MGYA00564398_ERZ1292623 | MGnify/ENA primary metagenome ERZ1292623 (study PRJEB36523, sample SAMEA6512633) | groundwater metagenome | collected 2019-01-07 | study: AquaDiva: Metagenomics assemblies of 32 groundwater samples | reverse complement strand
AACCAAACTCTAATAAATGCTGCATATTACCTACTTCAAGTAATTCCTTAAGTTTTATCAGGTGCTCTTTTGTTTTCAGGCGTGCCGTGCGTCCGTAAGGACTGGTGTAGTACAAAAATGTTCTCTTTGGAGTACGGCCGATAGCCAAGTTGAGCCAATCGAAGGATGCATTGTGTCGTACCCTTTCGATTCGCTTAATATAATTATACGTCCTATGTTTTCATCGTCAAATATGTTATAATTGTACCAGTTTTGTTCGTTTCACAACCGAAAGGAAGGTGATCCATCATCCCCAGCAGGAAAGCATGGGGTTACCTGCACACACAAGGAGAACATAATGACCTGCAAATACTGTAAGAAAGTGTTCACAGGCTACTATGTAACTGCTTGTGAAAACTCAATAGAATTGTTCTTCTGTTCCGATTACTGTTTTGTTTATTATTTCAGGAGAACGAAATGAAAGCCGTGTTTGAAGTGATCGGAACATTCTTATTTATTCTGGTAGTTCTTGTCGTTGTTACGGTGATTGTCCTTTTCAATATTATTACTTCCAGGCCACCTGCATAAGTTCTGTTTGCTGTTTATTGCAACAGCATTCTTGGAATAGCAGATGCTTACGTCGCGAGCACAGAGAAACTCGCATTTCATAGCCCCACGCTTACTTCGGTAGCGGGGCTTTTTATTTAATGCTATACTTCCTCTATCACCGAAAGGGGATACGCTCGACCGAGGGCCGAAACCGTCTATTCACTTAGGCGGTTTTTGCTACTCACACAACAACTTTGCCCTTTCTTTTTCAAACTCATCAGCTTCTGCATACAACCGTTTTATGTTTCTGTCTAAAACTTTTACTCTTTTGGGTATCATTTCCTTTGCCCACTTTTCGGGATTGAGATATTTTTTGTCTTTACCACCATACCAAGCACCCAAAGAAACTCCATTCACATAAAGATAGTGAATACAACTTTCATCAGGTGCATTTTTTGAACGAGGTGTTTTTGTTACTTCAATTTTCATATTTCATTCCCATTACCCCCCCTAATAAATCTTCGCCAACCCCGTGAACGGATGTCTGGGGGTGGGTTATTGGGATAAAACTCCATGACTAACAATCTCTTTATCTCTTATTTCTTTTAACATTGTATTGGCTTCTGCTATGTCTGTCGTTTCTTTGCTGTCTTGCGACCACATACAGCCACTTTCGTAACAAGCCCAAACTTGTACATAATATATACGAACTCCATTTCTCTGCTCTTTGTAAGCAAGTCTTGGTGTTTTTTCTTCTTTTTTGAATATGCTCATATCACTTCTTCATTATTTCGAGTAAAAAATTCCACACTATCAATGCTCGCAGTTGGTTGTATGTTTCGGTCATGGTGCTATTTCATTACTTGGTTGATAAGCTCTGGGTTCTCGTAAAATCGTTTGTTTCTCGTTTTGTTGTGGCACTTCATACAGAGAGTTCTACCGTTGGTAATTTCAAGGCGTAACTCAACATGGGTGCTCCATCTTTTGATGTGGTCGGCTTCGAGTTTTTCAACAGAGCCACACCATACACATTTCCCATCTCTCGCAAGTACCGCTCGCTTCCACTCTTTATACTTCTTGTTTCCACGACCAACTTGGGTTGCTTTAGTGATTCCTCCCTTCCATGCGTTGTGTTCGTGTTTCGGTAATAGTTCTTGACGATATTTTGCGTAACAGACAGCAGAGCAAAAATGTCTTTTTTTCCTTTTGTAGTGAGATGGTTTATCTTCTGATTTATTTCCGCAATAGTCACAGTTGAAAATGACCCATTTGCGAGGTTTTGCCTTTTTAAGGTTTTCAATCCATTCTGGGGTACTTCTTTTTGCCACATGATAATTATATTATGAAAACCCTAAACTTGCAATAACTCTGGATTTTCCCAAATGTTGCCGATGATTTCAGGGTTTGCAAATTGACCTAAATATCTATGACCGTCCTTGAAATCTACAGCGAATCCACCTCTGATAAATTTTATTTCATAATTCATAACGCCTCCAAGCGTCACCACATCCCCCTCATAAATCTCCTTGCCGTTCTTGTCGTGGAGTCCTGTGAATTGCATGAGAACAATATCGTTAGGGTGGTAAACTCTCTCTTGCTCAATGTGTAAGTCATCAAACTGATGCCACGAAGAACCTCCTTTTGGATTTTTTACTGCATAAAGAAAATCGCCATGAGGAGTAATACCAGCACTTTCGTACATCTTTCCATTCTTCCTATCCCACGCTCTGAAGCGAATGGGTCTAGAAACTCCCGTCTGTTTTTCTTTTTCTTGATTTTGCATGATGTTTGCTGTGTTCACTATTTGTTAATAATTCGAGATTTGCTTTGCGGTTGTCTTTTTTGTCTCCGTTTTTGTGGTGGGCTATTTCATGTTTCTCAAGCAATCTTCCAATTTTTTGCTCAAGAACATATCTATGCTCTGCAATGTATCGCCCCGCCTTTATTGCTCTCGGATGGCTTGGCATATAGAGATAGTAGTACCCTGAAATGAATACACGACCTTTATATGCTTTCTTATTTGGATTCAACTTCTTCCAATCGAAGTAACATATTTGATTGCAGAAGAATGATGTCCCGTGAGTGAGTTGCTCTGTCTTGTTCCCGCACTGTCGGCATATTATTGTTTTCATTACCCAATGATAGCAAATTCATTTCCTTATGTCAATTTTATTTCTCTCATATTGCTATTTCATTACTTAATAAAGGTCTTCTGAATAAAGCTCACCACCTAAATATCTATCTCCCTCCTTGCATACCGATTCAATTCCTGCAGCTTTTTGTATTTCATATCCCTGCTTTCGGGTGACGTAGCGATTAAGTGAGGTGACAAAACCCTGGTCGTCGCCATGGGTATGAATCCCTTTATACCGAGGAATTGATGAGGCGGTCATGATGCAGTTGTTGTGCCTATGTCCTCGAATAATATAGCCATCGGGCATCCTAATTGCAGCACAAATAACTATCTCCATTTCCTCCTTGAGATGGGTGCGGTAGGCGAGGAGTTCTTGGCGGAGGAAAGTAATTGCTTGCCCCTTATCAATCCATGTTTTTCCATCTTTTGTGTGTACTAGTGGGTCAAAATTATACTCGTGAAACCTCTCCAAAACTTCATCAATGTAGTTGTCGTTCGGCACTACGGGGAGGGAGTTATTCATAGGGAAAGTCGTTTATTGATAATGTCGATGTATTCATGCTCTTTTTCGATTAAGATAAAGTTGCGATTGAGATTTTTGCAGGCGACACCAGTGGTACCAGAGCCTGCGAAGGGGTCGAGCACGGTATCAGTTATATCAGTAATTGCTAAAACTAATTGCTCCATTAAATCAACAGGTTTTTCATTTGGATGCTTCAGTTCTGTCGGTGTAACTCTTTGAGAATGAAATACACTTGTTGGACGTCTTCCTTTGAAAGTAAATCTCCCCTTGTGAGCAAAGATTATATTTTCGTGTCGTGAAGCAAAGTCGCCTCGTAAATCGCCCATACCATGAACTTCTTTATCCCAGATTATTTGCTGTTTGCATTTGAAACCTGATTTTGTAAGTGCGTCCCTAAATGCTTGTTCAGTATCCCATCTTGTAAAGCATAATAGACTTGTATTGTCTTTCATAACTCTAAATGCTTCATCAGTCCACACGACATACGGGGTTTTGTCATTCGCAATTTTAGGTTTCCAAAGACTTTTATCAGTCCGCCTGGCGGACTGATAATCTATGCCATAGGGGGGGTCTGTCAAAATCATATCCACACTCTTATCTGGTATCCCTTTCATCACTTCGAGGCAGTCACCGTGAATTATTTGGTTCATTTCATTTTTGTTAATCCCTCCTGTATAAAAGCACGTTGGGTGGTGAGGATCATGCCTTGAAAATTATCTTCGCGTGAATAAGTTTGTCGAGGTGGTGACGAGTTTTTGCGTTTGCAATAACTGCTCTCTCGAGTGTTCCAGTAAATGTATCCAGCTCGTCGATGACACTAAGTAGATACGCTATCTGCATGTTGGCGAATTGTAGTTCGCTTATAGCGGAGGCGAGTAATGCTTCGGTGTTTGTTTTCTTTTTCATATTTAGAATGGAAAAATATACTTTGTAATAAATTCACTCAACAACATTCCACCCAGAACAACATAAATAAACATCATCGCTGGCATAAGAAATACATAGTAGACAAAGCCAAGAAACAAAATAACGGATACGGGTATGGCTAGCACGACAATCATTCCCATTCCAATGTAAATTAAAAGATTTTTCATAATTATTTTAAGAATTTTTAATACGATTCTGTAACCAAGATTGGAATACAATACGGGCATCTTCAACTCCCTTACCATGAGAACTATCTGTATCAGACTTTAGTTTATCAAGGTCTCTATGGAACCGAGTTATTTGCTTTGCGGTAATTGGAACAAGTAACACTTGTTCGCCTGTCCGTGCCACTAATCCTTTTTTTGTTATTTTCATAATTATTTATTCTTTAGAGCTTGTAAGGCCGTGAGGGAGGCTGATAATAGTTCTGATTGTGCATCCACTTTATCTTCATCGAAGTGTGGAAAATCTCGACTTCTTTCTGTGGTGGCAACTTTTTTCAATTCTTCCATCGCCTCATCAATCGCTTTCGTTCGGGCTTCTTGCTCACGGGCGAGGAGGAGATTGGAAACATTTTCCAATATCCAATCTGTTGCTCCGCAAATGCAGTCTTTTTCGTGTTCAAGGCACAAAGATTGTCCCGTAAAAGTTCCTTCAAAGTCATGGACTAAATATCTAACAAGTTCCTCCCACTCTGGCGTAATGTCCTCTTTCACTTCGGGGCAGGTGCAGGGGTGGTCAATAAACCTCGATAGATAACCGTCACATTCTTTATTTGTTGGGTCGTGTTTTGGCATAGGGTGTTCGTAAGTTGGTTTCTGTAGTCCTTCGAGAATTTTGTTTGTTGATTCGTTGTTGGGGAATATCATGTTTATTATTTATTACTTGAGAGAGAGGTGGGGGCGCTCTACCATTGAGCTACAAGTCAATAAAGACTTGGATGGAATCGAACCATCAATCTCCCCATTTGGGCTTGCTCTACCTCTGAGCTACGAAAGCTTTTACGCTATCGACAGGAATCGAACCTGCATCCTCGCCCCCATCTCCCTCCCAATAGTTTCCAATGCACTGTGTACGAGTCACGGGAGTTTCTGCCTTATCTCTTTCGAGGACATGACTTATTCTGTGTATTCGGTCACGCTCCCACGACTCGGATACAGGGCACTGGTGGTTGTTTAGAACATACCCTCAAGCATTTCCTCAGGTGTCATTGGTTTCCCGTTGGGGTGTCGGGCGATATTGTTCACAAACCTCCTCATATCATCCTCACAATTCCCCACCACATCGTCTTTTCCTTGCTCACAGTGGTAGGGGGTGCAGGTGCAAGGTTTAAGAAAGCCGCCATTGTCTGTTGTCACTATCTGGTCTTTTTCGCACGATTTGTTGTTTGGGTTGTGGGGGGTCATGTTATTTACTATTCTGACAATAATGATCCTCTACACATGGGCACCCATTTTTCCGACAATTTGATGAGCATGGATGGTCACAATCTGTAAGACGCTCTGATTCACAGTCATCACAAGTAACGGGCAGGTCTAGTCCGGGAAGATAATCAATCATTGTTCCACAGAGTTTGCATTTCTTCGTAATAGTGTCTGTCATACGCTGAACATTCTAAAGGCTCTTAATAGTGAACGTTCTTTCTTCGGGCAGTTCTTTTTGATAAGTATCTTTATGTCACTAATTCTATGCACGTCTTTCATTTCAGAGAGTGCTATCAATTTGGGATGTGCGTCTTTGTGAGTGATACGCTTTGCACTTTTCTCTTCGTATATGTAGGTCATACTTGTGCTGAGTTATGCTTTCCGGTATGCCCCCAATATTTTCCACATGCACACTTCCCGTCTATCCAATTTCTGATAATGCCTCCCTTTGATTGTGCGTATCTCTTCGTGAGCGTGTCGAGTGCATCCTTCCTTGCTTCACCATCCTTCTCCGTATCTCTTCCCCCTCGCAGGGAGAAGAGCATCTTCTGTGATTTCATTTTACGCATAGTGTCTCTTTTTCAAACTCTGATAATGCTGTCTTTGCTCGCATGACTGAATCTTTGAGCCAACCAAATTTGTGGATATTTGTCTGCTTCCTCTGTTGCTTCTCGTAGCTCATCTTTGAGCAGTATGTGGATGAGGGCGATTGATGGAGTTGTTAGGTACATGTTATCTCCTTCCTTGCTTAGTTTCTATTGCGATAGTCTCTGTGGCCGTCGCATTTGAGATACTGTTCAATGCGCGTGTCTCTAATTGTTGTAGTTTTGCTTGTGCCACCTTTGACATTTCGAGTGCATCTCCTGATATCTTGAGCATCACGCGTGCTTGTGCCATTGCAGAGTATTCTGCTTTGAATTCGGGAGAGTTCAAATACTTCTCGATAGCGATTTCGTTGTCACTCTTTTTTGAAACGTATGCCATTTTCTTTGAACCGAATGCTCCACTGATAATTTCTTTTGTGAGATCTATCCCCGGACGTGCCATTGCTCCGAGTGCAAATACTGTTATGAATAATGTTGCTCCGATGATAACTTTTGCTTTGTTTGATTGTAGGATTTTCATATTTATTTATTATTATATTTATTTCGAGCATATTGTTCACTAGCGTCTTCCGATTCTATTGCTGGCATCATACAGATGCAGAGGCTTTGATACTGATCATGTTCCCCATTGAACGTATCTACGGTGATGTAACCCGTACCATCGCATTCGGTACATGTTGCTCCGCAGTCTTTACACTGACCACTGACGAACGTGTGTCCAGTCATCTCTTTACATAACTCTTGACTCTTCTCTCGAATGCTATTCATTTTTTCTATCACCGTCTCTTGTGTGTAGGACATAAGATTTTTGCTATTTGTTAATCGCACTTGTTTCCCTCCTGCTATAAGTATATATCGCTTGGTATATACCGCAATAGGGTATAAAAGATAACTGGGGGTAAGTCGATTATGTGGCTATAGATATAGCTTTTGCGCGTTCGTATGTGAGACTTTTTCTCTCACTTTTCGTTGCTTCACTAATAAAAATATCAACATCAATTATTACAAATCCTTGTGGATACTTTATAACAATAAATGCTGGGGTATTGCGTAAAATAAAACTATCAAAAGGTTTGTATCCTTGCGTCTGGTCACTGATTTTATGCACAAGAGTTCCATGCTTTGCAGAAAGTAGACCGAGCAACTGGTGCTCTTTAACAGACACAAACGGAATAGATTCCGTTTGTGTCTGTTTCAATTCAAAAACTCCACTCCCCTTATAATGCTCACGAAGCCACTTGTTGAATCTTGTCTGAAAAGCCGCTTCACGTTTATTCATATTTGCTTTCAGAAAAATCTGTTTTTTGAAGAATAGTTTTATATGCTCGCTCGTCGATCCCCCCTTTCGTAACAAGATAGACGTAAAGATTTTTTTTGAGTGCATTCGCACGTTGCACTCGTCCGAGTGCTTGCGTATGATCTACCCAACTCCACGAGAGTGATGCAAAGAGAACGCATGGAAAATCTGGAAGTTCGTAACCTGCACTTATTGAAGATTGAGCAATGATGATGCACTCAGCGATATTATTTGCCTCTTCAAAAAAAGCGCGACGATCTTTTGTTTTTCCAGTAAGTGTCATTACTTTGTACTTATTTTTAGATAGAATCTCTGCAATCTTTTCTATTTGTTCAGTGTACTTTGCAAAGATAAGGAGTTTGGGAAACTCTGCTGCATAATCAAGTATGCGTTCATGTTTTTCTTTTCCATTCTCAATCTGGTGCGCTTTTACAAAATGGACTATTGGGTCAGGGTAATCGAGTTTAATATCCTGAATTTCTTTTTTTATAGCAGGTGTCATTGGGAGATACTCTGTTTTGAATGTTTGCTCAGGTACATCAAAACAATCCTCAAGACGAATAGCACTACCCAACCCACGAATTGCTTTGCCGAGGCGTTCTTTTGTCGCAAAATCTTTCTTCGGTGTCCACACCTCCCGTCCAGGCATTGGAAGTTTTGTATAGAAGGCGGTACGGAACGCTTCAAAGTCCCAATTTGCCCCTAGAAGGGTCGAATAGCTCCAAATGAGCATTGGTGTGCGTTCGGGGGTTGCGGTCGCTATATAGACGTTTTGGGGCTTATGGAGTGCATTCCAGTCGGTTATCGCTTCACATATCTGTGAACGCTTCGGAATAAGTACCTTTTTGCGCTGTCGGAAGATAGGCATAACGCCCATGAGTGTGTGCGCCTCATCAAGTATGAGTGTGTCGTGTTGTGGAATACTCTGCCAATCACGTCGAAAAGTCTCACGAGATATTACTGTAAGCAAAGAGGGGTTGATGTGCATTTTGATACACTCGCGCTCCCATGTTTTATCTTCTTTTTGTGTCTTCGGGCATATCACCAGTGCGCGAGTGCCATTTTGTGATGCAAGGTGGAGTGCGATGCGTGTTTTTCCTGTGCCAGTGCCTAGTGCTAACAAATAACGCTTAGGATTTTTTGTGATTATCTCTTGTTGGTGTTTGTACATGAATCCTTCCACAGGCTTGCACTGTGGAGCTTGCTAGTCAGGATTGGTAGAGTGCTTAAAACGCCTGTGCGTCTGTTTGCTGTTCCTTGTGCTGTGGCACGAGGTACGGCTGGATTGATTTTGCAGGTGAGTACTTTTTTGTTGTTGCAGGGATCTCTTTCTCAAACTCAAATCCTATGATGTCTCCTATCTTTGCATTGCGGAGTGCACCAGCGACGTATGAGAGGTCAAGGTTGCCATTCTTCTCATCCTTGTATCGCTTCTGTCCTACGTTTACTGTTTCACCGTCTTTCGTCTTGAGTACCCATACACGCTGACTGACAAAATCTCCCGATGGAGCCTTGTCTACCACTTCGAGTAATTCTCCCGAAATACGATCTCCTACCTTCTCAAACTTAAACCACACACTCTCTGGCTTATTCTCCTTATTGAATACATCTTTTTCATCCATATAATTTATTAGTTTATCTTGTTAATTTATTTTGCATTTCGACCAAATACAAAGAGGACACGATGAGGGTTGTCCTACAACAACTCTCACAATGTCCTCTTTGTAACTCAATGTAGGTTGAGTACAAAGATAATTTTATATCATTCGAGAGAGTGGTGCAAGTTCCCCTTACTGTTCACATAGGTACTGCGCTTCTTTGCTTTCTTAATCTCTTGGATGACGTTCTTTTGTTCGCTACTCATCATCTCATAATGGTCTGCCTCAAGGTAGCCATCACCAAAAAGATAGCGGTCGAGGGATAATCGCCACTGTATTTGTGGTAATTCTTGTGCGTTACTTTTTACTGCGTTTTCCTTGTTGAATATGTCGTCCATAGTGTTCTTCACAGAGTATTATTTTTTCTTTTAAGTCGATGTATATTTTCGTGTGCTTCTTATACCGTGGACAGTCGTCGCAGGCATATTCTTTTATAGTGCTGCCCATAGTTCTTGTGCGCGTTTCATTCGTTCCTGTTGCTCTGTGGGAATGTTGTACCAACAATATTGTGTGTCTCCGTCTTTGAATATCTTGCCAATATCTGCGGTGTCGTCGAGGATGCGAAACGCTTCATATATTTGCGTGTTACTAAAATTTCGCTCTGTTGCTTTTTGTTGGAGTATCTTTTTTGATACCAATACACCATCTCCCTGCTCGCGGAGATACTGGTGCATACGGTCGATTAAAGTTATCATGTCAGTTATTTCTTTTCCTAAATTTCTACTAATTTTTTGGTAAATCCACCATAGGTACCAGTTTTACGATGGCAAGGTACGCATAAAGTACGACCATTATCTATAGCGAAACGCAATTCAGGGAATAGGGCAAATGGTTTGATGTGATCGGCATTGAGAACAACTTCTTTTCCGTTCCCGCACCTAGCACTACACCAAACACATGTCCAATCATCTCGCCTGAATATTGCATTACGCCAAAATCTGTACTCAAGTGACCTTCTTATGGTTGCATTAGTTGATGTTATTCCACCCTTCCAATTATAATGTCTTTCTCTCTTTTGAGCTTCACTTATATTTTTTCTATGTTTTTCTGAAAGTGGTTTACCCTTAAACGCTTCACTTATTTTTTGTTTTGTTTCTTCTGAAAGTTTTATTCCTTTCCTTGATTCACTCATTTTCTTTCGGGTTTTTTCTGACACATTTCTATGTGATTCACTCATTTTCTTTCGTGTTTCATTGGAGTGCTTTTTACCCATTCTAATTTCACTCAGTTTTTTTAGAGTTTCTTTAGAAGGCTTTATTCCCTTATGCCCTTTACTCATTTTCCTTCGAGTTTCTTTAGAATGTGTTGTTCCTTTTTTCATATATTTTATACAAAAGACGACATCCCGCTTGGCAGAAGGATGTCGTCTTTTGTGCCAAGCTGATAACGTATGAATTGTATCATTTGTGATATTATTTGCAAATTTATTTCAGACTTTCAAAAAAATCCACTTCCTTTTTCTAAAATGCTTCACTTTTGGTTCCATAGGGAGATGGTTGGCTGATAATGATTCCGAGCAATGCTTTATTCTTTAGCCCAACGTAAAAGCGTTTTCCAGTTTCTTCTTTCTTCTGCTTTATCTTTTTTGTTTCATCAGCGAATCGGCGGAGTTGCCGAGACATCGTGTGGATGGATGGAGTTTTTATTCCGGAGCGCGCACAATATCCACGAAACATTGTTGGTGCATCTTCTTTTGTTCTTTCTTCACCATAGAGATCTTCAAGATAGATTTTTTCTTCATAATCATCAGAGAATGCAAAATACTCTTCAAGATATGCGCGGAATGGATCGCTCTCAAGTTTGCTATATTCCGCTTCTTCTTCGCTCTGCTTTGATACGGTAAGTTTATTATTGAGGAGAAAGAGCTGCAATCCTTGAATAGCCCAGTTCAGTATTCCAGCACCTTCCTTTGCGAGTAGTACCTCATCATAGCGGTCAATACGCTCGTTGGGTGGTATCTGTACGTTAAAAGGAACTACATGGAGTCGGTGGTTCATACCCTGTGCATCTTGAAAGCGAGGCATGTCGTTACAGGCAATAATAAACTTTGCTTTTATCTTACAGGTGAAGGTATCTTTGTATTTGGGATTAACTTCGATCACGCCTTCCGATGAAAGTGATATAAGCCGAGGCGATTCGATGTACTTAGTAGAAATCTCGTCAGAGAAATTCAGTTGCTTCCCCATGAGTGACATAAGGATTGAAGAGTTGTCATTGCCGAGTTGTCCGAGCGATAATGCTGACACGTTTCCGTTCCCTATCAATCCAGAGAGGATTTTTGCTGTCGTAGACTTTCCATTTCTTGCCGTATTACCGTAAAAGTAAAATACTTTATGCTTAGGATTGCCATCGAGCAGACAATAGCCAAATACTTCTTGCAACATCTGTGCAATCTCTGTATCTCCACCTGATACTTTTTCAATAAATTCCTTGAACATTGGTGCTTGTGCATCTTTGTCATATGCGAAAGGAACCTGAACAGTGGAGAAGAATAATGGGGTATGTGTTTCAAGTGTTTGTATCTTCGGGTCAAAGAGTCCGTTCTTTAGGTTGATGCGCCATTCTTGTGCATCCACTTTTTGATCGGTCATCTGTCTTCCGATGTGTGCGAGGGTTGCAGAGATACATTCCATTGTGTCGCGGCGTTTTGCAACGGTGCGAAATTCGGGTATGCCCTTATCAACCATCATGTTGTCGATAATCTCGGTCATGTCGCGATTGGAGATGAACTCATATACCCCATTATTATAGTTGTAGAACAGTACATTATCTCCACGGCGATATGCGATGAGATGGGGGTGCTCGGCGCAGATACTCTTATCGAGCGTCATGTATATCAATTTCTTTCCGTCGGCCTTCGCTTTTTTCTTTGCGGTTTCTTTATCCATACTACTTGAGATTATTGGCCAATCGGTAATTTTCCATAACGAGTGCGCGTGCCGCTTCCGCAAAGTCTCCTTTATGGCGCAAGATGGCGTAGAGGGAGAATTTCGTATAACCTTTTTTCCATATAAGTTCGGAGGAGTGGGTGGTGTAAGGAAAAAAGAGTCCATATCCTTTCCAGTTTGTTGAGGCAGAAATCCCATCGGTCTTTCCGGGTCGTCGCCAGTATTGTGTTCCTCCATGTGGTTGTCCTATTTTTTTCCATCCAAGAGGTAGAAGAATATCCTCCCACGTTGCGAGTGCATTGAAGATGTCTCCAGGGCGGCCTCCTTCGACCGCATGTTTTCTTGGGGTGAACGGTGTGTAATCTTTTGATTCTTCTTCTGGCTCAAGTGCGGCAATCACTTGCGTGAGCAGGTCATCGGGTAGTGGAATGATCGGAACATCATTCACGAGTGCGTATGGTTTTTGATTAGTGAAGTGTGATGGGGGGGCGAAAACAAGGGAGCCGTTCGTTTGCACATCGACTGCTTTGAGTATGCCGTCTGCTTTTTTGTGCTTCGTTGAACGGAACACGGGGTCGTATGGTGTATAAAAATGATAACCTCCTGATGGTGTGTCTACTTGGTAGAGTCCACGGTTGAGAAATGGTGTGGGGTCCGCTCCATTCTTAGTATCAACATCGAAGACAACGAGGTTACTGATCTCTCCGCAGACAATTGCGTACTGTTGGATTGACGACTGTAACCATCTGTCCACTTCTTGTTTGGTAGGATGTCGTTGTTGAAATTCAGTCCATCTTGTGAGGACTTTTTTCTGATTGCTTCCTGTATTAAAAAAAACAAAACCT
>ERZ1292623.3743-Hain-H51-01um-R1-3743-length-12830-cov-4_pt1 | contig 12830 bp, 8 predicted proteins | sample MGYA00564398_ERZ1292623 | MGnify/ENA primary metagenome ERZ1292623 (study PRJEB36523, sample SAMEA6512633) | groundwater metagenome | collected 2019-01-07 | study: AquaDiva: Metagenomics assemblies of 32 groundwater samples | reverse complement strand
TAATGATTTTAATGCGTCATTGAGTTATATTGGCAAAAAATTCGGTGATCGCGATCATACGACGGTATTATATGCTTGTGAGAAAATTAAAAAGTGGTTGAAAACTGACAAACAACTTGAGGAAACAATACGAAAAATACGAGCGCGGTTTGAATATTAATTTTAATATTAATAGGATATCCACAAGATCATCACTTATTTTCTTGTAGTACACAAGAGAATTACTATAAAAAATAATTGTATTCACATAATCAACATGCTCTACTACAACAACAGTATATTTTATAAATAAATTATAATTACTGTTATTAATAATATGAAATGCACTCTTACCGGCGAACAATTTAAACGATTAATAATAAAAAGCGGAAAAACAGGTAACTCTCTTTTTTTTCGCACTGATAAAAATAATCACGCTTTATTATTACATACGAGCAATCTCGAATCGTGGATTGAAGCGAAAGCGCCCGCATCGGTTGATCAGGAGGGAAGTATTACGCTTCCTCTTAAGCCTCTTGTCGCCCTTGCTGCTCATATTGCCAACCATGATTCTCTTCTTTTAGAGCAAAAGGATCGTGTGCTTAAAATAACCACAAAACAAGGAAAAACAGCTCTTCATGGATTTGAGGATGCGCGGGATATGGATATGCCCACTCATGAAGGTGGTGGTCTTTTTCGAGTAGCGACACGTGTGTTTTTCCCGGCGTGCCGGCGTGCGCTCGTCTCGGTGTCACGATCAACCTTAAAACCAGAGCTCTCGAGTGTTCTTTTACGGTTTACTGATGATTCTTTAGTACTGGCAAGCACCGACGGATTTCGTCTTACCGAAGAAAATATTACAAAAACATCGTTTAGTCAATATCCGGTGAAAAAAGTTAACGATATCCTCGTTCCTTATCGGGTTATGGAGGAAATGATCCGTGTATTTGAAGACGACGAAGAAGAAATAAGCGGGAGCGCAAGTAATGGTTTGGTGAGCATCTCATCGCCATCCGCACGGCTTTGCGCGCGCACCACCGAAGGTTTATTTCCGCACTACGAACAGATTATTCCATCACAATTTACCGTATCAATTGCGGTTTCGCGCCCGCAATTACATGATATGTTGCGCCAGGCAAGCGTTTTTTCGGGAAAACTTTATGACATCTCTCTTTCTTTTTCTTCACAAAATAACGAGTTACTTCTCCATACCTTTAATCAGGATGTCGGTGAGTTTTCTTCCGTGTTGCCCGCCTCCGGAGAAGGGGAGAGTCGCGAAATTGTATGTAATTGGCGTTATTTTCTTGATGGAATCCAGGGATTTTCTAGCGATCAGATTGGTTTGTCGTTTACGAACGAATCGACACCGCTTGTGATGCGTGATCCTCACCGACCCTATGGATTATATTTATTGATGCCCATGCGCGGTATGTGATATCTCTATGGCTTTTATTTCTCTTAAACAAATTATCACCACTTCTGTTCCTCTTTCCTACACAAAAAAAACAGATCATGATATCGAAAAGTATTTAAAAAAACAATTTTTATTTCTTATTAATATCCCCTTTGAGTCCACTGCTTATCATATTATTTTCTCTCCGTCTTCCTCCCTTGAATCGCAGCAGATTTTCTGGTATCGTCAAGAAATTCAAAGGTTTTTGGCAGACAATAATATACATAAGCAAATAAAAATAATCTATGCACCCTAAAGAAGAAAAAACATTAGTGCTTGTCAAGCCGGACGGCGTCTCTCGCGGATTAGTGGGAGAAATTATCAATCGTTTCGAACAGCGTGGTTTAAAGATAACCGCATTAAAAATGACCTGGGTAGATCGTGCACATGTGTCTGGTCATTATCCTTCTCATGACGAGTGGTTTTATTCGGTGGGATCGCGTACTGCCGCGTTTTTTAGCGAAAAAAACATACCTGTCCAGGACCATTTTGGCACCACTGACCCCGTCGCGATCGGGCGCCAAGTGAAATTATGGCTTGAAGATTACCTTGTGCAAGGGCCTATGGTGGCGATGGTGGTGAAGGGAATGCATGCCATTACTACGGTACGCAAACTTGTGGGACACACATACCCTGTAGAAGCGCTTCCCGGTACTATTAGAGGAGATTTTTCAGTGGATACGCCGGCGGCGGCGAACACCGAAAAGCGTGTCGTAAAAAATATTATTCACGCTTCCGGCAATACCGACGAAGCATCTCATGAAATACACCATTGGTTTACCTCTGAAGAATTGTTTGATTATAAGCGATCCGATGAAGATATTATGTTTTAAGAAAAAAACATATGTTTCTTATTGCGGGTATCGCAATTCTTTATACTCTCGGGTTTATTTATCGCTGGAACTTCGAATTATGGTGGTTTGATGTTCTTTTGCATTTTCTCGGCGGCATGTGGGTGGCGATTGCAGCGAACCGGTTTTTTGTAAGGCCTATTGGTCCGATAGGTCTTATAGGGCCTATCTTAGTGGTGGCGCTAGTCGCCTTCGTAGGCGTGGGCTGGGAGGTTTACGAATTTACGATAGATGAACTTTTTTTTGAAGATCGCGCACTCTGGCGCGCGCAGGATGGCAATACCGACACCATGACCGATCTCATGATGGATGTATTGGGCGGCATAATAGTAGCCGGTTATACGGCCTATACGTCTTATAGGTCCTCTAGGTCCTATGAAAGAAGTACTTGAAAACATTGGCTTCTATGTGGGCACTATTGTGGGCGCAGGCATGTTCGCGCTTCCCTATGCGGTCATTAAAGCAGGCCCCTTTTGGTCTCTCCTCTTTTTTTTCCTTACCTTCGGGCTTTTGACACTTTTTCATCTTATTTACGGCAGAATTGCTTACGCAATTAAAGGAAAACACCGCCTCCCCGGCCATGTGCGTGAGGTTTTCGGTAAAAACGCCGCACTTGTTGCGACGTTTGCGGTGGTAATCGGGCTTTATGGCGCGCTTTTGGTATACGGAATTCTCTCCGGTATTTTTTTACATCACCTCACATCAGCACTCACCCCTTCTTATTGGACAATTATTTTTTTTATCTGCCTTGCGCCTATGTTACTTTTTCGTCTGGAGCGCATCGGGATTATTAATTTTGTTCTCTCAATCCCCATTGTGCTTTTTGTAATTCTCCTTTTTGTAAAAGCGCTTCCAATAATTAATGTTTCTTATCTTATGACCCCACCTGCGCTTCCTAATTATTTTTTGCCTTACGGTGTATTTTTATTCGCATTTGCGGGGCTTTCTGCCATCCCGGAGATGGTGGAAGTGATGCGCAAGCATAATCGCCAGGTATTTACCCGTATAGTGATTGGCGGGTCGCTCGCGGTTGCCGTTATTTACGCGCTGTTTGTGATTGCGATTGCGGGGGTTGCGGGAAGCGCGACTGCCCCTGATGCGCTCTCCACGCTGCCGCGTTATTTTAGCACTCCCCTTGTAGTGTTTGGGGAATTAGTTGCACTACTTGCCGTGCTTACCTCATATCTTGCCATCGGTATTGATTTACGCGGCATGTTTCATTACGACTATAATTTCTCACCGTTTCTTAGTTGGCTTTTTGTGATAAGTATTCCTCTTTTTCTTTTCGTTATCGGCTTCGGTAATTTTATCAGCATTGTTGAATTTCTTGGCGCAGTGACCGTGGCGCTTAACGGCATGTTTGTATTGTGGCTTGCAGTGAGAAAAAATATTATTTCTTCTGTATGGGCGTTGCCGCTCGGAGTAGCCCTTCTTCTCGGCATTGGATTGTTTATTGTTTCATAGAATAAATTTATGCGCATTATTGCCGATTTACACATTCATTCAAAATACTCGCGCGCGGTGTCGCGGGACATGACACCGGAGAATCTTGATATATGGGCGCAAAAAAAAGGAATTACCGTGATAGGCACCGGAGATTTTACGCATCCGCGGTGGCTCGAAGAATTAAAAGAGAAGCTGGAGCCGGCGGAGGAAGGATTGTATCGTTTGCGAAAAGTCCCAAACCAGGTTTTTAATAACGATTCCCTTACAAGAAACGAATCACAGAAACCTCAAGGAGCAAAAAACCTGGTTTGGGACTTTTCAACCCGTTTTCTTTTAACAGTAGAAATCGCCGTTATTTACTCAAAAGGTGGGAAGGTGCGGCGGATTCATCATTTAGTGTTTGCGCCGTCGTTTGCCGCGGTTGATAAAATAAATAAAAAACTCTCAAAAATCGGCAATCTTGCCTCCGACGGCCGCCCAATCCTCGGTTTGGATTCAAAAGAATTACTGAAAATCGTAAAAGACGCCGATGCGCAGGCAGTATTGGTGCCCGCGCATGCCTGGACGCCATGGTTTAGCGTATTTGGCTCCATGTCCGGCTTTGATGCGTTGGAAGAGTGTTTTGAGGAACTTGCGCCAGAGATTTTTGCCATTGAAACCGGCCTTTCGAGCGATCCTGCCATGAATTGGCCTGTGCCCGCGCTTTCCGGTATTGCCCTCATCTCCAACTCAGACAGCCACTCGTTGCGTAAAATAGGCAGGGAAGCAAATGTGTTTGATTGTGAATTTTCGTATCAAGGTATTATGGACGCCATCGAATCGCGCGATCAAAAGAAATTTTTATACACCATTGAATTTTTTCCAGAGGAAGGTAAATACCACGTAGATGGCCATCGCGACCAAAAACATTTTCAGGATCCCGCAATCACCAAACAACATGGTGGCCGCTGTGCCCAGTGCGGGGCAAAGGTGACGGTGGGGGTATTATCGAGAGTGGAGGAGTTGGCTTCGAAAAAAGTCCCAAACCAGGTTTTTAATAACGATTCCCTTACAAGGAACGAATCACAGAAACCTCAAGGAGCAAAAAACCTGGTTTGGGACTTTTCCAAAAGGATACCTTATCGAAGTATTGTCCCTCTCGAAGAAATTATCGCCGACATCTGTGGAGTGGGGGTTGCGAGTAAGCGCGTGCAGAGCATGTATGAAGCTACCATCGCACAATTTGGCAGCGAATTTACGTTCTTGTTGGATATGCCTATTGAAAAAATAATACACTACGATGCCGCTCTTGCCGAAGCGATCCGTCGCGTGCGCGAAGGTCTTGTCCACCTCACCCCTGGCTATGACGGCGAGTATGGGAAAGTGGGTATATTTGCTCTGGAAGATCGCGCGGGATTTATAAAAATACAAGAAAAACAACAAGGACTTTTTTAAAATTGGAATAAAAAGAGGTTTGCATGGGCCCTATCAGGCAGACAGGACCGATAAATAAGAAATGCCAAAGCATTTCTTTAATTTCCATCGTTCGTCCATCACAAAAATAAATTTTTGCATGGAATCGCTAGGAAATATAAAAAAGAAAGCCCCACACAAGATGGTGGAGCTTACAAAGAGAGAGATGGAAAAGGGCTAGTCATCGTAGAATAACAAAGCAAGAAAGAATGAAAGGTTTTTTAATTCCGTAAAAATACGGAAGCCCATTTTTTTGGGGAAGAATACCTTTCAGTTTTTTCTTTCAGTGTGATTCCAAGATTCTGATTTTATGATACACTGTGTTTGTATAAGAGAGAAAGGTTGCATATTTTTTGAAAGTATGGTGTTGATGTCCCAAACCTGGTTCGGGACAGGTTAGAGCATTTTATGAACCAAGAATTAGTTACAATTTTCACCGAAATGGCAGAGCTTTTTGCGATGCAGGACGTGCCATTTAAACCAAGAGCGTTTGAAAAGGCAGCGCTTGCAATCGGCGAATTAAGCGAATCAGTAAAAGATATCCATAAAAAAGGCGGTATTGCCGCGCTTGAAGAAATTTCGGGCGTGGGGCGCGGTATTGCCGAGCGCATTGAGGAGTATATCAAAACCGGCCATATCAAGGACTATGAGCACCTCAAAAAAAAGATGCCAGTTAATATTGAAGAGCTTACGCGTATTGAGGGAGTGGGCCCGAAAATGATCCATACGCTCTATGAAAAACTCGGCGTGCGTACCGTCAAGGATTTGGAAAAAGCCGCCAAAACCGGCAAAGTGGCAAAACTTCCGCGTTTTGGCAAAAAGTCGGAAGAAAAGATATTGAAAAGCATCGAATTTTTCAAACAATCCGGCGGACGGCTTGGTATCGGCGAAGCGCTGCCGCTTGCGCGCCAGATAAAGGAGCGACTTGAGAAGGTGCCGGGCGTGGAACGTGTAGAAATCGCTGGATCTTTACGGAGATGGCAAGAAACCATCGGTGACATCGATGTGCTCGCCGTCTCATCAGAGCCGGAAAAGGTGATGGATACATTTGTGAAAATGTCCGGTGTGCAGCATGTGCACGCGCACGGAGATACCAAGAGCTCCGTGCGGCTTCATACGCCGGCTGGCGGGATTGATGCCGATGTACGCGTGGTGCCCAAAAAATCATTTGGCGCGGCTCTCCAATATTTTACGGGCAATAAGGCGCATAATGTGGCGCTCCGTAAAATTGCCATTGAAAAGGGGTATAAGTTGAATGAGTATGGGTTATTTAAACAAATGGCGAATGGCAAATGGCGAATGGCGTATGGAAAAACGGAAGAAGAGATATACAAAGCGCTTGGGTTGCAATATATTGAGCCGGAGATGAGACTCGATGAGGGGGAATTGGCGCTTGCGGAAAAAAATAAACTGCCAAAACTCATTGATTATGACGGCCTTAAAGGGGATTTACAGGTGCAGACTAACTGGACCGATGGCGCTGATTCAATTGAAACGATGGCGAAAACTGCCGCTGATCTCGGGCTTGAGTATATTGCCATTACCGATCACACACGGTCGCTTGCTATGACGGGCGGCGCTGATGAGAAAAAATTACTGCGACAGATGAAAGAAATAGAACGGATAAACCACAAGATACAAGATACAAGATACAAGATACAAATTTTAAGCGGAGCGGAAGTTAATATCAAAAAAGACGGATCATTGGATATTGATGACGAGGTACTTGCAAAACTCGATGTGGTGGGTGCCGCGATCCATTCACACTTTAAACTTTCTAAAAAAGAGCAAACTGAACGGCTTATCAGGGCAATTGAAAATCCTCATGTGGATATTATTTTTCACCCTACCACCCGCGTCGTGACGCGCCGAGAGCCCATTGAGCTTGATATGGAGGCAGTTTTGAAGGCAGCAGCGCGCACCGGCACGGCCATGGAAATCGACGCTCACCCGTGGCGCCTTGATTTAAAAGATGAGTATATTCGCGCCGCAATCGCGCTTGGCGTAAAGCTTGTGATTGATACCGACGCTCACCGCGCCGAAGAATTGCGTTATTTGGAATACGGCATTGCGCAGGCGCGCCGGGCGGGAGCAAAAAAGAAAGATATTTTAAATACGTTGCCGGTAGGGGAATTCATAAAAGCACTCAAGTAAGAATCTAGAAAATAGAAGTCGGGAAGATGCAAGTATTGCCTCTTATTTTTTCTTGCTAGACTGGGAACGTATGAAAACTCAAAAGCGCCTTTCCGCGGGTAAAGCGGGTAATCAAAAAATTTCTTTCAGTCGGTTTTTTACCAAAAATAACAAACACCCGTTTGATGAGGTCGTATGGGATAAGCGCGACGTGATGATCACAAAAATGAACGGCACGCCATACAAGGCGGTGGATTTGGAATTTCCCTCGTTTTGGTCACAAAATGCTTCGCTTATTACGGCATCCAAATATTTTCGCGGCCGCATTGGCACCAAAAGCCGCGAAACCAGCGTGCGTCAGATGATCAACCGTGTCGCGGGTACGATCCGCCGTTGGGGCGAAGAAGGCGAATATTTCGACACCAAAGAAGGCGGCATTTTTGAAGATGAATTAACCCATATCCTTGTTAATCAAAAAGCATCCTTTAACAGCCCGGTATGGTTTAATGTGGGCGTAAAAGAAAAACCGCAATGCTCAGCCTGTTTTATCCTTGACGTTGAAGACAGTATGATTTCCATTCTTGATTGGATCAAGACAGAGGGCATGATTTTTAAGGGCGGATCCGGATCGGGTATCAATCTTTCTCCTTTACGATCAAAAGAAGAAGAGCTTTCGGTGGGGGGTTATGCATCGGGGCCTGTTTCCTTTATGCGCGGCGCTGATGCGGTGGCCGGTATGATCGCCTCGGGCGGTGCTACGCGAAGAGCTGCCAAAATGGTGGTGCTCAACATTGACCATCCGGACGTGCTTGAGTTTATACGCTGTAAAGCCAACGAAGAAAAGAAAATCCGCGCGCTCATGGCGGCCGGCTACAACATGCGCGACCTCAATGACGAAGGATGGCGCTCCATTCAGTATCAAAATGCGAACAATTCCGTACGTGTCACTGACGAGTTTATGAAAGCGGTAGAGCAAGATGGCGAATGGGCCATGCGTTATATTATGGACGGGAAAACCGCGCGCGTGGGGAAAGCACGCGATCTTCTCAAAGAAATCGCCCAGGCGGCCTGGGAATGCGGCGACCCTGGCATGCAGTATGACACCACTGTTAATAGTTGGCATACGATTCCACGCACTGCTCGTATCAACGCGTCTAATCCTTGCAGTGAGTATATGAGTGTCGACAACTCTGCCTGCAATCTTGCTTCCATTAATCTTTTACGTTTTTTGAAACAAAATAACGCTTTTGACGTGCCGGCATTTGTAAAAACCGTGCAAACAATGATCTTGGCGCAAGAAATCATTGTGGGTTTTTCCAGTTATCCCACGCCAAAAATTGAAAAAAATACCCATGATTTACGCCAGCTCGGCCTAGGATATGCCAATCTCGGAGCACTTTTGATGGCGTTGGGACTTCCCTATGACTCGGACGAGGCGCGCGCGCTTGCCGGAGCAATTACCGCCCTTATGTGCGGCGAAGCATATCGGTATTCGGCTGAAATTGCGCGCCGCATGGGCCCGTTTGCCGGGTATGCGGCAAACCGAGAGCCGATGTTGCGCGTGATCCGCAAGCACCGCCAGCATCTCGCCTCAATCGCTAAACAAAAAATTGCGGACAAACCGCTTTTTGCCGCTGCTAAAAAAGTATGGGATGAAGCGCTTAAGCTTGGCGAGCGCGCGGGATTTCGCAATTCCCAAGTAACCGTTATCGCGCCTACCGGTACCATTGCCTTTATGATGGACTGCGACACCACTGGGGTAGAGCCGGAGTTTTCGTTGGTTAAAATGAAACAATTGGTGGGCGGCGGCCACATGACCATTATTAATCAAACCGTGCGTCGGGCGCTTGCGCGCCTCGGCTACACGCCGCGGGAGCGTGAAGAAATTGCGCAGTGGATTGAACAGAAAGGCACGGTTGAGGGCGCGCCGCATCTGAAAGAAAAGCATTTTGCGGTATTTGATACGGCTGTTCCCGCAGCTGGCGGAGCAGGGGGGCGTGCGATTTTTTGGCAAGGGCATGTGAAAATGGTGGCCGCAGCGCAACCCTTTATCTCAGGGGCTCTTTCAAAAACATTTAATATGCCGTCGGATGCTACCATTGATGATATTGTTGATGCGTATACCATGGGATGGAAATTGGGTCTCAAAGCATTTGCCGTTTATCGTGATGGATCAAAAGCTACCCAGCCACTGGCGACGAGTGGAGGAGAAAAAAAGGAAGGGAAGAAAGACATAGAAATGCGTGGAAATAAGATGGAAATACAGAGAAAATCGGATCCCGTACGGCGGCATCTCCCCGCTACACGCACTTCTTACACGCATAAATTTGTCATTGCGGGTCACGAGGGCTATTTGACGTATAGCACTTTTGACGATGGGGCGCTCGCGGAAATTTTCATCCGCATGGCGAAACAAGGGAGCACCTTAGCAGGTCTTTTGGATGCATTTGCTATTACCGTTTCTACGTCTCTGCAATACGGTGTGCCGTTAAAACAACTTGCACAAAAATTTATTTACGGCCGTTATGAACCGGCGGGCGTTACCGAACACGCCGATATTCTTTTTGCAACTTCCATTACCGACTATATTTTCCGCTATCTTGCTTTTGCGTTTCTCTTGGCCGATGACTTGGCGGATCTTGGTATTGCGCTTGCCTCAAATACCGTCGAGGGGCCATCTGCTCGTATTGAGGAAAAAGCAGTGCCCAAACTTACCAGCGCGCGCGAGGAGCATCGAGAATCCATTACGCGCACCGCGATATTTGCCGACACGCTCTGCCGCCTCTGCGGCGGCATACTCATCCGTACCGGTACTTGCAAAACTTGTACCCAATGCGGCACGTCTGACGGAGGGTGTTAGGTTACCGATGATTGCTTTTTATTGTTTCATGGTGTAATAAGAATCCATGACCCACCTTCCTTCCGTCGCCCGTTGGTGTTTCTTGGCTCTTGGCGCGGTGATTCCTCTTTGGTTTTTCCCTACTACGATTTTTCCTGTTCTTTATAATAAAATATTTTTGATCTCGTTGATCACGATCGCCGGCGTGCTTGCCTGGCTTGGTACTGCCATGCAAAAAGGATCGTTCGTTCTTGCGCGTTTGCCGTGGTCGGCGGTATTTTACGGCGGTTTTTTGGCGACCATGACGATCTCGGCGATATTTGCGGCCGCACCTGCCACCGCGATCCGCGGCATCGGCGGTGAGGCAGGAACTCTTTTTGTGTGGCTCTTAGGCGGCATTATATTGATGGGCATTCCGTTTGTGTTTGAGAAAAAACAGGATCTCCTGTATGCCTGGATGATTGTAGTGGCGTCGTATGCGATTATCACGCTCTTTTTTATTGTTCATACGATTCTTGATTATCAATTTTTGCCTTGGGACTTCACACGCGTGCGCACCTTTACTCCCATTGGTTCTTGGAGCAACCTCGGCATCTTTTTTGGATTTATTGCGGCACTTACCCTGCCATTTCTTTCATTTCGCATTGCCCCGCGCATCCGTTTCATAAGTATGGCGGTATTCGCCGTTGCCTTTATAGGTATGGCGATTGTTAATTTTTTCTGGACATGGATCGCATTGGGACTTGTCGCTATTACCTTTTTAGCGCTGCTTCTGTCTCACTTGCGCGAACGCGCGTTGATCGCCGCGCCCTTGGCAGTGCTTTTGCTGGTGGTGTTTGGTGTGCTTGCCCAACAACCACTTTCATTTTATCTTTCCTCGATTGGATCAGAGCTTGAACTGACGCCGGATTTTCCCGCTACTCTTCAGGTCATCCAATCGGTTATGAAAGAATCCCCATTCTTCGGGGCAGGACCGAATCATTTTGATCTGGCATGGGATCAATTTAAACCAGCTACCATCAACGAAAGTCCGTTCTGGGGTGTACGTTTAAGCAGCGGCATGTCCACGGTAGGCACAGTACTTGCAGAAGGAGGCGCTTTTGGCGGCGTGACCCTTGTTCTTTTTATTGTGTTTTTTTTCTGGCATGCGTTCAAACAAGTGGGAAATGGAGCACCAAGGCGCCCATCGGTGGATGATACGTCTGCATTGAGCGGTGCGATAAGCGCATTACTCCTGCGCTCCACATTTGCCGGCTCACTCTTTTTATTTTTGCTGTGGTTTTTAGCGCCTCTCAATAGTACGTTGTTGCTTTTGAGTTTCTTTATCGCCGGACTCTATCTTGCGGTGGAGTCACACGCGCTCTCTACACAGAAAACAATTCAATTATTCCAAGACTCTCGCAAAGGTTTTCTGATCTCGCTCGCCATGATTTTATTAATGGTGGGGGCGACCAGCGTGGTGTATTTTGAAGTATCGCGCTATTTTTCACACCTTTTTTTCACGCGCGGTATGCAGCTCTATAACGAGGAGGGATCAGTGAATGGCGCAGAACAAGCAATCATGCGCGCGGTTAATTTTGACAAGCGGCAAGCTTACTACTGGCGTGCGCTTACTGAATTAAGCCAAGTAAAAATGGAACGCGCGCTTGCCGCTGATGTGGATCCGGCGGAAGCGAGCAATCGTTTTCAGGAAGCGCTTTCCTCGGCAATCCGTTATGCGCAAAATGCGGTGGCGATCAATCCGGAAGATGGACTTAATTGGGTAGCGCTTGGCCGCGTCTACGAAGCAGCAACCCCTTTTGTGGAAGGAGCAGGCAAAGTGGCGCTTGCGCATTACACAGAGGCACGCAAGCGTTTGCCGATTGATCCATCACTGGCAGTTGCCGAATCACGTGTGCATTTGGGGCTGGCTTCGATCGCCCAGCGCAAACAAGAAGATCCTTCGGGAGAAGTCGCGAAAGCAAAAGAAGCGCTTGAACATGCGCTTGCTCTTAAGTCAAACTACGCACTCGCGCATTTCCAGCTTGCCCAGCTTTACGCGCAGGAAGGGAACTTGAAGGAAGCAATTGCGCGCGCCGAAGAAGCGCGCGTACTTTCCCCCGGCGACATCGGCGTACTCTTTCAGCTCGGGCTTCTTTATTATCAGAAAAACGATTTTGATCGCGCTAAGGAAGTTTTTAAAGAAGCGGTGGCGCTCAACCCCGATTATGCTAATACCCTTTATTTTCTTGGTTTGATTTACGATCAGGAGGGGGAGACCGATGCGGCAATCGAACAATTTGAGCGTATTGTCGTATTGAATCCCGAAAACAAAGAAGCGCAACAAATTTTACGCAATTTAAAAGCAGGACAGCCGGCACTCTCGGATGTTCCGGGTCCTAGACCAGAAAAACGTGATAAACCACCGGTGCCGGAAGAGAAGGGGAAAAGCGAACTCGAAGAATAAATCATTTATTCCGAAGCCGAGCTTTGACCAAATAGCGAGACGTGATACACTGTTTGCATGAGAAAATTTAAAACTGCGGAAGGAGAATATTACCACGTTTATCTTCGAGGTAATAATAAACAAGATATTTTTTACGATACTCGTGATATGGCGCGACTACTTTTTTTAATCACTTGGTTTCAGTCTCCCGTGGAGTTTGACCACATAAGTCGTTTCGTCGATTCAATCACC
>ERZ1292623.3740-Hain-H51-01um-R1-3740-length-12837-cov-9_pt1 | contig 12837 bp, 5 predicted proteins | sample MGYA00564398_ERZ1292623 | MGnify/ENA primary metagenome ERZ1292623 (study PRJEB36523, sample SAMEA6512633) | groundwater metagenome | collected 2019-01-07 | study: AquaDiva: Metagenomics assemblies of 32 groundwater samples | reverse complement strand
CTCCGCCAACTATCGTTCCATTTTTATCCGCGCCGCATTGCACGCAATTTCTAACAACGCCAACCGAACAATCGGCGCAATTTTTGACGCCTTTATTTATCGTATGCGGAAGCGCGGGTTCGTCGGCACAGGCCAGCTCTTGATAACCGTTGCGACTAATATTTTTTGTTGGAAATGTCCTGCCACTAGTGCTGACGGCGGAAAAAATATTACCTCCGGACGCCTCGCATTTTTCTGAACTTTCAATGATGCCATTGCCGCAATACTGGGCAGGCTGGACTTCTATAGTATTCTGGCAATCGGCGGAGCAATAAGAACAGGGCGCGCCATAAGTTGGCTGGCAGGGTTTGCCGTTGTTGGATACTCCACGATCACAGGCTTCATTCGCGCCGACAACCGCGTCTCCACAAGTACCAGGCGCGCTGACTGTGGCAACAGTAGAACTGACAACGCAAGCCCAGCTCGCGGAGGATGTGGCGCTGGGCGACATCTTGCAACCGCTGGTGCAAACTTTAACGCCCGAATTTCCATCTATGGAACAAGCTTGCGAACCGTCGCATTCTTCTGCGAATTGAGTTTGAGTAATAAAATCTCCGCAATAAGGTCCCCAGTTTTGGCAATCCCACTTGCAAGAATTAGCTTTTACCAAATCATATCTGTCACCTCCGGCTAAAACCGCGCCCGGATCACAAATTTCATAAGCGGATTGCAGAATCGCGTCTCCGCATCTGCCAGGCGGATTAGCGGCGACGCCAGCACAAGAAATATTACAATGATTATACTTTCCGTTTAAATTCCCATCATCACATGTTTCCCCCGGCTCCAGCGCGCCATTGCCGCATTTGCTCAAACTGCTGCATAAAGTGGTGGAGGCAACCCACTGACAAGCGCTATTGCAGACAGTTAAATTTTTAATTAGTCCGCTACACCCATTCGCGTATTCAATTCTACCCGGCGGATCACACTGCTCGCCTCTGTTTGAATTAAGCTTCCCGTCTCCGCAAGCGCCCGACTGCATTGTAGAAATTTCCTGATCAAAATTACAAACGCCGCTGGTATCATCTATTTTAAAAATGCTGGTGCTGACAAAGCTGGCCACAAAACTGCTGTAATTTACAGGCAAAATTCCGGTGTTTTCAAAACGCGCGCGAACCGTATAAGCGCCTGGCGTGCTGGAAACTATATAACGGTAAGCGTAAGAAGCTCTGGAACAGGCGAAACTAAAACGCCGATTGGCAACGCTCCAACCAGTTTCCGGATCATGCAAAACACATTTTTCGGAAGTGGTATTCACCGGGACTTGGCATTGACTATCTGCTGTACAAAAAATATTGGTACGAGTGGCGCAAGTGCCAGCCAAAGCCAATTGATTTATGGGGTCGGTAGGCAAAGCCTGCCCCAAGAAATTTCCTAAAGTAGACCATGACGGCCAAACACTTAAAGTCTGTCCGGTTAAATATGTTCCCTCTTTAAGAGCCGGGGCGGTAACAGCAAAAACTTTTTGGTATACAAAAAAACCAAGTGCCGCCACTACCATTGCCGAAAACAATATTAATTTTTGATTTTTTCCCATACAACTTAATTATACCACATTTATGGTCCCAATAAATTTTGTATCTCATTTAAATCTCTTAGTCTTCGGTAGTTTCTCTTTAATTTATCTATCTGCACCGAACAAACTTCCACATCCGAACAATCTAGATCGCTTTGACAAGTGGTGCTTGCTCCGGGATTGGCCATGGTGGCTCCGCAATAACCGTAATTGGTTAAGTTGGTGTTGAAGCGCAGGTTGCCGATAATTTGTTCAAATACTTTTTTGGTGCTGGCTTGCGCGTTTGCATTGATGCTGAACAAATAAATATTGGAGTAAAGATTGTTTGAAGCATCGGAATAATTTAGAGCGTCAACATAGATATTATTGCCGTCGGTAAGCGCGTCATAGCCGTCTATTTTTGTAGTTTGCATATTGCCGACAAATCCCTGACCGCCCAGGGCGCGATCGTTGGCAAACCATTGCGACACGGTTAAATGTTTGGGATTAGAAAAAACCTGCATACCGATAGCGTCGTTATTGGTGGCGCTAGTGAAAATAAATCGTTTTAAGCTGGAAGTTGGGCTATCGGACACAATAGCGCTGGAAACCTGAACCGCCGGACGCAAGTATGGTAAATCATCGGCAATGCCATAACTGCCGTTATCCGCGCAATAGTAAGACCTAAAATTAAAATAGCCTCCGCTGGGAGATGGCGGTATGGCGGTGTTATTAAAAGTGTCGGCGGCTAAATCATAGCCATCGTTGTTGCCTACCTTGTCTTCATACGGGAAAATAATATAGGGACCGGCGCCGCCCAAATACAAATCTTTTGGTGGCCAGGGGTTTTCGCATAAAAAGACAATGACATGCGATTTGCCGGTGGCCACGGAACCGAATTGGGCAGAATAAATGTTGGCTGTAATGATCGCCGAGGCGCGCACGTCAATTTCACCACTGCGATTTTGAGCGGAAATTGTATTTAGGGAAGAAGTGGTGGCTGATAAATTTACATAAGGATTGACGGCCGGCTGCCATAAATACTCCCAAGAGTAATACCCGGGTATTGGCTGAATCCGCGCCGTGTTTACATTATAAGCGTTGGCAACTAAAGTTGACGTGGCGCCAACTCTGTTTAAATAAACTTGCGCCGGCTCTACGACCGCGCTGTCAATCTCGCAAATTTGCGATCCGGTAATAAATTTCCAACTCCACGGCTTGTTAGTACTATTATTTTGGCCAATACTAACGCCCTGTTTACTGCGAATGCCGTCTTTTAGAGCCACAAAATAATCGGCGTCAAAAGCTAACGGCTTATTTAATTTAAAAATAATTTTACTTAAAGTGCTCGTGATTATAAGCACATCGGCTCGGCCAGCATCTTCACCGGCGCACCATTTGACCGATTGAATGACAGTGTGCGTTGCGGTCGCGTCCTCACCGACTAAATTTTTAAAGAAACTAACCACGGCCACAAAAATCTTTTTATACCAGGGTAAATTGTTCTGATTTGAAGATTCGGCCGATACAGCCAAACTAGTAACATCTTCAGTGCCGACACAGGTAGACGCGGACCCAATGCCACGGGCTAATATTATATTATTTTTTAAACTGGTAAGGTCAATTTCCTGATCAAAACTAGCTTCAATGGCAGTATTGGGACAAACATTTGCGGCAACGGTGCTCGTATTGCCCGGATATACATTTAATAATTTGGGGCGCAAATAACAGCACCCGTTGGCGGCCACTCCCCAATTATTACCCATGCGCGTCTGACACTCGGCATCGGTTTTGTATCCGCAAGGAATGGTAAATTGACCTTTGTCGCCAACCGCGCCACCCACAGTTTGTTCGGTGGTATTGGCGTTGATATCTGTTTGCTGGGTCGGCGGAATGCCAGCCGCAATGCCCAAACCGACACCGGTGGCCAAAGACCATGGGTTAATTCCGGTATGCGTATTAGGCAAATTAGTTTCGCAGAAATTATCCTCGCCAATGCCAACCATTCCATCTCCGCATAATGAGGGCGCGGAATAAAGAAGCGACGAACCCAAATGTTGGCGATTGGCATCACAACCCTCGGCGCCGAGAACACACTCGTTAGGAGGATTGGGGAAATTAATCAAACAAAAATCGTTGCACCAACTAGCTTTTGCGCCGCCCCCTAAATCACACCCGGCATCTTCGTCCGGGTTGTTTATGCCATCGCCACAACGGCTGATGGCATTCCGGCACGCGGACTCAAACTCTCTTTGGGTGAAACCGCCGTAAGTAACATTATTAGTATAACACCAATTATTAGACAATCTTGCGCCTCGGTGCAAACAATTTTCCGAACAGCCCATCGCTGAAATAGCCACGGTAGCAGAGGCTCCAATTCCCAAATCGCAGTCTTCGCCGCTACCGATAAAACCGTTGCCGCAGATAGAAGCGCCCGTGGCCGTGGCGTCGGTAGCCTGGGCTGAACCTGAATGTAGACAAGTATTATCGCAACCCACCGCCGAAGTGGCTAGCCCCGAATCACAAGTTTCTCCTAGATTAGGCTCAATAATGCCGTTCCCGCAAGTGGAAGAACTGTTGTTGCCAAGACGACGACAATCCAAACCACAACCCGCCCCTTTGAGGGGTGAATCGCAATCTTCGCCGGCTTCCACAATTCCATTGCCGCAAACCGGCACTCCGGCTGTAAAACTTACTGGAATACTACTGCCTTTGCGCGTACAACCCAATGTACAGTAAGGGTTGTTTCCTCTGGTGCTAAAAGTAGTCACGCCCGCCACATTGGGCAAAGAAGAATTCCAATTCCAGCTTACGGTCCAAGGGTTTAATTTTTGGCCTTGGGCGCTGCAAGTATCCGGAGAAGAATAAGGTTGCGCGTTGTATATTTCTTTATCATTGATAAATTCAGCGATAAAATTCTGGGGAACAACATCTACCCGGCCGATTTTACATCTTTCTTTTTTGGTTTTAAAGCGCCAACTGAATTGTTTGTTGTATGGCTTGGAATAAGTAGTCGGATCTCCCAGCCTAGCCGCTGACCATAATAATTCCGCTGAATTTACATTGGTGGTGCTTGCGGACAGTATGACTTTATAAATAGTGTTTGGCTCCAGTTCAACCGAACCGGCGCCGGAATTGGCAATTCTTAAAATTCTATACTCATTAGCGCTGTCTAAGCTAACATCCGCGGACACCAGCACCGGCGTGGTGTTGAAACAATTTTCATCATTACATTTTAATAACTTTACCGGACCGCTTACTGCCGAGCCAGGCAGATTTCTGTTGGACATGGTGGTGTTGAAACGCGCGCCCACTTCGGCATTAGCGCAAGACTCTAAACAGGTGGGCCAAAAATCCACCACTTCCGGATTATTTAAATCTACAGTCAGCGGACTTTGTCCGGCATAATTAACCGAAGCCAAAGTGGCGGTGGCAGTTATATTTACAGCGTTATCGGGATTGGTTAAGCCTACGCCCACCGTATTGGCCAGAGCCGAAACTTTGGCCGACGAATTATTGCTGGAAAAAATATCCGCGTAATACGTATTTTTGGCGCCCCACGACCAATTAAACGCAGACGTATCCATAATTATACAATGCTGGGTACTCAAACCGTGTCCGGTATAAATTACATCCGCGCCCGCATCCTGCGGAAAATCTCTATGTTTTATCGGCGCTTCCAAAATTGATGTCCAATAACTATACGGCGTTATCACAACTCTTCTCATTCTACAATCTTGAGCGTCCGCTTTAAAAACAAAACAATAAGCGGAATTCCCGCCACAAGGCATATCCATAGCTAAAGGAGCGGTGCTTGTACCGGTGCCGGCGGAAATACCCGACCCGAGCAGGACTTGATACCAAGTATTATCTTTCCATCTGCCATTGTTGTAGCTAATGTCCGGATTTAATTGTAAATAACTGGTACTTTCCGTGCTTAATTGCGGGACTAAATCTCCGGTACCGCTGATGTCAACCATTTGCGCCACCCCGCAGGTTCTCCTGGCTTCGTCTACTGTGCCAGCCTGGCATTCATTAATCAATAAATTCGCGCGAGAAATATTATTTATGTTTGGCAAACTAAACTCCACCATCACAGCGGCGGTACGACAAACATTGTGATGCGGACCACTGGTGGATGTATCCCACCCTGCGCTAGGCGATGGTGTGGGAATATTCAAACCCAAATCAGTATTACTGTCGCATCTTTCTACCACCCGCGGAATTTTGGGGATATCCTTGGTGCTGAAGCGCCAAATGAAACCGGCGGAAAGAGTTTGGCCTTCACACAATTCGCCGGCCGGTTTACACCATCCGCTTTCCGGTCCGGCCGCGCAGCAGTGTGTGCCGGCAGTCGGGCAAGTATTATTATTTTTAACGCAATCCAGTACGGAAAAATTTTGCGGATTGCTTAATTTATTGTCGGAAGTTCTGGACACCACGACCGGACCAGTGGCCGTACCCGGCAATGGACGGGTAGAAATAGCCTGGCCAACGCTTAAGTTGGCAACACCGGTAGTGTTGGCTAAAACTCTGCCGGCAGTAGAGGTTGCCGAAGCAGACGCGGACCAGAAATACACCGCGGGTGACGAACCAAAATTTTCACCGATAATTTGCATAGCCGGGGCGATGGCTGGGAATGGCACCGGACCGGAAACCGGATTAATATTGCAGATGCCCGGCGCCGGCGCGCCGCTTTCCAAATTAAAAATCGGACCAATCGGACTTTGACCTTGCCCGGCATCAGCCGGACGCACTTGCACAAAATAAGACCGACCAACCAGACCGCTGCCAGCTGGAAATTTTACTATTATCTGTTTATCGGTCCAGGTATTTTGGCAACCGGTCGGAAAAGTAAAATCTCCGGCTATGGCCTCGCCCGGCAAACCACCCTCATTTAATTTAAACCAAACTATACCCGTTTGGTCGCCAAAATTATTGCCGGTAATGGTAATATATTCCCCTCTTGCCCCGCGATCGGGCGTAATATTGGAAATAAACGGCGCCGTGCCGCTTAATCCTTGCTCAATAAAAAATCTAAGACTATTACTGTCTAAATTATTTTGGGAAACTTTTACTCCCACCGGAGCGGCATCTAGTAGTGGAACCCGGGCTCTAACTAAAGTGTCTGTCCAATTACTTAAGCTGACCGGCACATTTTGCTGACCAAAAAATACTTGTCCGGGGGCAATTCCCAAACGCCTGCCGATCAATAAAATTTCAGCTCCCGGCAAAGCACTGACCGGACTAATACTGCACAAACCCGGACGAACAACACCATTAACTGTAAAATCACTGATCATAGGACCAAAACTATCATTGGTAGCATCAATAAATCTATTTCCACCAACATCAGGAGCTGTTTCCACTCTTACTGGTCCGCTAACCGCGCCGACTGGCACTTCTATAATTATTTGCCAGGGCCTCCAAGCACCGATACCACAGTCAGCCAGCGGAGCAAGAGCGGCACCGATAAAAACTTGCCCGGGCGTACTGCCAAAATAATTTCCAGCTACTGAAACAAGGGTTCCCGGACCGCCGGATAATGGAGAAACACCGTTGACGCGCATTCTGTCTACGCATACGCCGGCCACAGGATCGCAGTAACCGCTCGCGCACTGGGTATTACTTGAACAAGGGGTGCCGGCGCAAGCGCCGCATTCGCCGCCGCAAGCGGGCGGACCAGCTTGAACTTCTCCCAAATCAGCCTGCAAAACATTATCAAAACAATGTTGAGGTAATAAATTTACATTCGTGCTGGTGTTATAGCTCAACGCCGACCAATCAAAACCGGTTGCTCCTAAAGTATGCTGGCCACTGGCGATACCAACAGTCGGCCAATTGAGGGTAACCGCGCCAGTTCTCTGGCAACCGGCAATGGTTTGACTGCCAACAAAATAATTATCGGCGGTTAGGTCTATTTTTTGCACGCCATTATCATCGGTATAACTTACCACCACCGGCACCACCGAACCGACGCGCAATAAATCGCTGGCAATGGGTTCTATTTTCACTTGCGGTGGAAGGCGATCCACGCCATTGCCGGTGGTAAATTGCACATCCCCGCATCCGGCTCTGACCAAACAATTTAAACTCATTTGACCATCGCTGGTTCTAACCGCGCTGGCATTATTAAAATGCAAAGTGTAGGTGGTGGACGCAGTATAACAGTCCGGAGTTCCACCACCACAATCTCCGTTTGGCACAAAAGCGGCGGTGGTATTGCTTAGCAACTGCCACTGTCCGGCGTGCTCGGCGCCGGCGGCATTTTGCACAACTACATTGCCGTTTAAAGTAGCTACATCAACTTCTCTATTAAAAGTAACCGCCAAATGAACATTTCTAATGCACAACTGCCCTCCTGATGGCAAACTATCAACATAAAAAATTCCCGCCGGGAAATATGGATTTCCGCCACCACCGCCGGGGCCGGCGATGCCTCCAGTGCCAGTCGTGGCGTCTACCAATTTACTAATGACAAAACTGGCAATCGCGTATGACGACAAAATTATCGCCAAGCCGATAACGGCATTGAACAAAATCTTCTTGGCTTGGGAAATTTTGTCGTCTTCACCGCCGGCCGTCATCCAAAGATACCCGGCGTAAAGTATTAAAACCAAAGCGACAATCCCTAACAACCCCAAGGCAGTGCGAATAATATTGGCTACCACCACCCGGATGTCAGTAGCCGGCAAACCAATAGCGCTCCCCACTTCTGTTAAACCCAAATCGGGCGGGCTTGTTGTTTGCGCGGAAACAAAATCTTTAAACCACAAAAAACCTACGGCCAACAGTAAGAAGGAAAACAGAGCGATGATAAATTTTGATTTTGCTCCTTTCATGTTTTTACAAACTATTTGTTCTTAAATAATCCAAACAGGCAGACGTGTCAGACATGCTCGAGGCCACCGCTCCGTTGCAACAAAAAGATTGATTTTGCGCGGTAATGACTTGACAGCAATTTTGCGGGTTGGCATTGGTGCAGTCTGGTGATATTATGGCGCCCGCGCCCACAGCGCGATTTGGACCTTTACCCGGATAAAAACAATTAAAATGGACATCTTCTACGGTGGAGCTTACCACCGGAAAATAGTATTGCCGGATCGCGTCTAAAAATGGTCCGTGATTTAAACGCGTATAGGTGGTATTGTCAGCATTGAACACGGAGAAAGGAACTTTCCAAATCGGAACTTCATGAGTTGGTTTTTCTTCAATGCCAATACTATACATAGAATCGGCGCGCATTCTTTTGTTAAAGATCAGGCTTAATTCTTGATAGCGAAATATATTCTCGGCATCCTGGCCGGGGAATATTGTTTGAATAAAAGGAGCCGAGGCGTCGATTTGATTGGAAATTATGAAATCCCAGAAATAATTATCCGGCTGTTTTTGATTAGGGAATACCGGCAAGCTGACGGCCGCGGAATTGGGAACATTGTTTTTATTTCCGTCTAAAGCGTTGCCGGCCAAGTCGGTTATGCCCGAAAATGGCTGGGACTCAAACGAACCGGGAGTAATGGTTCTGGCGGCGCGCAATAAAATTTCATAATTATCTTGACTACAAGTGGCGCCAGGATTGTCGCAAACCGGCAAACAATAAATTTTATTGCCGCAGGCATTTTTGCCGCACTCTCGCGAAGGGGTAAATTCTAAAGTTCTATAACCGTTGGTTAAATTAAAATTACCCAGCGGCAGGGCGCTATTATTTGATTTTAAGAAAATATTCTGGCCGTCCAGCGCGTAATACGGTTCGGCGAGAACGTTAAATTGTCCCTGAATGCCGGTGGGGTCTACGGGTTCGCTAAAATTAATCTGCAAAATGCTATTTCTGGCTTCGGTACTCCCGATCGCCGGAAAGACACCGCTCACAGAAGGCGGCGCCGTGTCTAAAGCCGTGCTGTTGGTAAATTTCCATTCATAATAATTATTGCCCAAAATGCTGGCTTGAAATACCGAAGGATCGCTGTTAGCCGGATCATCCAAAAGCAGGCCCGGCCCCAAGCGCACAATATAGCTCATTGGTTCGGTGGCGCTACCCAAATAACCGCCGCTGGCGTTGCCGGCGTCGGTAACAGGTTTAATTACAATAGTATAAATGCCGGAAATGCCGTTGGCGGTACTGCTGGATACCAAAACTACCGCCCCAAAAATTGACTGACTATTATCGGCGCGCTTGATATTTATTAAATTATCGCTGATATTTCTTACCCGATCGCAATCATTGTACCAATTTTCCACCGTGGTTCGGCAATTTCCAAAAATTCCATCGCCAGTGGTATCGTCTATAAAACTATCCGCTTTAACGGGCCGGCGAAAAGTAACAATGATTTTGGTGTTGCGCGGCACCTCGGTCTGGTCGCGCGCCGGATAGTGATCTTTTATAATCCGCCCCAAAGCGCCGCTGCCTTGAAAATTTGTGGACATTGGCGCTTCCAAATTGGCGCCGCCAATCCCTCCGCCGTCGGTGGTGGCGCCGACTAATTTACTGATTACAAAACTAACAATCGCGTAGGCCGACAGGATAATAGCCAAACCAATAACAGCATTGAACAAAATTTTCTTGGCCGAAGCAATCTGATCTTCATTCCCGCCGGCCGTCATCCAAAGATACCCCACGTAAATTACTAAAACCAAAGCGACAATCCCCAACAGCCCCAACGCTACCCTAATTATGTTGGCCACAATCAGTCTAATGTCGGTAGCCGGCAAGCCCAACGGCTGTTCCAGGACCTGAATTCCTTCTTGCAGATTGGCGGCGGCAGAACCGGTGGAAGTCTGCGCCCGAACTAGATCTGGTAAACAAAAAACTGCTAACAAAAATACCGCCGTTACGGTAACAGCTTTAAAATTTAAAACTAATTTTTTTTGCATCCATTGAAGCATGGGACAATGGAATGAATTAAAATTTCCTCCTATTTATCTTCCGAATCGTTTTGTTTCTTCCGGCATTAACCCGACTTTTTTCAGATATTCAATTTTTTGGGATACTGCCAAACGATGCAGAGCGCTTTTTTTGCGCATGTTTTTGTTTTTCGGACGCTCGTAATATTGAATTTTTTTGACTTGCAGTATCTTTCCGGATTGCTGCCAGCGTTTCTTGGTGCGCCTTAAAAAGGCCTCAAATGATTCATTCTTCTTTCGTTTTACTTCTGACATAATTCCACCTCGCTTTCTTAAATTAAGATACTTAAATTATACCCCTATTTCTTATCATCGTCAAACCGAGATAACTTCTTTTTTAGTAAATTTTCCACTTTCTTTTGATCAACAATTTCCTGCACGCCCGATTCCATATCTCTGATAATAATAGTGCCATCCTGCACTTCCTTTTGGCCCAAAATTAAAGCATATGGAACCTGCAAACTATTGGCCGCTTCCAGCTGGCTTTTTAATGAATTCTTGGAAAAATTATAATCAATTTTAAGACCGGAACTGCGCAGTTCATTGATTGCTTTTAGAGCTCGGCGGCGAGCATGGTCGCCTAATTGAGCGAGATACGCGTCAAACTTCTGAACCGGCGGTTTTATTTTATTGGCATCCATGTATTGTTTTAAGGCCGAAACCGATCTTTCTATTCCTAAAGAAAACCCGGCGGCCGGAGCCGGTCTGCCGCCCATTTCTTCCACCAGTAAATCATAACGGCCGCCTCCGCCCAAAGCGCTTTGCTGCCCCCCGACGGACGTCGGGGCGCCGGCATCAGTCACTGCCGGGTAAACTTCAAAAACCGTGCGGGTATAATAATCCAAACCGCGCACCAAGGTTGATTTTAAAACATACGGCACCGCCAATTCATCCAGATATTCCAGAACTTTCATAAAATGATTTTTTGATTCTTCCTCCAGCCAATCGATAATCTGCGGAGCATCTTCTTTTACCGGCTGGCATCTTTCTTGTTTGCAATCCAAAAGACGCAAGGGGTTCTTGTTTAATCTCTGTTTGCAATCATCGCACAAATAACTGCGCTTGCTTCGATAATAATCCACCAACGCCACTTTATATCTTTGTCTTTCTTCAGGAGTGCCAATGCTGTTTATGTGAATTTCTACCGGCAAACCCAAATCTTTATAAAAATTATGCGCCACCAAAATTAATTCGGCGTCGGCTACCGGATCCGCGTCGCCGATTGTTTCGTATCCAACCTGATTAAACTGTCTGTATCGGCCGGCTTGCGGACGATCGTATCGAAACATCGAGCCCCAGTACCATAATTTTATCGGTTGAGACATATTCCACATGCCATGCATAATATAGGCGCGCACGGCCGAAGCCGTGGCTTCGGGACGAAGCGCTACTTTGTTGCCGTCTCTATCTTCAAAAACATACATCTCTTTATCCACCACATCCGTGCCTTTGCCGATGGAACGGATAAATAAATTCGCTTCTTCCAACAACGGAGTCTCTATACGACTAAACTGAAAATGCTCGGCCAAATTTTCGGCCGTGTGATATAAATTTTTCCAGTGCTTTTCTTCTCTGGGCAAAACATCATGCATGCCACGAAGTAAGGCGTAAGTTTTCAGTTTCTTATCTGACGCTTCGGCTGTAGCCGCGGCCTTGCGCTTAGGCTTCTTTTCTTTGGTTTTTTGTTTTGGCATATACACTAAATATTTAATTTCGGTTCGGAAATAATGGCGGCGCGATTGAACGGCCAACCTCGGAAAAACACTCGACCGATCACCAAGCTTTTATCTACGGCCCCAAAACGACGCGAGTCATAACTGTTAGGACGATTATCTCCCAAGACAAAATATTGATTTTCGTTTAAAGCAGTAATTCGTTCTCCCACGGTAAGCAAATCATGAGATAAGTAGGGTTCATTTAAAACAATCCCTTCCGGATGTTCTTTGTTATAAACAATTATTTGTCCTTCCGCCACTTTTATTCTTTCGCCCGGCAAACCGATTATTCTTTTTAAAAAATATTCTTTTGGATTTTCCGGATATTTAAATACAATTACTTCTCCTCGTTGTGGCGGACGGAAACGATAGCTTAGCTCGTCAATAATTAAATATTCTTTATCAAAAAAATTCGGCTCCATAGACGCGCCTTTTACATAAAATGGTTTGAATAAAAAATATCTGACTAAGATAATGGTGATGCCGGCCAAAACCGCTACTTTTACCAGTTCAAGCAAAAATATGCCGGCGCTGGCCAGATATGAAAATATAATTTTTTTATAGGATTTTTTTTCTTCGAGCATAATATCTGGAAATATTATACAGGAAATTTGATAATTTTGCAAGTCATTGGCTATTGAAATTAAAGAGGCCCTCCACCACTTTCACGTGAAAGTGGTGGAGGCCGAT
>ERZ1292623.2233-Hain-H51-01um-R1-2233-length-17634-cov-21_pt1 | contig 12838 bp, 16 predicted proteins | sample MGYA00564398_ERZ1292623 | MGnify/ENA primary metagenome ERZ1292623 (study PRJEB36523, sample SAMEA6512633) | groundwater metagenome | collected 2019-01-07 | study: AquaDiva: Metagenomics assemblies of 32 groundwater samples | reverse complement strand
TTCTTTTACTTAATAAAATCAGATAATATAAAAGATTTTGATCCGGAAACTTTCCCATCAATACTACTTTTAACATATGATAACAGAGACATAGATAAATTAAAGGGATATATAAATAAAGGTGGAAAAATATACTCTCATAAAGAAATACCAGAATTAGAAACAGAAATAATAATCAATGTTGAAAATTTAACTTCTATATCAATAGAGGGCAATTCAGAAATACAAGAGTTAGAAGCAAGATATAACATAAACTCAGCAACAATAAAAACAGATAAATCAAAATTTCTATATTTGAAAAAAACATATTATAGAGGTTGGCAAGCCAAGATAGATGGTAAAAAAACAAAAACATATTACATAAGCCCAGGATTTAATACTATTCTAGTACCAGAAGGCGAACATAAAATAGAATTTAAATTTAAAGGACCAAATAATTATCAACTGGGATTATTATTAACTTTAGCAACACTATTAGCTTTAATTATTTATTATTTTAAATATGAAAAAAAACACTAGATTAAAAAGAATATGGCCATTATATCTAATCCTAATAGTCTATGCTTTATATCTAATATCAAATGTCATTCAAGAAGAAGTATTTAATAAGCCAATTATAGTTTTACCTGAAAACGGGGATAAAATACCATACAACCAAATAAATTTAAAGTGGAATGAAGTAGAAGAAGCTTCTTCATATGAAGTCCAAATAGCAGAAACAAGAGATTTCGAAAATCCAACATATCACCAGAATACGCAATATAGTAGTTATTTATTAAATGCTGCTTTAGATATAGATAAAAAATACTATTGGCGCGTTAGAGCAGTCATTAATGAAGAAAAAAAATCTTGGTCATTTCCTAAATATTTCTACACTGAAGAGGTTAAAGATATAGTCTCTTAATCTTTTTTAATAAAAAAATAAATAAATGCTAGAATAATCATAATAAAAGTTATTACCTGTAATTCATTCCCATTTCTTCCTAGATTACCCACAACAGCTCCTGTAATACCAGAGTAAGAGCTTAATGCATATAAAACACCTAGAAATAACATAACTAACAAAGCCAAATGTTTACCAGATTCAATTTTTCTTAAATTTAAAAATATTTTTTTTACTAAGCCTTGTTTTTTCATTTTATCACGATATTGATAAAGATATATCACAATTAATAAGAAGGCAACTAAACCTAACCAGGTAAATAAGCTTCTAAACCAAGACAATTTTTCAACAGGCTCAAATTTTGGTATCACAAAATCATCTCCTTCATCAGAAATCACATCATCAACAATTTCAGGTGGTTTTGGTTCTATAACTCCTGGTTCTTCAGGAATACTCTCTTCTTGTCCTTTTTCTCTATCTCCTTTCGATGTTCCAGTTGCAGAAGCAGGACTGCTAGTACCCCCACTAGAACCTTTCTCACCAATCATAAATTGAGACAAATGTGTCAAAACAGCTTTGAAAGAAATAGGATCGCCAGTTTCATCTTCAACAGAGGTACTTAGTTCATTCCAATTACCAGCATAATAATAAGCCCTAATATTACTAGAAGAAACCTCAGCTAAAGTAGCTTTACTTAGATTAAAATAAAAATCATAACTCCCACTAGTATCATCATAAGTATTAGCAAATAATTCAAAATAGAGGAGCTCTTCTCCAACATTAGTAGGTCTAACAAAATCCTCTGGTGTATTATTCCCATGTATTGTAATATTAATAGTCCAACTAGAATTTAATCCTTCAATTCTCCTAAAATACTCACTAACTGTTGGATCATCAAAAAAAGTAATAACACCACTATCATTAATCTCATAGTTTATGATATCATATTTACTTAAAGTAAAATTTACAAATACAGCATCATTTAAATTACTTTGAGTATCATTAGCGAACATATAAAGAGTATGATTACCCTCTGAAACATTAAAATAAAAATTATTACTACTAGTATCCAAACTGATATTACTTCCATTATTTAAATTAAACCAAATATTACTAACAGCTCCATCATCAACAACATTATAACTTAACCACATATTTTTTCCAAAACCATAAACTCTACTTTTTGGTTCATATATAGTTACATTAGGTGCAACCCCTGCATCAACAGTAATACTTAAACTAACAGTATCAGTAATACCTTTCATAGTAAAAATAAATTTAGAAATAATACTGGGTTCTTCTATAATATTAATAAAAATCAAAAAAGAAATCAAAATCAATACTATCAATCCAATTTTTTTTATCACAACCATTCATCTTCTTTTTAAAAATATTTTTTTACCTTTAACAATTCCAAAATAGTAGATAAGTACAGCTACTATTACAATTATTAACACTAACATAGTAATTAACATTCCTTCACCTAAAACTTCCTTCTCACCAACTCCTTTTTTTATCTCCTCAGGTGGTTTACCAACAATAATTTTTATAGAATTATCTATCCTAGTTGTTAATTGAATCATTCTACCTTCATTTTCAGTTAACTTAGAAAAAGAAGCTCCAATATCATACTCTGTCCCAGTTTTTGTATCTTCTGGAATACTTACTCTCATATTTACATAAATATCCTTTCTTCCAAAAGGGACTTTATAAATTAATGAACCATCTGTTATTTCAGCTATTTCTTGACCAGCACCAGGAGTAACTTTTACAGTTATATCCTCCCCTCCAATCATATTTTGTAATCCAAAAGCTTGAACTTCAACAGTTTGTCCTGGCTCTAAATATAATGGTTTCTGATCCCAATAATAAGAAGTAATAGCAAAAGCACTTACATTCATACTTAAAAGTATTAAAAAAAACATGCTTGTTATTAAAATTTTATAGTTTATCATTTTAAAATACAGCTATCTCCCATGCTGAAGTTGCTGAGGTATCATAAACCTGTCCTGATATACCACTACTAGGTACACTGAATAAACAGAAATATAGAGTAGTATTTACAGTTCCACCAGCAGAAACATTACCAGCATCCATAGAATTTGGTGTTAATATAGTCTTAGTATTATTTTGCATTAAAATACCACCAGTTGAGCCTGCACAGCTATCAGTATTATTAACAGTAAAGTTACTTGCATCAATAGATTCAGTTAATGTAGTTAATCCATGTAAATCAAAAGCAGTTATATTCATATTACCAGCAGCTATAACAACATTACCTGAATTATTAATTTCAATAGGATCATTACTTGAAGCCTGATCAGTAGCCCCTAATGTTACTGTAGGGAATGTTAATGCAGTAGGATTCATATCCATAGCTTTTGTTTGTGCTATAGTAAACGTCTGATCAGTATCTTCCACATAACTACTTGAGTTATCCTGTACACTAACATTATATCCCATCGGACCTTTATCAAAATAAAAAATATCTACTATACACTCAAATTGTCCAGAAGTAGTATTATAAGCCCCTAAATAACTACAACTCTCATTAACCCTAATATCGGTACTATCTGAACTATTAAACTGAGCTTTAGCACTAGAGCCATTTATATTTTCTGAACCATCTAAATCAGAAACATCAAAATAAAAAGTAACAAAAGTCTGTCCTTGTTCTGTTATTGTCTGTTGACCAATGGAAGTTAAATTAAATATTACCGGCACTCTATTTATCGTAACAGAAAGGGAAGTTGTATCAGTTGCACCATAACCAGTTATACTCTCCCAAGCATTCATAAATTTGTCAAATACACCAGCATGAGCTAAAGGAATAAATAAAATTATAAACATAAAAATCACCAAATACCTCTTTTCAAGATCACCCATACTAAAGAAGATTACACTAAGTTATTTATAAATTTTGCTAAAACTAGAAGACACCTATCTCCCAATTTTGAGTACCTGAGGTATCATAAACCTGTCCTGATATACCACTACTAGGTACACTGAATAAACAGAAATATAGAGTAGTATTTACAGTTCCACCAGCAGAAACATTACCAGCATCCATAGAATTTGGTGTTAATATAGTCTTAGTATTATTTTGCATTAAAATACCACCAGTTGAGCCTGCACAGCTATCAGTATTATTAACAGTAAAGTTACTTGCATCAATAGATTCAGTTAATGTAGTTAATCCATGTAAATCAAAAGCAGTTATATTCATATTACCAGCAGCTATAACAACATTACCTGAATTATTAATTTCAATAGGATCATTACTTGAAGCCTGATCAGTAGCCCCTAATGTTACTGTAGGGAATGTTAATGCAGTAGGATTCATATCCATAGCTTTTGTTTGTGCAATAGTAAAGGTCTGATCAGTATCCTCGGTATAGGCGCTAAGATTATCCTCAATACTTACATTATAACCTAAAGGACCAGCATCCCAATACCATATATCCACTATACATTCAAACATCATTACAGTAGAATTGATTTCATATTGATTACAACTCTCATTAACTCTAAGTTCACTAGAATCTGAACTATTAAACTGAGCCTTAGCGCTACCACTGTCTATATTTCCAAGACCGTTTGCATCAGAAACATTAAAGTGGAAAGTAACAAAGGTCTGCCCTTGTTCTGTTATTGTTTGCGTATCTATAATAGCCAACTCCTCTATCACTGGCGCAACATTAGGAGATACATCTACATAAAAAGCAGTTGAATTTCCATTATATGAAGAATTACCTTCCCATGTAACATTTACAAGGAATGAACCACTTGTTACGAGTGTAGTAAAGTTCTCTAGGAAGCCCTGACTAATATTATAATTAGCACCATCTACAAATAATGTGATATTGGCATCTTCTGGAGTTAATCCCGAAGATGTAATATTAATTGATTCATTAATCTGGGTAGTTATATTACTATTAAAGCTTTCATTTAAGTATAGAGGGAAATAAGCATTTGTTAATATAGCAAGTGTTGTACTTGTGGTTGATGTTGTAGTTGTTGTTGTAGTAATTACCTCTACATAAAAAGTTGTAGAATTATAATCATGACTTAAGTTACCTTCCCAACTTATATTAATTCTATAGCTTCCTTCCTTCCAGAAATTAGTGAAGTTTTCTAGATAGCTCATTGAGTAATTGGCATTGAAGAAAGTTAGTGAATAATCATCTATAAATAAGGTTACATTCGCATCAGCAGGAGTTAATTCACTTGATGTAATGTTTATTGTTTCATTTGTTTCTGCTGTAAGATTATCATTAAGTATTGCAACGCCTGTGCTGTTAGTTAAATATAATGGGAAATATGATTTTGTTAATGTTGTAGTTGTAGTAGTAGTAGTAGTAGTGGTTGATGTGGTTGTGGTGGATAATACTGTAACATAGAACGCAGTTGAGTTATAATCATGGCTTAAATTGCCTTCCCACGATACATTAATTAGGAAGTCACCTATAGTCCAGAATGTAGTAAAGTTTTCTATAAACGAACTGGAGTAATTGTACGAACTATTAACCCCATCATAACCAGTAATAAATAAGGTTACATTCGCATCAGCAGGAGTTAATTCACTTGATGTAATGTTTATTGTTTCATTTGTTTCTGCTGTAAGATTATCATTAAGTATTGCAACGCCTGTGCTGTTAGTTAAATATAATGGGAAATATGATTTTGTTAATGTTGTAGTTGTACTTGTGGTTGAAGTGGTACTAGTTGTTGTGGTTGCCACAACAACAGTAGCTAAACTATTTAATGTGCTAGAGCATCCTGTTATGGTACTAACTGAAACGCCAGCGGTTGAAGAACAACCCTCAATTGTCCAATTAATAACCTGATTATCTGCTGTATTTGGCCAATTAGTACATGAAGTGCTCCCATTATTATTGTCAACACAATTAGCTGAATTAGCTAAACTAACATCAACGGCAACTACTTTCAGATTGTTACTGCCACAAGAATTTGTCAAAAATGATCCAGCATTAAGATAAAGGTCACATACTGTAGTGAAAGAATCACCAGAGTCGTCATATTGACCAGTGCAATTAGTAAATTCTCCTATCTCAATAGTGCTTGGATTACAGCTAAATGAATCATCAATTATTTTAGCTGGCGCTTGAATACCGAATACTTCATCACTTGTCTTAGTGATTATCTCAGCCTTATTATCTTGCCCTATAGTCGTAAGTTGATCGCTCTCAATAGTTGTAGTTGTCGTACTTGTAGTTGTTTCCATAGTTTCTTCAGGTACACCAAAGCTATAAATATCACTGGCAACTTCTCCTGTTATTCCAACTAATCCCTGCATACTACTTCCCAAAAATAATAATCCTAAACCAAACAATACAATAAACACAAATGGCAATATTAAAGAAGTCTCTCTATGATAACTTGCAGTATGCTCCTCATGCAATCTATGTAAACTCTCTTTGTAATCTTCCCACTGACTTAACGTTCTTCCATTATACTTCCCAGTAATTCTCTGTAAATACTCTTCATAAGTAATCCTATTTTCTTCGTAATCTTTCTGAACTTTATTAATTTCTTTCTTAATTTCTAGTAAATTACTCTCACAATTACTGATCCCTCTAAGTATTTCATTTCTCTTATTCCTATATTCCTTCAGTCTTCTATCTTGCATTCTTCTTTCTAGCTCTACTCCAAACTGTCCAAATTGTTCTGGCATCTTTCTCAAGCAAAGATGCAATCTCGCTAAATCTAAGATTCAGGTCCGCCTTTAGGTAGGAAACCAATGATTCAAAGGCAGACAAATTCCTGTTTTCAAATATAGAAACAGGGATAAAAATCTCAGAAGTCTTAGTCTTTAGGTGAGTAGGATACTTTTTCTTAGCATTATCATAAGCATGCCATATGTTTCTTTGATCTCTTTTTAATAATGAAGCAATATTTGACAAAGAATACTCTTTTTTATCTTTAAGGTATTTAACTACAGATTCTAATATTGTAAGCTCTGAAACAAAGATAGAGATAGGAACTTTAATCTCTTTAGATTCTAAACTTGTAAACAAATCACTGATAGCATCATATTTCTCTAATATAGGGCTAAGAACCTCTTTTACGCTTTCAAGTTTTTTAATGTCTTTATCAGTTAGTTTCCTTAACAAGAAAGCAGCTTTTTTAAGATCTTCAGAAGTATTTAGATTACTCTCTCTACTCTTTTCTTGAGGTTTCCTACCCATAAAATACGTTTAATGTAAGTTAAATATTATATAAATCTTTCCAATATTACGTATTATGTAGGTTATATTTATAAATAAAACAAGGTTAAATACGTATAATGTAAGTATAAAGGGATTAAAGATTAAAATACAAAATTTAGAGTTCCCTAAGGATAATAAAGCAAATTAATCTTTTCAGTTATCTATTATTCTCTAAGAATCTCCATATATTTAAATAAATCAAACCAAAAACCTTATATATTATCACGTAATATTACGTAATATGGAACTAATAGCTAGGATTAGCAAGGGGACTAAGATGGATCAAGTATATATCCCGAAGAATAGGCCAGGATTGACTACTGGGAGCTATGTAATTATAAAGCCAATAGAAACAAAGTCACAAACTAAGAAACTAAACTTATACAATGTAAAGCAGATAGAGCCAATAAAGATGGATATAGCCAGTAAAATAATAGAAGCTATAGACCAATTCACAAACCAGAATATAATAATAAGTGGATCCTTTCTAGATAAAGGATTTAATTTTAATGATATTGATATCATAATCATAAACGAAAATAAATTAGACATAAACCAGATTCAAAGAATAATAGAAAAAGAACTAGGAATTAAAACACATATTATCCAATTAGATAATAAGGCTTTGATTAATGGTTTACAAACAGACCCATTGTATAAAATGTTACTAAGTAAGTGTATTGCCAAAAAAAGGTTTATTTATAAAACTAAAAATAAAATTAATTATAAAATCTTGGATCTGCATCTCCTAAAGAGTAAAATTTTAATCGATAATTTTGATTTTTTAAGTGGAAATGAAAAATATTACTTAATGAGAAATCTAATTGCTATTGCTCTGTTTCTTCAAAATAAAGAAATTAATAAAGAAAAAGTGGATAAAGAGATTATTAAAACATTTGATCTGGAAAGTATTGATCAAATAAAACAAAATTTATTAGAGAAAAATAAATTCTTAAAAAGGTATAAAACAATCTATAAACAATTATTTGATAAAATAATGAAAAATGCCTCAAAATAGAAAAAAATTAATTGATTTGCTTATAGGAAACCTATCCAACTCGATAGTTCATGAAATATTAGAAAAAGCCATAGAAGATGAAAGTATATCAGCCAGATATAATAAAGAGTTAATGATAAGTCTTAATCTAGCTAAAAAATATAGAGAAAGGATTAATCCAGTAAGCTCTCCCTTGCCAGCAAAAGATATAGGACATATTAAAAATAAGACAAGAGCCAAAGTTAGGTCTGAGTTACTCTTAAGAATCTCAAAGGGATATAAAAACATAAATTTGGAATTAGTAGAAGAATTAGTTAATAATGCAATAAAAATATTAAAGATTGTTTAAATCTTGGAAATAAGTAGGTAAAAATCAATTAATCTTTTCAGTTATCTAGTTTTCTAACAATAACGCTACCTTTCAGGTTATCTTCCAAATATTTCTGGCTTTTCTTACTCAATTCACCACTAGTTAAAAAAAGAACTTGCATCTTATTCTTCCTGCCCTTATCATTAGCTAAGCTCAAATCAGCTTCATTTATCTTTTTTTTATTCTTAGCTATGAAATAAAAATTCAAGTCACCTAATTCAGATCTTATCCTAACTATTCCATCAATCTCTCTTTCTTTTCTTATAACCCTATTCTCAAAAACTTCAATGTTTTTACTTTTGAAATAATTGTTTACACTATTTAAAAATTCATCACCTTTATCAATAAACCCTTTTTTAATCTCTTCAGGGATCTTAACAATATTTATCTCTTCTTTAATCTTCATAGGTTTAATTAAGTTTTTAGCCTCTTCTTCAGGAGTCAAATGCCATCTCCAATATGATTCATTATTAATTTCGAAATTTATCGCAAAATCCCTAATACTCCTCAAAGCAACTCTAATTCCTGGCTCACATTCTGTATTTTTCAAAACTTGCTTAGTCCTTAATAATTCATAAGCTTCCTTCTCTTTACCTGGCAAATGATTATACAAAATATCCAATTTATTTTCCTGTCCTTTAATATAATACAAAGAACTCCCTCCTACCTTTGCACTACTCATGAAAACTTGCTTTTCTTTAACTAATTCACTTAAAACAGCACCAGCAAAGATAGTATCTTTTCCTAATCTCCTAGAAACTTGTATTGGCAAAACAGGCCCATCAATTCTAACTATATTCATAATCTTTCCTTTAATCTCCCTTAAATCCACCATACTAAATTAGAGGTAAAAACTAACTATTTAAAGATTTATGAACTTCTTTTTACTAAATCCAACATCATTTGTTCTATCTTAGCAGACATATTATACCCTTTGTCCTTACAATAATTTCTAAATTTCCTTAAAATATCCTCATCAATAGTAAAATTAGCTCTTTTTTTATAAGTTAACTTAGGTAACTTACCAGTTCTTTCAAATTCTAACATAGCCTCAAATAACTCAGGCCTTTCTTTTATTGCCTTTCTAGCTTTTTCCAACATTACCTTATCTGATAACATCTTTTATTAATCTCTTTATTTTTTTAATATCAGTTATATTTTCTTTTAGTATTTTTATTAAATTATCTTCTAGTTTTTGTGGATCATATCCTAATTTTAATCCCTCAAGAGTTCCTATTACTACTGCCAAAGATGTTCTTTTATTACCATCTTCAAACACATGATCTATTAAAATAGCCCTTACCAAATATGCTAGTTGCTCTAACCAATCATCAGTCTCATATTTTTTTGATATTGCAAACTCTAAAGCTGATTCATTTACAAATCTTCCTTTTTCTCCTAACTCTTTATTGAGTTTAATAACAGTCTCTTTCAAATACATAAATTTAGTATGTATAAATATGTATATAAATATTTCTATTTTAAACTATTAATACACTATAAAAACCATCAGAATTAAGGTTTACAATTAATTTTGTATTTTAAATCTTACTATAAACCTATATATTACAAAATATATTTTCTACCCAACGGACAACCATGCGTAGCGCTTATAAAGATAAGAATCTTAATAAGTAAAATATGAAAATCTGGCACATTTGGGATTTTCCAGACAATATTTATATAAAATTCAATAAAGACTTTAACAATAAACTATTCAATTTTCTATTTAAAAAATTTGGTGGCAAGAGACCCACAGCACGTAAATTTAATATGTCCCAAATGCGAATAAAAACATACCATAGACAATATTTTAAGAAGGGGGGTAGAATCTATGATCAATATATGCCTTTATATATTCTAAAAAGATTCAAACCAGAAATCAATGATAATTTAATTAGTGAATTAGAAGATAATATAGAATATTTTAGAGTTTGGAGTGGAATATCTATAAAGATTAAACTACCCATAACTGAATCTCCAGAAATGTATAGGATTGTTGCACATATGGTAGGAGATGGCTTCGCAGGTGAAAGAAAGGTGCCGTATTATGCTAATACTTGTTTAGAATTAAGAAGCCAATTTAAAAATGATTTGATAGCGGTTTTTGGTAAGGATATTAAAAAACACATCTATGAAACAATACCAAATACCACACCAATAGTGAATTTTCCAAGAGTATTAAGTGAAATTCTAAAATGTATTTTTCAAGTTAATTTTACAAAACCAAATTTATTACCACACTTACTATTTGAAACATCCAACCATAATAAAGCAGTTTTTATTAGAGCTTTATTTGATGATGAAGGATATGTATCCACCACCATAGGTATTTCTATGAAAAGTAAAAAGATAATTCAACAAATACAAAATTTATTAGGAGAATTAGGTGTAGGAACTACAAATATATCAAAAAAGCAAGAGCAATTTTTTACAATAAATATAAGTGAAAAGATGGTAGAAAAATTTAAAGAAAAAATAGGTTTTGATCATCCAATTAAGAAGAATAGATTAGAAACTAGAATAAAGATTAAAGAGAGGAATAGAACACTTAGAACGAGACCCCTAGAACATACAAGAAAGGAAATCATCAGATTATTAAAAGAAAAACCGAGATCTACATTTGAATTATGTAATATTTTGTTATTTACCGTAACAGGATTATATCGTCATCTCAATTTTCTAGAAGATAATAATATCATAGAAAGAACAGGTTTTAAAAATAAAGCAATTTGGAAAGTCAAGGTTTGATCCACGAGATAAGATAATAAGTCACATCAAGTTCTGCATCAACCACAGCTAATAACAAATTCTTTCTTGTACTATGAGCAACTCTATTTTTAGCACTAAACTCATACATAGTCATCACTTCAGTTTCATGAACTGGATAAACAATCCATTTAGCATGATCTTCCCCAGGTTTAACCCCTCTATCATAAACTCTAAAATCAGCTCCAAACTTTAAAGCAGTTTTAACAATATAACCTCTCCCTCTCAAATCCTTAAAAACAGCATATCTAACACCAAAATTCTTCTCAATATTTCTGGCTCTTTTATTAAACCCATCTAAATTCACTTTCTTATTTTTATTATCAACAACGTTCATTTTTCCTTTCTCTAATAAATACATAGCCTCAACCAAAGAATAAACAATCTTATCCTCTTTTTGCTCACCAAACCTACTCTGGCTATAGATATCCTTAGCTTCCTTAGTATCAGAAACTACTGAATCTTTCAATAAAACTCCTTTAATTTTTTTCTCAGACATGCTAATTATAAACAAAAAACTATTTAAAAAGCTTTTTATGAAGTATATTTATGAAAATAACTTTCCTAGGAACCAGTGCAATGGTTCCAACAAAAGAACGTAACCATCCAAGTATTTTAATAAATTATAATAGAGAAAACATTCTCCTAGATTGTGGAGAAAATACTCAAAGACAACTTCGTTTAATAAACTTCTCGCCAAATAAAATTACTAGATTACTGGTATCACATTGGCATGGAGACCATATATTAGGAATTCCTGGATTAATTCAAACTTTAGGTGCGAACAACTATGAAAAAACATTAGAAATTTATGGTCCAAAACACTCAAAACTATTCATTAGAAAAATAATGAACTCTTTTTTATTAAAAGACAAAATAAAATTCAAAGTCCATGAAGTTACTGGCAAGTTTTATGAAAATGAAGACTTCTACTTAGAGGCTTATTATTTAAAACATTCAGCTCCAACATTAGCATTCTCCTTAATAGAAAAACCAAGAAGAAAAATGAACCTAAAATACTTAAAAAAATTTAATTTAACTAAACATCCATTATTAGGAGAATTACAAAAAGGCAAAAACATAACTTACAAAAGCAAAAAAATAAAGGCTAAAGACGCAACAATTTTAATTCCAGGAAAAAAAATAACTTACTTATCAGATACTGTATTCAATCCGAACTGTATTAAAATAGCTAAAAATGCAGATTTATTAATCTCTGAATCTACTTTCGCTAATGACTATAAAAATAAGGCAAAAGAATATCAACATCTAACAGCAGAGCAAGCAGCATTAATAGCAAAAAAAGCCAATGCAAAACAACTAATCTTAACACATTTCTCTCAAAGATATAAAAATGTAAAACAATTAGAAAAAGAAGCAAAAAAAATATTTAAATTTACTCAATCTGCAAAAGATTTTGACACATTTCATCTATAGAACATCCAACAGGAACAAAATGTTGTCTTAATCCTAATGAATCTGAAGGTATAAAATCACTCAAAACTTTATAGTGTGGGCACAAATTAAACGGTTTATCTTTAGTAAGATCTCCACCCTCACAAGTATTACGTCTAAAATCTGAGTCTACA
>ERZ1292623.3738-Hain-H51-01um-R1-3738-length-12841-cov-5_pt1 | contig 12841 bp, 14 predicted proteins | sample MGYA00564398_ERZ1292623 | MGnify/ENA primary metagenome ERZ1292623 (study PRJEB36523, sample SAMEA6512633) | groundwater metagenome | collected 2019-01-07 | study: AquaDiva: Metagenomics assemblies of 32 groundwater samples | reverse complement strand
ATTGCCATTTTAATAGACTCCCTGCCGTTTTATTTCAAAAGATTATTTATTAAAGCTCGGCGTTCACCTTGAAAGATTGTTGGAATCTCCGACATTCCAATTTTTTACTATGCTAATTTTAAGGAAATTTCTCCAAAAAATTCGCGAGCTTTTTGGCATTGATTACCGGTCTCTGGCTGTTATGAGGATTGGTTTTGCCCTAATTCTCTTGGTTGATCTTTTTATTCGCTCTAAAAGCTTGATTGCTCACTATACTGACTTTGGATTTTTGCCTAGGTCCGCTATCTTAATAGAGATGCCCCAGCCTTGGTTTGTTTCCTTGCACATGATGAGTGGCGTCTGGCAGGTTCAGGCTCTTCTTTTTATTTTAACAGCTATTTTTGGTATTATGCTCCTTTTTGGCTACAAGACGCGGTTAGCCACAATTCTTTCTTGGTTTTTGCTGATATCCCTCCATAATCGCAATCCGATGATTCTTCAGGGAGGAGATATTATGTTAAGAACAACCCTCTTTTGGGCAATGTTTCTGCCGTGGGGTAAAACCTATTCGGTTGATGAAGCTTTGGCAAGATCTGGCGGAATAAAAGAAAAAGAGGAGCCATCACCGATTGTTTTTTCGGCGGCCTCCATAGGATTTTTACTGCAAGTTGTTTTTGTTTATATTTTTACCGTAATTCTCAAGTCAGACCCCATTTGGACAAAGGAGGGGAGTGCTATTTATTATACCCTTTCTATTGATCAATTTACCACTCCTGTTGGTTATCTCTTGTACCAATTTCCCGGTCTGATGACTATTCTTTCCTTTTATGTCTATTGGTTTGAAAAGCTGGGCCCGGCTTTGGTGTTTATGCCGATTTTTACCCAGTATTTGCGCCTCTTGGGAAGTTTCTTATTTATTATAATGCACATTGGCATGGGGCTGGCCTTGAGTCTTGGTCCCTTCCCCTTTGTGGCAATGGCCGCCTGGTTGGCATTTATTCCCTCCCTATTTTGGGATAAAATTTCTCGTCTTTTTATCAGATTGGCTAAACCCATTATTATTTACTATGACGGCGATTGCGGTTTTTGCTTAAAATCCGTCCACATCATTAAAACCTTTTTTCTTCTTTCTAAAGCGGAGCTCCGACCCGCCTCAAGCGACGCGGTTATTTTTGAACAAATGCAACACCATAATTCATGGGTTTTAGTAGATGACTCGGGTCAAAGTAGTTTTAGCGTAGAGGCTTTTATTGTTATCGTTAGGTCTTCACCTTTATTTTTCTGGTTATCTCCAGTAGTTAATTTAGCCCCCCTTAAATTTTTAGGAAGATATCTGTACCAATTGGTGGCCAGTCATCGCCAGCGGGTTTGTTTGCCTTCTCTTCCTCTCCCCCGTTCTTTTTCATTCCCTTTTGGCAGGATTATTGTTTCTTTGTTTTTGAGCTTTGTTTTGTTTTTGGTCTTCTTTTGGAACTTGGCCGGAACGGAATACGGAAAATGGTGGCGACCGCCGGATTATTTTTACCGGACAGCTTATCTTTTAAGGATGGACCAGTATTGGAATATGTTTTCTCCCTATCCCTTGCGTGAAGACGGCTGGTATGTGATGCCGGGAAGACTGGTCAACGGCCAGGAAGTTGATTTGTTTAGAGGAGGTCAGCCTGTCACTTATGAAAAACCGCAACTCGTCTCCAGCCTTTATAAAGACGCCAGATGGCAAAAATATTTAATGAACCTTTTAGAAAAAAGGCATTCTTCTTACAGGGGTTATTACTCTCAGTATCTGTGCCGGCATTGGAATAAAAATCATCAGGGCAACGAAACCTTGCTTTCCTTTGAAATTATCTTTATGCTGGAGTATACGCAGCTAGATTATAAAACCGATCCGGTAAAGCCGGTAACATTATGGCGTCAAAATTGTTTTTAATAAATTAAATTTTTAAAATATTCACCCCCACACCAAAAGTGTGGGGGTAAGATAAAAACAAACTTGCTGAACTGTCCAAAAAAAGAATTATTTTGGTGTTGGGGCAAGTTTGGTGTGGGGGTGAAAAAAACAGTTATTATCACAATTTTAATCTTGGCGCTGGCTTCAATCGGTGGATATTTTTTACTGAAAGAAAGTCGGCAACCAGCGGCCTTGAACGGCCAGCGAGCAAGTCAGGGTTCAGAAACTAAAGCAACCAACGAGATAAGTCTTCAAACAGAAGTTAAAGTTGAAACTGGTCAGACGCACGAGCTAATTTATACTGATTCGGGTTATTTGCCTAAAGAAATAACAATAAAAGTCGGCGACACAGTCACTTGGAAAAACGAAAGCTCTCAAGGGGTGTGGACTTCTTCTGCTATGCATCCAACCCATATGGTCTACAGCGGCACTTCTTTGCAAGAACATTGTCCCGATGCCGCAAACATTTATTTTGACGAGTGCAAAAGTAGTCAGCCCGGAGAGTCTTGGTCATTTACGTTTAATAAAAAAGGCACATGGGGATATCATAACCACGTAAATGCCAGACATTTTGGCAAAATCATAGTTGAATGAACAGAAATGGGTGACAAAAGAGCAGATAGACAAGATAAGTAAAATATGCTAAATTAAAGTTGGCTTGCATTTTTTTTGCCTATGTCGGTAAAAAGATGCAATGGCTCTTTTACAAAAGGGGGCTGTCATGAATTTCTTAAAATGGTTATTTGGATGGTTTTTTAAAGAACCTGTAATAGACCGTAGTCAGACCACTAAAAAATTCCAAGATTTTGTAGGGTATTACATAGTATAAAATGAAAAAGAAGGAATATTGGCATCACACGAATCTTTTTTGCTTAGTTTCATATTTAAAACTTCAGAATCTCCTTTTTTGGGTGACGATAATTTCCGAGAGGCCTTAAATTTCCTTTCAGAGCAGGGAGCTATTACAAGATGGTTAGGTAATTATAACGAAGACAAGCAGAAGCACAAATAAGAGAAGTTAGCATAATTGCTTCCTTCTCTTTTTTTGAAAAAAATATAAAATATAGTTAATGATTTTTTTTGATATATACGGGGAAAACTTTTTAAATTATAAAAGTAAAAATTAACTATGAGCAATAAAGAAGTCATACTATTTGGCGGAGGATGCTTTTGGTGCACGGAAGTTATTTTTAAAATTCTCAAAGGAGTTATTTCTGTTGAATCGGGTTACGCTGGCGGAGTAAAGGAAAACCCGACTTATGAGCAGGTGTGTCTTGGAAATACCGGCCATGCCGAAGTGGTTAAAATAGAATACAATCCAAAAATTGTTTCTCTGAAAAATCTATTAACTGTGTTTTTTGCTACTCATAATCCCATCTCTAAAAATAGACAGGGGAATGATATCGGAGAACAATACAGGTCAATTATTTTATATCAAACACAAGAACAAAAAGAGATTTCAGAAAAATTCATTAAAGAACTCAACCAATCAAGTGAAAAAGGAAACCCAATTGTTACCGAAATAAAAAAACTGGAAAAGTTTTATCCGGCTGAAGATTATCATAGAGATTATTACGAGAAAAATAAAAAACAGCCATATTGCCAGGTAGTAATAAATCCCAAGCTCGTGAAAGTAAGGGAAAAATTTTCGCAACTTTTAAAAAACAAATAAAAACATTCTAATATTCTTAAGAGTATTAGAATGTTTTTACAATGAAAAAATATGAATTATGAATATTGAAGAAGAACTAAAGAGAAAATTAACTCCAGAGCAATATAAAGTTTTAAGACAAAAGGGGACTGAGATTCCATTTACGGGAAAGTATGTGCATAAAGGAAAGTACGGAAAATATGTTTGTGTGGTTTGCGGCAATCCACTTTTTAATTCAGAGAATCAATTTGATTCCGGTACTGGCTGGCCGAGTTTTGATAAAACTATTGATGGGGCAGTAGAATATAATCAAGAAACCGACGGGCGAACTGAAATTATCTGTGCTAAGTGCAAATCTCACTTAGGCCATGTGTTTGATGACCTGCCTGCGCCGCGACCGAATACTTATTTTGTATATGCTCTACGATGCAATAACGATGCTATTTATATCGGCCAAACCCAAAACTTAGTTAAACGTTGGGAAGAGCATTGTACTAAAAAAGGAGCAGAATATACAAAAAGACATCAACCTAAATGTATTCTTCATTATGAAGAGTATTCAAGCGTAGACGAAGCAGTCGCAAGAGAGAAATGGCTAAAAACAGGGTTTGGCCGGAAATGGTTACAACGCGAAATAAAATCTGGTCGGGCGCGGCAGGCAGGTGGGCCCACAAAAACAGGCAAAAGATATTGTATAAATTCGGTCTGTTTGGATTTGAAAGTTCACCAGATCAAGTAATTTTGCTCTGCAAAATTAGTTAAGGGTTATTTAGTTTTTATTTATTTTAAAGTATTTGATACTAAATAAAAAGCCTTGTTAAGTATCTACCCTGGAAGATACATTAACAAGGCCCGAGGTGCCAAGGCCCACGCCCTGGAGAGTCACGACTTAAAACTCTTCCGCAGTGTCTAGTTGGGACACCTCTTATCAATGATTTTACTATGTAAATAATACTATTGTCAATGAAAGATAGATTATTTAGCGTAAGAAAAAAATGTTTTTTTTCAAACATTAGCATTTAAAACTAAGTACTGAAAAAATTTTAAAAGTAGTACAATGATAGTAAAACCGTAAATTACCTGCACCTCCGAAACTGTGCCACCAATTCGTTGTTGACGGTTCAAACGAATTGATTTTCGGAGGTTGCAGACAGTGGGGCTAAAATGGATTTTAGCTCCTTTTTTTATCACTCTTGACCCCGTTAGAAGTCATGGTAAGAATATAAAGTATTTAAAAAGACCAAAAATTACTTGGGGGTAAAATTATAATGAGTATGCAAAAATAATTTGAACAAATTATTTTTACTCAGGACTTCTAACGGGGTTGACAAGCATTTGCTAATTTAATAAGATACAATTGTCACTCACGAAGTGACACTGCTAATATGATAACCGAACGCCAAGAAAAAATTTTAAATTATCTGATTAAAGAATACATTAATTCGGCAGAGCCAATAAGTTCTGAATTTTTAAAGAAAAAGTATAGTTTAGAGGTTTCTCCTGCAACCATCAGAAACGAATTGCAAGATTTAACTGAAAAGGGTTATATAACACAACCCCATACTTCAGCTGGCAGAGTGCCTACTGAAAAAGGATACAGGTTTTTTATTGAAATAACTTTTTCCGGGAAATTGGAAAAATTCCCCAAATTTATTTTAAGAGAAATTGAGAGCACAAAAGATAAAATAGAAAGAGAATTGCAGTTGGCAAAAGAACTAACAAAGGAATTAGAAGAAATATCTGCTATTTTGAGTATTGCGAGGTCCGACCTCGCAATAACTTCTTACCATATGGAAGAAGACACCATTTTTGATATTTTAAAAGTTGTAGGACCGTCAAGAATAACATACAAAAAGAACGTTGATATAATGAGGGAATTACTAAAGGAATTTGAAAGATTTTAAAAATTGAGTAACCCCACACTAATTTTAACGATGTTTTATTGAAAAATATTGAGGTCAAAAAGCGAAGCGCCTTCGCCCCGCTGAGTGGGGCTTCGGCTGTCAATGTAGTAACACGAGTTTATTAATAAAATTGGTTCACCCCCACACCAAAATGCAAAATTTATGGTGTGGGGGTGAAGGGGTTTCGCGGCGGTTAAGAAAATTATATTTCGCCGCTCAAAAAAAAGAGCGATTGCTCGCTCTACTTATTTCTCAAGTTTAATTTAATGGAGTCATTTTTTTACCAAGGTCTAATCTCAGTGGTCCACCGCATTCCGGACAAGTGCCACTAAATTGTATTAGGTTATCTTTAACTCGTATTTCCAGTATTCTTAAATTTGACAATGGATTCGGCGCTTCACCAACAGCTTCAAAACAATGACCATCAGAACATTTGACCCATACCATGAACCTTTCCACGGCGTTGCTCCTTTCAAAAAAGAGTAACCTGGGGAACTGGTTATAGTATATAATATATATAAAAATTATCAAGATATACAAAACTATGCAAGAGGATAAGAAAAACTTACATCAATGCAAAGAGTGTGGTTTCCATTATAAAGACAAAGAAATGGCTGAAAAATGCGAAGCCTGGTGCAAAGAACATAAAACTTGCAATGTCCAAATTACCAAACAAGCAGAAGAAAACCAAAAACAACGAGGTCCGACCTCGTTGATTGAGAAACAAGGAGAGTGTGAGAAAAAGTGCGAGGAATATTTGAATAATTGGAAGCGCGCCCAAGCCGATTTTGAAAATTATAAAAAAGAGGAGGTTGAAAGAATTTCAACATTGATAAAATACGCCAAAGAAGATATGATTTTAAACATTCTGCCAATTTTAGATAACATTGAACTGGCTGAGAAACAGTTACCCGAAAAACTGAAGAAGGGCGAGGAGGGAACACCGCAATCTATCGAATGGACAAAAGGATTTTTGCAGATAAAAAAGCAAATTGAAGAATTCCTAAAAAAAGAGGGGATTGAAGAAATAAAAGCCATGGGAGAGAAGTTTTACCCCGAAACCATGGAGGCTGTAGGCGAGGCCGACTTGTCCTCCGAAGCCTTGGCGAAGGGGGAAGGTGGAAAATCAGGAATTGTTATTGAAGAGCTTCAAAAAGGATATAATATGAATGGCAAAGTATTAAGACCTGCGAAAGTAAAAATTAGTAAATAAATATATGAGTAAAGAAGAATTAGAAAATAAACTAAAAGAAGTAACTGAAAAACTAACAGCTTTAGGTGACCTGAATGCGCTTTTAGATCAAGGTAAAAATTTACCAAGTGCTATTAATGAATTACAAGCAAAAAAAACTGAAATTCAAACATACTTAGACAAATTACCAGAACAAATTAACAAGGTTAGTCAATTAACCAGCGAAGTTAATGATTTAATAATTAATTTAGGAACAGCAAATAAGGAATTCTCTGAAAATTATAAAAAACTAAATGAATCAAATGCTAAAGTTGAAGAATTAGTACAAAAAACTACCGATCAATTAGGCATCGCAGCAAATATAAAATTATCACATACCTTTGAGAATGTTAAACACGAGCTTATTGGAGATAAATTAATGTGGTTTAAATGGTTGGTTGCATCAGTCTTACTTCTTATTATAACAACCAATCTCTTAGTCTTATGGCAAGTTAAAGACGGTAAAACTATTTTTGACTATACTTTTCTTATTAAATTAGCTCTAACGTCTCCCTTTGTCTACTTTACTGTATTTATAAATCGAGAATATAATCGCACTCGAAGCCTAATAGAAGAATATACCTTTAAAGCAGCTATCTCAAAGTCTTTTGATGCATATCATGAAATTATAAGAAACTCAGATTCACCAGACCTAACAAGAAAATTAGACTTTCTTACAAAGTCTATTGAAGCGATATATTCATCTCCAATGGTCAATATTAAGAAAAACTTCCTAAAGGAAAAAGAAAATAGTCCGAATATTTTGGATCAGGTTAAATCACTTACAAGCGATGAAACAAAATTATAAAATTAGTATTTTTTTAAAAATTATGGAAAAAGAACCACAACAAATTCAAGTAAACTTAGACCCAAATGTCTATTTTATTACAATGGTAAATATGATGTTCAACGAAGAAGGTTTTAACTTCTTAATAACATCCGGCAACCAAGGGAGGCAGTTTTTAGCAACTCCAAAACACGCAAAAAGAATTCACTTACTTTTGGAAAAACAAATTAAAGAGTATGAAAAGAAATTCGGGGAAATAAAAACTCATCTTCCTGAAGCTCCCAAAACAAGCCAGGGAGAAACAAAAATAGGATTCTAAATAAAAACTTAAAAATTAATATACTACGTTTAGTAAAGCTTTACTAAACGTAGTATAGGTAAATTTTAAAAATTATTAATCAATAAAAATAAAATGAGTAAAATATTAGGCATTGATCTTGGAACAACAAATTCGGCTATGGCCGTGGTTGAAAACGGCGAACCGAAAATTATTGAAAACAAAGAAGGGGCAAGGACTACACCCTCAATTGTTGCTATTACAAAAGTCAATGAGAGAGTTGTCGGCGTTTTGGCAAAAAGACAGGCGGTTACCAATCCCAAAAATACTATCTTTTCAGTTAAAAGATTGATTGGCAGGAAGTTTTCTGACGCAGAAGTACAAAGAGATAAAAAACTTTTACCCTACGAAATTCGCGAGTCATCTGACGGAGGGGTTGATGTTAAAATGGGGGACCTGCCTGCGCCCGCTGGCGGGCAGGCAGGCAAATGGTATAACCCAGCTGAAATTTCAGCAATGATTTTGCAAAAATTGAAAGCCGATGCCGAAGCAAAACTGGGAGAAACCATTAAAGAAGCCATTATTACCTGTCCGGCATATTTTGATGATTCTCAAAGAAAAGCCACCAAAATAGCAGGAGAAATTGCCGGTTTTGATGTAAAAAGAGTTATTAACGAGCCAACGGCCGCTGCTTTAGCTTACGGACTCAACAAAAAGAAAGATGAAAAAATTGTGGTTTATGACTTTGGCGGGGGTACTTTTGACATTTCAATTTTAGATGTGGGGGCAGATACCGTTGAAGTAAAGGCAACTGGCGGGGATACCCATCTTGGCGGAGATGATTTTGACCAAAGGGTTATGGATTGGCTGGTAAAAGAATTTAAAAAAGACAATGGCATTGATTTGGCAAAAGATAACTTGGCTTTGCAAAGAATAAAAGAAGCTGCAGAAAAAGCCAAAATAGAGCTGTCCAGCTCAATGGAAACAGAAGTTAATTTGCCATTTATTACTTCAGACGCATCAGGGCCAAAACATTTGCTTTATAAATTAACCAGAGCCCAGCTTGAAGGCATGGTACAGGACTATATTGATAAATCTGTTACACTGGTAAAACAAACCTTAAAAGAGGCTAATTTAGAGGCAAAAGACATTAATGAAGTGGTTTTAGTTGGCGGGCAAACAAGAATGCCAAAAATTGTTGAAGAAGTTAAAAAACTTTTTGGCAAAGAGCCAAATAAAGAAGTAAACCCGGACGAAGTAGTGGCAATTGGGGCTGCGGTGCAGGGAGGCATTATGCAAGGCCATGTAAGAGATGTTTTGCTTTTGGATGTTACGCCCTTATCTCTTGGAATTGAAACAATGGGAGGAGTAAATACAACTTTGATAACCAAAAATACAACAGTGCCCACTGCAAAAACGCAAGTGTTTTCAACTGCTGCCGATAACCAGCCGTCGGTGGAAATTCATGTTTTACAGGGAGAAAGGCCAATGGTAGAAGGAAATAAAACACTGGGCAGGTTTATGCTTGATGGGATTCCGCAGGCTCCACGGGGAGTTCCGCAGATTGAAGTTTCTTTTGATATTGATGCCAACGGAATTTTGAATGTTTCTGCAAAAGATAAGGCAACTGGAAAATCCCAGTCAATAAGAATTGAGGGTTCGGCCGGACTTTCAAAAGAAGAGGTTGAGAGAATGAAAAAAGACGCCGAGCTACACGTTAAAGAAGACAAAAAGAAACAGGACTTGATTGAAGCCAGAAATTTAGCTGACCAAATGATTTACACTTCTGAAAAAACTTTGAATGATGCAAAAGATAAAATTTCAGAAGAAGTGAAAAAACCGACTGTGGAAAAAATAGATGCTTTGAAAAAAATTAAGGGTAGTGATAATATGGAAGAAATAAAACAAAAAACGCAAGAGTTGTCACAGGAAATGCAAAAGATTGGGCAGGAACTTTATAAGCAGAATCCGCAGGATAATAAGGGAACCAATCCTCCTCCGCATAAAGCTTCGGAGGACAAGGAGGCCGATGAGGGAGAATTCAAAGAAAAAAAGTAGGTGTTAGGTGTTCGATGTTAGATATTAGATTTTTTATATTGACTATCAACTAAAACCTATCACCTAACACCTAAAAACAATGGACTATTACGAAATTCTTGGCATAACGAAAAACGCCAGCCAAGATGAAATCAAAAAGGCATTTCACAAACTGGCTCATAAGTATCACCCCGATAAGGGAGGAGATGAGAGAAAATTTAAAGAGGTGAATGAGGCTTATCAGGTGCTTTCTGATTCCAAAAAACGAGCCCAATATGACCAGTTTGGCAATGGTTTTGAGGATATTAACAGAGGCGGTGGTCAACAATGGGATTTTAACTGGTCGTGGCAAAATGCCCAGCCAGGTGGGGGAATGGATTTTGATTTTGAGGACTTGGGAGACATATTTGAAAACGTCTTTAGTTTTGGCGGTGGCCGCAAGGCATCAAGAAAAGACATAAAAAAAGGCAAAGATATACAGGTTGACATAGAAATTTCATTGGAGGAAACATTAAAAACAACTCATAGAAAAATTACTTTAAGAAAAATGGTTGTTTGCCACAGGTGTCAAGGAAACGGAGCCGAACCAGGAAGTAAAGTGAATGAATGTTTTGCTTGCCGGGGCACGGGCCAGGTGCAGCAAATCAAAAAAACCATTATCGGTTCTTATACTTCTTTTACGGTTTGCCCTGAATGCAAGGGTGATGGAACCAAAGCGGAAAAAGTCTGTAATGTTTGTAATGGGGATGGAAAAATAAAAGAGAACGAAGAAATAGACGTATCAATACCAGCTGGAATAGACAATAACCAGGTAATAAAAATTGAAGGAAGGGGAGACGCCGGAAAGAAAGGGGGTAAGGCAGGGAATCTTTTTGTAAGAGTTTATGTTAAAGAACACCCCATTTTTGAAAGAAAGGGCGATGACTTATATATATCAAGGGAAATAAATTATTCTTCAGCCGCTTTAGGAGATGAAATTGAAGTATTAACTTTAGAAGGAACAAGCATTTTAATGAAAGTACCGCAGGGAACAGAATCGGGAAAAATTTTAAGGATTTCTGGCAAAGGAATTCCTCATTTTGGCGGATACGGTAAGGGAAATATGTATATTGAGCTGATTATTAAAACTCCAAGAAAAATAAGCAGAAAACAAAAAGAACTATTAGAGAAATTAAGAGAAGAAGGAATTTAAAGCCTTAACAAAAATACCCTAATTTGCAAAGCTTTGCAAATTAGGGTATTTTTGTTACTTTTTCTATTGTGCAATTATATAACAAAGTCCGAACCTATTTTGAGCGAAACTGACCCGCTCGGGCGCGGCGGAATTCCCCCACACCCCCCTTCCGTCGCGCCCTCGCGGGAGGCCAAAATTTTTTAGCCGCCAATTCAATTAAGAAAACATTTAGCATGGTTATATTATAGTATAACCGTTGTCCAGAAAAACAACAAGTGATAAACTGTGTATAAGGAATATGCAAGAAATATCAAAGAAATTAGGCGAGAATCTGAAAAAGATTCGCGCCAAGAAAAAATTGTCGCAAGGGGCATTGGCGCGGCTTTTAGAGGTGGATAAGGGCTATATCAGCAACATTGAGAACGGTAAGAAGAATCCTACCCTTGCGACAATTCAAAGATTGGCTGATGCGCTTGGTGTGTCGGCTGATGAGTTAATAAAATAAATTTATGGCTACTGATAAAAAGACAATTAAATCTTATGACGATTACGCTCTCAAATGGGCGGAAAGAATGCGAAGTGGGAAAAACATCGCGCACAAATTTTTAGAGAAGCCCGCGATGTATAAAAAACTCCCAGACCTGAAAGGTAAAACTGTTTTATGTATTGGTTGTGGAACCGGCGAAGAATGTGAACATCTGAAATCTCTTGGGGCTAAAAGAGTCGTCGGTATCGATATTTCAAAAGGGCTGATTGATTTTGCGAAAAAAAGTTACCCCGATTTGGAATTTCAAGTTATGGATATGGAAAAACTGAATTTTGCCGACGACTCTTTTGATTTTGTGTATTCAAGTTTGACTATGCACTATGTAAAAGATTGGACAAAAACTTTGCGTGGAACTTATAAAATTTTAAAAAGAAAAGGAGCGTTTCTTATTTCCACACATCACCCCGTTAAGTGGGGTGCGTCAGTAGACAGAACAAAGGAAAGAGATTCTTTCTTGATGGGCTATGAAAAATATGAATCGGGAGAGAGTAAAGTTTTTGGTGACTATCTCAACACCAGAAAAATTGATGATATTTGGTTCAACGAATTTAAGGTCAGCTACTATCATCGCCCGCTTTCCGAAATTATCGGCGATATTGTAAAAAGCGGTTTTATTATTTCGGATTTTATCGAGCCAAAGCCGTTGGAAGCCGTTGCGAAAGAAAAGCAGAATTTTTTCGACATTCACTCCAAAATTCCGCTTTTTATGATTTTTGAATTGAAAAAGTTATGAAAAGAATCCGCGCCGTCGCCATAATTGTAAATGATGGAAAAGTTTTGCTCATTCACCGCATAAGCCACGGCAAAGAGTACCACGTCTTTCCTGGCGGCGGTGTGGAGAATGGAGAAACAGTTGAGCAAGCAGTATTGCGCGAAGTACAAGAGGAAACATCACTTGAAGTAAAGATAGAAAAATTACTTTATCGCCATATTTACGACGATGACACCGAGCAATTTTTCTATCTTTGTCGATATGTTTCCGGCGAGCCAAAACTCGGCGATGGAAATGAAGCGCGAGATATGGGAAAAAGTAATGACAATTTTTACAATCCGGTTTGGTACGAAATTAAAGATCTGCCGCAATTACTTTTATATCCGCTTGAAATTCGTGATTGGTTTATTGAGGACGCAAAGACCAATTTTGAGAATGTGCCGAAAGAAGCTAAAATAAAAGTGTCAGAATTGCGGCAGTCATTATAGTTAGCGGCTAAAAAATTTTGGCCTCCCGCGAAGGCGCGGCGGAAGGGGGGTATGGGGGGAATTCCGCCGCGCCCGAGCGTTCCGCCGGAGCGAAGCGGAGGCGGTC
>ERZ1292623.3736-Hain-H51-01um-R1-3736-length-12844-cov-11_pt1 | contig 12844 bp, 10 predicted proteins | sample MGYA00564398_ERZ1292623 | MGnify/ENA primary metagenome ERZ1292623 (study PRJEB36523, sample SAMEA6512633) | groundwater metagenome | collected 2019-01-07 | study: AquaDiva: Metagenomics assemblies of 32 groundwater samples | reverse complement strand
AGGCGAACTTGCCGGTGGGGTCGACGGTGACGGAAACGGGATTGGTCCCCGCCGCCACGGTGCCGACACTGGCGAGCGCCCCGGTGGTGGCGTTGATGGTGTAGGCCGAGACGGTGTTGCCTCCCGCCCCATTAAAGTAATTCGCCACGTAGGCGAACTTGCCCGAGGGGTCGACGGTGACGGAAAAGGGATTGGTCCCCGCCGCAAACGGGCTGCCGGCCACTGCAGTCAACGCGCCGGTGCTGGCGGTGATGGTGTAGGCCGAGACGTTGTGGGAGGTGTAATTCGCCACGTAGGCGAACTTGCCGGAGGGGTCAACGCTGACGGAGTGGGGACTCGTCCCCGCCGCCACGGCTGCGCCGACGGGGGTGAGCGCGCCGGTGCCGGCGTTGATGGCGTAGGCCGAGACGTTGTGGGAGGTGTAATTCGCCACATAGGCGAACTTGCCGGTGGGGTCGACGGTGACGGAGATGGGATTGGTCCCCGCCGCCACGGCCGCGCCGGCGTTGGTCAATGCGCCGGTGCCGGCGTTGATGGCGTAGGCCGAGACGCTGTTGGAGGTGTAATTCGCCACGTAGGCGAACTTGCCCGAGGGGTCGACGGTGACGGAGCGGGGATATGCCCCCGTGGCCGCATAGCCGTTTGCCCGCAACTGACCGGTGGCCGCGTCCACTGTGTAGATCGAGACGGTGTCGTCGCCGGCATTCGCCACATAGGCGAAGCGCGGGATGGTGTGCTTGACGCAAGTCACTGCCACGTTCGTGACGTTGGCCGTCGCCGTGCCGCTGCCGCCGGTTATGGTGCACGTCTGGTCCGGGAATTGCCGGGAGAGCAGGGTCACGCTGTACGGGTTGCCATAGGCCACGGTCGTGGCGAAGGTGAAGGGGCCATTGACCGCGACGGTGAGGTTGTCCCCGCCGTTATTCTGCAACACCATGCTGCCGTTGAGCCCGGTGACCGTGCCGCCAATGGTGTAGGTGTTGGCAGCACAGGTGACGGCGACATTGGTGACGTTGGCTGCCGCGATCGTGCCGGTACCGTTGGCTACGCTGCAGCTCTGGCCTGTCGGCTGGGTGAGGACGGTCACGCTATAGGGGCTGCCATTGGCGACCTGGGTGGCAAAGGTGAAGACGCCATTGGCCGAGATGGAAAGGTTGTCGCCATTGTTGTTTTGCAGCACTACGGAACCGGTAAGCCCGGAGACCGAGCCGCCGACGCTATAGGCATTGGTCGCGCAGACCACGGCCACATTGGTGACGTTGCCCCCGGAGACTGTGCCTGCGCCCGTGCTTACGGTACAGGTCTGGCCGGCGGGCTGAGTGAAGACGGTGACGTTGTAGGTGTTGCCATTGGTGACGGGAGTGACGAAGGTAAAGTTGCCGTTAGCCGCAACAGTGAGGTTATCGCCGCTGTTGTTCTGCAGCACGAGGCCGGTGCCGGTAAGGCCTGAGACCGTGCCGCCAATGGTATAGGTATTGGTAACACAATTGACCGCGACGTTCGTCACGTTCGCGCTGGCGGTCCCGGTGCCGTTGGTGACCGTGCAGGTCTGGGTCGGTGCGGCGGGCTGGGTGAGGACGCCGACGCTGTAGGCGCCGTTACTGGCCACAGCGGTGGCGAAGCTGAAGGCGCCGTTGGCGGCGACCGACAAATTGTCCGCGCCGTTGTTCTGCAGCACGAGCCCGGTGCCGGTAAGGCCTGAGACCGTGCCGCCGATGGTAAAGGTGGGCGCCGTTCCGCCGCTCCCGCTCGACCCGCCACCTCCGCCCCCACCGCAGGCGGCAAGCGCCAGCAGCGCCAACACGATTGAAAGAAACCGGAACGGGCGTGTCATGGATTGCGTGTTCATGTTCGTTCTCCTCCGCTGTGCCTGTGTGTTCATTGCCGTTGCTGAAAACATTCTGGCGCGGTGATGGGCAGCGGGAAATCAGCCTCAAGCACTAATACCAAGGTCGTAGCGGCTGGTTACGCCAAGGAAGTTCTGAACAAATACCGATCGCTTGGAGCCCTTCGACAGGCTCAGCACGAACGGAGGACTTAATCGGGAGTTCCCCTATTGACGCTTACGTAATGACTTGACAGCTATCGCCTCAACCATCCGCCCCCTCTCCCGCGCTACGCGCGGCCTCTCCCACGAGGGGAGAGGCGAAATACCCCTCTCCCCTCGTGGGAGAGGGGTTGGGGAGAGGGGCAGAGCGTCAAGCTATTCTGTAAAGCTCAATAATGATCACGTCTGCCGCTGACGACCTGTGGCGTTTGGCCCCGCTACTTCTTGCGCTCCACCAGTACCTGCTGGCACTCGGTCTTGCCGATGTTCTCGAAGGTATGCGACTTCACCGGCGGGTTGACGCGCGCGCCGCCGGCCTTGTTGTTGACTTCTTTCACGGCACCGTCGGATGTCGTAATACGTGCGTGACAGTCCTTGATGGTGTAGACCGCGGCCATCGGATGCGAGTGGCTCTTGTCCTTGTGCCCGGCCGGCCAAGTGGCGAGCACCACGCGCAACTCGTCGTTCTCGGCCAGCACTTTGTAAACATCGGGGTTGGCATGGAACGAAAGCGGGACTTCATCGGCCGTGCTCGCCTGCGGCGCGCCGAGCAGGGCGGCAGCGCATACCGCGCCCGCCATCATTGTCCTCTTGAACATCGTCTGCATCTTCATGTTGATCTCCATCGTTTCAGTCGTTGCGCTCCAGGCTTAGCGGTGAGGCGGGAGGGAGCGTGAAGCTCCCGCCATCCGTTGTGATTCACCGGCTGACGGCGCAATCGCCGCCAGCAACTCTTTGAGGTTTCTGGTGATGCAGGCGGTTTCGGCGGTCGCCTCGGCCAATGTCTCGCGCTCGCACTGTGCGCGTCCTTTGCCGGCGCGCAGACAGGTGGCGAGCGCCCCGGCATGGGCGCGGGATTCTTCGAGACAGGCCTGATGCGAACACGGCCTGGCGATGCGCCCGGCCAGGGCCGGCGAGAGCGCGGTCAATACACGATCGAAACCTGCCATGACTTCCGGATCGGGCTGCGCGGCGCGCGCATAGGCGACCATCGCCTGTCCGATGCTCACGAGCCCCGCAACCGCCGCTTTCTCGGTACCGGCCAGCAGCGCTAGTTGCTGGATCAAACCTTGGGCTTGGGCGATGAGCAGCGTCATCAGCGCGTCGCGCTGCATGAACGCCACATTAGTCGTGTTCTCGGTTTCGTTTTCCACGCTTCACCTCTCAAAGATCGCCGCGAGGCAGTTCCTGCAATCCAACTTCACCCCGTCAGTCCTTGACCGGCGCCGCGCGCAGTCCGATTGCGGCGGCGATGCCGGCCAGCACCAGGCCGAGCAGGATCAGTCCCCGGCCGATGGCGCCGGGCGGGCCGTTGAGCAGAATCGCAGCCCAGGGCTGATCGAGTCCGAAACGCAGATAGAGCATGCCGGAATGTAAGAGCGCCCCGACGATGAACATCCAGCTGATCACCTGCTTGAACCACACCGGCACCGCCAGGAACATCAGCAAAAATCCGACGGCGATATTGAGCAGTCCCTCGGCGGTGCCGTGCGTGTGCGGGCCGGAGCGGATGTTGTTTATGGACGCTTGGGCGGTGTCCCGGGCTGAGAACGCGAAGATTGCCTCCGTGTTCGCCTTGGCAAGTTCCAGCGGTGTCACGGGTTCGAGATTGACCTCGTAGTTGTCGGCTACTATCTGCTGCAAGATGCCGAGCTTTTCCCGCTTGACGCTTTCCGCAGCGCCCCGCTCATCAAAATACCCAAGGATCATGACGGCACCCAGCGCAGCGGTTAGAGCAAGGTAAATGAACCCGAAAACGATGTTTTTCTTTCCGATCATGGCGCCTCCTGCTCAGTGGTGGGCTGTTTACGTTTCATTGCCCGGTTTCGCTCAGCCATTACTTCAGTCTGAGCCGCGTAGTCAGGAACTTGCGCACATGTTTCCCGAAGCGCGGAGCACTGGCGCGGGATGTGTTTTCATCCAGCGCTCGCGCACGACACTCAATAGGCGAGCACTGCGAGGCTGACGACCGGCTTGCGTCTGCTCCGCGCGCAGCAGCCACGCGAGCCCGAGGCGCATGCCGAGCACCATGCCGACAACGGCGAGCAGCGCGGAGGCGGAGAGCGTGGACACACCGGTCAGGCCCTGGCCGATGTTGCAGCCGCCGGCGAACACCGCGCCGATCCCCATGAGACCGCCGCCCAGGGACACGCGCGCGAGCTCCCGGCCCGCGGGCATCGTCCAGCGGAAGCTGCCGCGCGCAGTCGCACTTGCGAAAGCACCGGCGAGCGCGCCGGCCACGAGCGCGAGATGAAACGCATTGCCCATCACCTCACCGCTCGCGACATAATGCATGAGCTGCGCCAGCGGCCCCGCAAACGTGAGCGAGGCGGGACGTTGCGCCGCCATGCCAAACTCGTCGCGCGCGAGATATCCCGTCACGTACCAACCGGAAACGATCAGCGCGCCGATCAGCGCACCCGCGAGCACCATCCCGGCGCTCGCGTTGCGTCGCACGCTGGGCGCGATCGCCAGCGCGCAGCCGATCGCCACCACCGCCGGCGCGACCCAGGAGGGCAAACCGAGCAACGCCGTCACCGAGGCATCGCCCGAGGCGAGCGTCATGGCGGTTGCAACCGCGAGCGCGGAGCGCAGCGGTGCGAGTGCGCCGTAGGCACAGGCCGCGGCGCCGAGCGCGACGGCGACGAGCGCGAGCAGCGCGCCGACACTGCCTTCGGCCCCGCGCACGAGCAACCGCCCGGCGCAACCACCGGCAAGCACCACGCCAAAGCCGAACACCGCGCCGCCGGCGAGCGCACCCAGCCAGTCAACACGCGCGCCGCGGTAGATGGACTCGGCCACCGGCACCACCCCCGTGAGCTCGAGCACGGCCGTGCCCGTCACGGCCACCGCCACGGCGGCGAGGTAGCCGTGCGCCTGTCGCAGATCGCGCATCAGCACCCAGTTACTCACCGCCGCGAGCACGCAAAACCGCGAGCGTTGCACGATGATCCCGAACAGCACGCCGAACCCTAAACCACCGCCGATCAACCAGAGATTCAGTTCCTGTGTCATGACATGCCTCCTGTATGGTTACAGCCACTTTCAAGTTGTCTGGCTTCAATACTTCATTCATCTCCTGGTCATGGCGGACATTCTTGCGCACAAAAACACGCGCGAAAATCAGGCGGAAGCACTAATACCAAGGTCGCATCCGACGGATTGGATGAACCGGGCAGGGTCGCGCGTTTCCCGGCCCTTGTCGGGGTGCGGGAAAGAGGCTCTAATACCTTCGTGGTAAGGTTTGCGCTGAGAACACTAACGGGAGGACGGGCCGTGAAGATTCTGGTCGCCGACGATCATCCGTTGATCCGCGAGGCGTTCCGGCATCTGCTCACGGAGCTGGAGGGCGGCGTGGTGGTGCTGGAGGCCGGTGACTGCGACGGTGCGTGCCGGCTCATCGAGCAACACCCCGACCTCGACCTCGTGCTGCTCGACCTGCGCCTGCCCGGCGCCGGTGGGCTCGTGACCCTGGAGAAACTGCGAAACAATCATCCGGCCTTGCCGGTGGTTGTAGTTTCCGCCCTCGAAGATGCCGGCACGGTGCGCGCGGCGCTGGCGCGCGGTGCGATGGGCTTTATCCCGAAGTCCTCGTCGAACGACGTGATGGTAAGCGCGCTGCGGCTGGTGCTGTCCGGTGGGCGTTATCTGCCGCCGGAGATTCTGTCTGGTGACGGCACGGCGTCGCCGTCATCCATGGACGAGGTGCGTCTCACCGACCGCCAGCGCGAGGTGCTCACGTTCATGATGCAGGGGAAATCGAACAAGCACATCTGCCGCGAGCTCGGGCTGGCAGAGGCGACCGTGAAAATCCACGTCACCGCCATCCTGCGCGCGCTCAAGGTCACGAGCCGCGCGCAGGCTATCGTGGCGGTCAACCGGCTCGGGCTCATGCCCGAACTCTGAACTGGCGGGGTTGTCAACAAAGCGTTCGGGAACCGCCATCGCCGTTCCTGCACCGTCCAATTTTTCCACACGAAACGGGATCGACCCGCACGGTGTCCACCAGACAAGTACGGCACTCCGCAGCTACGACCTAGGTATTAACGCTTCTGGCTGATTTTCAGCTGCGGTTTCAGTCAGCACAATGTCATCCATGAAACGACAAATCGGCTCTGTTATTCCGTCGGCGTCGTCCGCGCGTGTCCGGACGACACTTAGCTGCTCCGGCCGCCAAATCATGCGTACCGTTTCTCTCCCTCTCCCTGCGGGAGAGGGTTGGGGTGAGGGCCAGGCAGCGCAAAAAGCGGCCCTCATCCTCGACCGCCTGTTCCCGACGCGGTCTACCGCCTCCATCCCTGGAGGCGTGTCCTTCTCCCGCAGGGAGAAGGGAATCAAGGCATGACAGGGTGCGCACTATTTAGCGTTCTCCTCAATAACAACCATGCAAGCTAAGGAGGGTGTCATGTTCAGATTATTTCTGGGTTTGGTGTTGGCGTTGTCCGTCGCTCCGTTACACGCCGCCGTCAAAGGCGAGGAAGTGGCGTACCAGGCGGGCGGCACGGTGCTCAAGGGTTATCTCGCCTACGACGCCGCTGTTCAGGACAAGCGCCCGGGCGTGCTGGTGGTGCACGACTGGTGGGGGCACGGCGACTTCGTGCGCGACCGCGCCCGCGCGCTGGCCGCGCTCGGCTACACCGCGCTGGCGGTGGACATGTTCGGCAACGGCAAACAAACCGACGACCCGGGCGAGGCCGACAAGCTCTCCGGCAATGTCGCCGGGAACCTGCCGCTGATGAAGGCGCGCTTCGATGCGGCGCGGGCGCTGCTGCAAAAGCAGAAGACCGTGGATCCCAAGCGCATCTCGGCCATCGGTTACTCGTTCGGCGGAAAGGTCGTCCTCGACATGGCGCGCCAGGGCGCCGATCTCGCGGGCGTGGTGAGTTTCTGGGGTCTCGTCGGCACGACGCATCCGGCACGCAAAGGCAGCGTCAAGGCCAAGGTCCTCGTGTTCAACGGCAAGGACGACCCGATGGCGCCGCCGGAACAAATCAAACTATTCCAGCAGGAGATGACCGCCGCGGGCGTGGATTACAAGCTCGTCGACTACCCGGGCCTCAAACACGCCTTCACGCGCCCTGACGCCGACGCACGCGGCAAAAAGCATAACCTGCCGCTCGCCTACGATGCCGAAGCCGACCGAAAGTCCTGGGCAGTAATGCAGGCCTTCTTCACGCGCGTCTTCAGATAGCCACGCGGCGCGCGGCTGGCGCGGCCACCAGATGTTCGAGCAGCGCGCGCAGGCGCGCCGGCTGCACCGGTTTGTGCAGCAGCGGGATGCCACTTTCCTTCGCTTCGCGCAAACGTTCGGGGGCGGTGTCGCCGGTGATCAGCGCCGCCGGCAGGTCCGCGCCGACACGTTCGCGCAGCCGGCGGATGACGTCGCTGCCGGTTTCGTCCGCGGGCAAACGGTAGTCGCAGAGCACCGCATCCGGCCGCCGGGGTTGCAGCGTCAGCGCCGCCAGCGCCTGGTCACCACTCGCCGCCGTGATCACGGTGCAGCCCCACTGTTCCATCAGGCCCGCGAGCGCCTCGCACACGAGCGCGTCGTCATCCACCACCAGCACGAAGGCTCCCTGTAGCCGGTCATTGATGTCGGTTGGCGCGACGTCCGGGACGATCGCGCGAATTTCATCGGCGCGCGGTACTTCGACGGCGAACACCGAGCCCCGGCCGGGAACCGAGCGCAGATCGATACGCCCGCCGAGCAGACGCGCGAGCCGCGCGGCAATTGAAAGCCCGAGACCCATGCCCTTTGTCCGGTCACGCTCGGGGTTGCCGACCTGGTAGAACTCCTGAAAGATCGCCTGCTGGTGCTCGGGTGCGATGCCGACACCGGTGTCCCATACCTCGATGCGTACCCGGTCGCCACGCCGCCGGCAGCCGACGAGAATGCCGCCGGCTTCGCTGTAGCGCAGCGCGTTGGCGACGAGATTGGTGAGAATGCGTTCGAGCAGCATGGGATCGCTGCGCACCGCGAGCCGGCAGTGCGCCACCCGGAAATGCAATCCCCGGTCGGTGGCATCGGGCGCAAAAGCGGTCTCGATGCGTTCGAGCAGGGTATTGACCCGGAAATCAGTCAGATTCGCCGTCACCACACCGGCGTCGAGGCGCGAGACATCGAGCAGCGCGTCGAGCAGGCCCTGCAACGCCGACACTGCGGCCTCGATGCGTCCGGTCAGATGCCGGTTCTCGGGATCCTTGATGCGGTTGTTGAGTTGCGTGACGAACAGGCCGAGTGCGTGCATCGGCTGGCGCAGGTCGTGGCTGGCGGCGGCGAGGAAACGCGATTTGGCGCGGTTCGCCGCCACCAGTTCTTCGGTGCGTTCGGCCACTTTCTGCTCAAGACCGGTGTAGGATTCGCGCAGCCGCGCCGCCATGCGGTCGAACTCCTCGGCGAGTGTTTCCAGTTCATCACCGGTGTGCATCTCGATGCGGTGATCGAGTTCGCCGGCGCCGATGCGCGCCGCCCCTTCCTGAAGGGCCTGAATGGGCTTGACCATACGTCGTGCCAGCACGGCACTGGCACCCACCGCCAGCACCAAACCAAGCAGCGCCAGCAATACCGTGCGCAACATCGAGGCGTAGAGCGGAGCGAACGCCTCCTGTGCGTCCTGTTCGACAAACACAATCCAGCCGAGCGGCGCGATGGAAGCGTGGGCCGCCAGCGCCGCGCGGCCGGCGGTGTCGCGTGCCTCGCCCACGACCTCTGAAGCGGTCTCCGATCCGAGTAAGGCGGCGCGCGCCCGCTGCACCTGCGGCAATGATGATAGATCGGTTTTCTTCAGCACCAGACTGATGTCGGGGTGCGAGATCAGCTGCCCCCCGGCATCGATCACATAAGCATGGCCGGTCTTCCCAAAATGAATACTGGCGATCACGTCCCAGACAAACTTGAGATTGACCTCGACCAGGGTCACGCCCGCGCCGGCGGCCACGGCCAGCGTCATGTAGGGTTCGGTGCCTTCACGGAAATACACCGGGCCGCGATAGTGCGTTTGTGCGCGCGCATGCTGAAAGGCAGGGGTTTGCGAGAAGTCGGTGCCGTTGCGCACCCGGTCCATGGCGAGACGCGAGACGCGCAATTGTTCGCGGCCGTGGGCGTCGAGCCAGATGGCGTCGGTAATGGCCGGCGCCTGGCGCAGCAGCTTGATGAACTCGACGTGTCGTTGCGCGAGCGGATCGGCGCTGCGTAGCAGCAGGTTGGTCCAGCCGACGTGCTGCTCGATCTCGCGGATGAACTGCTCGATGCGGATCGCCGCCGCGGCCGCTTTCTCGCGGTGCAGCGCGACCGTGGCATCACGGGTTTCGTAATAGGAGAAATAGAGGTCGCTCGCGCCGCCGGCGAGCAATACCGCGCCCACCAGAAGCACGAAGATCACAAGGTATTTACGGTACAACCGGCTACTGAATGCGTGCCACAGGCGCATGGTCCCTCCAATTCGCCGCAACCTGACTACGGATAGTGGACGCGGCACACGCGTTCGTGAGTCGGTAGTATCGCTCAGACTCTGCCGAGGGACCAAACGCCCGGCGGCGATGCCGCGCCCCCAATCACTCGATCACCTTGTCCGCGCGCAACAGGATATTCTCAGGGAACTTAACCCCGATGGCCTTGGCGGTTTTAAGGTTAAGTGTGAGCTGAATTTCGGTCGGCTGCTCGACCGGCAGATCCGCCGGTTTCGCGCCTTTCAGTATCTTGTCCACGAACGCCGCCGCGCGCCGCGCCATGTCACCGAAGTCAGGTGCGTATGACATCAGGCCACCAGACTCGACGAAGGGCTTCCAATCGAACATCGCCGGGATCCGCCGCTCCAGTGCAAATTGCGGAAGAACCTGGCGGTAGGCCGCAACACGGGGATCGATGATGGTCATCATGGCATCGGGCCGCGCCGCCGCGAGGCGGGAACGCAAATTGTCACCATCCGTTTTCTTGGGCAGGTCAATGACGCTCAGGCGGATTCCCAACTGGCGCGCCGCCGTTTCGATGGCGCCGAGCTCGGGCAGTACACCCGGGTTCGACTTGTCCATAACCAGCGCCACGTGCGCCACGCCCGGCAGTGCCGTCTTCAGCATATGCAGCCTTTTGGGGCCGAGTTCGGTCGTGATGTGCGTCATGCCGGTGACGTTGGTGCCCGGGCGCGCCAGCGAGTGCACGAGACCGAGCCTGACCGGATCGGCCGCGAACAGCATGACGATAGGAACCGTGGTGCTCACCTGTCTTACCGCGCGCACCACCGGCGAGCCAAGGACGACGATCGTGCTGACTTTCAGGTCTACCAATTCCTCCGCGAGGAACGGCAACGCCTCGGGATCGCCCTCGGCGGATCGGTACTCGATCACGATGTTTTTGCCGTCCTCGTAGCCGTGCTCGCGCAGTCCTTGGAGAAATCCGGCGCGCTCGGGCGAGGGCGGATCGGTCAGCGGCGAGAGCACGAGATAACCGATGCGCGGGATTTTCCCACTGCCGGCGGCTGCGGTTGCGCCGGTGAACCAGAGACCTGCGACGAGGATTCCTGCGATCAACAAGGCCGCGCGTTTCATTCGATCACCTTGTCTGCGCGCAACAGCAATGCCTCGGGTATTTTCAGGCCTAGATCGCGCGCCGCACCGGCGTTTATCGACAGAACCAAGCGCGTGGGTTTTTCGACCGGCAGATCGCCGGGCTTCGCGCCCCTGAGTATCTTGTCCACATAGGCGGCCGTACGCCGCTGCAGCGTCAAGTAGTCCGGCCCGTAGCCCATCAAGCCGCCCATGGAAGGGAACGAATGCAGGAAATGGATGGTTGGAATCTGATTGAGACTGGCGAGGCTGGCGATCAACGGCGCCTCCTCGGTGAACATCGTATAGCCGAGCACGTGTACCGCCTGGACCTTGGTATTGGCCATGTTCTCGAACGCCGCCTCGATCTCGGCGCGGTTGTCCGCTTTCAGCACCACCAATTCGATCCCAAGCTCCCGGGCGGCACGCTCACTTACTTCAATGTAGCTTCTGGTCATGTTCTTCGAGCCCGTCGTCTGGGTCAACAGGCCGACCCGCTTCAGGTTCGGCACCAGCGCCTTCAGGAATTCGAGGCGCTTGGCATAGAGCTCGCTCGCAAAGTAGGTCACGCCCGTGAAATTCCTTTCCGGGCGCGCCATGCTCGCGACCAGGCCGGCGGCGACCGGATCGCCGCTGGCGATCATGACCACCGGGATATCGCGCGTGGCTTTCTGCAACGCCTCGGCGCCGACGTGGAACATGGTCACGATCAGCTCGGGCCGTGTGCGCACAAGATCGGCGGCGGCCGTTTCAAGGCCGGCAATCTGTCCGCCGGCGTGGCGGCACTCGATCCTGATATTTTTCCCTTCTACGTAGCCGAGCTCGCGTAACCCCTCACGCAGGGGGAGATTGCCGCATTGGCCTTCGTGAATCGTCAGCAGTCCGATGCGCCGGACCTTTTCCTGCGCCTGGGTCGCGACGGCTGACAGCATGGCCAGCACGGCGAACATGCAACATAACTGTATGCGTATTCTCATTCGATCACCCTGTTGGCGCGCAGCAGCACTTTCTGCGGTACCTCAATGCCCAGCGCCTTGGCGGTTTTCAGGTTGACGATCATCTCAATAACGCTCGGCATTTCGGCGGGCAGGTCAGCCGGTTTCGCGCCCTTGAGGATGCGATCGACAAAATAGGCCATCCGTTCCCAGGCGGCGGTCATGCTGGGGCCGTAGATGAGGAGAAATCCCGCGTCGGCATAGGCATCCCAGCCGGACACCGTGGGCAGCTTGTGCTGGATCGCGAAGTCGGCGATGCGCTTGCGCGGCCCGAAGGTGATGGAATCAGGAAACGCCACCAATGCCTCGACGCCCGAGCCTGGCGCGGAGTCGAGCGCTGCCTGCAATTCGACCGGATTGGTCACGGGCTTATAGTCCACGCGGATACCCAGTCTCTCGGCCGCCGCAAGCGTTTTGGCGCGCTCGTCCGTTTCGCCCGCGTGCCCGGGATCGGCGATCACGGCGACGCGCTTGAGCCTGGGAAATATCTCCTTGAGCAATTCCATGCGCTTGCCGACGTAGTCAATGGCCAGAAACTGTACGCCGGTGACGTTGCCACCAGGCCGCGCCAGGTTCGTGACCAGTTTTCCGGCGACCATGTCCCCACTGGTACCAATGACCAGCGGGATGGTCTTGGTGGCCTCCGTCATGGGCTTGATGGCGGCACCCTGCACCACGATCACGGCCGGGTTCTTGGCGATGATCTCCGGAATCATCTGCTGCACACGCTCCTTGGAGAACTGCGCATAGTAGGTTTCGAGCCGGATAGTCCGTCCGTCCACCAAACCACGCGAGCGCAGGCCGTTCTGAACGGCCTTGAAGTACGACTCCACCGTCTTCTCGTCCGCATAGCTTAGCCAGACCACCAGCGGCAGTGGCGGCTGCGCGAGAACCGGCAGGGCAGCCGCGGAAGCGGCCAACCCGGTGAGACGCAGAAAATCACGACGTCGCATATCGACCCTCCCGAATAGGGCATTCATTCGCAGTTGAACCGTACCCGAGGAACCGGACTGTCATTCGATGACCTTGTCGGCCCGTAACCGCAACGTGTCCGGCACCTTAAGCCCGAGCGCCTTGGCCGTGGCCAGATTGATGTGCAACTCGAAGCGCGCCGGCTGCTCAACGGGCAGCTCGGCCGGCTTGGCGCCTTTCAATACACGATCGACGTAGAACGCGGTGCGGTGATACAGCACGGCATAGTCCGGTCCGTAGCTCATCAAGCCACCGACCGGCGGAAAGGACTTGCGCGAGTGCACCACCG
>ERZ1292623.3733-Hain-H51-01um-R1-3733-length-12846-cov-5_pt1 | contig 12846 bp, 10 predicted proteins | sample MGYA00564398_ERZ1292623 | MGnify/ENA primary metagenome ERZ1292623 (study PRJEB36523, sample SAMEA6512633) | groundwater metagenome | collected 2019-01-07 | study: AquaDiva: Metagenomics assemblies of 32 groundwater samples | reverse complement strand
AGATATTTACTGCCTGCTTTTACACTAGAATTTTTAGAAGAAATAATCAACCAAGTCCGGCAGCGGCTGACAAGAACGGTTTTCGTTTGCAAAGACTTGACAACCATCTTGCTCTACCCTAGGTTGAAAGTAGCTCGTCAGATTTATCTGACTTTCACAATTTCATAAACAGGTTCGTCTTCAGGAAACCAAGGAAGTCCTAAAGAAAACATCCAGACAAACCAGAAAGGAGAACAAATTGAAAAAGAAAGGAATAACGCTAGTTGGAGTTCTGGTAGTAATAGCAGTCATTGTGTTGTTCTTGATGCAAAGCACAGAAGTATTTGCTCAAGAACTCTGCGACTTCTCTGGAACCGCAGAGTCCGTAATCAAAGGAAATGCCTCCGACAGTGGGTTGATATACCACGTGCCAGGAGAAGGTTCTTACGAAGGGACACAAATCGACGAATCCAAAGGGGAACGCTGGTTCTGCACAGAGCAAGAAGCAGTGAACGCGGGCTGGAGACCAACAGAGTATCGTGCTTCCCAAGGAGGAGTCCCTGAACCAGAGCCAACCTTTGAATCACAACCCCTTGTCTGCGATTTCTCTGAGAACACCCAACTCCTTATCAAGGGGAATGTCTCTTCCAATGGGCTCATTTACCATGTTCCAGGAGACTCTTCGTATTCTAAAACTACTATTGATCCAGAAAAAGGAGAACGATGGTTCTGCCAAGAAAGACAAGCTCTCCGCATGAATTGGCGACCTACTCAACAAAGAGTCAACCGCGCCTTCTCCCATACCTTCCAGCAAGGATACTCTGGGCCTGAAGTGAAGTATCTCCAAGTTGTCCTCAATTGGCTAGGATTCACGATAGCACAATCAGGCCTCGGCTCTCTTGGCAACGAGACCGAATACTTTGACGCCCTCACCAGAGGCGCCCTCCAAAGATTCCAGGAATCCCACGTTCCAAGTAAACTCCTTTCCTCTGGAATTGCAGGACCGCTTACCCGAGCAAAACTCGCTCAACTCTTGAGAGTTACTGCTGATCCCGCTGCTCCCATCGATGAACTCTATGAGTGCGTGGGAAGTCAAGACAGCTGGCTTGGCTCTGCAACAAGCGGTCCGTATACCCACATGACCATGGGTCCTCGCCAGGATTTCCAGAAAGGGTATATTGCCTTGCTGGGAGATCAGTTCTATGCCTACCACAATCCTCCCGATGCCACTACCCTCGACACATTCCTCGCTCCCCAGAAACCAATCTGCGTGGTGGAGTGGGCTCCCAGAAGCGCCAAGCGAACCATCGCCAACACCTACAACCGAATCGGCGGGCAGCTGACGAACGTTTCCGCGCAGAACAATATGGATGCAGAGGTAGTTCTTGGCGTCTGGAGTGTGGAATCGAGCTCCCTCGGAGGATTCGGAGGATCACCCGATCCGAGCGATCCTGGACAAAACCCCCGACCGACTATCAGAGTTGAGACACACTGGCTTTGTTGGAATATCTGGGGAAAAACTGCGTGTGATTCAAACCACGAGAGTCAGTCGACATTCCGCAAGTACTTCCGGTATACGACCACCTCCAACGCTCAACGAGTCTGTTGGTCAGGCAACTGTCCGGTAAACGGACCGTACGGTGCAGCGAATGGATGGAAAGTATTCCACAGCAGTCAAACCCAAGAGTACAATGTTCGTGACTTCGCCGTCCAGAAGCTAACCGACGGAGACGCCACAAAAAAGGAACTCGTGTATCGTAGCATGAGCGTAGGAGGCCCCCAGATCATGGGGTTTGAATACTGGCGACTTGGCTATAGCTCGGCTGAAGAGATGTTCCAGAAATTCTCCAAAGCCGAGTTCAACCAAGTCAAAGGGTTCTTTGACTTCATGAACTCCAAGTGCTTACTCGATTCCACAACGCAGAAGTGCGTCAAATACCTCATCGAGTATGGAAGGGAGAAAAACTGGGCTTATGTCGCCTGGCTCTATAACGGAGCAAAGCCAGGAACTCAAGACAACGAAACCTGGAAGAACAGATTCATTGCTGCGTACATTGCAGCAAGGGAGGTATTAGCCTCAAACTAACAGCTCTTTCCTGAACAAAGGAGCGGTGTTGCCACCGCTCCTTTTACTTACTCGATAAACTGAAATGTGGAGAGAATTTTGGGTAACACTACGGAATCAGCATTAAAACCAGCGTATATTAACGCATAGGTATTGTCATTGCCATATAATAGAATCATGCTGTTTGTTCCCAAACCAAGATAGCCTCCTTGTGCATCACCAAGGCGCACAGAAAACTCGCCGGTTAAGGCCTTCTTTCCGTCAACAAGTATTTCCTGCACTGGCGTTGGATAAGGGTCGACCGGATCGAAAAACCAGTATTCTTGAGTTTTTGTGAACTCTTCGGCGTTGAAATCTGGGGGAAACTGTTTGGGTTCATTGTGGTGCAATTCTATAATTTCATCTTTCGTCCAAATACGAGCCTCACTTAATACTTTTTTCTCTGAAACATCCTTTAGAATTTTAATGTCGAGTGAACTCTCCCCGATAAATGCCCGATCGGGCTTACCAAAACTCACAAAAGTAGATGTATCTTCTTTCAAAAGCGTTAAGTCATTTGGATACTTTACCTCAAACCCAAACTTCTCGTTTCGATACGTCTGCCAATTGTCTGGAACTTCGGCTACAGGTTGAGGTGTCGGAGCCGGAGTAGGGGATTGGCTCGGATTCGGTGTCGGCTGCGATTCCGGGCTTTGATTCAACAGAAACACAGCGCCCATAATCACAGCAACTGCGACCAGCGAAAGGGGGAGTATGAGTTTGAAGAATTTTATCTGCATAGAGATATTTACTGCCTGCTTTTACACTAGAATTTTTAGAAGAAATAATCAACCAAGCACAACACCAAGTCCGACAGTAGCCGACAAGAGCGGCTTTCGTTTGCACTGTTTTTATTTTTTAGTTACAATAGACTAGATGGAATCAAATATTACAAATCATAATGATAATGACGAAGTTTTGTTGCATACCGATTCTAACCAACTGGCGGCAGAAAAACTTCCCGAGTTTGACGATCACGAGTCTGTATCTGTTTTTGAAGATAAGACTACCGGACTAAAAGGTTTTATCGCTATTCACAATACGAATCTTGGTCCAGCAGCCGGAGGGACTCGCTACTGGGAATATTCCTCCACAGAAGCAGCTCTTCGCGATGTTTTAAACTTATCCAGAGCAATGACTTATAAATGTGCTCTGGCTGGAGTTTCCTACGGCGGAGGAAAGGGCGTTATCATCGCACATTCTCGATACCAAAAAACAGAAGATTTACTGAAAGCATACACGCGCGAGGTTAATCGGCTGAACGGGCAATTTTATACAGGAGAAGACGTTGGCATTGACGAAGATGACGTGAGGATTTTGTCTCAATATTCGAATTTTATAATTGGGCGGCCAGGAATAGGAGGAGATCCATCTCCCTGGGCTGCTTTAGGCGTATTTTATGCAATGCAGGCAGGCCTTAATTTTGTTTTTGGAAGTCCTAATGTTGAGCAGCACACGTTTGCAATAAAAGGTCTCGGCAAAGTTGGCAGAGAGTTGTGTCGTTTACTTTATGAGAGTGGCGGAAAAATTATTGTCGCAGATATTAATCCAGAAGTCGTTCAATTGGTGCACGAATCCTTTCCCGGTGTTCAAATTGCAGATCCTTCAGAAATCCATCGGCAAAAAGTACAAGTATATTCTCCCTGCGCATTAGGCGGCGAGTTTACTGACCAAACAATCTCTGAACTTCAGTGCAAGATTATATGCGGAGGAGCGAATAATCAACTTGCTTCTCGGCGGATGGGAGATCTCTTGCACGAAAAAGAAATCGTATATATTCCTGATTATATTGCCAATGCGGGAGGTCTCATTAATGTGGTCTCCGAACTCGACCAAGAAGGTTACAGTAGAGAAAAAGTTGTGGATAAGGTGAAACAAATTAGAATCACCACGAAGGCAATCCTTGAAGCGGCCCAGAAAGATCGCATACCAGTCAGCCGAGTCGCCGATGAATTTGCGCAAGAAATTTTTAGTAAAAAGAAAATCTTCTCCGAGATAATGCGTGAAAGAAATCACCTATGCAAAGCCTAGAGTCAGCATACAGCGCAAAACAGATTCTAAGATTTATTAGAGAAAAAAAGGAAGATTTTTGGCTTCAACTAAGAGAAAAAAGAGCTTTAGCGCTTTTTCATTTGGCGGCTCGTCGCGTTCCCGCCTACAAAGATTTTTTGAAGAGGAACAAAATCAATGCCAACAAAATAAAAACCTGGGCAGACTTTCAAGGTGTGCCGCCGGTCGATAAAAAAAACTATCTACGAAAGTATCCATTAGAAAAACTCCATTGGGATGGTACAGTAGGGCAACCAATGGTATTTACAGCCACTTCTGGCTCTACAGGAGAACCTTTTTATTTTTCTCGAGACAAACAACTCGATTGGCAATACTCTATACTTGCCGAGTTATATCTTCAAAATAGTTCCCATGGGATTAGCCCAACTTTGGTTATTGTGTGTTTCGGAATGGGAGTCTGGATTGGCGGTCTCATTACCTATAAAGCATTCGAAATCGCAAGCCAAAGGGGGAACTATCCTGTATCCATCATTACTCCAGGGATCAATAAGGAAGAAATCTTTAATGTGTTACGAAAACTCGCTCCTCATTATGCTCAAACCATTATTATAGGTTATCCGCCTTTTGTTAAAGATATTCTCGATCAAGCTCCAGAACGAGGAATAGATCTTAAAAAACTTCATATTCGTTTACTGTTTGCCGCAGAAGCATTTACTGAAAAATTTCGAAGCTATGTAGTTAAAACCGCGCAGATTCCTAGTCCATTCCTCGATACATTAAATATTTATGGCACTGCCGATATTGGAGCAATGGCATCGGAGACTCCGTTAACAATATTGATTAGACGTCTTGCGATGCAGAATAAGAAACTTTTTAAGGCATTGTTCTCGCAAATTATTAAAAGTCCCACCCTTACGCAATATAATCCATTATTTATAACCTTCGAGGCTCTTAATGACGGAGAGATTCTACTAACTGGAATCAATACGATACCCCTTATACGATACGCGGTAGGAGACCACGGAGGAGTGTTCAGTCTTAGTGACGCAGAAAACAAGCTACGAGAATACAGCCTAGAATTAGAGAGAGAGGCTATCAAAAACAAGATTGGTGGGCATATCTACTCATTGCCATTTGTATATGTATATGAAAGAAGTGACTTTTCTACAAAATTATACGGAGCAATCATTCACCCAGAACCAGTCAGAGAAGCCTTACAAGCTGTCGAGATACAAGATTCCCTTACTGGTAAATTTACCATGTTCACAAAGTTTGATAGAAAACAAAATGAATTTTTAGAAATCAATATGGAGTTGAAGCCAAGCATGAACGGATCTATCCACCTAGAAAATATTGTGAGAGAGTTAGTTATTAGGTCTCTGTTAGAGAAAAATTCTGAATACGGTGCAATATACCGAGGAGCACGAGAAAAGACAATACCAAAATTTGTATTTTGGCCATACGAACATCCCCTGTATTTTAAAGAAGGTATTAAACAAAAATGGGTATTGAAGAAATAAAACAATTTATTGCCAAAAAAGTAAATATCTTTTCTGAATCGCGCCCTTATATTTTTGATCTACAAAATGAAGAGGATCGCGAAAGAGTTTCCGCTTTTATTTTAGAAAGTAAGATTCAATATGTTGTTGACGACTATCGAGAACAACTAAAAGAACTTTTTCAGGTGCGTAATCCAATCCTCGTTTACATGCCGGATTTCGAAGACCAATTCTCCCGGTATGTCCAAAACATTGAAGAAGAAACACCCCTATGGCAACATGGAAGATGGATTTGTTTCCCTTGGCTATCCACCCTTGTTCATATCCTAGAGGAAAATTCATTCCAAACTGTGCGTACAGCACGAAACAAAAACTTAATAAATGAAGACGAGCAGAACAAATTTTATCATTCGGTTATAGGGATTGCTGGATTAAGTGTCGGAAATAGCATAGCTTTAGCAATTGTACTGCAAGGAGGAGGACAACATCTTAGACTCGCAGATCACGATCGTTTGGCCCTCTCGAACACAAATAGGATACGTACAGGCGTCCATGAGCTTGGATTATCAAAGGTTGAGATGACGGCGCGACACATATACGCATTAAATCCTTATGCAAAAGTCGAGCTTTTTGCTGGTGGGTTGACATCAGAAAATATCTCTCATTTTTTTGAAGGACCACCGAAACTCGATCTTGTTATCGATGAACTTGATAACTTGGCAATTAAATTTTTAATTAGAGAACAAGCGAAAGAACACAAATTGACAGTCTTGATGGGAGCCGACAACGGAGATAATGCTATCATCGATATTGAACGTTACGATCTAAATCCCCAGCCGGATTATTTCCATGGCCATCTTGGAAGAGCTACATATGATGAACTTCTAGGGTTAGATAAATTTGGCATTGGAAAAACTATAACCAAAATGCTTGGTCCCGAGAATATAACAATAAGAATGCAGCAATCACTTTTGGAAATGGGAAAAACAATCGTGTCGTGGCCTCAACTAGGGGGAGCAGCATTATTGAACGGGTCGGTGATTGCTTATTGTGCAAGAAAACTTCTTACTGGGCAAGAACTCGAAAGTAACCGCGCCTTAATCTCTCTCGATGAAAGATTAATACCAAACTATAACGATCAAGAACAAATGCAAAAGAGGGAGGAGGCCTCAAATGAATTCAAGAAAATATTCAAATTGTAGGTTTACGAATGAATACAATAATTAAAAAAATACTTGAGATTGCTGTACAGGCACCATCAGGAGAAAACGCTCAACCATGGAAATTCAGCATAACAAATAACCAAATATATGTTTTCAATATACCAGAAAGAGACCAATCTTTGTATAACTTTCAACAGAGAGCATCTTTCGTAGCGCATGGAACTCTAATTGAGAATATTAGTATAGCTGCTTCGTACTTGGGTTACCAAATACAAATACGTCTATTTCCGGAAATAAGAGATACAAATCTTGTAGCTGTTATCTCACTCATAAAATCTCAAGGGGAAGATCCTCTTTTTCCTTATATTCCTACACGTTCAACGAATCGGAAACCGTACAAGACTCAGCCACTCACTCATGATCAAAAGAATGAAATCTTAAAGACAGCAGATGAACTTGGAAAAGGGAAAATAATGCTCACAGAAGATCGAAAGAAAATAGTCGCTCTCGCGCATGTCGGGAGTATGAACGAAAGAGTGGTCTTTGAGAATCCGTACCTCCACGCTTTTCTTTTTACTCACATCAACTGGACCGAACAGGAAGAAAAAGTAAAAAGATTAGGCTTCTATATAAAGACACTCGAACTGCCATTCCTTGCGCAAATTGGATTTAGATTGTTTAGATATTGGTCTTTGGTAAGCATACTAAATCATCTCGGTCTTTCAAAGGCAATTTGGAAACAAAATGCGAAAGTATACTCTTCTTGCGCTGCCATAGGCGTTATTGTAACTCCCCAAAATACCCCTGAAGATTTTGTATATGCAGGGAGAATAATGCAAAGAAGCTGGCTGAAAGCAACAAAAATGGGTTTAAGTATTCAACCAATGACAGGAGTTCTATTCTTTATGCAAAGAATATCGGAAGGGAAAACTCAAGAATTCTCTTCTGAACAAATCCAACTCATCAGAAATTCGTATAATACCATTAAGGAAGCTTTTGGCATCACTAACGGAACTATTGCGATGATGTTTCGTATTGGTTATAGCGATAAACCCACGGCCCATTCGCTAAAGCTGTCACCGATTATCATCGAGACAGATTAATCTTCATACGATGAGTGTTTTAACAAACCTCGACTTATTCTCAGTAGGTATAGCCGTTGCTGCGATCGGAATTTTAGGTTTTATTATTTTCTTCAGTAACCGCAGAAGTGCTACCAATCGTGCTTTCCTTATTTTTTCTATCAGTTCTATTGTCTGGGGAATTTCTAACTACCTTAATAGTCAATTCCAAACGCCGGAAGTTATCTTGTGGGTGCTTAGATTCCATCTATTTATTTCTGTATGGTATGCTTTTTTTCTCTTCCGTCTACTATATGTGTTCCCCAATGAAACTGCAGAATTTACGAAATTTCATAAATTTGTTTTGCTTCCTTTCGTCGCTCTAACGTCAATTATTACACTAACACCTCTTGTCTTTTCCCATATCATTCAAATAGCTCCTGTAGGACAAGTAACCAATCCCGAACGAGGACCCGGCATAATAGTATTCGCTGGCATAGCCTTATATCTTGTCGTCGGTGCAATATTCTTCTTGCTCCGAAAAATGATCAAAGCAAAAGATGTCGAGAAGAGACAATTTAGATATGTTTTTGAAGGGATCGTAGCAATGTTCTCACTTATTATGACCTTTAATCTTATCCTGCCTGTCTTTTTCAATGAAGTTCGATTTATTCCACTCGGTGCTATCTTCATCCTTCCATTTGTCACTCTTACTACCTATGCAATCATTAAAGAACAACTTCTCAATGTTAAAGTCGTTGCGACCGAAATCTTAACTTTTGTGTTGGCGATAGTTACTCTTCTCGAAGTAATTTTATCTAAGGAACTTGGTGTATTAATTTTCCGAATCTCGACGTTTTTGCTTGTTTTGAGCTTTGGAATTTTGCTTATTCGGAGCGTTAGAAAGGAGGTGGAACAACGAGAACAGTTACAAAAACTTACCGTAGAACTTGAACGTGCGAATGAGGAGCTCAAACGTTTGGATAAAGCGAAATCGGAGTTTGTGTCCATAGCGTCGCATCAGCTGCGCACGCCGCTTACGGCAAGCAAAGGGTATTTATCTTTGATCCTTGAAGGAACGTATGGAGCGCTCGAGGAAAAACTCAAGAAACCGTTGCGAAGCGTCTACAACTCAAATGAACGACTCATACATTTAGTGAATGATCTTTTGAGTTTGTCGCGCATTGAGTCCGGCAAAATGAAATTGGAACTAGAAAGTACGGACATCGGAGAAATCGCCAAAAGCGTCGTTGATGAACTTCAATTGAAAGCCGAAGAAAAAGGATTGAAACTCGTTCTGAAAAAATTGGCGTCAGGATCTCTTCAAATGCAGGCCGACAAAGAAAAAATTCGCAATGTCATCTTAAATCTCATCGATAACGCCATTCATTACACCAAACAGGGGAGTATTACCACGACTGTTGCCGAGGAAAATAACCAGCTTCATCTTGCCGTCCAAGACACCGGAGAAGGGATGACCGAAGAAGAAATCGCCAAGTTATTTAAAAGCTTTTCTCGCGGGGAAGCCGGAGAAAAGCTTTCTACCGAAGGAGCTGGACTTGGGTTGTATATTGCCAAACAGTTCGTAGAAATGCACAAAGGCAAAATTTGGGCGACATCGTCAGGCAAAGGAAAGGGGTCTACTTTTCATGTGGAGATCCCAACAAGTTAGTAGAATATGCCTACCCTAATTTTCGACGTTAACTTGTATCAAATCGAAATTACCTCGCTCGTCATTGCGGTAGTTGCTAATTTAGGATTAGGATTTCTTGTTTGGAAGTACGCAGCCGGCATTACGAGTAATATTTTTGTAGCTTTTGTAGTGATACAAACTTTCCAAATTATTATAAATTATATAAGCGTAAGAATCTGGCTAGGAGAAACTTTTTTTATTTGGGGCGGCAGAATAGCGATGTTTTCGGCCGCTTTTTATGCTTTGTTCTTTTTTCTCTTTGTCTATACTTTCCTTGAACGAAAAGCAACTTTTAGAAAACGCATCTTTCTCCCGCTCTTCGCCTTGGCTGTTTCGGCAGCAATCATTGCTCTCACACCATTGCATTTCTCCGATATAAAATATACCGATGATGGCATGCCAGTTCCTGAATTTGGGATAGGGGTATTATTCTTTGCTCTTTACTCCTCTCCTCTAACGATTTGGGCACTCTACTTAATAATTCGTCGATACTATCGCGCAGATGAAACCGAGAAAGTGCAATGGAAATATATGGGGATAGGAGTATTTATTACTACTTTTCTTCTTTTTACTTTAGTTTTTCTTAATCTTGTCGTTTTCCAAAACTTAACTTTAATACCTTATTCTTATTTATTTACTTTCCCATTCGTATTTTTTGCCTCTTATGCGATTTTGAAGCATCATTTTTTGAACATCAGAATTTTTGCAACCGAACTATTCGCGTTTCTGATCATCGGCATTTCGGTTGTACAAATTACTTTCGCAAGGAATTTTACTGAATTTATATTTAGTTTGATTCTTTTTCTCCTCTTGATTATTTTGTCTGTTTTACTTATCAAAAGTATGCACAAAGAAATCCGCTATCGTGTGGAGGAAGCGGCGTATGAGGATCTGCGGAAGCTCGACGAGGCAAAGTCAGAGTTTATCACGATTGCGTCTCATCAGCTGCGCACACCCCTAAGCGGGCTCAAAGGGTACATCTCCATGGCGCAAGAGGGGAGTTATGGAAAGCTTCCCGCCCAAATGCGCCAAAAATTGGAGAACATGGCTCAAGCTACGGAACGGCTCATTTCTCTTGCAGACAGTTTTCTCAATGTCTCTCGAATGCGAAGCGGGGAGATTGAATTGAATCGTCAGGAAACTGATTTGAAAATTCTAATCGATAGCGTTGTACAAGAAATAAAACCAAGAGCGCAAGAGAAAGGATTGACGTTAACGTGGAGGGCTCGACCAAAGGCTTTGCCGCAAGTCGCAATTGACCAAGAGAAAATCCGTACCGTGCTTACGGGAGTTTTAGACAATGCAGTTCGCTATACAAAACAAGGCAGTATCGTAGTAAATCTTAAAGAGCAAAGAGAAAAGAGCAAAAATAAAACCATCCTTATATCGGTTACGGATACGGGGAAGGGAATGACGACAGAGGAACTTCAGAATGCGTTTACCAGTTTCCGGCGCGGCAAAACCGCGCAAGCTTTATGGACAGAGGGCGTCGGCCTTTCTTTATACATTGCCAAGCAATTCGTGGAAGCCCACGGCGGAAAAATTTGGGCAAAATCTCCCGGCAAGGGGAAAGGTTCCTCTTTCTTCATCGAACTTCCATTCAAACAGGAGAGTGGACGTTTGAATTGACGAACTTACACTAACTTTAACTGCAGAGTGCCAGGTGCTCAAGAAGGATGGTGCATGGAAGAGCCGGGCGAGTACACCTACCCAAAATCCGCGCATCTCTCTTAGAGAAAGACTAACCTTATCTCCGCGTAGGAGCTCACAAGCTCACGCGGAGTTTTTCTTTGGTGGATTTAAGAATGTAATTTTCGGCAAGCGAGTTATTGTCTCGGCAGGTATACCAAGCTCTTTCTCATATACAAAATCAATACTGCCAAAAACCGCTCGGTCAAAATCAAAACCTAATTCATTTGATATTGCTTGCACGATTTTCTCATTTGTCCCTTCAATCTCTACGAATGGATTCAGCCCGGGCCATGTATCAATCGTTACTTCCACTTCATCACGTACCCATACCTCACGCATATTCTCCTGAAATGCTTTTGCTGGAATATCACATGCTTCAAAAAAGGATGTGGCAGCATTAAAATCATTCACTATAAGTTCAGTCTCGTAAGTATCGTTAATGCCGGATCCACGAATTTCTTTAACCGTCATCGTTACCTTATCAGATTCTTGTCGAACTCGCCCCCACTTGTTGCGTCCTGGCGCAACCCGAGAGAAATCGAACGTCTTTCTCCGCATCATGCACTCCGAAGTCTTCAACGCAAAACCCACTCTCCTAAGTTTATTTCGCAGAGATTCTTTATCAACAGAGAGAAATTTTGCCTCAATTTCGTTTTTCACAATTGCATTTTAGCAAATTTTATATTTTGTGGATATACCTTACACATTTGTTCAAATGCACAAAGGCAAGGGGAGTACCTTTTTTGTGGAGTTGCCGATAAAATAAAGCCTATTCCCGTTTCTCCCACAGGGAGCGGAAGAAGGATTTGAGAAGTTTAACGACGAGCTGGTTTTCGATGAGGTATCCTTTGAGGTTTTCTGCCGGGAAGAATACCGCGTGATCAAAAATGACAAGCGTGCCTGGCACGAGATGCGGAGAAGAAAGAAACTTCCGTTTGCCGTAGGCCAAGGGGAGTTTGGTTTGTTCTGCGCATAACTCTTTTACTTCGATTTTGCCAAGGCGCGAGCGAATCTGCCGGTATATTTTTTCGCGCCGTTTCATTTCTTCTTCGTTCGCGCGAGAGGCAAACACCATAATTTCAGGGATCGCGGCGAACGAAATTTTTTCTTCGAGCATGTTGATTCCTTCTTCTCCATGAAAAACACTAATGCCTCCACGCTCGCCAGAATAGTATTTCGACTCTAATGCCGCAATAATTCGGATAAATTCGCGCTCTTTCTCTGCGAGCTCTCGTTTTTGCGTTCGCAGCAATTGAAGAATTTTTTCTGGCGACTGCGCCGCGAAAAGCCGTTTTCTGCCTTTCACGGTTTCGACAAACAATCCTTTTGCCTTGAGGATCTTGATAATCTCGTAAGCAGTGGGCCGCACCACTTCTGCTTTCCGGGCAATGTTCTGCACCGGAGACGGCCCCAATTCCAACCCCGCAAGATACACCTTGACTTCCTTATCTTTGAGCCCAAGTTTTCGTAATTCAAGAGGAATGAGTTCTTGCATCGTTACATGCAGTATATCATAGAGCAACATTCCTTGCAAAGAAATCAAGTGTCAGCGGTACTTGACAACGTTTCTTGCTTTGCATAATGTGAAAATAGAAGGTCGAAAAACATATCCCTAAACAATGAACAACATAAGAAATAAATTTTA